>Ga0335085_10009052_pt1 | contig 15083 bp, 13 predicted proteins | sample Lox_Sample_45_FD_206712 | JGI IMG/M metagenome (GOLD analysis project Ga0335085, IMG submission 206712) | Soil microbial communities from Loxahatchee National Wildlife Refuge, Florida, United States - Lox_Sample_4.5 | ecosystem: Environmental > Terrestrial > Soil > Wetlands | place: USA... | reverse complement strand
CCTTCCGCAGCTGGTTCCGCAAGCGCGGCAACAAATCGGGCGGGCAGCGCGTGATGCTGTGGCCTGACACCTTCAACAATTACTTTCGACCGCAAACGGCGATCGCCGCCACTCAAGCTCTGGAAGCGCTCGGCTTTGAAGTTACGATCCCCTCTCGCGTATTGTGCTGCGGCCGGCCGCTCTACGACTGGGGATTCCTCGAAGAAGCCAAGACCTTGTGGCGAACAACGCTTGATGCGTTGCGCGCCGATATCGAAGCGGGGACACCGCTCATCGGCCTCGAGCCAGCCTGCACCAGCGCTTTCCGCGACGAACTGATCGATCTCTTTCCTGGCAACGAGTTGGCCAAGCAGCTCGCCAAACAGACCTCGTTTTTCACCGAGTTTTTGGACCAGCGCGGCTGCGCCATCCCGCATATGAACGGCAGTGCGCTGGTGCAGCTCCACTGTCATCATCACGCGGTGATCAAGCCGGTTTCGGAGCGGAAGGTCCTCGACGGTCTCGGCCTCGATTATGAAATCATGGCGTCGGGCTGTTGCGGCATGGCCGGCGCTTTCGGTTTCGAGGCCGGCAAGTATGACGTATCGATGAAGGCCGCCGAGCGCGTGATGCTGCCGAAGGTGCGCGAAGCTGCCCACGAAATGTTGATCCTCGCCAATGGATTTTCCTGCCGGGAGCAGATCGAGCAAGGAAGCAACCGCAAGACAAATCATATCGCGGAGATTGTCGCGACAGCGCTCGGCGCAACCCAATAGGATCGACAATGGCGCATAACGGAAAGAGCAAACTCGAAACCGTGATCATTACGGGTGCCAGTGCCGGCGTCGGGCGCGCCACCGCGCACCGTTTTGCCAGGGCCGGCGCCCATATCGGCCTCATTGCCCGCGACGAGAAGGCACTGAACGAGGTCAAGGCGGAGATCGAGGACATGGGCGGCGAAGCTGCGGTCGCCGCCGCGGATGTTTCCGATGCCGATGCGCTGTTTGCTGCCGCCGAAAAACTTCACAACGCGCTCGGCTCGGTCGACATATGGGTCAACGACGCCATGGTGACGGTATTCTCGCGGTTACGGGATATGACGCCGGAGGAATTCCGCCGCGTCACCGAGGTTACCTATCTCGGTTTCGTTCATGGGACGATGGCGGCGCTGAAGATCATGCACCCGCGGGATTGTGGCACGATCGTGCAGGTCGGCTCGGCGCTCGCCTATCGTGGCATTCCGCTACAATCGGCCTACTGCGGAGCAAAATTCGCGATCCGCGGATTTACCGATTCCCTGCGCACCGAATTGATCCATGACAACAGCAACATCCACATCACCATGGTGCATCTGCCGGCGGTGAATACGCCGCAATTCGACTGGGCGCGCACGCACCTGCCGATGCAGCCGCGTCCGGTCGCCCCGGTGTTCGAGCCGGAAGTCGCGGCGAACGCGATCTATAAGGCGGCGCACGAACGCCGGCGCGAATATTGGCTGGGCACGAGCTCAGCGGAGGCAATCCTTGCCAACATGATCGCGCCGGGTTTGCTCGACCGTTATCTCGCACGTGCCGCTTATTCCGGGCAGATGAGCCGCAAACCGGTCTCGCCCTCGCGGCGCGATAATCTCGAGCGGCCGGTAGGAGCGCTTCACCGCACGCGCGGCTCGTTCGGACGGGAAGCACGCGAATATGCGCTCAATTTCCCAGGGCCTACGACGCGCGCGGTCGCGGCCATGGGCGGGCTTGTCGTAGCGGGCCTTGTCGGCGCCGCCGTCGCGTGGACCATGTGAGGCCCGTTACACCTCGCACAGCAAGCTGAACGGACATGCGCGATCACCGCGCGCTATGTAACGCGCCAGACATAACTTGAAGCGATGGAACTCGCCGGGATTTCGCGCGTTCGGCCACGGGGCATCCCGCGCGACCTTGCGGATTCGGAGCTACTGGCGTGCCTCAGATTTTCCGGCCGTCGGCCAACACCATCGCTCGCATCGTCTTGGTCGCCATTCTCGTTGGTCCGTTCATATTCATCGGACTTGCTTATGCCGTGATGCTTTCCCCTTACACGACCGGCCAGAACGTCACGCTGCGCCAGCCCATCCCGTTCAGCCATAAACATCATGTCGGCGATGACGGCATCGACTGCCGCTACTGCCACACCTCGGTCGAGAATTCGGCCTTCGCCGGGCTGCCGCCGACCACCACCTGCATGACCTGTCATTCGCAGCTTTTCACCAACTCGGCGATGCTGGCCCCGGTGCGCGAAAGCCTTGCCGAACATAAGCCGATCCACTGGCAGCGCGTGCATCGCCTACCCGCCTACGTCTATTTCGATCATTCCATTCACATCGCCAAGGGCATCGGCTGCACAACGTGTCACGGCGCCGTCGACACAATGCCGCTGATGCGCCAGGCGGCACCGCTGACCATGGGCTGGTGTCTGGATTGTCATCGCAATCCGGCGCCGAACCTGCGGCCGCAGGCGAAGATCTTCGACACGCAATGGACGCCGCCGAAGGATCAGCTTGCCGAAGGTAAGAAATTGCTCGTGCAATATCACATTGACACCGAACACCTGACGGACTGCTCACGATGCCATCGCTGACGCTTAACCGCCCGCAGCATTCGCTTGCGCCAGCCGACATCGACCGGCGTGCCGCGCTCAAGCTCCTTGCCAGCGGGATGGCAATGAGCCTCGCTTCTTGCGGCAAGCCGCGCGAGGAAATCGTCCCCTATGTCGAGCAACCGGAGCGCGTGGTGCCGGGAATTCCGCTGCGCTTTGCTACGACCCTCGACCTTGCCGGCTATGGCCGTGGCGTCATCGTCACGTCCGTGGACGGGCGGCCGATCAAGGTCGACGGCAACCCACGCCATCCAGCAAGCCTGGGGGCAACGGACGTTTTCGCCGAAGCCGCGGTCATGTCGCTCTATGACCCCGACCGCTCGAAAGCCGTGCGCGGCGCGACCAATGTAGAGTCATGGGATGCCTTCCAAAGTGCGCTGCGCGCGCAAATGGAAAGGGAGAGCGCTCGCGGCGGTGCCGGACTGCGCATGCTCAGCGGGCGCGTGACCTCGCCGACGCTGGCACGCCAGCGCGACGACCTTCTCAAGCGTTTCCCACAGGCACGCTGGGATCGCTACGAGGCGGTCAACGACGACAACGAAATTGCCGGTGCCACCATAGCCTTTGGCAGGCCGCTGACAGCGCTGCCGCGACTGTCTGATGCCACGGTGGTGCTGGCGCTCGACAGCGATTGGCTGGGTCCAGGCCCGGCGCAGATCGTCAATGCCCGCGGTTTCGCGCAAGGGCGAAGCGCCGTTACGGACCCAAAGCGCTTCATGCGCCTTTACGCGATCGAAGCGACCTGGTCGGCGACCGGCGCCAATGCCGACCACCGCCTCACTTTGCGGCCCGATCTCATTGGCAACGTCGCCATTGCCGTCGCGGCGTACCTGCGTGGGCAAACGCCGAAGACGACACTGCCCGACAACGCGATGAAATTCGCACGTTTTGCCGCCGACGACCTGCAGACGCATCACGGCCAGGCGCTGGTGCTGGCCGGGCCCGCGCAGCCCCCGGAAATCCACGCGTTGTGCCACTGGATCAATCACGCGCTCGCTGCACCCGTCGACCTGATTGAGCCGCTCGACAGCGGTCCGGCGCATGTCGATGCACTGCGCGCGCTCGCCGACGATCTCAAGAGCGGTGCAATCGAGACTTTGATCGTGCTCGACCGTAATCCGCTGTTCGATGCGCCGGGTGAGCTTGGCCTCAAGGAGGCCCTCCCCCGGATCCCGTTCACCGTCCACCTCGGCCAGCACAATGACGAAACCGCCGCCCTCTGCCGATGGCACCTGCCGCTCTCGCATGCGCTGGAAAGCTGGTCCGACCTGCGCGCCATCGATGGCACCGCCAGCATCGTGCAGCCGCTGATCCGTCCGCTCTACGATACGCGCACGATGCACGACGTCGTCGCCATGCTGGGCGGCGCACTCGCGCCCTCCTCCTACGATCTGGTGCGCGACACCTGGCGCTCCATCGCCTCCGGCGATTTCGAGAACTGGTGGCGGCAGACGCTACACGACGGCATCGTCCCGAACACGCGCGCGCAATCGCAAACGGCGACGCCACGTGAAATCAATCCTGCCCCTGCAACCATGGCGCGGGACGCCGGTTTGCTGCTCGCCCCCGACGCGTCGATATGGGACGGCCGTTACGCCAACAATGCTTGGCTGCAGGAATGTCCGAAACCGTTGAGCAAGCAGGTCTGGGGCAACGCGCTTTCGTTGTCGGCGGCAGACGCCGAACGGCTCGATGTCGTCACTGGCGACATGGTCGAAGTGAAAATCGACGGGCACGCCATCGAGGCGCCGGTTTACGTGAGCGCCGGACAGGCCGACGGTATCTACGCCGCCACGCTCGGCTATGGGCGCCGGCGTGCCGGCGCCATCGGCACCGGCATCGGCTTCGACGTCTATCCCATGCGCCGATTTGGCGCGCCGTGGCTCATCGAAAACATCAGCCTGCGCAAGAGCGGCAAGACGCAATCGATCTTGGAGACGCAACATCATTTCCAAATCGATGCCGGCGCCGAGGACATCCTGCCCGCGGTGTCGCTCACCGAGCTTGCACAAGGCCTCAACCGCGAGCCGTTCACGCCTGAGCCGAAGCCGACGCTGTATCCGCCCTACGATTACGACACCTATGCTTGGGCCATGGTCGTCGATTGCGCCGCTTGCGTCGGTTGCAACGCCTGCGTCGTCGCCTGCCAATCCGAAAACAACGTACCCGTGGTCGGGCCCGAAGAGATCGCAATGGGTCGCGACATGCATTGGCTGCGGGTCGACGTCTACGACCTGCCGCAGAGCAGCGGCCGGGGCTTCCAACCGGTGCCCTGCATGCAGTGTGAACACGCACCGTGCGAGCCGGTCTGCCCGGTCGCCGCTTCGGTGCATGACGGCGAAGGCCTCAATGTGCAGGTCTATAACCGCTGCATCGGCACGCGCTTCTGCCAGTCGAACTGCCCGTACAAGGTCCGACGGTTCAACTGGTTCGGCTACGCCGACGGCGAAGAATACAAAAATCTCGGCGCCGAATCGGTCACCGCTCAGCACAATCCGGACGTCAGCGTGCGCGGCCGCGGCGTCATGGAGAAGTGCACTTATTGCGTCCAGCGCATCAGTGCCGCACGCCGTCAAGCCGAAAAGGAGAACCGCGCGATCAAAGATGGCGAGGTGGTCACCGCGTGCCAAGCCGCCTGCCCGACGCGCGCTATTACCTTCGGCGACAAGAATGACGCAAAGGCCGCGGTCAACGCCAAGCGAAAAGAAAAACAGCACTACGAGCTGCTTGGCCACCTCGGTACGCGGCCGCGCACGACCTTCCTCGCGCGGCTGCGCAATCCCAATCCGGCTTTCGGGGAGACGCAGGCATGAGCGTGCTGGCGCAATCCCCGCTCGATCGCTGGACGCTGCCGCCGGGACGTAGCTACGAGGCGGTCAACGAGCTCGTCACCGCGCCACTACTCGAGCGCAAGACTTTTCGCTGGACTGCCTGGTGGATCGCCTTCGCGATCAGCGTCGCCCTCACTCTGATGATGTTGGTGTCGGCGGGCTGGCTGCTCATCGAGGGTGTCGGCGTCTGGGGCAACAACACCACGGTGGTCTGGGGCTTCGCCATCGCCAACTACGTGTGGTGGATCGGCATCGGCAACGCCGGCACGCTGATCTCGTCGATGCTGCTGTTGATGCGCCAGCGCTGGCGCGCCTCGGTCAACCGGTTCGCCGAGGCGATGACGATCTTTGCCGCATCGATCGCCGGGCTGTTCCCGATCATGCATCTCGGACGGCCGATGTATTTCTACTGGCTCGTTCCCTACCCGAACACGATGACCGTATGGCCGCAATGGCGCAGCGCGCTGATCTGGGATTTTTGGGCAATTCTCAGCTATCTCCTGTTTTCCATCATCTTCTGGTACGTCGGCCTCATCCCTGATCTCGCGACCTTGCGCGACCGCGCCCAGTCGAAGGCGCCGCGCGCCATCTATGGAGCGCTGTCGCTCGGCTGGCGCGGCTCGGCGCGGCACTGGCATTATTACGAGATCTATCATCTGGCTATGGCGGCGCTCGCCGTACCCCTCGTCGTCTCGCTGCACAGCGTCGTCGGCCTCGACTTCGCTGCGAGCCTGATGCCCGGTTGGGAGGAGACGATCTTCCCGCCCTACTTCGTCGTCGGCGCCATGTACTCCGGCTTCGCCCTAGTGGTGGTGCTTACCGCGGCAGTGCGCTGGGGCTATTCGCTGCAGGCGATCATTACCGTCGAGCATTTCGACGTGATGGCCAAGATCATGCTCGCCGCCGCAATCATCATGGGGCTGTCCTACGCCAGCGAATGGTTCGCCGCTTGGTACGGCGGCGAGACGCAGGATCGTTCGCTCGTCGTTTTCATGTTCACCGGTACTTACGCGCCGATGATGTGGGCGCTGCTTTGCTGCAACGTTATCATTCCGCAAGCCTTCTGGTTTCGCCCCGTCCGCCGCAGCGTCACCGCTGTGTTCATTATTGCCGTTATTATCAACATCGGGATGTGGCTCGAGCGCATTCTCATCGTGTGGAACACTTTGTCGCACGGCTTCCTCCCGAGCATGCGCCGCAGCTTCTTCCCAACGGTGTGGGATTGGACGCTCCTCTTTGGCTCGCTCGGCTTTTTCATGTTTCTGTTCCTCATTTTCTGCCGCGCGGTGCCTACTGTTTCGATGCATGAAACGAAGCATTTGGTGCACGAGGAGAAGGCGGCATGAGTACCGTCTTGATTGCCGAATTCACGGACGCCGATGCGCTCTATGGCGCCGCGCGTGAGGGACGATCGGCCGGCGACCGTATCCTCGATGCTTTTTCGCCATTTCCCGTCGACGGCATGGCCGAACTGATCGGCGCCACAACGACGCGGTTACGTCTCGTCATGGCGATCGGGGGTCTTGCCATCGCCGCGCTGATGCTCGGCACCGAATATTTCAGCGCCATGCTCGACTATCCGATCAACAGCGGCGGCCGGCCGCTCAATTCCTGGCCGGCTTTCATGCTGCCGCCCTTCGCCGTCGGCATTTTGGGCGCCGCGGTGGCCGGCTTCATCGCGCTGATGTGGGAAACCGGCCTGCCACGCCTGCATCATCCGCTGTTCGCCATTGAGGGCTTCGAACAGGCGAGCCAGAGTCGCTTCCTGCTGGCGCTGGCCCCGCTTGACGAAAGCACGGTAGCGCGCGCGCGCGCGCGCCTGCGCGAAGGCGGCGCCGTTACCATCCGTGAGGTGGCGAGATGAGGCGCCTATTCATCGTCGCTTTCGGCTTGCTGCTCGCCGCCTGCGACCTCAGCATGACGCAGCAGAACAAATACGGGACTGAAACTCCTGCCTCGTTATGGAATGACGATAGCTCGGCGAGGCCGCTGCCGGCTCACGTAATCGCGCAAAGCGATCTCGCGCGCGAACAAGCGAAAAAAAGCCCGCCGCCCGTCACCCCGGCGCTGCTGTCGCGTGGCCGCAACCGCTTCGGCATCTATTGCGCCCCGTGCCACGGCCTTGCCGGCGACGGCGACGGCGTCATCGTGCACCGCGGGTTCCCGGCGCCGCCCTCATATCACGAGGCGCGACTGCTTGCGGCACCGGCTCAACATTTCTTCGACGTGATCACGCACGGCTACGGTGCCATGTACCCTTACGCCGATCGCGTCGATCCGCACGATCGCTGGGCCATCACCGCTTATATCCGCGCGCTGCAATTGCAGCGCCACGCGGCCCTCGCGCTGGCGCCGGAAGCGGAGCAGAAACTGCAATGACGAAACGCAATCGGCATTGCTCATTACGACAGTGCTGGCGGCGGTCGGAATGGTTGTGCTGGCGCTCGCGTTGCTGCGTCCGAACCGGGAAGGCAAGACGCCGAGGTTGACATGAGCAGAAAAATCCAAGTTGTCGCTCTGGTCGTTGCCGCGCTTGCGGCGATCGCGCTCATCATCATCGCCGTCATTGCTCCTCGCATCGCCGCCGCCGGTTGGCTGCTGGCGCTGAACTATGTGAGCCTTTTCCCCGTCGGCAGCCTTATTTTGTTGATGATCCACCGCCTCACCGGCGGACGCTGGGGCGAAGCGCTCGAGCCGTTTCTGCGGCCGTTGTCGATGGCAACACCGCTGTTGTTGCTGTTCATCGTCCCGGTTCTTGTGGCGACGCCCGCGTTGTTCGACTGGCAGCACGGTTTCCACGGCGAAATCACGCATAGCGTGCGGCTGATCTTTCTCAATATACCGTCCTTCGTCGTGCGCGATGGGGCCGTTCTCGTCGGCTGGAGTGTTTTCGCCTATATCTTGCCAGAGGCGGACGCACCCTCGGCACGCCTGATTGCCGGGCTTGGACTTTTATTTCACGGTGTCGCGGTCACTCTCGTCGGCTATGACTGGGTGCTGGCAACGCAGCCGGAGTTCGTCTCGACCTCGTTCGGCGCCAGCGTCGCCTTCACCCAACTGCTGGCCGCACTTGCGCTCGCCGCCGTCGCTGCCCGGCGCGACCGCGAGCTGCCCGATCTCGGCGCGCTGATGCTCGTGGTCACGCTCGGCATTACCTATATCGACTTCATGGCCGTGCTGGTAATATGGTACGGCGACGTGCCTGCGAAAGTTTTCTGGTTCGCCGACCGCATCGTCGAGCCATGGCGCGCCCTTTCAATTGCCGCGTTTATTCTCGCGTCGGTCATCCCAATCGTGCTTCTGGTTTTCGCGCGCGTACGGGGAAGCCGTGCCGCGCTGCGCTTCGTCGGCCTCTGCAGCCTGAGCGGGCTTGCGGTCTACCAGACCTGGCTCGTCGCGCCGGCCTATGGCGCCGAGATCGTGGCGACGGCTGCGCTCGGCCTCCTTGTCTTGGCGGCGATCATGACATCGATTGCCGGAGCAGGATGGGCGCAGCACCGCGCCTATCGCGGAAGCGTTTCCCATGTCTGAACTGAGGTTCCCCGACGAGCAGGAATCGCCGCGCCTCAAGGGCTCGCCCTTTGTCTTGATCGCCGCCGGGATCGTCTTCTTTCTCGCTGTATCGCTCGGCGCGTTGTGGGCGGTTTTCGTCAGCGCGGTGCCAAACCGGGGGCCGCTGCCCTCGTCACCACCACCCGCACCGCGCCTGCTGGCGAACCCAAAGGCAGAGCTCGAGGCGGTGCTCGCCCAGCAGCAGGCGCGATTGCGCGGATACCACTGGGTCGACCGCAACGAGAAGATCGTCGCGATCCCTATCGATCGCGCCATGGCCATCATTGCGACGCGCGGGGCCGACGCCTATGCGCCTATTCCGGGCGCACCACCCGCACCGCCGCCGCAAATTCCCGAATTGCTGCAAGGCCTGACGCACTCCGCGGCGCCAGCGTCCGTTCAGGGCGCCGCCACCCCGTCGGGCCAACCGCCGGGCGCGCAGCCGTGAAACGCATCATCCTCAGCCTGCTGGTCTTACTTGCGACCTGCGCCGGCGCATGCGCTGGCTTCTCGCGGTCGCAACTTGGCGCCGTCTATGCCAATCCCAAGCCCGACGCGCAGCTGCCTCTGGCAACACGCTTTGTCGACGAGAACGGCGCGCCGAGAACTCTCGGCCAAGCCCTAGGCGACAAACCCGCTGTCGTCGTATTTGCAGATTACACCTGCACCACCTTGTGCGGTCCGATCCTCGCATTCGCCGCGGCGGGGCTGGAGAAGACAGATCTGGTTCCGGGCCGCGACTTTCGCTTGGTGGTGATTGGCATCGATCCGAAAGACACGCTCGCCGATGCCCGCGCCATGAAGTCGTCGCATATCGGGGACGGCACAGCGGTCGCCAAAGCGACAGTGATGCTCACCGCCAAGGCCGGCGCTATCGCGGCCATGACCGAAGCCGCCGGGTACCACTATGTTTACGACAGCACGATCGACCAGTTTGCCCATCCGGCGGTCGCGTATGTCGTCACCGCCAAAGGCCGCATCTCGCGGCTTCTGTCCGGTCTCGGCCTAAACGCAAACGATCTGCGCCTGGCCCTGGTCGACGCGGGCCGCGGTCGCGTCGGTACGTTCGCTGACCGTATTCGCCTGCTCTGCTATTGCTTCGATCCCGCAACCGGCATCTACAGCGCGGCAATCTCACGCATCATGCTCGGCGCCGGCGTTATCACCGTCATCGCTATTGCCGGCAGCATCTCATTTCTCGCGTTCGGCGCGAACCGGAGGGCATGAGCCGTGCATCCGTTTGCGCTTTATTCGACCGTGTCCGGCTACGCCACCAGCGTCGACAATTTCTTTTTCGCCCTGACGCTACTGTCGATCATCATCGCCGGACTGGTCTTCGTGCTGATTGCCTATTTCAGCGTCCGCTACCGCGAAGGCTCGCCGCATTCTGGGGGCCGCCGCCCGGGCCTCGAGCTCGAGATCACTTGGACCGCGGCGACCTTCTTTCTCTTCCTGTTCATCTTCTGGTGGGCGGCTTCGAGCGAACTGCAGGCACTGCACGCGCCGACTAACACGCTCGACATCCACGTCGTCGCCAAGCAATGGATGTGGAAGATCGAGCAGCCGAACGGCATTCGCGAGATCAATGAGATTCACGCGCCGATCGACACGCCGGTGCGGCTGATCATGACCTCGCAAGACGTCATTCACAGCATGTTCCTGCCCGCCTTGCGCATCAAACAGGACGTGCTTCCGGACCGTTACACCTATCTCTGGTTCACGGCGAAAAAGGCCGGCGTGTATCACCTCTTGTGCACGCAATTCTGCGGCACTGAGCACTCGCGCATGACCGGTCGCATCGTGCTGATGACCCCGCAAGACTATGCGCACTGGACTTCGACGCAGCAGCCAGCGCAAAGCCTCGCCTCCCAGGGCGAAGGACTGTTCCGCTCGCTCGGCTGCTCGGGCTGCCACGGACCAAATTCGAGCGTGCACGCGCCTGACCTCGCCGGGGTCTACGGCCACGCCGTACAATTGAGCGACGGACGCACGGTGACCGCGGACGATGCCTATATCCGCGATTCCATTCTGCTGCCAAGGAAGGACATTGTCGCCGGCTACGCGCCGGTCATGCCGAGCTTCGAGCATATCGTCAGCGAAGATCAGATCGTTCGGCTCATCGCCTACATCAAATCGCTGTCGAGCGACCGCGTCCTGAATGCAAAAGGCGAACGCAAATGACCGATATCACCCTTGATCGCCTGCCTCACGTCGAGGCCGCTTCCCTCTCCTACCTGACCGAAGGTCATACTCTCGGCTCCTGGCTTCTGACCACCGACCACAAACGCATCGGCGTGCTTTATGCGCTCACCATCACTTTCTTCTTTTTCATTGCCGGGGCGGCGATCAGCGTGGTGCGGCTCGAGCTCGTCCACCCGCACGGCCTCTTCATCACCGACGAGGAATACAACCGCCTGTTCACGCTGCACGGCGTGATCATGGTCTGGTTTTTCCTGGTTCCGTCGATTCCGACGACATTCGGCAATTTCCTGCTGCCGCTGATGATAGGCGCCAAGGATGTTGCCTTTCCGCGGCTCAATTTGATGTCGTGGTACATTTTCGTCGCCGCCGGGCTGGTGACGCTCTACGCATTGATCGCCGGCGGCGTCGATACCGGTTGGACTTTCTATACGCCGCTGTCGACCTTCTACGCCAACGGCAATGTTATCGCCGCAGCCGCCGGGGTTTTTATTGCCGGCTTTTCCTCGATTGCCACCGGCATCAATTTTATCGCCACCACGCACATGCTGCGCGCACCGGGCATGACCTGGACGCGGCTGCCGCTGTTTGTCTGGGCAATTTATGCAACGAGCGTAGTCATGGTGCTGGCGACGCCGGTGCTGGCGATGTCGCTGCTGCTCATCGTCGCCGAGCGTTGGCTCGGCATGCCGATTTTCGACCCGGCTAATGGCGGCGATCCGCTGCTGTTCCAGCACATGTTCTGGTTCTACAGCCACCCCGCGGTCTACATCATGATTCTGCCCGCAATGGGCGTTGCCTCCGAGGTGCTCGCCTGCTTCGCGCGTCGCCGCGTATTCGGCTACGTGGCGATGATCATCTCGCTTATGACGATCGCGGTGATCGGCTTTATGGTTTGGGGCCACCACATGTTCGTTGCGGGGCAATCCCCCTACGCCAATCTTATTTTTTCTTTCCTCTCATTCATCGTCGCCGTGCCCTCAGCGATCAAGGTCTTCAACTGGACGGCGACGCTCTACAAAGGCTCGATCACGCTGAAAGCGCCGCTGCTCTACGTCATGAGCTTCATCGGACTGTTCACGATCGGCGGGCTGACCGGATTATTCCTTGCCTCGGTGCCGCTCGATATTCACTTGCACGCCACCTATTTTGTCGTCGCGCATTTCCATTTCATCATGGTCGGCGGCACCGTCTCCGCATTCTTCGCCGCGCTGCATTTTTGGTGGCCGAAGATCACCGGCCGCATGTATCCGGACGCCTGGGCGCGCATCGGCGCCATGACTACCTTTCTCGGGTTCATGGTGACCTTCTTGCCGCAATTCGTCATGGGCTACGACGGCATGCCGCGCCGCTATCATGTTTATCCGGAGCAATTTCAGCCTTATCACGTGATATCGACCATCGGCGCCGTGATCCTTGCCGTCGCCTATACGCTGCCGCTTTTCTATCTCACCTGGTCGCTGCGCTACGGCAAGATCGCGGGCGACAATCCGTGGCACGCGACCGGCCTCGAGTGGAAAACGTCTTCGCCGCCGCCGAAAGAGAACTTCGAGCACACGCCGGTCGTTACCGAGGAGGCATATTTCTACGAACTCGAAGGTGTAGAGGACAACGGGTCATGACCGACGCATCCGCCCTCATCCGCGAACCCTGGGAGGATTTTGCGCGCCAGAAAGAAGGTGTGTCCTTCGGGTTTTGGATTTTCATTGCCAGCGAGGTGATGTTCTTCGGCGGCTTGTTCTTTGCCTTTGCCGTTGACAGGTATCTTCATACCCAGGCATTTCGGATCGGCCTGCAGCACACCGATCTGACCTACGGCACGATCAATACCGCGCTTTTAATGAGCAGCAGCTTCTTCATGACGGCGGTCGTGCGCGGCGCGCCGGCGGGCTTGCGCCGCACCACGGTTTTTGGCCTGGCGGTTTGCGCCGCGCTTGGCGTCGGCTTCCTCATTACCAAGGGCATCGAATATCACGACGATATCAGCAAAGGCCTCATTCCAGGCGCCGGCTTTCCCTTGCGCCCGGACGCGACGCAACTGTTCTTCGGCTTCTACTGGATCATGACCGGCGTGCACGCCATCCACTTGTTCGTCGGCATCTGTCTCGTGCTTCTCATCGAGACTTTGATTGTGTTGCGCCGTTTGCCTTTGCAAAGCCCGACTATCGAGATCATCGGCCTTTACTGGCATTTCGTCGACATCATCTGGATGATTCTGTTTCCGATTCTCTATCTGTTGGGGCGATGGCCATGAACGGGACCAGCATGCATGTCTGGATCAAGCCGGCCGGCGTATGGATCGCGCTGCTGGCGTTGCTCGCAGCGACCATCGGCGCCGCTCATGCCGAGCTTGGCGCGTTGTCGATCGCTCTTAATCTGCTCATTGCCGGAATTTGTATCGGCCTTATCGGCATATTGTTCATGAATCTGGCGCGCTCAAGCGTGCTGATACGCCTTGCTGCCGCGTCCGGACTATTTTGGCTGTTGTTTCTGTTCGTGATGACCGCCGGCGATTATCTGTCGCGTTAGGTTTCAATTCGTCGAGCAAATAGCCTCCTTTATCAACGCGCTGGACGAGGACGAACAATCGGTCTGGTCGCCCTGGCCTGTCTCGGCTGAGACGACTATACGGCGCAGGACTGGGACGAGATTCGCGCCGAAGCCGCGCGGACGCACAATAAGCCGTACCACCCCTATCTGTTCGACATCCCTCAGCTCGGTGATTTCCTCGAAGAAGGCTTTTCGCTGCTTGGCTATTCGGTCGAGGACTACGAGCTCAATCGGCTCTGAAGCTTCAGGAGCTGCACGCCATCGATTGTTTCAAGGCCGTTCCGCGAAGCCTTAAACGCATGTCATCGTGCAAACATTCGCCCACGCCTTGAGGACTGGCTTATTTGCCGTTTTGCCCATATCTGTAAATTGGCCGGCCTTGCCGCGGCCTGCAAGTCATTCCGAAATGCAGAGCGAAAAAGAACAAGTCGCACGTACCTCGATCGCGGCCTCCGCTGCCTTGACCTTGGCCAAGGCGGTGATCGGCGTCATGACCGGTTCGCTCGCCATTTTGTCTGAAGCGGGCCACTCGCTGATCGACTTTGGCGCGACCATGCTGACCTACGGCGCCGTTCGCCTTGCCGGCAAGCCGGCCGACCAGGAGCACCAGTATGGTCACGGCAAGTTCGAGTCGGTCTCGGCGCTGGCGGAGACTGCGCTGCTGTTCGTTTTGTCCGCGGTCGTCATCTGGCAGGCAGTCTTGCGTCTGACCGGCGGCGCGCCGCATGTCGACGCCAACGCATGGGCCTTCGGTGTGATCGCCGTCTCAATCGTGGTCGATTTTTTCCGCTCACGCGCCCTGTCACGCACGGCGAAGGAAACCTCGAGCCAGGCGCTCGAAGCGGATGCGCTGCATTTTTCGTCCGACCTTTGGGCCTCAGCCGCCGTCCTGGTCGGACTTGCCGGCGTGCGCCTGGGTTTTGCGCAAGCCGATTCCGCCGCCGCTCTCATCGTTGCGGTTCTGATATTGGTGGCCGGTTGGCGGCTTGGCCGCCGCACCATCGACACATTGACCGATACCGCGCCGCTAGGCCTTGCCGAGACGATTACCGCGCTTGCTGCACGTGTGCCCGGCGTGGTCATGGTCGAGCATGTGCGCGCCCGCGAGGTCGGCGAGAAGACTTTTACCGACTTGACGGTCGCGGTCAGCCGCACGCTGCCGCTCGACCGCGTAAGCGCCATCAAGGACGAAGTCGCCGCCGCCATTCGCGGGGAAATACCGGGCGCCGAGCCCAACGTCACCACCGATCCTGTAGCGCTCAGCAACGAGACTGTCCTTGACCGCGTCATGGTCATCGCGCACAACCGAGCGCTTGCCGTGCATCACGTCACCGTGCACGACATCAG
>Ga0335085_10009051_pt1 | contig 15083 bp, 10 predicted proteins | sample Lox_Sample_45_FD_206712 | JGI IMG/M metagenome (GOLD analysis project Ga0335085, IMG submission 206712) | Soil microbial communities from Loxahatchee National Wildlife Refuge, Florida, United States - Lox_Sample_4.5 | ecosystem: Environmental > Terrestrial > Soil > Wetlands | place: USA... | reverse complement strand
AGCCGGCCAGCGGCACGATCGTGGACACGCTCACCGCCGTCCGGGCCTATTCGGTCCGCCCGGTCCTCGGGCCGTTCGCGGCCGCGCTGGCGCCCATGCTGGCCGCCCACCCGGCCAACCTGGCCGCCGCCCCGCTGGCCGCCGGCAGCAAGAAGCTGACCGCCGCTCCGGCCCAGCCGCTCTACACGCTGACCTTCCACCAGACTCCGGCCTCGGTGACTGAGACGGCAGGGCAGGCCGGGCACAACGCCAACCTACTGAGGATCATCGAGATGTGGATCCCGATCGGTCTGGGCGTGATCGGCCTCATCCTGGTCGGCCTCGCCTTCACCGGCCGCTGGCGGCGCGAGCCTCCCGCGGCCAGGCCAGCCCAACCCGGTCAGCAGAAGATTGATGTGTGACGCGCCAGCTGAGGAGCGACCGGCCTTGCTAGCGTAGCGGGGGAACACGGACCATCCTGGCCGGCGCGGGAGTCGGCGGTGGCTCGCTCGTGTACGCGAACACGCTCTATGAGCCGAAGGACGCCTTTTTCCAGGACCGCCAGTGGGCTCATATCACCGACTGGCGGGCTGAGCTCGCACCCCATTACGACCAGGCGAAACGGATGCTGGGCGTGATGCGTAACCCGACGATGACACCGTCAGAGGAGGTCATGAAGCAGGTCGCGGAGGACCTTGAGCCACGGAGTCCGGTCGTGCCACCGTCGGCGTCCGCGGCGCTGCGGCCGCCCATCGCCGGGAACCGTTAGGCTCATGAAAGTGCCGCTCCGCCACCCGTGCCGACTACGGTCAGCTCGCGTCCCGGAATCCGGGCCTTTGGTCCCGTGCTTCTTGGGCGGTGCCGGGCTTACCGTAAGCTATGGCTGAATACGTCCCCCCGCTTCGCGACATCAGGTTCGTTCTCGAGCAGCTGGTCGACCTTGACGGTTTGTCCAAGCTCGAGGCCTATGCTCATGCCGATCCCGATACCGTCCTCGGGGTGATCGAGGAGAGCGGCCGGTTCATGGCGGAGGCGATCGCGCCGCTCAACCCGGTTGGCGATGCCGTCGGCTGCACCCTTGACGGCAAGGGCAACGTCACCACCCCGCCGGGGTTCAAGGAGGCGTACCGGCAGTATGTCGAGGCCGGCTGGGGAGCGGTGCCCTTCCCCGGCGAGTTCGGCGGCGGCGGGTTCCCGTGGCTGGTCGCGGTCGTGATGCAGGAGCTGATGAACTCCGCCAGCATGGCGTTCGCGCTGTGCCCGCTGCTCACCCAGGGCGCCATCGACATGCTCGAACAGCACGGCAGCCCCGCCCAGCAGGCCACCTACCTGGAGAAGATGGTGACCGGCGAGTGGGCCGGCACCATGAACCTGACCGAGCCCCAGGCCGGCTCCGACCTCGGGGCGGTACGCGCCAAGGCGGTGCCCGCCGACGACGGCACATGGCGCGTCAGCGGCCAGAAGATCTTCATCACCTTCGGCGAGCACGACCTGGTCGGCAACATCATCCACCTGGTCCTGGCCAGGGTCCCCGACGCGCCCCCGGGGACCAGGGGCATCTCGTGCTTCATCGTTCCCAAGTACCTCATCAATGACGACGGGTCGCTGGGGGCCCGCAACGACCTGCGGTGCGTATCGATCGAGCACAAGCTCGGGATCCACGCGAGCCCGACCTGCGTCATGTCCTACGGAGATGCCGGCGGGGCGGTCGGGTACCTGATCGGCGAGGCCAACCAGGGCATGCGCTACATGTTCACCATGATGAACACGGCCCGGCTCTCGGTCGGCCTCCAGGGCCTGGCCATTGCCGAACGGGCCTACCAGGATGCCCTGCGGTACGCCCGGGAGCGCAGGCAGGGCCGGGCCATCGGCGCGTCCAGGGGCGAGTCGTCGCCTATCGTCGAGCATCCTGATGTACGGCGCATGCTACTGACGATGAAGGCCTACCTGGAGGCCATGCGCGCCCTGCTCTACACCACCGCGGTCTCGACCGACCTGGCCCGGCATCACCACAACCTCGCGGAGCGAGAGGCCCGGCGAGAACTGGTCGAGCTGCTGACGCCCATCTCCAAGGCATGGTGCACCGACCTTGGCGTCGAGCTGGCCTCGGTCGGTCTGCAGGTTCACGGCGGCATGGGTTATGTCGAGGAGACCGGCGTGGCCCAGTATCTGCGGGACAGCCGGATCTCCCCGATCTACGAGGGCACCAACGGCATCCAGGCCATCGACCTGGTCATGCGCAAGGTGCCGATGCGCGGCGGAGGAGTGGTTGCGGATCTGCTGGCCCAGATGGAGGCGCTCGGCCCGGAACTGGACGCCGCGGGCCAGGAGCTGGCCGGGATTCAGCCGGCGCTGGCCACCGGGGTCAGCGTGCTGCGGGAAGCGACCGACTGGATACTGTCCCGCAGCCCGGCCGAGCCCAACGACGTCCTGGCCGGCGCGACGCCGTACCTGCGGCTGGCCGGCCTGGTCATCGGCGGCTGGCTGATGGCCAGATCGGCGCTGGCCGCGTCCCGGCTGCTGCGCACCACGGGCGGCGCGGACGCCGCCTTCCTCCAGGACAAGATCGGCACCGCCCGTTTCTACGCCGGGCAGCTGCTGCCCCAGGCCGCCGGCTTGCTTCCCGCGGTCACCGCCGGCGCCGGACCCCTGTTCCAGATCGACCTCAGCCGGGCCACCCCCGGGTGAACCTCGGCCAATAGGCCGAGCGGCTCGGGACCTTCTGCCCTGGCCTGCTGAAATCCGTCCCCCTAGCGTCTGGATCGGGGTGGACTGGCACCGCTTTTCAGGAGGCACCGATGCAGGAGTTCTCTGTGCCCGCGTCATACGTCGTCAAGCCGGATGACAACATCACCGATGACCTCTTCGGGAACGAAGAAAAGTGGCCCGGTGAGGTCGGTCTCAAACGCAAGGCGAACGGCATCTGGACGCCGGTGACCTGGCGTGAGTTCGCCGGGCAGGTTCGCGGCATCGCCGCCGGCTTGATCGCCGCCGGCATCGAGCCGGGTGACCGGGTGGCGCTGATGTCTCGCACCAGGTTCGAGTGGACACTGATTGACTACGCCATCCTGACCGCCGGTGCCGTCACCGTCCCGGTCTACCCGACATCCTCGCTCGAGCAGCTCGAGTGGATCCTCAGCGACTCCGGTGCGGTCGCCGTGGTGGTCGAAACCGGCGATCACGCCGGGAAGGTGGCCTCGGTACGGTCTGGTCTTCCCGCGCTCGCCCACGTGTGGCAGATCGACGGCAGCGGCGACGACGGCCTGCCCGACATCGTGGCACGTGGCGCGCTGGTGACGCCGGAGCAGGTCGAGGAACGGCGCCGGACCCGTGGCGCTGGTGATCTCGCCGAGATCGTCTACACCTCCGGCACGACCGGCCGTCCCAAGGGCTGCATGCTCAGCCATGGCAACATCGTCGCCAACGCCCGCAACTGCATGCAGAACGACGGCTTCAGCCGGGTATTCAACTCCCGCGCCTCCACGCTGCTGTTCCTGCCGCTCGCGCACAGCTACGCCCAGCTCATCCAGTACGGCGCCATCTACTCGCGCACCGTGCTCGGGCTGGCCGACATCGCTGACGCAGCCGCCGAACTGCCGGCGTACAAGCCGACGGCGGTGCTTTCGGTGCCCCGGCTGTGGGAGAAGGCCTACAACAGCGCCAGGCACAAGGCCGACGCCGAGGGCCACGGCAAGATCTTCGCCCGGGCAGAGGCCACCGCCATCGCCTACAGCCAGGCACTGGAGGGCGGCGGTCCCGCCCTGGCGCTCCGCCTCAGGCACGCGCTGTTTGACCGCCTCGTCTACGCCAGGCTGCGCGCGGCGCTCGGCGGCCGGGTGCAGTACTCCTGGAGCGCGGCCGCGCCGCTCGGCACGCGGCTCGGGCACTTCTTCCGCGGCTGCGGCATCACCATCCTGGAAGGCTACGGCCTGACCGAGACCAGCCCCGCGACCAACTCCAACACCCTCGACGCGCACAAGATCGGCACCGTCGGCCGGCCGATCCCGGGCGCCACGATCCGGATCGCGGACGACGGCGAGGTCCTGGTCAGGGGCCACGTGGTCTTCCAGGGGTACTGGAACAACGACGTCGCCACCAAGGAAATGATCGACGAGGACGGCTGGCTGCACACTGGCGACATCGGCGTCCTCGATGACGACGGGTTCCTCGCCATCACCGGGCGCAAGAAAGACCTGATCATTACCGCGGCCGGAAAGAACGTCGCGCCCGCCGTGCTCGAGGACCGGCTGCGCGCCCACTGGATGGTCAGCCAGTGCCTGGTCGTCGGCGACGCGAAACCCTTCATCGCGGCGCTCGTGGCAGGCGATCCGGAGGCGTTCGCCCAGTGGAGGGCCGACAACGGCAAGCCAGAGACGGCGACCATTGCCGACCTTCGCGATGACCCCGCTCTGCGGGCGGAGATCCAGGCGGCCATCGACGACGCCAACAAGGCGGTATCGCGCGCCGAGGCGATCAAGAAGTTCGCCATCCTCGACGAGGACTTCACCGAGACGGGCGGCCAGCTGACGCCCACGCTGAAGGTGCGGCGCTACATCGTCATGGAACAGTACGCCGATCAGATCGCCGCCCTGTACGAAGACGTCTCCTAGCGTGAACGGGCGATGGCCTCGCTCTCAGGCCGTGTCAGGCTGTGCCTCGTCCGGTCGCGTGGTAGAGGTGCCTAGGCGACGTGCTGGTGGCCGTTGGGCTTGTCACTGGCGCCGACTAGGGCGTTCGGCCGGATCCGGCAGGGCCTTAGCCCTGTGCCATGGACGTCGGCTCAGGCCGCGGCCGGACGCAGGCCGCGGCTGCGTAGTCCTGGTTTCGGTTACGGTGTGACACCTGAGATCATCGAGTACAGCTGCAACGGATGCCCATGCCGGACGAGGAAGAGATGATTACTACCGTCGCTCATGCGGGCCAGAGTAACTGCCGGAGCCAGTCGGCGGAGCACGCACACACCGCGTCCAGCGGTCCGCGGGGAAGCGGCAGGCCCGGCCGGGCAGCGCCGTGGGGCTGGTCGTGACCACGGCCAGCGCCCCGGCCTGGGAGGAAACGCTGCGTGATGGCCGGGTGGTGGCGCTGCGGTCGCTGCGCAGTGGTGACGCCGCGGGGGTCGAGGCGTTGTGGCGCCGTCTGGATGCCCCCTCCCGGCATCTGTTTGTCACCATGGCGCATCTGCCGCCCGACCGACCCGGTGACGCGGCCGTCCCGCGGCCCGGTCACACGGCCGGGATCATCGCCGTCCCGGCGGACCCGCAGAGACGGGTCGTCGGCATCGCGCGGTATGAGCGCACAGCATCAGATACGGCCAGGGCCCTGGTGTTCGTCGACGCCTCCTGGCGGCGCGCCGGGCTGGGCACCGTGCTGTTGCGCCGGCTGGCCGAGGCGGCCAGGCACGCCGGCGTTCGGCGGCTGGTGGGCGATGTGCCCAGCAGCGACGCGGCGATGCTGGGCCTGCTGACGGACCTGGGCCTGGAATATGAGGAGCAACCGACGGCGGCGAGCGTGCACACCAGCTTCGCCGTGCAGAACATAGATGCCTACCTCGATGCGTTGCTGGCCGACCAGCGCGCCGCCGCGCGGGTATCGGTCAGGCCGTTCCTGTGTCCCCGGTCGATCGCCCTAGTCGGCGCCAGTGACAAGCCCGGCAGCATCGGCGCCCTGCTGCTGGCCAACCTGGCGGACAGCGGATTCGCCGGGCCGGTGTACCCGGTCAACCCTCGCCATCCCCTCATCCAGGGGATGACCGCCTATCCGGACCTGGCCTCATGTCCGCAGTCGCCGGACCTAGTGGTGGTGGCCGTCCCCGCCAAGCTGGTCGCCGAGGTCGTCGACCAAGCCGGCCGGCTCGGGGTCCGGGCGGTGTGCGTAATCTCGGCCGGGTTCGCCGAGGTGGGCGGCGAGGGGCGCGTCCTCCAGGACGAACTGCGCCGCCGCGCCCGGGCCGCCGGGGTGCGGCTCATCGGGCCCAACTGCATGGGGCTGCTCAATGGCGGCCCCGGCCCCCGGTTCAATGCCAGCTTCAGCACGGTCTTCCCGCCACCGGGCCACCTGGCATTCGTGTCGCAGTCCGGCGGCCTCGGGTTGGCCGCGCTCTCCCTGTTCACCGGCCCTTCGCTGGGCGTCAGCGGCTTCGTGTCGGTCGGCAATACCGCCGATCTGACGCCCAACGACCTGCTGCTGTACTGGGACGAGGACCCCGGCACCAACGTCATCCTGGCCTATCTGGAGTCGGTGCCTGATCCTCGCCGGTTCGCCCGGATCGCCCGGCGCCTCTCCCGGCACAAGCCGATCGTGGTGGTGAAATCCGGCCGTACCGGGGCTGGGCGCCGGGCCGCGTCCTCCCACACCGCGGCAATGGCGGCCCGGGACACGGCGGTCGAGGCCCTGGTCCATCAGGCCGGGGTGATCCGGGCCGGAACGCTGGAGGAGATGTTCGACGTCGCCGCCGTGATGTCAGCGCAGCCGGCGCCCGCGGGACGACGGGTCGCGGTCCTCACCAACGTGGGCGGGCCGGGCATCCTGGTCGCCGATGCCTGCGAAGCAGCCGGGCTGCTGGTACCGGAACTGTCGCGCGACACCCAGACGGCGCTACGGGCTGGCCTGCCAGCCCAGGCCGCCGTCGGGAACCCGGTGGACGTCGTCGCCGGGACCGGCGCCGAGCAGTACGGGTCGACGCTGCGCGTGCTCGGCGCGGCCGAGGAGATCGACGCGATCATCGTGGTCTTTATCCCGCTCGGCGCTGCCCTCGCTGAGGACTTCGCCCGGGAGATCGCCGCCGCCGCGGTCGGCATGCCCAGTAAGCCGGTCCTCGCGGTCTTCATGTCGGCCGGGCCCGCGCCGGCCGGCCTGCCGGAGGCTGGCGTCCCCGTGTTCACCCGCCCTGAGCAGGCCGCTGCCGCGCTCGGCCAGATCGCCAGGTGGGCGGAATGGCGCGCCCGGCCCGCGGGTCACGTCGTGACCCCGCCCGGCATCGACCCGGGGCGCGGACGGGCTGTGGTCAACGCGATGCTGGCCAGCCAGCCGGGCGGCGGGTGGGCCGACGCCAGGACGGCCGGAGAACTGCTCGCCTCCTACGGCATCACAGCGGCCCGCTCCCGCGTGGTCCGCACACCCGCCCAGGCCGCTGCCGTCCAGGCCGAGATCGGCGGGCCGGTCGCCGTCAAGATCGCCGCGGCCATCCACAAGAGCGATGTCGGCGGCGTCGCCCTCGGCATCGACAGCCCGCAGGCCGCGGCCGAGGCGGTGACCGCCATCCGCGCCATCGTGGCCGACGCCGGCATCGCCGAGCACGCCGCGGAATTCCTCGTCCAGGAGCAGATCCGTGACGGTGTGGAAATGATCGTCGGCGTGACCCACGACCCCGCCTTCGGTCCCCTCGTCCTGGTCGGCCTCGGCGGCACGTTCGTCGAGGTTCTCGGAGACGTCGCGGTGCGCATCACCCCCCTTAGCGACACCGACGTGGATGAGATGCTCCGCTCGCTGCGCTCCTACCGGCTGCTTACCGGCTACCGCCAGTCCCCGCCGCTGGACGTGGCGGCCTTCGCCGAGCTCCTGCACCGGGTCAGCGCCATGGTCGAGGATATCCCCGAGATCACCGAGCTCGACCTGAACCCGGTGTTCGTCCGCCAGCACGGCGCGGTCGTCGCCGACGTCCGCGTCCGCCTCACCGGAAGTGACAGGTGACCGGGCGAGCGGAGGACGGACGGTCCTATGCGCTGCTGGCCGACGGCACCACGCTGACCATCCGGCCGTCCGGCCCGGAGGACTTCGAGGCCGTCCAGCGGTTGCACGAGGCGATGTCGCCGGAGAACCTGTACTTCCGGTTTTTCAGCGCGAGCCGGGTGTCGGCCGAGCGGGAGGCCCGGCGGGTATGCCTGGAAGGCAGGCCGGGCATGGTAGCGCTGGTTGGCCTGCTGGGCGACGAGCTGGTGGGAGTGGCCAGCTACGAGCGCGTCAGCGACGGGGTGGCGGAGATCGCGGTCGCGGTCGCCGACGGCATGCACCGGCGCGGTGTCGCCACGCTGCTGCTTGAGCACCTGGTGTCGCTGGCCCGGGCCCACGGCGTGACGGCCTTCACCGCCGAGGTGCTGGCGGACAACTACGCCGTGCTGCACGTGCTGGCTGACTCGGGACTCGCGATACGGCGCAAGTCGGCCAATGGCGTGGTCGAACTGTCCATGCCGGTGCCGCGCGTTGCCGCCCTGGGTGAGGCCAGCGCCTATCTGGATGCGGTGGCCGGGCGGGACCGGCGCGCGGATGTGGCCAGCCTGGAGCCGCTGCTGAATCCGCGGTCGGTTGCGGTGATCGGCGTGGGCCGCCGTCGCGGTTCGATCGGCCGGACGATCCTGCTCAACATCCGCGACGCCGGATTCGCGGGCACGTTGCACGCGGTCGGCCCGGGCGGCGGCGACGTCGCGGGCGTTCCGTGCCTCCCGTCGGTCGCCGAGCTTCCCGAAGTCCCCGACCTGGCGGTGGTGACGGTGCCGGCGGCGCATGTCGTGGAGGTGGCACGGGAGTGCGGAAACCGGGGTGTCCAGTCGCTGGCGGTCATTACCGCCGGCCTGACGGCGGCGCAGGAAACCGGGCTGATAGAGGCCGCCCGTCGGGGAGGCATGCGGCTGGCGGGCCCGGCCTCCTTCGGCATCGCGGTGCCCGGCATCGGGCTGGCGGCCACACCGGCCGTACGCCATCCCCCCCAGGGCTCAGCCGGCCTGATCGTTCAGTCCGGCGGGGTCGGCGCGGCGCTGCTCGAGCAGTTCTCCCGGATGGGCATCGGGATCTCCTCCTTTGCCGCGGTCGGCGGCAAGCTAGATGTCTCGAGTACCGACATGCTGTTGTGGTGGGAGGCTGACGAGACAACCGAACTGGCCCTGCTCCACCTGGAGTCGTTCGGCAACCCGCGCCGGTTCGCCCGGACCGCGCGCCGAGTCAGCGCTCAGTTTCCCGTGCTTACCGTGCATGCCGGGCGTTCGGCTCCGGGCCAGCGTGCAGCCGCCTCGCATACCGCGGCGGCCGCCGCGCCGCTAATCACCCGGCAGGCGCTATTCGAGCAGGCGGGCATCATCGCCACGGACAGCTTCGGCGAACTGCTCGACGTGGCCGTGCTGCTGGCGTCCCAGCCGGTACCGGCGGGTAACGCGGTGGCTATCGTGTCCAACGGCGGCGGGGCGGGCGTGCTCGCCGCAGACGCCTGCGCGGAAGCCGGCCTGATCGTGGCCTCGACAGGCCCGCAGGCTCGCAGCCGCCTGCGCGACGTGCTGCCCGCCGAAGCATCTCTCGCCGGCCCGGTGGATACCACCGCGGCCGTCAGCCCGGAGGTCTTCGGCGAGACGCTGCACCTCGCGGCCGCCGACGACGGCGTTGCCGCCGTGATCGCGGTGGTCGTGCGGAGCGCTTCGGCTGACCTGCTCCCGGTGCTCACTGCCACCCGGTGGCCGGTCCCGGTCACGGCGGTGGTGCTGGACCAGCCCGAGGCCGTCCGGCTGCTGCCGGGCGGGGACGCCTGCCCGGCCGTGCCCGCGTACGCCTACCCCGAAGCGGCCGCCCGGGCCTTGACCCGGGCCGCCTGGTACGGTTCCTGGCGGTCCCGGCCGGCCGGCACGGTGCCGGAGTTCACCGACGTGCGCGCGGCGGACGCCCGCTCGGTCGTCGAGTCGTTCCTGGCTCGGATGCCGGGTGGCGGGTGGCTGTCCGCCGGGGAGGCCGACGGCCTGCTGCGCTGTTACGGCCTCCCCATGGTGCCGTTCAGCCGGGCTGCCGACGCCGACGCCGCCGTCGAGGCGGCGGCCGGCCTGGGCGGTCACGTCGTGATCAAAGCCGAGGTGCCAGGCCTGCTGCACAAGACCGCGGCTGGCGCCGTCGAACTGGACCTGCACGGAGACGACGAGGTACGAGCCGCGATGCACCGGCTGCACTCCGGCCTCGGCGACCGGATGTCCGCAGTGCTGGTCGAGCCCATGATCACCGGCGGCATCGAGACCATCGTGGGCGTCGTGCAGGAACCGGTGTTCGGCCCGGTGGTGGTGTTCGGGCTCGGCGGGATCGCTACCGGTGTGCTGGCCGACCCCGCCGCCCGGCTAGCCCCCCTCACCGACGCCGACGCCGATGACCTGATCCGCTCTGTCCGCGCCGCCCGGGCCCTGCTCGAGCACGAGGCCGGCCTCGCCGGGCTGCGTGACGTGCTGCTCCGTGTCTCCCGGCTCGCCGACGACCTGCCCCAGGTCGCCGAGCTCGACCTCAATCCGGTTATCGTCCGCCCGGACGGAGCCGTCGCCGTGGACGCGCGCATCCGCGTGACCAGCCACCGCCTCGCCGACCCGTTCCTGCGCCAGCTTCCCCGGTGACGCCTAGCCCTGCTGAACGCGCAGGTCGAGGAAGTGGGCGGCGCAGGAGATGCAGGGGTCGTAGCTGCGCACCGCCTGCTCGCACTCCCAGGTGAGCCGTTCGTGCGGGAGGTCGAGCCGGTCGGAGACGAACGCGCGGAGGTCGGCTTCGATGATCCGCTGGTTCTGCGATGTGGGCGGGACGATCTTCGCGTCGGTGATGGTGCCATCGGCGCTGATCCGGTAGCGGTTGTACAGCAGGCCGCGCGGCGCCTCGGTGCAGCCGAACCCGGCTGCCTCGCGCGGCGGCACCTCGACGAAGGGGGGATCGGGCGGCTGGTAGTCGTCGATCAGCCGCAGCGCCTCGTCGCATGCGTAGAGGACCTCGACGGCGCGGACGATGATGCTACGGAACGGGTTGGTGCACGTGGCTCCGAGTCCGGCGTCGCGCGCGGCGTCGGCGGCCGCTCCGGCCAGGCGGTCATGGTTCAGGCTGTACCGGGCCATGGGCCCGACCAGGTACGTTTCGCCGCCGGCGAGCTGTGAGTGCAGCGCGGTCGAGTGCGGGACCTGCGATTCGGTGAAGCGCTGGTCGTAGTCGCGGACGGTGATGTCGAGGCCCTGGCTGGAGACGATGCGCCCGCGGGTGATTGGGTATTCATCGGGATGACGGAGCGAGACGAAGGTGTAGTCGCGGTCGAAGTCAGGGAACGGGAAGGTGGCTACCCAGCGGACCGTTTCCAGGGCGTCCTGGCGGGCCTGCTCAAGCTGTCCCGTGAGGGCACGCAGCTCGCTCCGGGCCGGTGCCCGGTAGAACCCGCCGACGCGGACGTTGACGGGGTGGACGGACCGGCCGCCGATGACCTCCATCAGCCGGTTGCCGGCCTTCTTGAGCCGAAGCCCGCGCTGCAGCAGTTCGGGGCGTTCGTCGGCCATGTGCAGGCCGCTCTCGTAGCCGAGGAAGTCCGGGGCGTGGAGCAGGTAGATGTGCAGCGTGTGGCTTTCGATCCACTCACCGCAGTAGATGAGCCGCCGCAGCGCGGCGACCGGCTCGGGGACGCCGGTGCCGCAGGCGTCCTCGATGGCCTGGCACCCGCTCATCTGGTAGGCGATCGGGCAGATGCCGCAGATTCGCGCCGTGATGTCGGGCGGCTCGGTGTACCGCCGCCCGCGCAGCAGCGCCTCGAAGAACCGGGGCGGCTCGTAGATATTCAGCCGCGCGTCGGTGACCTGCCCGTCGCGGACGACGACTTCCAGGCCGCCCTCGCCCTCGACCCTGGCCAGGGCCGGAACGGTGACCGACCGGCTGCCGGGGGTCTTACCGTGGGTCATGCGCTTCGGCCTCCTTGCGGAACGGGTCGGCGTTGGCGTTGAACGTTCGGAATACCCGGGCCAGGTCGGGATGGTCCACACCGAGCCGTTGCCACCAGGCCGCCAGCGCGGCGGTGTTGGGCGCCTCCATCGGCCCGAAGCAGCCGTAGCATCCGCGTGCGAAGGACGGGCACAGCGCGCCGCACCCGGCGTGCGTCACCGGGCCGAGGCAGGGCGTGCCGTGCGCCACCATCACGCAGGTGATCCCGGCCCGCTTGCACTCGATGCAGACGCTGTGCCCGCGGACGTTGGGCCTGCGGCCGCGCAGGAACGCCGCGACCACGTCGAGCAGCTGCCGGCGGTCGATGGGGCAGCCGTGCAGTTCGAAGTCGACGGGCACATGGTCGGCGATCGCGGTGGAGGTCGATAGCGTGGCGATGTAGTCCGGGCGGGCGTACACCAGGCGACTGAACTCCTCCACGTCGCCGAAGTTCCGCAGCGCCTGGATGCCGCCCGACGTGGCGCACGCGCCGATGGTGACCAGGAACCGCGATGCCTCGCGGACCTCGCGGATCCGCTGCGCGTCGGCCGCAGTGGTGATCGATCCCTCGACCAGCGACAGGTCATAAGGGCCGGAGATCACCTCGCGGGACGCCTCGGGAAAGGACGCGACCTTGATCGTCTCGGCGACCTGCAGCAACTGGTCCTCGCAGTTCAGCAGGGAGAGCTGGCAGCCGTCGCAGGACGCGAACTTCCACACCGCCAGCGTCGGCTTGCGCGGACCCGGCCGTGCGTCATCTGGACTGGTCATCACACCTCCCGCAGGCGCAGCCATGGGGCCAGCGACCGATGGCAGAAGACCGGGCCGTCCCGGCACACCAGGAACGGACCCAGCTGGCAGTGCCCGCACATCGCGACCGCGCACTGCATGTTGCGTTCCATCGACAAGAAGATCCGGTCCTCGGGCACGCCGCCGGACAGCAGCGCCCGGACGGTGAACCGCATCATGATCTCCGGTCCGACCATGAACGCCGTGGCCGCCGCCGGATCGAACCGCGCCGTGGCGATCAGATCCGGCACGACCCCGACGTCGCCCCGCCAGCCGCCGGCCGCGGCGTCCACGGTGACTTGCACGTCCAGGTCGAACCGGCCGCGCCAGCCGGCCAGCTCCTCGGTGAACAGCAGGTCGCCGGGGGTCCGGGCGCCGTACAGCAGCTCCACCCGCTGGTACCGGTCACGGTGCGCGAGCACATGGTAGATAGCGGGCCGGACCGGGGGCAGCCCGATACCGCCGGCGATGATCACCACGTCTCCGCCCTCGGCCTCCTCCAGCGGCCAGCAGGAGCCGTACGGCCCGCGCACGCCGACGCGGTCGCCTCGCTCCAGGGTGCACAGCGCGTGGGTGGCCATCCCGACGTCGCGGATGGTATGCAGCACCGGGCCGCCCGCGGCCGGGTCGCCGCTGATCGAGATCGGTACCACGCCGATGCCGAACACGCCAAGCATGTTGAACTGCCCGGGCCGGAAGGCGAACACCTCGCCCGGCGGCGGTTCGAGCTCCAGGGTCACGGTGTCATGCGATTCACGCCGCGTGGCGGTCACCCGCCAGGGGGCCAGCTCGGTCCACGGGGCGGACGTCGCGGGCTTAGCCAGCGGATGCATGCACGTCCCCGTACACGTCAAGCAGCCGCAGCCGCGTGGCCTGCAGCCGACGGATAGCCAGGCGGGCGAATAGCTGCGTCAGCTCGAATCCCAGCCGCGGGTCATCGGCGCATTTCCCGCGCAAACAGGTCCCGTCCAGGGCGAGGGCGCGCACCGGTTCGACGGCCCGGCCGTCGAACTCCCACCGGTGCGGTTCCAGCAGCCATGAGAACCCGGCCACGTCGCCGGCGCCCAGGGTCTGCACGATGATCGACCCGCGGCCGGGCGCGGCGATCTCCAGCGCCATCTTTCCCTCGCGGATCAGGAAGCACTGCTCGGCCGGCTCGCCCTCACGGAACATGAACGAGCCCTCACGGAACCGGACATTCGCGGCGCATCCCGCCAGCAGGGCCAGGTACTCCGGCTCCAGCTCGCTGAGGAACGGGTGCTCGCGCAGCAGAGGCTCAAGCGTCATCAGTCTCTCCCTCGTCCGCGCGGATCGCGGCGACCTCTTCGGTGATGTCGATGCCGACCGGGCACCAGGTGATGCAGCGCCCGCAGCCGACACAGCCCGAGGTGCCGAATTGATCGATCCAGGTGGCCAGCTTGTGCGTCATCCATTGCCGGTAGCGGGACCGGTTGGAGACCCGCACCGAGCCGCCGTGCAGGTAGGAGTGGTCCATGGTGAAGCAGGAATCCCAGGACCGGTGCAGCTCCGTTTCAGTTCCGGTCAGATCCGACACGTTCTCGACGCTGAAGCAGAAGCAGGTCGGGCAGGCCATGGTGCAGTTCCCGCAGGCCAGGCACCGGCTCGCCACCTCCTCCCAGCGGGGATGCTCGAAGTTCCCGTACAGCAGGTCCTTGATCCCGCTCGTATCCATCTGCCGTCCCATGGACGCGGCGGTGCGCTCGACGATGTGATCGGCTGTCTCGGCATCGGCCGCCTCGGCGGCCCGGGAGGCGACCTCGGTCATGACAGCCGCGCCGCGGGCGGTCCCGATCTCCACCAGGAACTCGTGCCGGCCACCGTCGAGGATCTCGGTCAGCGCGAGGTCGAAGCCGGATTGCGCACGCGGGCCGGTCTGCATCGACACGCAGAAACACGTCCCGCCGGCCTGGCCGCAGTTCACCGCGACGATGAACGCATCCTCCCGGCGATCCGCATAGACCGGGTCCGGGTGCCGGCCGCCGAGGAACACCCGGTCCTGGATCGCGATCGCGTGCAGCTCGCAGGAGCGAACGCCGATGAACGCCATCGGGGCTGCCTCCTGCGCGACCGCGAGGGACATGCCGTCCTCGCTCCGCACCCGCGACAGCAGGCTGGACGGCGGGAACAGGTGGCGTTTCCACGACTGCGGGCCGACGTTGTACCCGAACAGCGCCTCGTCACCACGGCGGCGCAGCCGGTACGTCCCGCCGTCCTGCTCATCGGTCCACCCGGCAGGCAGGTCGGCCGATGAGGTTATCTCGTCGTAGACGATGGCGCCATCGCGGACGGTCGGCCCGATCAGCCGGAAGCCTCGCCTGGTGATCGCGTCCAGCAGCTGGTCGAGGTGGCCGCGAGCCATCACCAGCTGGGTCTCCCTATCGGTATGCGGCTGCATTGTCGCCCCCTTGCTCCCGGCCCTTAGGCGCCTCCCAGTCTGCCGCTGGTCGGCCCGGAAGAAAAGACTGTCCGGTGCCGACCTCTCGGCACGCACGTGACCCCGGCCAGGCCGCGTCAGCGCGTCCTGGCCGGGATGATGACATGGGCCGGCGGCGGGTCGGCATACAGAAACTCGATCAGCGCCGAGCGGTTGGTCAGCACCTGCCGCTGGTTGACGT
>Ga0335085_10009050_pt1 | contig 15084 bp, 11 predicted proteins | sample Lox_Sample_45_FD_206712 | JGI IMG/M metagenome (GOLD analysis project Ga0335085, IMG submission 206712) | Soil microbial communities from Loxahatchee National Wildlife Refuge, Florida, United States - Lox_Sample_4.5 | ecosystem: Environmental > Terrestrial > Soil > Wetlands | place: USA... | reverse complement strand
TGGTCATCGCGGGTGGTCGCACCAGGCCCGTCGGCCTGCTGGGGCTGGACGCCCGCCAGGCCGGCGGCGGCGCGCTCCCGGTCCCCGGCCAGGGCGACCTGGAGCGCGCGCCAGGGCGGCCAGGTCTCGACCGGCGGTCCCGTGCCGGGGTGAAGGCGCCGGTAGCTGCCGCGTCCGGCCTGGAAACGGGCCAGCTCCCAGCGCTGGATGTCATGGATGAGAACGGCATCCGCGTTTCCCATGTCCTCGGCAGCATGCCCGGCCGCCTCGATCAGGGTGTCGGCTTCCGCTAGCCGGCCGGCGAGCAGCGCGGCCGCAGCGCGGCGGGATTGCGCGTCCCATCGGGCGGCGGCGTCACCCAGCTGCTCGGATTCCCGGCAGAACAGGTCCAGCTCGGCGTGGGCGGCGGGAGCTCCGAGCTCGAGCAGGGCGGTGGCACGCAGCAGCCGGGTCTGGGCCGTCAGGTCGCCGCTGTGCAGCTGGCGGGCGAGGGTGAGCAGTTCCCCGAGGACGGTCAGCCGGTCGCGGGCCGAGCCGGGCCGCCAGCACACGTCATGGGTGGCGATCAGGCAGCGGGCGAGGGTCCGCAGGTCGCCGGACTGGCGCGCCAGGGTGACAGCATGGCTGGCGAGTTGCCGGGCCTGGGGGGTACGGGAGGCCTCGAGCGAGTGATACAGGTCCCGGGCGAGGGCGGCGTCGACTAGAGCCGCCAGGTCGGCTGCCGGACCAGCGGTCCCGGCTGCCTGCTGGAGCAGGGCGATGGTCTGTTCCCGCTCGGCTGACGGACCCGTCTTGGCTCCCACCGCGTGTAGTCCGAGCGCGGCCCTGGCCAGGTCCGCATGGTCGCCTCCGGCTCGGGCCAGGGCGGCCGCGTCCAGGTAGGTGGCCCTGGCCAGCGCGAGCTGGCCCGCCTGGCGGCGTGCCTCGCCCAGTTCGAGAAGGACAGCTACCCGGGTCGCGGAGTCGGTGTCGAGCAGGGAAAGTGCCCGCTCCAGGTGTGCGGCGGCGTCGGCGAACGCCATGCGGGCGGCGGCATCCGCGGCGGCCGCCCGGCTGTGGCGGACGGCCGCGGACCGCAGGGCAGGGTCGGGACTGGTGACGGCGACGGCGTACAAGTGCGAGGCGAGCTCGGCTGGGTGCGGTACCCCGCCGGCGGCGTCTTGCTCCTCCAGCGCGCGGGCCAGGCGCAGATGCAGCCGGGCGCGCGCGTCGGCGGTCAGCCCGGCCGCCAGTACCTCGCGGAACAGATCGTGGGCAAAGCGGAGCCCGGTCCCGGCCCGGACGACGACCCCCGCGGCAACGGCCTGTTCCAGATGAGTCTCGACCGCAACGCCGAGGGCGTGCTGCAAGAGGCCAGGGCGCAGGACCGGGGCATCGAGGGACGCCGCTGCCAGCGTGCGCACGCAGTCCTGGGGGAGCCGGGCCAGGCGCCGCTCGATGACGTCCCGGACGGAGTCCGCGCCGGGCGCCCGCAGCCCGGTTGTGCCCGTCACGCCGCGGACGGCGGCCAGGCGGGTCAGTTCTCTTACGAACAGCGGGTTGCCCGAGGTGCGCTCCCACATCCGCTGCGCCTCGTCCTCGCCCGGCGCCCGGCCCAGGAGCCTGGCCATCAGCTCGGAAACATCGGCGGGGCCGAGTCCGCTCAGGGGGATGAGGTGGGCGGATCCGGCCAGGTGCCGCAGCTGGCCGGTGGCCTCTTCGCCGCGATAGGTGCCGAGCAGCAGGATCCGCCGGCCGGACAGCTGGCGGGCGGCGAACTCGCCCAGGGCCAGCGAGTCGGAGTCGGCCCAGTGCAGATCCTCGACCACGACGACCACCGGCCTGGAGTCGGCCAGGGTGGCCAGGAACCGGGCCGTGGCGTCGAAGAGCCGGAACCGGGCGCGGCTGGCGGCGTCACCGGATACTTCGGTGAGCTCGGCCGGTGCGGCCCAGCCCAGCGCCCCTACTGTCGCGGGCGGATTGGTTCCAGCGTCGGCCGCGGCCCGCACGACCTGCGCCCATGGCCAGAACGGCGGTACCCCTTCGGTCTCCGAGCAGCGGCCCCACAGCACCAGGGCGCCCAGGGCGGCCGCCTGTTCGGCGGCCGCCCTGGCGATGACGGTCTTGCCGATCCCGGCCTCCCCGCCGATCAGCACCAGCTGGCCCCGCCCGGCCGCCGCCTGGTCGAAAGAGACGCGCAGGACCGCCAGTACCTGGTCCCGGCCGATCAGCCCGCCAGTCGTGCTCACCTGCCCATTGTGCCCCCGGCGAGCACCTGGCGATCAGGGCCGCAGCTGCAGCAGGATGTTGAGGGGAGCATCGATGTCCACCCGGCGAACCTGGGAGAACCCGGCCGCGGCGGCCGCGTCGCGCAACGCCGTCTCGCCGGGGATCGTGCCCAGCCCGGCGCTGCCCTGGGCGAGTGCGTTGGGCGTGCACACCAGCGCTGAGGCGGCATAGAAGAAGCGGCCAGCTGGATTCAGGTTCTCCTCCGGGCGCTCAGACCCGGCGTGCTCGACCAGCAGCACGCTGCCACGCTGGGTCAGGGCTTCCCGGGCGCGGCGGAGCGCGCCGACCGGGTCGCCCAGGTCGTGCAGGCAGTCGAAGAAGGTGACCAGGTCGTACCCACCGCCGGGCAGCTCGGCCGCGTCGGCCACCTCGAACGTGACCTGGGAGCCTAGCCCTGCCTCGGCGCCCGCCTTGCGAGCCCAGGCGATCGATGCGTCGTCGGCATCGATGCCCAGAACACGCGAGCGCGGGAACGCCTGCGCGATGGCGATCGTCGGCGCCCCGTAGCCGCAGCCGACGTCGGCCACCATCCCGCCCGCTGCCAGCCTGGCCGCCACCCCGTCGAGCGCCGCCAGCCAGCTGGCCAGCGCGGGCACCACCACCGCCCGGCTGATCAGGTCCATGCCCCGGGAGTGAGCGGGGCCGTGCTCGTCCCAGCCGATCCCGCGCCCGGTGCGGAACGCCTCCTCGTAGCGGGCCAGTTCGGCCCACTGCGCCGCCGCCTGCAGCCCGGTCCCCTCAACCAGGCCGCGCAGCGGATCGGCGGCCATCACCGCCGCCACGGCCGGCGGCAGGCGGTAACGGCCGGCGGCTGGCTCGTACCGCACGTAGCCGGCCGCCGCCTGGGACCGCAGCCACTCCCGGACGTAAGGCTCCGCTGCCGAAGCCCGGGCGGCCAGCTCGCCGGGGGTGGCGGGTCCTGCGGCTAGCGATTCCCACAGTCCTATCCGGGCCCCGACCAGGGTCAGCAGCATTCCGGAGGTCGCCGCCAGGTCGGCCATGAGCTGGCCCATGACCTGCCCCACCTCGGCCGGGTCCGCATCCGCTGCTCGCTGCCCGGTCACGGTCGGCTCGTTCGCGCGTAGTGCTTCGGTGCTCATCGATCGCTCCTTTTCGTCGGCTACCCGCAGGGCGCCAGATCCGATGTAGCGGCCGCCACATCGGATCTGGCGCCTGGCAAGCAAGGAACGCCTAGCCGGCTCGAGGGCTAATCGGTGAGCTCGGCGTGCAGGCGCATGAATTGCCGTATGCCGAGCAAGCGCAATCCGGCCCGCAGCATCGGGTTGAACGCGGAGGCGATGAGTGCCTGGTCATCTGCCCAGTTGACGAGCTCGGGGCTGGTGGCGCGATAGGTGCGGCCGCCGAGGCGGACGGTGCACCCCGCGGCGGCCCGTACATTGCGCGACCAGTCGGACAGGTTGCCGAAGGTGAGCCCGATCAGTAGCACGTCGCCGCGTAGGTGAGCAGTCACCGGCGTCACGTAGGCCTTCCCTGAGCGCCGGCCGGCGTGATGGATCTGTGCCATCGGGGAGAAACGGCGGCCGGCGATCCTGACCATGAGCGGGTTGAGGATCTTGGTCAGCGGGCGCACCAGAACCCGCACGATCGCCGCCGGAGCGACCGGTACGGGTGCGGCAGCGTGGTCTGCTGGTGATTGGGCAGTCATGTCGCTGCTCCTTACTGTGTCATCGAGACCGTGTCATCGAGCGGAGGCGGCCAGGTGGCGGCCGAGGAAGCCGATCTGGGCGGGATCGGCGATGATGTGGACGGCCTCGACCTGCTCTCCGCGCATGCGCAGCACCAGCAGGGCGGCGAGGGCGCGGCCGTGGAAGCCGAGGAGGGCGGGCTGCCCGCCGGCCGGATGCGAGACCAGGGTGGAGCCCGCGTCCCAGAACCGCAGCAGGTTCGCGGCGACATTTTCCGCCCCGGTGACGACGGGACGCGGCTCGGCGGCGGGCCCGAGATCGATGTCGCCCCAGGCGTCGGGCGCGAGCACCGCCAGCAGCCCGTCGAGGTCACCGCGGGCGCAGGCGGTGATGAACTTGTCGGTGACCAGGCGATGCTCCGCGGACTCAACGTCGAAGCGGGCGCCTGGCTGGCCGTCGGCGATTTTCTGCCTGGCCCGCCTGGCAAGCTGTCGGCACGACGCGGAAGGCCGGCCGACGGTCTGGGCGACCGTGTCGAAGGGCATCCCGAAGACGTCGTGCAGCACGAAGATCACCCGCTCGGCCGGGCTGAGCTTGCGCAGCATGACCAGCAGCGCCAGCCGGACGCTGTCATCGAAGGTGACCCGGTCGGCGGGATCGGCCAGGGTCGGCTGGGACCCCAGAACCCGCGGTGCGGCGAACTCGATCTGGCCGGGGTCCAGTGCCCGCTCCCGGCGGGACCGGGCGGACCTTATCTGGTCCAGGGCCAGGCGGCTGGTCACCACGATGAGCCAGCCGCGCTCGTCGTCTATCTCGCTGGTACCGGCGCGCAGCAGGCGCGCGAACGCGTCTTGCACGACGTCTTCGGCGGCGCCGAGGTCACCGAGCATCCGGAAAGCGAGGTCGACCAGGTACGGGCGGTGCTCACGGTAAGCCTGGCTGATCATCGCGTCGTCCTGTTTCCCGGCCATACCGCTAGGACGAGGCAGCGCCGCCGAAAGTGACGGGGGAGTGGTGTCACTTTCCGCTCGGCCGTGCCGTCCTTGCCTGTGACGCTGCCCGAGACCGCGGCGGGCAGGCTTCTCGAGGGGACGCCCATGGACCTGGTGCAGAGCAGGATCGTCACCGACGACGTCGCGCGGCTCGCCGCGTTCTACGCCGGCCTGGTGCGGGTCTCGGTGGTGCTGAACGACTACTACGTCGAGGTGCCTGCCGGAGCGGCCTCGGTCGGGTTCTCCCGGCGCCGGTTCACCGAGTGCCGGGAGGACCAGGCGGCCCGGCCGTGCGGGCCGCAGCATCAGGCCGAGATCATGCTCGACTTCAGGGCCGGCGATGTGGACGCCGAATACGACCGGATCAGCCGGCTGGGAGTCACCTGGGTGATGCCGCCCGCCACGCAGCCGTGGGGGCGCCGCACGATGATCTTCAGAGACCCGGCGGGCAACCTCGTCAGCGTCTCCTCCCCGGCTGAGACCGCGCCGGGAGGGTGACCTGAACCAGCCACGCTCCCGGTGCCGTGAACGGCGCCGCCCCGGGACGGGGTCAGGGCGTCAGGGCCGCGGCGACTTGCGCGGTGTCCTCGGAACTGCGGACGTAGCACACCTTCCCGCCGCGGAACTTCCAGTAGTGGTGCATGTTCATCGCGACGTGCTTGCCGGTCGCGGTGACCGTGAACGCGTAGCGGATGAACACCATCACGTCCCCGTCGTCATTGCTGGCGTAGGCCAGCGGGGTGAACTCGGTGACCGGCCCGGTCTTGCCGACGCCCTCGAAGAAGCTGGCGACCCCGTCCTTGCCGCGCCGGGGGCCGTACCACGGCGCGGACGCGATGGCCGCGTCGGTGGACCAGTCGATGTCGTCGGTGACCAGGTCCAGGATGGCCTGGACATCACCGCGGCCGAACGCCTCGTACATCTGCCTGGCCGTCTCGATGTTCTGTTCGGTGCTCATGATCGTGCTCCTCCGTCTCGGGTATCCGCTCAGGCCCAGAACGCGGCCACGGCCGCCGGGTCGCCGACGAACTGCTCGATGGCGCGCACGCGTCCGCCCTCCACGGTCACGAGCACGACCTGCGAGCAGTCGATCGCGCGTCCGTCGGGGCGGCGGGCGCTGAACCGCACCAGCACGGCGACGTGGCCATCGCCGTCGGCCATCACCGACTGCGGCTCGGCGCGCAGCGTGCCCGCGGTGACCAGCGCCGACTCGGTCAGGTAGGCGATGACCGCATCGGCGCCGCGGTGGATGCCGCCGTGGCGGTCCTCGTTGTGGTGGTGCCAGGTCGCGTCGGCGTGCAGCAGGTCGCTGAGCACGGCGAGGTCGCCGCTGGCGAACGCGCCGAAGACGGCCCGGACGACATCGACGTCGGTGCTGGTGGTTTCGGTGCTGGCGGTCATGGACGGCTCCTAGGCTGAATCGTTGAGTAACTGCCTGTCTGGAACCGTAAGCGGGGGGTACCGGCCGGAGCTATCGACTGTTCAGTCGATCTTGGCGGCGGCTGGGCCGATCCTGGCCGCCAGGCCGTGCCGCATCGCGAACATCGCCAGGCCCGCCCGGGTCGAGACGCCGCACTTGGCGTAGATGTGCACCGTGTGGGTGTGCACCGTTGACGGCGAGATCACCAGGTCGGCAGCGATCTGGGGCTTGGTGCGGCCCGCCGCCAGCAGGCGCAGGACGTCAAGCTCGCGCTCGGTCAGGCCGGCCGGCAGCGACGGCAGGACGGCCGGTGACGCTCCCGCGGCCTCCAGCACGGCGCGGACCGCGGCCCGGTCCAGCGCAAGGCCCGCCAGGACCCGCGCCGCCTCGGCGGGCGCCAGGGCAGGCCGGTGCGGCCGCGCCTCGCCGAGCGCGCAGAACGCGTCGGCGGCGGCGAGCAGGCAGGCGGCCGCATCCAGTTCGGCGCCGCCGATGCCGGCCGGGTACCCGGACCCGTTCACGCGCTCATGGTGCCGGCACGCTATCTGGCCCAGCGGGGCGAGCACCGCCGACCGGGCCAGGATCCGGCCGGTGTGGTACGGGTGCAGGCGCACCTGCTCCCATTCCTGCGCCCGCAGCGGACCCGGCCGCTCCCAGACGTCGGCCGGCACCGCGACCCGGCCGAGGTCGTGCAGCAGCCCGGCCCGGTAGGCGGCTGTCGCGTCGGCGGACGAGGCCAGCCCGGCGGCCGCGCGCGCCAGCACGGCGACTCCCCGGGAGTGGCCGGTAAACCACGGGCTCTTCAGGTCGGCGGCATCCCCGAACCCGGCCAGGGCCTCGTCGAGGGCCGCCTCGCTGCGGAACGTGCGCCGGGGCCCGGGCTCGGCGTCGGTGACGGCGCCGTGCAGGTCCTCCGGGCTGGAGAGCGCCAGCAGTTCGCCCGGCGCATCCGCGAAGACGGCGGCGATCTCCGGATCGAGCGCGCGTCCCGACCAGCGCGCCACCGTCCGGGCCGCGACGTCACCGCCGCCGACGGCGTCGAACATCACGGCCGCGTAGCCGACGGCCGCGAACCGCGACGCCTCGGCGATCTCCGTGCCCGCCCGGCCCGCCGGGACACCGTGGCCGTCGAAGCGCTCGAAGCTGTCCAGGACCGCCTGCCGGACCGCGTCCGGCAGGCCCAGGCGGGCGGTCAGGTCCGCGCCGACCTCGCAGTCGGCCCGCGCCCCCTCGGCCTTCAGCCGTCCGACGCCTGCCGGGCCGCCCAGCTCCCGCAGCCGGGCGGCGTCAACGCCCAGGCCGGCCAGGAACTCCAGCGCCTCACCCGGCTCGGCCGGGTCGATCAGGTCGCCACGGGCGCGGACCACGATGTCGTTGCCACCGAACGCCGCGGCGATCTCGTGCGACGTCGCGGCGCAGCCGGCGAACCGCATCAAGGTGCCGTAGTAGACCTCACCCCGGCGGCGTCCATCCAGCCCCGCCCGCCGGGCCAGCTCCGTCGCCAGCAGGCACGCACGCACCGCCTCGCCCGGCTGGTGCCCGCGCGCCAGGTCGCTCACCACCGACAGGGCCGCGACCACGCCCGCTACGCCGACCGTTTCCCCCACCAGTCAAGTCTAGAGAACAGCGGAACGTCGCTGGCCGGTTACCGGTACTCGGGGTTGGCGAAGTCGAAGCGGCACCCGGCGTCCCATTCCGAGCGCTGGTTGCCGTAAGCCGGTATCCCGCCCGCGTCCTTGAGCATCCGGGCCAGGTGCAGCAGGTTCCACGTCATGAACGTGGTGTTGCGGTTGGTGAAGTCGTTCTGCGGGCCGCCGGAGTCCGGATCGAGATAGGACGGCCCGGGTCCGGCCTCGCCGATCCAGCCCGCGTCGGCCTGCGGCGGGATGGTGTAGCCGAGATGCTGCAGGCTGTACAGGACGTTCATCGCGCAGTGCTTGACGCCGTCCTCGTTGCCCGTGATCAGGCAGCCTCCCACCCGGCCGTAGTAGGCGTACTGGCCGGCCTCGTTGAGCAGGTGCGAGTTGCCGTAGAGCCGCTCGATCACGCGTTTGGTAACCGAGCTGTTGTCCCCCAGCCAGATCGGGCCCGCGATCACCAGGATGTCCGCGGCCAGCACCTTGGGATACAGCTGCGGCCATTCGTCGGTGGCCGCCCCGTGCTCGGTCATGTCCGGCCACACGCCGGTCGCGATGTCATGATCGACGGCGCGGATCGTCTCGGTGCGCACGCCCTGCTTGCGCATGATCCCCGCGCTGACCTCGACCAGCCCCTCAGTATGGCTGAGCTCAGGCGACGGCTTCAGCGTGCAGTTGATGAACAGCGCATTCAGGTCGTCATAACGCGGACTCGTGCTTGCCATCAGGTGCTTCCCTCCCGGTCCAGATGATCCCGTTGCCAGGACATAGTCCCGGAAGGTCGGCACCTGTTACAACGCTGGTCAGCGGGCTAGCTCGTAGAGGCTGTTGAACGGGTTGTCCATCTCCACCGGCCGGACCTGCGCGAAGCCGGCCTTGGCGGCGAGGTCGCGCAGGACCGGCGCGGACAGCCCGAGGGTGCCCAGGCCCTCGCCGCCCTCGGCCAGCGAGGTGGTCATGCAGTACAGCACCGAGAACCCGTACAGCAAGGTGGCGATGGGGCCCACGTTGGCGGTGACCTGGTCTGAGCAGTTGATGTCCAGGCACAGGTACCGGCCGCCGGGGCGCAGCGCGTCCCTGATCGAGCGGAGCAGGCCGAGCGGGTCGACCGCGTCGTGCACTACGTCGAACGTGGTGATCACGTCGAAGGCCTCGGGCAGCCCGGCTGCCGCGTCGAGAACCTGGAAGCTGATCCGGTCGGCCAGCCCAGCCTCGGCGGCGGCCCGCCGGGCCTGCTCGACCGACGCTGGGTGCACGTCGTAGCCGGTCGCGGTGATCACCGGGAAGGCGCGGGCCAGGGCGATCAGCGCCTGTCCGGTGCCGCAGCCCACGTCGGCCACCCGGGCGCCGCCCCGCAGCTTGGCCGTGGTCTCGGGGACCAGCGGCAGCCACTGCTGGACGAGCATGTTCTGGTGCCACTGGGCGGTGAACCGGCTGGTCCCGATCCAGACGTCGGGGTGCAGGTCGGCGTGCCTGATCCCGCCGCCGTGGCGGAACGCCTCGGCGACCTGGTCGTAGCGCTGGATCGCGCCGATCAGTTCCTGGTGGACGCCGCCGAAGAAGGCGGGACCCGGCTCGGTGGCCAGGGTCGGCACGTGCTCGGCGGGCAGGGCGTAGCGCTGCTGGGCGTCGTCGTAGTCCAGGTACCCGGCGGCGAACATGCCGCCGAGCCATTCCCGTACGTACCGCTCCGCCAGCCCGGTCCGCCCGGCCAGTTCCCCGCTGGTCGCCGGGCCCCGGGCGGCCATGTCCTTGAACAGCCCGGTCCGGTCGCCCAGGGCGGCCAGCACGATCGTCGCGGCCGCGGCGCTGTCGGCCAGGACCCGTCCGGTGAACTCCGCTGTGCGGTTCTCGTCCATCGTGATCTCTCCTTTGGCTCGGTTGCCTGTACCTCCAGTGGCGTACCGAGGCGGTGAACGGCCCGTTCAGCCGCCGTGAACGCGACCTGCGCGACGGTTATGGTTAGGCCAGGTGGCCTGGTTCGGAAAGGTGACGGGCATGCCGCAGCCGACGGGAACGCAAAAGCCGCAGGACGCCGAGGCGTTCGTCGGGCGCTCACGTGAGCTGGCCGTGCTGGCGGCCGCCTGGCATCAGGCCATCGCCGGTGACGCGAGGCTGGCGCTGGTCTCGGGCGAGCCCGGCATCGGCAAGACCGAACTGGCCCGAGCCTTCGCCCGCGCCGCCGCGGACGATGGCGCGCTGGTGCTCTGGGGCAGCGCGTGGGAGGACGGGGGCGCCCCGCCCTACTGGCCGTGGGTGCAGGTGCTGCGCGGCTACGCCCGGCAGGCCGGGGCGGAAGCGCTGGCCGCCGCGGCCGGCCCGCAAACGGCCGTACTCGCCCAGCTCCTGCCCGAGCTCGGGCCCGCCTATGAAGGGGCCGGACCGGGGGACGCGGCCCGGTTCAGCCTCTTCGAGGCGGTCCGCACGGTGCTCGATCAGGCATCACAGACCGCTCCGCTGGCCGTGATCCTCGACGACCTGCACGCGGCCGGCCGCCCCTCGGCCCTGCTGCTGCGCTTCGCGGTGGCCGCCCGGCTGTCCCGGATCGTGCTGCTCGCCACCTACCGGACCGCCGAAGCGGCCCTCGACCCGGACGTGAGTGACGTGGTCGCCGCGCTCGAGTCGGCCAGCCCGCCGCTGGTCCTGACCGGCCTTTCGGCCGGGGACATCCGGCTCATGCTGCCCGGTGCGGATGATGACACGATCGCCGTGGTCCAGCGCCGCAGCGAGGGCAGCCCGCTGTTCGTATCCCAGGTGGCCCGGCTGCTCGGGCCGGGCGCGGCCGCGGTCGAGGAAGCACCGGTTCCGGCCGGCATCAGGCAGGCCGTCCGCCGCCAGGTCGCCCGCCTCCAGGCGCCCTCGGCTGATCCGGACGACGGTGGCCTGGCCGTGGAGGAGATCCTGGCCACCGCGGCGGCGCTCGGGCCGGGCATCGACCCGGCCGTGGTCGCGGCGGCGCTGGACGCCCCGCCCGGGCTCGTGGCCCGGCTCTGTGACGACGCCACCGCCGTCGGCCTGCTCGGCCCCGGCCTGGAGGTTGGCGCGGTGTACCGGTTCCGGCACGCGCTGATCAGGGAAACCCTCTACGCCGAACTCGCGCCGCAGGCCCGGGCGCAGGCGCACCGCAAGATCGCCGAAGTGCTGGCGAACAGTCCGGGCCGGAGCCACGCCGAGCTGGCCTACCACTTCCTGCGGGCCGCGCCCGCCAGCGCCGAAGCCGCCGCCCGGGCCGTGCACTACTGCGGGCTGGCCGGCCAGGAGGCGCTGAGCGCGCTGGCCTACGAGGAGGCCGCCGGTCATTTCCGGCACGCCCTTGACGTCCAGTCCCGGGCGGCGGAAGCCGCCCCCGCCAGCCGGGCCGGGCTGCTGCTCGGCCTGGCCGAGGCGCTCATCAAGACCGGGCCCGATCCGGCCGCGGCTCAGGCGGTCGACGAAGCCGTGCGGCTTGCCCGGCACGCGGGCGAGCCGCGACTGCTGGCCGCCGCGGCGCTGCTGAACGCCCAGCACCTCGACTTCAACGCCCAGGCGGACACCGCCACCGCGTTGCTCCGCGAGGCCGCTACGGCGCTCGACCCCGCCGACCAGGCGCTGCGCGCCCGCACGCTAGCCCGGCTGGCCATCACGGTCGCCGCCGAGCCCGCCGCCGCCCGGGCCGCCGCCGATCACGCCGTTCAGGACGCGCGGGCAGCGGTAACCGGGGACCAGGACGATCGCGCGGCCGCCGCCCTGGCCACCGCGCTGGCTGCCCGGCACTATGTCTGGTGGGGCAGCCAGGAACCCGCCGAAGCGCTCGCCGCGGCCGACGAGATCATCGCCGCGGCGCAGCAGGCGCGCGAACCCGAGGCCGAACTCGACGGCCGCGTCCTGCGCCTGACCCACTTGCTCGAGCTCGGTGACGGGCCGGCCGCCCAGCAGGTCCTGCCCGAACTCGACCGGCTGGCCAGCTCGCTGCGGCAGCCCGCCGTCCGGCTGACGGCCCTGTCGCGCCGGTCGACTTTGGCCGCGCTCACCGGCGACTTCGGGGTCGCGGCCGAGACCGCCCGGCAGGCCTTCGACACTGGGCAGGCCGCCAGCCTGCCCGACGCCGGCGCGGTCTACTGGGGCCAGCTGTTCGCCATCTGGCTGCACGCCGACCTGCCCGGCGACGAGGAGCAGTGGATGCTGCGGGAGCTGCGGGACCTGGTAGCCCGCTCGCACCGGTCGGTGGCGCACGCCGCGGCCCTGGTCCAGATCGAAGCCGCCCGCGGCCCGGCCGAGCAGGCCCGCGGGCGGCTGGACGAGCTCGTCAGCACCGGTCTGGACACGCTGCGGCCCGACATGGTGTTCGTCTGGGCCCTGGCCATGCTCGCCCGCGGCTGCGTCGTCCTGCGCGCGGCCCGGCCCGCGCCGCGGCTCTACCGGGCCCTGGCCCCGTACGCCGGCCGCGCCGCGGTCTGCGCCGGTGCGGTGATGTGCGCGGGCTCCACCGACTTCTACTTGGCCGGCCTGGCGGCCCTGGACGGTGAGGTGGCGGCGGCGGACCGGCACTACCGCGCGGCCGCCAGCATCCACCGGCGGCTCGGCGCCCGGCCCATGCTCGCGCGCACCCTGCACGAGCACGCGCCGCTGCTCAGGGAGCAGGGAGACCACGCCGCCGCCGCGGCGGCGCTGGCCGAGGCGCGGGCCATCGCGGCCGACTGCGGCATGACCAAGCTGCTCGCCGTCCTTGACCAGCCCGGCCAGCCAGACCAGCCCGACCAGCCGTCCCGGACCGGCAGTGACCTGACGCTGGCTCGTGAAGACGGGTTCTGGGCCGTCGGCTTCGCCGGTACCGTCACCCGGGTACCGGACAGCCTGGGCCTGCGCTACCTGGACCTGCTCGTCCGCCGCCCCGGCCGGGAACTGGCCGCCCTGGACCTGGCTCAGCTCGCGCCCGGCCCGGCCGGCCCGGCCGCCGCGGCCCCGGAAGACGACCTGCATCCCGCGGGCGCGGCCGCCGCCGACCCGGTGCTCGACCGGCAGGCCCTGGCCGCCTACCGCCAGCGTCTGGCCGCCCTCGACGAGGACCTGGCCGAAGCCGATCAGTGGAACGACACCGAACGGGCCAGCCGCCTGCGGGCCGAGAAGGACTTCCTGGTCCATGAGCTCGCCGCCGCGACCGGCCTGGGCGGGCGGCCCCGGCGCCTCGGCGCGGAATCCGAGCGGGCCCGGCTCAACGTCACCCGCGCCATCAGGTCCGCGATCGCCCGGATCCGCGACCGCGCCCCGGCCGCCGCCGACCACCTCGACCAGGCCGTCCGCACCGGCACCCGCTGCTCCTACTCCCCGCCCGGCGGATAGCGGCGGCCCTGGCCGGGTTGCACGACGTCCCGGTTACGCGACGTCCAAGGGGCGGGGTGCCTTGCTGGCCGTGTCAGCGCGGCCGAACAGGCTCAGCTGGTGCAGCCGCCAGAGCCGCCGCACGGTCCAGGGGTGCGACCGGGGGAGCTGGGAGATCCCTACCCAGAAACCGCCGAGGTGCTTTCCCTGCTCGACCAGCTCGCTGGCCGCCACGTTCTCGGCGGCGTAGCGGCCGGCGGCCAGCAAGATCAGCCCGGCTTCGCCCTGCGGCTCGAGGGCCGCGCCGTTCCGGTCGCAGGAATACTCCCGCAGCCGGGACAGCGTCGGTCCCAGGACCGGGATCAGCTGCGAGTAGCAGATCACGAGGTTGTACCACAGCGCCACGTGATGGAGCCGGATGTGCGCGATCTCGTGGCCGAGGATGAACCGCGTTCCTTCCCGGTTGTCGTTGCGGAGGTTCGCGAACAGCTCGTTGGACAGCACGACGTAGTTGTTGGTCCATCCGCTCTGGGCCGCGAACGCGTTGAGGGTGCCATTGCCGTTAGCGAGGTAAAAGCCCGGGGTGTGCTTCAGGCCCAGGCGCTCGGCGAAGTCATCCATCGAGGCGTACAGGTCAGGGAACTGAGTCCGGGACAGCTGCACCGCCGTGCCGCGGATCGACGCCCGCTGCACCTGGCGGCCGATCATGAGCGCCGGAGCAATCAGGATGATCGCCCCCGCCGCGATCCGCCACACCGCCTGCCAGTTCGTGCCGCGCAGCGCGGGCGGGATCAAAGCCAGCGAGACCAGGAAGTCGATGAGAATGAGCAGGATCACGATGTTCAGGAGCACCATGATGACGAACGTCGGGATCTCCGCGCGATGGCGCAGTGGATGCTTTATCGCAGCATGATCAGCCATGGCAATTCCTCGCTTGCTCTCCGGCTCCCTCGCCTGCTGATCCTGCCTCCTGCGGGGCGGGGACTCCTCACCCCCCGGAGGGTGAGTTTCGGCGGCTGCCCGCCCGGGCCCGGAGGCCGGCCAGTCCGGGCGGATGGACCTGCGCTTTCCCGTGGCGACACGCGGCTCCGGCGCCCGTCGCCGTGCTGGTGTCCGCCGATCGGGCAGACTGGTGCCAGCTAGCGTGAGGTCCCGGGAACCGGCGATGGGGAGACGGCCGTGACGACCAGCCAGCTGGGCCTGGTCCTGCTGGTCGGGGCCGCCGTCGTGCTGGCGGCGCATGCCCGGGCGGCGGCTCCGGCGGCGCTGAGCCTGGCCACCGTCGGGGTGATGGTGAGCGTGCTCGTCGTCGCGGTGGCGACCCGCTGGCTGCTGGGCCTGGGCTGGCGGGAGGCGCTGCTGCTGGGCGCGGTGCTCGCCCCGACCGACGCCGCCGCGGTGTTCTCGGTGCTGCGCAAGCTGCCGCTGCCGCCCCGGCTGGCCGGCATCCTGGAGGGGGAGTCCGGGCTCAACGACCCGCCCGCCGTGCTCGCCGTGACCCTGCTCAGCGGCACCGGCGGCCACCTGCCGTCGGCCGCCCTGGTCGTCGGCGAGATCGCCTGGCAACTGGCGGCCGGAGCCGCGATCGGCGTCCTGGCCGGCGCGGCCGGCGCGATAGCCCTGCGCCGGGTGGCGCTGCCCGCCTCGGGCCTGTACCCGATCGCGATCCTGGCGCTCATCGTCGCCAGCTACGGGGCGGCGACGCTGGCCCGGGCGAGCGGGTTCCTCGCGGTCTTCGTGTCCGCGCTGGTGCTGGGCAACGCCCGGCTGCCGCACGGCCCGGCCATCCGCGGTTTCGCCGAAGGTGTCGCCTGGCTGGCCCA
>Ga0335085_10009049_pt1 | contig 15085 bp, 9 predicted proteins | sample Lox_Sample_45_FD_206712 | JGI IMG/M metagenome (GOLD analysis project Ga0335085, IMG submission 206712) | Soil microbial communities from Loxahatchee National Wildlife Refuge, Florida, United States - Lox_Sample_4.5 | ecosystem: Environmental > Terrestrial > Soil > Wetlands | place: USA: Florida... | reverse complement strand
CCGCACGACCGCCGGCCTGAGGCCGGCGCTACAAAGACCGGGGCTGAGGGAACAAGGCGGCGAGGGCGCGAGGACCGTGCGGGCGAGACGCCCGCACGACAGCCGGCCAGAGGCCGGCGGTACAAAGACAGGGGCTGCGTGAACAAGGAGGCGAGGACGCGAGAGCGGTGCGGGCGAGGACTGTGCGGGCGAGACGCCCGCACGACAGCCGGCCAGAGGCCGGCGCTACAAAGGCGGGGACGGAGGGGCTAGGGGAACGAGGGACTATTGGGGCGTGGTGGGAGTCTCAGTTCCCTGTTCGCGGTTCTCTGATTCGCGATGACTCGATCCGTCGGCGGGTGTCCTCGGATTTGCGAGCGTTTGCGGTTCGCCGATGGCAGGCCCAAGCGTTCCGATCTGGACAAGCCCGGAAGCGGCGGGAGCGGCAGGGCCCATGGCGGCGTCGTGCTGCGCGCGGGCGGCGGCGTCAAGGTCAACGGGGATTCCGCCGGGGACGATCACGGGCGCGTTGTAGCGGAAGTCAAGATCGCGCGTAACGCGATAGACGACCGGGATGGCAGCAAGAAGAACAATCGCAGCGAGCCAACTGCCGTTGAGCCCGAAGGCACCGCCGGTGAGCCAGAGGGGCCCCATGGGATCGCCCTGCACGACGGGCGAGTGGCGGCTGACTCCGCTGATGGCGAGGCCGAAGACGAGAGCCTGGCTCGCTTTCCATCCGAAGTTGAGACCCCAGCTGACCCAGAGAGCGCGCGTGCGGAGGTAGGCGGTGGAGAGCAAAAAGCTGAATGCGAGCGCGACGACGAGGCTGACGCGGTTGGCGCCGGGATCGAGCGCCTGCATGATGGCGTAGATGGCGGCGAATCCGAGCACCGCGCCGGCCGGCCCTACGGCGCGAATGAAGCACTGGAATGCGTAGCCGCGATAGGCGATTTCTTCTGCGAGAGCGGCGACGGCAAAAAAGGCCGCGTCGGCGATGAGCCAGCCCCAGGACGAGATTCCTGTATAGAGCGAGATGGCAATGCCGCCGGCAACGATCATGGGCAGCACGCAGACGAGGGCTATGCCCCAACCGACTGCGAGGCCGAGTCCCCATTCGCGCGGCCAGCCTTCGCGGCGCGGCAGACCCTGTTCGCTGATGGGTTGGCGTTGGTGATCGAGCCAGAAGCCCATGGTGGCAAACCCGACGAGCAGGAGAAAGGCCAGCATGGCTTCGTCGACGAGCGGAAACCAGGCATCGCCGACGAATCCCGCGGCGCCATGAAAGGCGATGGAGCGCGCCAGGAAGAAGTAGAGGATCGCGGCGAGGAATTGCAGGTAGGCACGCAGGCGGCCGCCGGTGTAGACGGGCTGGCTCATGCGGGGCCCGAATTCCGGCAGGCCCGGAGCCGAACGCTTTTAAGTTGTCCGGGCCTAAAGGCCAATGACTGATTCATCGACTTGTCAGGGGCCTGAAGGCCCCTGCTCCCTCCGTTGCAGACTTTGACGATTGCGTGGGAGTCAGCTTTGCGAATAGAACTGGGCGATGTTGCGGAACTTCTGCTGCCGCGCGGATACCATCGCATCGACGGGCATGGCTTTTAATTCGGCCAGATGCTTTTTGAGCGCCGAACTCAACATTCCGGTTCCGGCCTCGCGATCGACGTGAATGCCCTGCGGCGGTTCGACAACGATCTCATCCACGCAGCCCATCGCGGCAACTTCGGGAGCGGAGATGCGCATGGCCTCGGCGGCCGACTGCTTGTGCGCCGCATCGCGCCACATAATGGCGGCGCAGGATTCCGGAGTGATGACAAAGTACAAAGCGTTCTCGAGAATCAACACACGATCGCTCACGGCCAGCGCAAGCGCTCCGCCCGATCCACCTTCACCGCTGATGACAGAAATTGTTGGGACGCGCAGGCGGGCCATCTCGCGGAGGTTGCGGGCAATTGCTTCGGCCTGCCCGCGCTCTTCGGCGCCGACGCCGGGGTATGCGCCGGGCAGATCTATAAAAGTGATGACGGGGCGCGCAAATTTTTCTGCAAGCTTCATGGCACGCAGCGCTTTGCGGTAGCCCTCGGGATGCGGCATGCCGAAGTTGCGGCGCACGCGCTCCTTGGTGCTGCCGCCTTTGCGGTTGCCAATCACCATCACTTCGTCGTCGCCGAGACGGGCCATGCCGCAGGCGACAGCTTCATCGTCGCCAAAGGCGCGATCCCCGTGAATCTCGCTGAAATCCGTGAAGATTCGCTCGATAAAATCCATGGGGTAAGGGCGCTGCGGATGCCGCGCTCGCTCGATTCTCTCCCACGCCACCGAAACGGGCTGCGCCTGGGGATAAGCCACTGTTTCCTGTTCACTCATCGATTTTCAGGCGCCGTACGCGCATACCACCGGCCCTCAAGTCATTCTACGGGGCGGAGCCGGTTGGGACAAATGCGACGCGGAGGCTAAGGGGGCTGAGGGACTGTGAGGAGCGAGAGCCGTGCGGGCGAGGACGCCCGCACGACAGCCGGCCGGAGGCCGGCGCTACAAGAACAAGGATTGCGGAACGAGAGACCAGGGACGCTGGAAAAAGCTGAGACGCGGATGAATCTTCTTTGGGGCTGTCCGAGCTGATGGTTAGTGCGCCCCATTGGCGTGGCTGGAACGCTTCGCGGCCAGGCGGCTGACCTGCTCGCTTTGCTTGACCATTTCGTGGACGGCGAAGCCCTTCTCGGCCAGCGCACCCGTGGGGCAGGCCTGAACGCATTTGCCGCAGGCGGTGCAGTTCGACGCGTGACCCCAATCGTCTTTGAGGTCGCTGACAATGCGCGAATAGATACCGCGCGAAGAGACTTCCCAAACATTCGCTCCCTCCACTTCAGCACAAACGCGAACGCAGCGCGTGCAAAGAATGCAGCGATTGTGATCGAGGACGAAGCGCGGATGGGTCATGTCGACGGCGAGCCGCGGATTGTTGTAGGCATAGCGAACGTGCGTGACGCCAAGCAACTGCGCCATGGACTGAAGCTCGCAGTGGCCGTTGGAAACGCAGGAGGAGCAAATGTGGTTGCGCTCGACGAGGAGCAGCTCGACGGCCATGCGGCGGTAGAGCGTGAGGCGCGCGGAGGAAGTCCTGATCGACATGCCCTCCTGCACGGGCGTTGTGCAGGCCGGCAACAGGCGGTCGGTTCCGCCCAGTTCAACGACGCACAAGCGGCATGCGCCGACAGCACTCAGGCCTTTGAGATAGCACAGCGTTGGAATGTACTTTCCGTTCGCTTGCGCCGTCTCCAGAATGGAGTCTCCCTCGTGCGCGGTTACAAGCTCGCCATCGATGCGAAGGGAGACGTTTTTGGTTGCTTTGGTATTAGCGTCCATTTTGTACCCACTTTTGTTCAAGCGGCTCAAACCGTCATTGAATTTCCACCTTTTCCACGAAAAATGCGGAAAAGGCGAGGCAACCCTTTAGGCCGCGCCCTCCGCGCATTAACCGACTCCCTGAGCGTTGCGCAGATCGCAACGCAGGCAGCGGCGGCACTCTTCCAACGCCTCCTGCGGGGTGAGGCCGGTGACCACTTCTTCCTGCGAGCGCGCGCGGCTGCCTGCAGGCAATGAAGGCGCAGCATGACGGCGCGACAGGCTTGGCTCTCCCGGCGCCTGGTGGCTGTACTCGAATTCAGGAAAGAGCTGGTCCCACCGGTCAATGGCCGGGGTCATGAGGCGCTCGTCGATTTTGCGCGCTGCCTGCTTGCCTCCGCTCATGGCGTTGGACATGTTGGACGCGCCGGTGATGACGTCGCCGCCGGCATAAAAACCGGAGCGGCTGGTCTCGAAGGTGAATCGATCAACGACGATGGTACCTTCCTCCTTGAGCTCGAGGCCGGAGGCGCGGCAGAAATCCATGTCGAAGGTTTCGCCGACGGCCAGGATCACGCTGTCGCATTCGAAGCGTTGCACCTCGTCGGTGGGGATGGGGCGGCGGCGGCCGGATTTGTCGTACTCGCCGAGCTTGGTTTTGACGATCTCAATGGCCTTGACGTTGCCCTCGGGCCCGCCCAGGATGCGGTGCGGCGCGGCGAGAAAAACGAAGCGAACACCCTCCTCTTCCGCGGCCTGAATCTCCTCATCGATCGCGGGCATGTCTTTGCGCTCGCGGCGATAGAGGATGGTGGCCTGCGCACCCATGCGCACAACGGTGCGTGCGGAGTCGATGGCCGCATTGCCGCCGCCGATGATCGCCACGCGCGAGCCGACGGCGACTTTCTCATGGCGCGCCATGGCCTCAAGGAACAATAGAGCCGGATGCACGTTCTTCAGCTCGGTGCCCGGCAGATAGAGCCAGGACTCCTTCCACGTGCCGATGGAGATGAAAACGGCGTCGAAGCGCGAGGCCAGGTCGTTGAGCGGAAGATCCACACCGACGCGCGTGTTGAAGACAAACTTGACGCCGATGCCCTCAATGAGATCGAGCTCGCGTCGCAGAACGGCTTTGGGCAGACGGTACTCGGGAATGGCGAAGCGCAACATGCCGCCGGCTTCGCTGCGCTCTTCAAATACGGTGACGTCGTGGCCGAGCATGGCGAGATAGAAGGCGGCGGTGAGACCCGTGGGGCCGGAACCGGCGACGGCGATCTTGCGGCCGGTGGGCGCGAGCCTGCGCTCCTGGATGCGCTGCAACATCAAGCCGAAACGATCGGACTGGTAGATGGAGTCTGCAATGAGGCGGTGTATCTCGCGCATATTTACAACCTCGTCGAACGACTGACGGCGGCAGCGGTTGTCGCACGGATGCTGGCAGACGCGGCCGGTCGAGGCGGGCAAAGGATTGTCGAGGATGACCGATTCAAATGCGTCGTCGAGCCGGCCTTCGCTGTAGAGCTCGAGAAAGCGCGGGATATTCATGCGCAGCGGACAACTGTTCTCACAGGGCGAGAGGGCGAGCTCCTGGCATACGCCGGCGCGGCAGCGATGGGCCACGATGTGGTCCTCATACTCGTCGCGGAAGTGACGAATGGTGGTGAGCACTGGATTGGGCGCGGACTGGCCAAGGGCGCAGAGCGAGCAGTCGCGGATCATGCGGCCTAACTCATCGAGGAGGTTCATGTGCTCCGCTGTGCCGCCGCCGGTGGAGATGGCGTCGAGGATGCGCAGCGCTTTGTTGAGGCCTACGCGGCACGGCACGCACTTGCCGCACGACTCCGAGTGCGTGAACTCGATGAAGTACCGCGCGACATCGACCATGCAGTTGTCTTCGTCCATCACGACCATGCCGCCGGAGCCCATGATGGAGCCAAGTTGGGCGAGACTCTCGTAGTCGACAGGCGTGTCGAGCATTTCGACGGGAATGCAGCCGCCCGATGGGCCGCCGGTTTGCACCGCTTTGACGCGGCGGCCGGCGACGGCGCCTTCGCCAATGTCGTAGATGAAGCTCTTGAGCGGCGTGCCCAGCGGCATCTCAACCAGGCCGGTGTTCTGCACCTTGCCGACCAGAGAGAAGACTTTTGTTCCCGGACTTTTGGCGCTGCCCGTCTCAGCGAACCAAGCCGGGCCGCGCGTGATGATGGGCGCGATGTTGTACCAAGTTTCAACATTGTTGATGTTGGTGGGCCGGCCCCACAGTCCCTTTTGCGCGGGATAGGGCGGGCGCGGACGCGGACGGCCGGCGAAGCCCTCGAGGGAGGCAATGAGCGCAGTTTCTTCTCCGCAGACAAAGGCGCCTGCGCCCTGGACGAGCTGGATGTTGAAGTTGAAACCGCGACCGAGGATGTTCTGGCCGAGGAGGCCGTATTCTCGCGCCTGCTCGATAGCGCGATTGAGGCGACGCACCGCGAGCGGATACTCCGCACGCACATAGACAATGCCTTCGGTCGCGCCCATCACGTAGGCGCCGATGATCATGCCCTCAAGCAGCGAATGTGGATCGCCCTCGATTTCATTGCGGTTCATGTAAGCGCCTGGATCGCCTTCGTCGGCGTTGCAGACGATGTATTTGGCATCGCCTTTGGCTTTGGCCATGAAGTCCCATTTGTTGCCGGTGAGGAATCCTGCGCCGCCGCGCCCGCGCAGACGCGCAGCTTTGATCTGATCGATCACGGCGTCAGTGCGCCCATCGATGAGGACTTTGTAGAGCGCCTGGTAGCCACCGACGGCAATGTATTCCTCGATGTCGCTTGGGCTGACGAGGCCGCAGTTGCGCAGCACGATTTTCTTCTGGCCCTTGAAGAATGGAATCGCGTTCCACGCGGGAATGTCGGGATAGCCCTGGCCGTAGCGGAGATGCGCCGTGATGTGATCCCACTCTTCGATTTTGCAGTAGATAAGATCTTTGGGCAGGGGTCCCGATGTGACGCCTTCTAAAATGCGGCCGGCGTCGTTGGCCTGCACGCGGCGCAAAATGACGAGTGGGTTGCCGGGCAGCCGGATGCCCACCAGCGGCTCCTGAAAGCAAGCGCCGAAACAGCCGACGCTAGCCAGCAGCACTTCAAGTCCGCTGCCTTGAATGGCATCATTCAGCGCGTGAAAGACTTCCTCCGCGCCATTGCCGCGCCCGCAGGTGCCCATGCCGACCGTAATTCGCGGAATGGGCGGCATGAGCTTGGAAAGCCCGGATTCACGCACCGCGTTGAATGCGCCAATATCCTGAATGCGCGGCATTACTTCCTCCCTTGCGCGATGGACTTCACTTCGCGCTGCAGCGTGCGCTCATTCACGTGGCTGAGAATGTGGTGGTTGACTTCAACCACCGGCGCCAGCGCGCATTGGCCGAAACAGGCAACGGTGCGGATGGTGAAGCGGCGATCCGGCGTGGTGATGGCCAGCTTATCGGCCTCGCTGTTTTCGTCGGTCTCGTGATCGCTCACACCCAGATCGAGGCAGAGCTTTCCCAGCAGGTCGCGCGAGCCGCGCGTGTGGCACGCGGTGCCGCGACAAACGCAGATGACGTTGTCGCCCTGCGGATCGAGATTGAAGAGCGCATAGAACGTGGCCGCGCTATAGACACGCGACGGAGGAATGCCGGTCTCGCCGGCGATATAACGAAGCGCCTCCATGGAGAGGAATTTGTGCGCGTTGGCAGATTGAACGGTTTCCAGAATTCCCAGCAGTGCACCGGGCTGGTTGCCGTGACTGGCGATGGCCTGATCGATCAGCAGGCGTTCCTGCTCGTCCAGACCCTCATGGGCAACGGCGTGGGCAGCGCTTGCCATGTTCCCTCCCTGCGGGGTTCCGCGCAAACAGTTCGCGCAGAGCTCTCCTGCACGTCGGCGGATTCCCGGGAAGAAGGAACAAAGTAAGAAAAACGCCTGAAACACGATGCCCCGGCGTCATCCCAATTCGATTCGGCCCCGCCCCGGGCACACGTAAACGTCTCGGAGTTCTCCCCAGAGAATGTCCGGTTGGAACTTTGAACCTCGTTCCATCGGTTCGGATGTGCCTGAGGTCACAAGCGGGTGTGACAGTTGGGTCGATGCGTACAGCACATGAAGGAGCGCACCGGCGGGGGCAATGCGAGGCAGGGATTCGTTGTGGTTCGTTGAGGCGGGGCGAATCCAGCGCTATTTTTTCGGTTTGCGAGGGCGCTTCGCGCGCGGCTTCGCTTTCGGCGACGGTTTGGGGTCGGAGGCAAGTTTGGGCGTCGACGCCGCGTTCGGCTTTGAGGCAGGTTTGGGCGATGCGGGGGCGGGCGCTAGTTTTCCTTTGCCGAGCAGCACGTCGATGCGGTAGCCCGCGGCTTTCGCTGCGGCTAATGCAGCCGCGACCGATTTGCTCAAGTCCGCGACTTCTGTGCGGCTTGGCGTTGATTCGCCGGCGATCTGCAAAACGGAAGGCATGAGCAGCCACCAGAGGAGTTCTTCGTAGGACTCGCGGATGAGATAGTCGTGCCCCTCGGCTGCGTGAACGCCGCAGAGCCAGCGGACGTCGGGATCGAGCCACAGCGCGGGCGGAAGAGCCAGTTTCTCGGCGTAGGTCTGCGAGGACCCAGGCACCTGCGGAGGTGCGACCGTCGACGGAGCAGCGACGGATTTGAGCCTGGTGGCTGACGATGACGCGGGTTCGAGTTGCGTCCTGGCGTCCGCGATTTGTTGATTGCTGGCGGCGCTTTCCTTGCCGATGCCGGCGGTGACCAGCAGCAGCACTTTGATTCGCGCAGCCACGCGCCATGCTTCTTCACCCTCGAAGCCGAGAGCGGCAAGGGCGCGGGCAAACGGCTCGCGCAAGCGGAGACGATCGAAGAGATCGAGCGCAGTGTGGCCGGGGCGGTCCTTATCGATGGAGCCGGCGAGCAACTGGAGCGCGCACCAGGCCAGCACCGGGCCCCACATCGCGGTGGCCGTGAACTGCGGACTGGGACTGGGCAACATGCGGCGAGCCGCGGCGGTCCAGGGCGCCGGGAACTGCGCCTCGATTTGCGGCATGCGCATGGCCGCTCGCAGAAGCTTGGTAAATTGCGCTGCCTGCGACGCCGCGGCAGCAGCCTCAACCTCAAGCGCGGGTTGATTGTCAGCTTTAAGCCGCATCGCGTAGGCTGCCGCAGATTCGGACAGGAACTTTTCGTATTTCGTCCATGCCTGCTTGAGGAATTCGTTACGCTGGCGATCGATTTTCTTTGCGCGTTCAGCGCCGACGGCCCGCGGATGCTCGGCAATATCCGCGAAGTGGCGGACGACACCGGGATCGAGGAACTGGCGCAGCGCGTCGTGCAAGGGCTTGAGTTCCAGATTGACGAGCTCGTCGGCAAGGTTGGGGACGCCACGCCCGTTCAGCAGATCCGAGAGCCTGTCCCAGGGCTGCTCCGCCGTGGGATGCAGCTCATGCCAATCGAGGAAGACATGGCACTGGTATGCGTGGAGGCTGAGAGTCAAGCCGCGGTTGTGCAAGTCCTCCGCGCGGCGCAGATATTCAAGGCCGGTGAGCGAGTCGCGGAAGGCAACGACGGCGCCGAAGTCGCCGCTGAGGCCGAGGCCCTCGCCCAATCGCCGGCGGCGAAGCTGGCCTGATCCTTTGTCAGCATACGCGGCGGAGAAATCGACGGTGCCGTGCGCATTTGCATAGCGGTTGTTGTAGACGATCAGCGCGCGCTCGCCGCCGTTGCGGTTGGAGTACGCGAAAACATCCTCGTTCACGGAGCCGTTGGGGCTGAAAAAATCGTAGAGCAGGAAGTTGCTGCTCTCGGCAAACAGCCAGCGGCGCTTGAGCAGCGGCGCGATCTCGCGCTCGTGCCGCTCGACCAGTGCATGGTCGGGATTCTCCTCGTAGCGGGGCCAGCGGTACTCCATGCCGTATTTCTCGGTGAATCCCTCGATCTGGCCGTGGCCGAACATGGGCAGGCCGGGCAGCGTGGACATCATAGCCGCGACGCCGAAACATTTGTCACCCTTGCCGAATTGGTCGATGGCGGTGCGCTCGTCGGGATTCGACATGAAGTTGACGTAGCGCTTCATGATGTCGGGATCGAACTCGAGCGTGTTCTTGATGACCGAGCGGTACTTGGCGTTGTCCTCGTCGCGCAGCATGATCATGAAGGCGCTGTTGTAGACGCGATGCATGCCGAGGGTGCGGACGAAGTAGCCCTCCATGAGCCAGAACGCTTCAGCCAGCAACAGCGTGCCGGGAACCTCTGCGGCAACGCGATCGACGACTTCGCGCCAGAACTCGTGCGGCATGGCGCGGTCGAAGTCGGCCTGGCTCATGCCGTACTCCGCGCGCGAGGGAATGGCGCCGCTCGAGCCGGGACCGGGAAACCAGAGACGATGGAAGTGGCGCTTGGCCAACGTCATTGCGGCGTCAAAACGAATGACAGGAAAGAGCCGCGCCACATGCAGGATGGTCTGAATGACTTGCTCGCGCACAGCAGGATTGAGATAGTCGAGCTGCGCGGTATCGTTCCATGGGAAGCTGGTGCCGTCGTTCCCGTGATAGATGTAGCGCGTTTCGCCGGTGGCCTTGTCGCGGCGACGGAAGACGACGGCGGCGTCGGATTGCTCGTAGTAGTGATCTTCGATTTTGATTTCGACACGGCCGTCGCTCGAAACGTCGGGGCCATTGAAGGTGTAGGCCGGATAGGGTGACTCCCAGCGCGAGATGAACCACTCGGGATGCTCGACGACCCAGGGCGAGTCGATGCCCATGTGGTTGGGCACCATGTCGCTGGCGAGGCGAATGCCGTGGTGATAGCAGCGATCGCGCAGGTTGATATACGCGGGCTCGCCGCCCAGATCGTCGGCGATGCGATAGTCGAAGAGCGAGTAGGCCGAGGCCACGGCATCGCGGTTGCCGCACAGTTGCTTGATGGTCTTCGACGCGCGGCTGCGCTCCCAAACGCCAATGAGCCAGAGAGAATTGATGCCGCGATGGGCTAGGGCTGCCAATTCTTCTTCTGGAATTTCGTCGAGGCGCCCGATATGGCGGCCATGCCAGCGGCTGAGTTGCGCCAGCCACACGTAAGTGCTCTTGGCCATCAGCACCGCACCCGGCATCCAGGCCTGGTCAGGCGAGAATTTCTCGTATTCGTTCATCGGATCGCCGAAGGTTGGCACCTCGGCGCGGCTCATGAACGATGGCCATTGCTGTGGCCCGCGGCGCGTTCCCGGCGGATTAAACTGCGCCCAGACGGCGAGCTCCTCCTCGCGCAGAACTTCGCCGGCCATGAGAAGAAAGCGCTCAAGGGCGTCGCCGATGAGCGGCTTCCAAAGCTGGCGAATGATTTCGAGCTGATCAGCGAGCGACTTGGGCGAGCGCAGCGCAGGAGCGCGAAGCAGATCGAGCAGGCTGACGGTTTTCGCTCCCGGAAGAGGGATCAACGGCCGCGACGCAAAATACTCCGGCATTTGCGCGGTGACTTGCCGGTAGACGGTTTTTTCGGCGAGCGTCCGGTCCTCGAAAAGCTCCTCGAATGGCTTGAACGCCTCATTGCGATTCGCGGACCAGAGAAGAAGAAGTTCTTCAAGCGCGGCGGCGCGGTGAGGCATGTCGGCTGTTTTGCCAGCGAGCCACTGCGCAGGGGTCTCCTTGCCGCGCAACACGCTCTGGCCGGGGAACTGTTCCACGAAGGCGAGCAGCATTTTGTCGAGATTGTCGGTGCCGACCTGAGAGCCAAACCAGTCCAGCGCGGCGGTCATGACCTGGGGATCGAACTGCTCGCGATAACGAGCCATGAGGACGTGACTCGCCTCGTCGATGAGGCCCATGGCAAAGAGCTGCCCGGCGTGCACCACCTGGTCAGGATTTTTTTGCACATCGCGGACCTGGTTCATGCGGTGCGCGAACTCGCGGCAGGCCGGCAGGTTGGCCAGGATCACATTGCCGTTGTACGAGAAAAGGGACTCCGCGAAACCGTATCGTTCCCGGGCCTTGCGCGCAATGTGGAACTCCATGGTCAAGAACTCGCTCCGCGGTGGTCCGTTCGCCAGTTTGCTGCGTCCCTCTGGCTCAATCGCGACCAAAGCAAAAGATACACCACTGGCTTAGATGCGAACCGGAAACTGTGATTGTAACGTTATGGGGCAGCACGCCGCAGGCCTCAGTGTCAGAAAGGCCGCAGCCTCGCCGCACGGAAATCTGCAATCCTGCACAAAAGCGACCCGATTCTTCAAGCGGCGATCAATGAAAACGCAGTTCCTAGGGGGTTGGTCGCCGGTAGATTCCAATAAGTTGACCCTCGGCCAGCACATGCCCACTCATTGCGTCCTTCAATTCCCTCCTGTTTGGGCCTACCGGCGGATTCAGGTGCGCGTCGAGAGCATAGATGTGGAACACATAACGGTGGGGCCTGCCGGGGGGCGGGCACGGACCGCCATAACCGATGCGGCCAAAGTTGTCGAGCCCCTCGTTAGAGCCTTTCGGCATGGCCGGCTGGACCGATGCGCCCTCGGCCAGGCTCCGTACGCCAGCCGGAATGTTGTAAGCAATCCAGTGTGTGAATTCGGCCGGAGCATCGGGATCGGTCATCGAGATCGCAAAGTCTCTGGTTCCGTATGGTCCGTGGGACCAGTGCAGCGCCGGCGAGATGTCGGCCCCGTCACAGGTAAATTGCCGCGGAATGTCGCCTCCATCGGCAAAACTTCTGCTTTCGAGCCGCAGAATCGGGTGGTCCTGCCCGAAAGCCGAGACAGACTCCCGCGGCCCGGAAAGCGAAACTAATAGACAGACCACAGGCGCAATCGCCGCCGTGGCAAGCGCGCGTGGACCCCACCGCTCTTTGATTATTTGCAGCTCCTGTTTCATGGCACCTCCCGCAAGGGACCTCGGAACCCGGGGGACGACCATGATTATGCGCCCAAGCTCACCGTGAACAACAGCGGCAGCGTCAGCGAAGCGGGAAGGCCGCCCGCGTCGCGTTGCAATCGGAGCTGCTTTACCACTAAACTAACCAAGGCCACTCGCCAGGTCGCTGGCAAAGCAGTTGGAAGCGCGTTGTTTCGCGCTGATGACGGCTTCAGCAAGCGACGGCCGATACGGAGAGGTGGCAGAGCCCGGTTGAATGCACCTGACTCGAAATCAGGCATACCTTTACGGGTATCGGGGGTTCGAATCCCTCCCTCTCCGCCACGATTGCATCGAGCAGCCGCTCGCTCGTCGCTCGCGCAGGCGTCATCGCAGACGAGACTCTCAATTCCTTCGTCCGCCCCGGCGGACTCAGGATTTCGCCTGCGGGCTCCCGCTTTGCTCACGCCCGCAAAACGGCTCAAGTTCGAATCCCTCGCACTCTGCCATGATTGCATCAAGCACCCGCTCGCTGTTCGCTCGCGCAGGCGTCATCCCACATGAGTACGCAGAATCGGCAACTCACTTCCTACCTTCCGCGAAGACGATGTCTGAATTTATATTGACGCGAACCGGTGTGGGCCACTAGGCTTCCGCCGTAGAAAACTCGTACACGTGGAGGTTCCCTTGTTTCCTCGGACCTTGGTTCTAGCGTTAGCGCTCGGCTCCTTCTCCTGCAATGCGCAAACACCGGCGAGCCAACCTTCCAGTACCATTCCTACGGTTGAAGAAGCAATCCACGATCTGTCAGTCCAGCGGGATACGGCGGAGTTGTATGTTCAGCTCGCGCGCGAGATCAAGGATCAGTCGGTGCGGGAGCAGGCATGGCTGCTCTACGGGCAGGCCCGCGCGCAGTACAACGCTTTCATCGATGACATTGCCACTGGGATAAACATCGGCGGCAAGCGAGAGCAGCAGCAGGCGATGAAGCACGCAGCCGACGCGTATCAGGCCGGGGAAGCCTTCCAGAACTATGTGAAGACGCAGCGCGCCGCACAAGCCCAGGACCACATGGGCGCGACGCCCCTCGCTAGCCTGATGCCTGTCGCCGAAACGCTCATCCAGACATTCCTCGGCATCACGCTCAAGCCGCCCTCCGCCGACGACAAAAAGCTGAACCTGATCAGTCGGGTAGAAGGATACAAGTGGCCTGAATGGCACACGGTTGATACTGATCTGTCACCAAATCCACCGGAAGCGTCCCCCGCTCCGCCGACCACACAGCCTACCAAGCCACAGACGCCAAAGTCCGACCATCAGGGCCTGTAGTGACCACCGGGCCGCGTACCAATCCCATGCTGCTGATCTGAATCGAGCAAAAAGCCGCGAACGGCCGGCCGTCGAGCCGGTTGGACGAGGTGAAGGTAACGCTGGCGATGTAAGGCCCGTGCATCGTGAATGCCGTTTCGGGGACAGCACCCTTGTCCGCAGGAGCTGGCGGAATGTAGCGGATCAGATCCTCACCGACGGGATTGTCTTGAGGTATTTCTTTGCCATCCGGATCGAAGGCATGCGCTTCCCACGATGGATGCGTGATGCCGTTGCGGCTCTCAGCCAGCAGGCGGATGCGTGAAAACGCGAAGCGCTTGAGCGGCGGCGAGAAGTGCAACGTATATGAGACGGACTCCACCTGATTACACGTGTCACCGTCCTGGTGAAGCACCATCGCCGCGCCGTTCTCTGAGAACCCCGAGTAGACGACGCCCGGCTTCATGAGCCCGACGTGCGTTCCGGCTGTGACGTTGTCGATCGTAATGCCATATTTGGCCAGGTACGGTGCGGCCGGGACGTCCTGTTGGCCAGGCTGAGCGATGAAATCCGGCCCTTCGTTCACAGCCTCGTGGAAATCGACGTACTGCGTGGGATTGTCGGGCGGGATGAGATAGGTTGAGGCAGGAACGGTGCCGAGGCTGACGGGATCGGCTGGGGGAACTCCATTTCTGGCGTCGTCATTCACCGTGCTGAAGATCGCTTCTACATTCCAGCCATCACTGGCAGCTCCCTGGCGGCTCATAGCCGCAAGTAAGTCAGGAACGTAGGAACTGGTGGCGTATGCGAATTCGCCGGAACGCGTCGAGAAGGCCAGGTATTCGTTCCGGCCTGGCTCAGGCATGGGGTAGTAGCTCGCGCCCGGCAGCAATTTGCTTACCGACCGACAAGCGTTAACGACAATGACCGCGGCTTTTGCGTGTCGAGTTTCGAGAGGATTGAGGATATCCTCCTTGAGGAGAATGCAACACGACGCCAGGCTGTCATTGGAGTCTGCATCGATGGGTGTCAAAAGGCCTTCGACACCATGCCCACTGTAGAAAACCCACACGAGTGCGCCGCCAGGGATCTCGTTGATGAAACCACTGAGCGCCTGTCGCATCGCTCCGACTTTCTGGTTGAGCAGCGGACCGCCGTTATACACGTGAAATCCGAGCACCTGCAAGGTCGAGGCCATCTGCTGCGCCTGGTCGAGAATTGTAGAGGGCAGCTTCGGCCAAAGACCTGTGTCTTGGTAATCGGCGTTGCCGATGACGATGGCGTAGCGTGGCTCAGGTGGTCCGGGCGCGGTCCAGGTCTGGGTCTGGGCGCCTCCAACCCCAAAGGGAGCGGCTGTGAGCAGCAAGACGCAAAATGTGCGGAGCCTGGCGTACATGGATGATCTCCGGGGAAGCTGTGTAAGCCTGCACAACATCCTCCATCTGGCACCGCGAATCTGGCAAGAAAAAACTGCGCCTTCACCGAATGAGGCAGGAGATTAGAAACTAGGACTTCGCGCGATCCTCCATTTGACCTGTCGAGCGTGCTCTAGGGTGGCCAAAAGCCAATCCGCCTCCTTCCCCAAGCATCCCCCTCTTTCTATTTGCAATTT
>Ga0335085_10009048_pt1 | contig 15085 bp, 12 predicted proteins | sample Lox_Sample_45_FD_206712 | JGI IMG/M metagenome (GOLD analysis project Ga0335085, IMG submission 206712) | Soil microbial communities from Loxahatchee National Wildlife Refuge, Florida, United States - Lox_Sample_4.5 | ecosystem: Environmental > Terrestrial > Soil > Wetlands | place: USA... | reverse complement strand
GATGCGCTGGTGGAATCCTCGTGGCGCTTCGGCGTGCGCGGGGCGCGCATCGTTGGCGGCGGCTTCGGCGGGGCGATCATCGCGCTAGTGCCGGACGACCGCACCGACGCCTGGTGGCGTTTCGTGTCGAAGGAGAACCCATCGAGCCGTCTGATCTCGACCTACGCGCTGCACGAAATGGTCTGACGGGCGCCGCGCCGCCGCACACTATATATATTATGCGGATGATCGCAGCGGTGCACCACGCGCCGCGGTTATCGCTTCAAGTTGTTGGCGCACTTCAACAATCGCTTCGCCCGCTACCGTGTAGGCGTCCGGCCAGCCTTTGACCGGGCGGTCTTCGTCCGGAATCCAGAATTTGCGCCGCGTCAGACGCAGCGGATTGACGAAGACGGGTACGGCGTTGAACACCTCCACCAGCAGCGGCCCTTCGTAGCCTGGCATGACCGTGTCGAGGAACGGTGTCCACGGGATCCAGCTGTCGTGCACGGCGCCGCGGTCGGGAGCGGAGATCTGCACGTAATGCACGCGCTTCATCGCGGCGGCGCGCGTGGCCGATTCCACGAAGCTCGCGGGCCCCTGGCTGCCCAGCACGACATGCGCGCTGTCGATGCAGACGCCTATGTGCGGATTCTTCACGCGGTCGAGGAAATCGACGACTTCGCCTACCAGATTAGGGGCCGGCGTTTCCCAGTGATCCACCGGCTCGATCGCCAGCTTCACGTCGCGCTCGGCGGCGTAATCGCCCAGTTCTTCAAACACGGCCCGCGCGTTCTCATAGCGCGGCAGGGCCCATTCGTACAACGCGTCGCTCCAGATGGGCGCCCACAGGTCCGTCTCCGGGAAGACGTTGTAGGGGATGAGGATCGGCCCGGCCATGATGTGGCCGCCCAGCGCCGCAGTGATGTCGACGCGCGACTTGAGGTACTTAAGACCCAGCGTCCGTTGCTCGGCGAAAGGCGAGGAGGGATCGAAGGTGCGCGGCGCGAACACGTTTGTGGTGAACTTGACGTGGCCGAGACCGGCCTCGTCGATCGCGCGCTTGAGCCCGACGTATTTCTCGACGTCTTTTTCGGGCTCCGGCGTGGGCACAATCGGCATGTCGAAGCCGGCGTAGCCGAACTCCGTGAGCCTGCGGATATGGCGGATGATCGCCTTGGTGTATTCGCCGTCGTCCGGGTGAAGATCGGCCGTGAACATGAAGAAGCTGAGGAAAACGTCGTTGTTCATCGGCGGCTCCCTCACTCCCACTCGATCACGCGGGCGAGGTAATCGCGCGCCTTCAACGCATATTCGAGCGGGTTGGCCTTGGCCGGGTCCTGCTCCGCCTCGACGACCAACCAGCCCTCGTAGCCCGCTTCGGAGAGCCTGGCGAGGATAGGCACGAAATCGATGGCGCCGTCTCCCGGCACGGTGAAGACTCCGGCTTCGATGGCGTCGCGGAAAGACCAGTTCTTCTCGTGCACGTCCTTGACGACCGCGGGACGGATGTCCTTGAGATGGACGTGCTTGATGCGCCCGGCGTGCTTCTGCGTGATCTCCAGCGGATTGGCGCCTGCAAACCACAGATGCGCCGTGTCCAGCAGCAGGTGGACGCATTGGGGATCGGTTTCCGCCATCAGGCGATCCACCTCCGGCGCCGTCATCACGCCGGTCCCCATGTGGGGGTGATAACAGACGCGCATGCCGTTCTTGCGGGCGATGTTCCCGATGTTGTTGAGACCCTCGGTCAGGGCCTCCCAGTCGCTGTCGTTGAATACCGGGCGGTTGGCGAAGACCGCGACCGGCAGCGGATGCACCGCCTGACCCAGCTCGGCCAGCACGATGTCGGTGCCTCCCAGGGCTTTGATGAACTCCATCTGGCGATGGAAAGCGTCGAGCGTGTTCTGCTCCATGTCCCTGACCGTGAAATAGGTGCTCACCCACGGCTCCGACACGCGCAGGCCCCGCAACGCCAGTTCGCGTTTCAGAATGGCGGGATCGGTCGGGAATTTGTGCCCGACGCTGCAGCCCTGAAAGCCGGCCAGCGCCATCTCGCTGACGCACTGACCGAAGGAAATCCCGATGTCGATGGAAAGGAAATCGTCGTTCCACCACAGCGTCGGCGTGATGCCGAGCCACACTTTCTTCCTGTCGAATTTGGGACGGCTCATGGTGTGGGTCCTTTTGTTCGAGTGAAGCCGGGCATCTTATTAGAAGTCCGTGGGAATGTTCGGCGGTTCCGCCCACGAGGCGTATCCGGGCGCCTTGGCGCCGGGCGGATTGGCGCCAATCGCGGGCCACAGCAGGCCTTCGGCATAGGCCGCCCCGCTGACCATGAATGTCACGTCCTGGTCGCGCGCGCCGTACGAGTCCCTCCAGGTACGCGGCATCTCGTACCAGATGCCCACGTACCAGAGCTTGACGATGTTACGGGCGATGGGGCCGAGCTTCTCGTCGCCAAAAACAGCCTTGCGCATCAGGTTATCGCGCGTCGGGCCTTTCGGTGTTTCGCCCGAGATCCTCTCGTACGCACCGAGCAGCTCGTTCAGAGTGTCGTCACCCACGGCGCCAGCCACGGCCGAAACATAGGCCTCCGCCTGCCCGGTTCCGTAGAGATCGAAGACGGCGAACGCCGTCACCTCCGCGGAGAACTGCAGGAACTGGTCGAGCCGGCTCATGCCGCTTTCTCCTTCTCCAGTCGAAACAGCTCGAAGGTTGGCGCGGCGTTGATCCCGTTCATGCCGGGAATGGGATTTCGCACGAGCCGGTTGATCTTGTTGCGGAACTCGAACATGCGGGGCACGGCTTGCAGCAGAAGATCGGGCTGGCCGTTGTAGGCGCGCGTGAGAAGCTCCAGGAAATCGGCGTAGGACCGGTTGAATTCCACCGCCGCCGCATAAAGCTCGGAGCCCTTCGGATAGTCGTCAAGGTTGGCGTTCTTCTTGATCGGATAGGCACCGTTCCAGTCGACTTGCAGCGGAGGGCCTTGCGGCTGGTCCGGCTTGTCGCCCGCCTGGTAATAGCGCCCCAGCTTGAGCTGCTGGAAGCGATAGAAGTGGGCCAGCTCGTGCTCGCGGTTGTAGATACCGCCGCCGAAGCCTTCGCCCTGCTGGATGATCAGGCGGATGGCCTCATGCGCCGAGGCGATGTCAGTGACCGGGATAAGCCTGCCGCCGCCCGAATAGTAATACTCGGAAGTGACCTGGTGCTTCGGGTCGCCAATGAACAGCTTGTCATTTTGTTCGCTCAGATAGCCGAGCCCACGCGCGATTTCGACGTAGAAGTCGCCGATGCTGTAGTAATAAAGGTCGTTGTCGTCCGGGCTGGCGCCGATGCGGGAACGCACGTTGCGCGTGCGCCGCACCAGCTTGGGTTCCTCGCAGGGCGCGTCGCCGGGGCGCTCGATCCTCAGGAATGTCTCCACCGCCTCCCTGGAAAACGGCTGCAGATCGACTTTGAAGTCGTTTTCCCCGTCGGGCAGCCGCGCCGGATAGTCGGGCACGAAGTTCGGTTGCGTCAGATCGGGCGTGCCTCCGGTCGCGGTCATGATGTTGGCCGCCAGCGTCAGGTGCAGCATCTCCTCCACCACCACGACGCGCAGCACGTGAAGTGCGTCCTGGTTGGTTTCCGGCCGGATGGAATAGAGCGCGGTGAGATAAGGCGGGATCGTCGCGTGCTCGAGCTGCATTGCCAGATCGAGATACTCCCAAAGCTTCTTGACGGTCGTGATCTTGGGCGGTTGCACGGTCGCCTCCTATGCTTTGGCCCCGGAACGGAGCCGTTCGACGATCGATTTGGCGGTCTTGAAGCCGAGCGCGGCGATGGTCAGCGTCACGTTGGCCGTGCCGATGGTGGGCATGCTGCCGCCGCCGGCGAGATACAGGTTTTCGTGGTCCCACGAGCGCTGATCGGCGTTCACCACCGAGTTGTCGCGGGCGGTGCCCATCAGGTGCGTTCCGGCCAGGTGGTTGCCGCCGCGGATCACGTAGCCTTCGCTTTCGTAGGTCACGTAGCCATAGTCGCCGGGGTCGTAGGCCGTGTGATCGGCCGCGCCCAGCCGCTGGAACACCAGGCGGGCGAACTGGCGCGCGTAGGCCGCGCCCCGCATGGTGTATTCGGGAACCTCGTAGGAAACGACCGGGCGCATGTTGCCGAGCCGGTCGGTGTAGGCCGGATCGACCGCGATGCGGTTGCTCTGATTGGGGAGAACCTCGAGCATGGTGGCGAGCAACAGCTGGCGCGGGATGCGGTCGGCCAGCGTGCGCCGCAGGTCGGGGCCGAACTTGTTGTCCTGATCCACCAGGGCAACGAGATCCGAAACCGGCGAACCCTTGCACCAGCCCCAGCCATCGTTGTGAATGTCAACGCTGAAGGCAGCCTGCTGCCTGCGGAACGCGCCGCCGCGCAAGGCGACGATCCCGCCGGTGCAGTTGGTGCCGCGCATGGTGCCGGCGATGTCCGGCAGCAGGGCCCAGTTGAGCAGATAGGCGTGGTCCATGAAATTGCGGCCGACCAGTCCGCTTGTGCTCTGCAGGCCGGAGGCCAGCATCAGCCTTGGATTCTCGACCGCGTTCGCGCACAGCACGAACACCTTTCCCCGCGCCGTACCTGTGACGAAGGCGGGCGAGTCGAGATCGTGGTATTTCTTGAAGTCGATCCCGCTGACCCGCCCGCTGTCGTGATCGATCTCGATTTTGCAGGCCACGGTCTGATCGAGCACGTGAACCTGTCCGTTCTGCAGCGCTTTGCCCAGGGTCTTGCCGGCGTTGTACTTTGCCCGCACGGGACAGATCGGCACACAGTTGTTGTTGCCCTGGCAGCGGCCGCCTTCCTCCGCCTGATGCGTTTTGACGGCGCCGAGCGGTACGTAGCCTTTGCCGCCGTCGTATTTGGGATTGGGAACGCCGTTGCGTCCCTGAGGGAAACTGCGCACCTTCAGCTCGAAGCGCTCGCCCATCAGCTCCACGCCGGTACCGTCGATGCCCTTGGCCACCTGCCGGTCGAGATACGACAGCGGCATGCCATGCATCGGCAGCACGTAGTCGGGCGGGTACTTGATGCCGAGATACTCTTGGTCCTCGACATCGCCCGACACGCCGATTTCGCCCTCGGCCATGCGATAGAAGGGTTCGAGGTCATCGTAGCCGATCGGCCAGTCCAGGCCCTGGCCGAACTGGGTCCGGATCTTGAAATCCTGCGGCAGCATGCGCAGGACCTTGGCTTCCCAGTGCATCGTCGTGCCGCTCAAAACGCGCGTGTAGGTCGTGTCGGTGGAGAAGGGGCCGTGCTGCACCAGGTATCCCGTGGCGTCAGTTTGGCCCGGCATGAGCTTATGCGCATCGGTGCTGCGCGGCATCGGCGCATTGGGGTTCACAGGGTAGGGAGACTGGTTGTCTTTCGCCGCCGTCGCATAGAAACGCGCGAGGAATTCCGAATAGTCCTGGCTGGGGCCGGCCTCCAGGATGAGGACGCGCAATCCGGCCGCGGCAAGCTCCTTGGCGATGATTGCGCCGGATATGCCCGCGCCCACGATGACGGCGTCATAGAGTTCCTGCGATGCAGCCTCGGGGGTGATCCTGCCTTCGCTGACGGGATAGAACACGTGCGCACTCCTTTACTGGCTTCGCGCGCCAAGTTCGCCGGCGAGATGCTCGGCCGTGCGTATGGTCAGCGCGGCCAGCGTCAGCGTCGGGTTCGACGTGCCCATGGTCGGGAAGCTGCCGGAGCCAACGAGATAGAGATTGCGGTGCCGCCATGAGCGCTGGCGGTCGTCCACCACCGAATCCTCGGGGCGTTCGCCCATCACATGCGTGCCGGCGAAGTGGCCCATGCCGTGGTAATGGAACTGGCGGCCTTGCCAGGCGACCGACGGAAACCACGCGCCCGCCTCGCCGCTGTGATCTTCAATGCGCGCCTGGTCGAACATCTGCCGGCAGACGTCGAGCGCGGCGGCCATGCCCGCCAGCGTGTACTCGCCAATGCGGTAGCTGATCACCGGTCTCGGATTTCCCAGCGCATCGATATAGCGCGGGTCGATCGTGACCGCGTTGACCGGATCGGGAAGCTGCTCGACCGCAAGCGAGAAGCGTACTTGCCGCGACAGCATCCACTCCAGCCTCTGGCGCAACCGGGCGCCGTACAGCCTACCGTTCATCACCGCGTCGGCCACCGTCGTGTCCGGCGCGCCCGTAGAAGCGCGCCAGCCGTCGTTGCCGATGTCGAAACGGAACGCCGCATGCACGGCGCGGAAGCTGCCGCCGCGCAGGTCCTCGATGCCCGACGTCGAAAGCGGCCCGCGGAACGCTCCCACCGGGACGGGCGCCAGTCCCCAGGCGTACAGCGTGGGATGATCCATCAGGTTCTTGCCGATCTGAGGGCCGCCGAGCCCCGAGGCCAGCATCAGCTTGGCATTTTCCACCGCATGCGCAGCGAGCACGTAGGCGCGCGCCGTGACGCGATGGACCGTGTGGCGCGGCGAGGCAGGGTCGTCGTAGCGCTGATATTCGATCGCCTCGATCGCGCCGCTGGCACCGTCGACGATGATCCTCGAGGCCACCGCCTGCGCCAGGACCTTCAGATTCTCGCGCTTGGCCCGAGCAAGCGTCTTGCCGGCATTGTACTTGGCCTGGATCGGGCAGATCGGGGTGCAGACGGAGTTGCCGGCGCAGCGTGCGCCCAGATAACGCGCCATGATGGTGCCGTCATCGTGCACATCGACGGCGCCAACGGGCACGTAATCGCCGCGTGGTATGGAGTTGCGCGCCGCGGGATAGCCGCGCACCTTGATCGCAACCGGCTTGCCGCCGAGCGAAACCTGCATGCCGTCGATCGCCTTGGCCAGCACCTCATCGGAATAGCTCGGCGGCAGTCGCTGCATGGGATAGTCGTAGCCGTCGGCAAACCTGAGACCATTGTGAACCTGCTCGGAGACGTCGGCGGCCACGCCGATCTCCCATTCCGCCTTGCGGTAATAGGGTTCGAGCTCGTCACAATCGAGCGGCCAGTCGCGACCCACGCCATAGCGCGCGCGCAGCTTGAAATCCTCCGGCAGCATGCGCAGCGCCACGCCCAGCCAGTGCAACGTCGAGCCGCCCTGCAGGCGCGTGTAGGTGCTGCCGTATTTCTGCGGCCCGTTCTGCACAAAATAGCCGCTGCTCGCAGCGAGATCGGCGGTGTCCGGCTGCAAGGCGTTTATAGAGGGTGGCCAAGGCGACTCCGGTCCCTTCGCCGCGGCGGCGTAGAAGCGCTCGAGATGGCCGGTATAAGCCGCAAATCCGCTTGGCGACGCCGGACCGGCCTCGAGCACGAGCACACGCAGACCCGCCCGGGTCAGATGCTTGGCCAACAGCGAACCGGCAACGCCGGCGCCGACGATGGCGACGTCGCAGTCGGCGCGATCGTTCATTCGCGGCTCCCGGGAGCCGCAGCCCACGATGCGAAGCCCTGCTGCCGCGCGCCCGCAGGATGCGCTTTGGCGGCCGTCCATTGCAGGCCGGCCTGATAGGCCTGTCCCGACACCACGCGCTTGACGTCGAGCGGCGAGGCGCCATAGGCCGCGCGCCACGCATCGGGCAGCGGCGTCCAGGTTCCGCAGTACCACAGCAGGATCAGATTTCGCGCAACCGGCCCCAGCTTGGCGTATCCCAGAATCTCGGACGCAACCGCGGCCTCGCGCCCGGCACCGGGCGGCAACCGCGCGAATGCTGCGAGTATTTCGTCCAGAAGCCCCGCGGGCAGCACGGTGTCGAGCGTTTCGAGATAGGCGTCGGCCATGCCGGTTCCGAGCAGTTCGACGCGTCCGAATCCGGTCAGAAGCTGCGACAGTTCCAGGAACACGTCTTTGCGATCGCCCAGCAAGGCCCTTCCCTCGACGGCTGTAACGCACCGGCGGCACTGCCGCCGCGATTCCCACCCTTCGGATTCCCGGGAAGGAACCCGTTCGTCAATGACCGAGGAACACGCGAACAAACCGAAGCGTCAGGTGCTTGTCGGTTGTTTGTACCCTAAACAAAAGTGCGGTGTCGTTCAATTGCGCACGCTTATTTTCAGGCCGGTTCACGCGCCGTCGCGCACCCAGGCGATCTCGTTCACGACGCTGCCGTGCGCACCTTCGCTGGGCGGCGTGCGCAGAACCAGATGGGTCCCGTCGCAAATGAATGAGCGCTCTTGTTCCGTATTGGACCAGTTCGGATAAAGGCATGCCTCGACATGGTGGATGATGCTCTGGCCCTCCACTTCGTAGCGGCCGAAATAGGCAAGAAAGGTGGAATAGGCGGCGGCGCGATCCTGCGCTTTTCCGCCGAGCGGATCGGAGATCGCCAGCGCGGGCCGGTTTGCAGACGCCATCTGCACGATCATGTGCCCGTCCGCCGTGTAGACGAGCAGACCGGTCGCGTCGGGGCCCAGCGGATAGGTGACTGCGCCCTGCGCGTCGATCCTGCGCCAAGCCGAAAGCCTCCAGCTGCCTTCAACCGCGCTCTTCATCGTCACTCCCTCGGCAAAGAACTGACGCGAACGTCAGGCGTTCGTCAAACGATCGCGATGCTGAAATTCTGGCCTTGCCACCGCGCGGTGTCGAGCCACAGGAATGTGAACACCAGAACCGAGCCGGCAGGCGCCTGATCGGTGGGAACGTCTACATAGTTGATACCGATCGACGTCGCTACGGAGCGCGTGTCGTTGATTGCCAGCCATCCATTCAGCGTCCATCGCAACTGGAACGGCGCGGCCAGCGGAATGCGGACCGTCTTGCCCCGCTTTATTGTGGTGAACTGCCGGTCGAAATTCCACACCTCGAGATTGCTCGGCGGATGGGGCTTCGAGTAGCGGTCGGCGACGGGCTTGAGCAGATCGAACACCTTGCCGTCGGAAGCGGAGCGGACGAGCTTGATGTATTCCGCATGCGCCCAGGCCAGAGGCACGGCCGAACCGGTCGGCCCTCCCAGAACGAACGACGTGCCGGCGGGGGTATAGGTCCGGTTCCAAAGCTGCTCCGCCAAAAGGCCGCCCTTGCTCGCGAAATTCTCCATCGCCTTGAGATAGGGGCGCGGGTCGCGGCCGGCGGCCAACTCGTAATGCCCGCGCTCGCCGGTGAGCAGCGGCCACGGCCGCCCGACGCCGGTGCCCTGGAACGGTCCGCCGTCATCCCTCTGCCCATAGCCGTCCTGCGTGTAGCGGCGCCAGCACGGGCCGCCCGGCAGCACGTCCTTGAGCGAATAATCGATCACCGTCACCGAATCCATGATCAGGGGATCGGTGGCGGAGCGGATCCCATAGCGCACCAGCTCGAGAAAGCCGCCGTCGACGACTTCGCGTGCCGGCACCACCAGATCGCCACGGTTGCGCACCGGGAACATGGCCGTGTTGGGGTCTTCCACCATCGTGGGATTGCGCCAGCCGCTTTTCACCTGCGTCGGCAGCATGCGGATGATGTGCTTCTTGATTGCCGGGTGCAGCGTTCCCGCCGTGGTCACGCACCAGTCGTCGATCTTGGTCTCAAGCCAGTCGGCGTATTCAAGCAGGAACTGGCTGGTCGATCCGGGCCCGCCCGCGTCGCCGACGAATGTGGAGGCGCAGACGAGGCCGGCGATGTTGGCGGCCAGACTGGACGGCGAATAGCCTTCGTTCTCCTCCCAGCGCTCCTGCTTGGTCATGGGGCCGTTGGCGATAATCGCTCCGGCCGCCTTCAGCACCATCGGCCGGACGTCGAACAGGCGAAGCGCGTTCAGCTCGCGCAGCCGGTAAGCCAGGATGATGGGAAACGAGAACTCGTCGAGCTGCTCGCATTGGCCGGACTGTGTGCCGTCGATATAGAAATTCTGATCGAATCCTCCGCCCGCGAGTTGCGAGGTCGCCAGATAGATGAGACCGCGCAGCGGCAGGTCCAATTCGCCGGCGGCCAGAAGCGCGGTGGCGCTCTGGCACATGTCGCGCGGCCAGACGAGGTGATAGCCGCCGTCCTGATCGCCCCTGATCTCGCCCCAGGGCAGGCTGAGCGAAGCGACCAGCGCGCCGCTGGAAACCTTGTCCTCGTGGGCGAGAAGCACATTGCGGCTGATGTGGAACAGCACATCGCCGTCCGATGTGGTGTTGGCCGCCGGCTTGAACATCTTGGCGGTGGATTCCGTCCAGCGGTCGAGATAGGTCTGCAGGCTGCTGTGGGGACCGGAAAAGTCGTAGCTCAGCGACTCCCGCACGATAACCAGCGCCTTGTTGGGGCTGTCGGCGTCGCCCTCGCCGAATCCCAGCCCAACGGTGAATTCGGGTCCCTTCGAAAGATCGACTTCGCCCGTCAGCGCGATGTTGCCGTTGATGGCGCAGTCGAAATCGAACTGCGGAGCGCGCTGGTTGCCGACAATGTCGGTCCAGCCGTCGTTCACGCCGACGAAGCCGCAGGAGACGTGCCGGAATCCGGAATCGGCGCCGAGCGCGAGCCAGGTGTCGCCGCGATGGGCGGCAAGGAAGCATTGGCCGGCATCGCTCGCCACAAAGCCGCTGTTGCCGCGGCCGAACCCTCTCACGTGCGGCGCCAACAACACGAAAACGCGCAGCTTGGCGAGGAACGCCGGCGCCGCGTCGATGCGGTAATGGACAAGCAGGCAGGGCGCGAACGGATCGGTAATGACGGTCTGGACGATCTTGTAGGGTTGGCCGATGGCGGTGGAGGTGATTTCGAACGCCAGGGCGGCGGGATCGACGAGCCTGCCGTCGTGCTGGAAATCGCGGCGGCCGTCATGGAAGAACGTGGCCCCGTCTGTGACCAGAAGCTGCAGATCCCTGATCTGCGGCATGTCCACATCCGGATAATAGACCTCGGTCACGATTCCCGAGGCCAGCGTGAACCAGACGGGACTGGAATCGCCTCGCGCGGTCCCCACTCCATCCTTGTTGCCCTGCGCCCACACAGGATCCGCGCCAGGCCCGCCCGGCGCGGGCTTGCTTTTGCTCAGTACGGCCATTTCCTGCCCCCAGACGGAACCTAAGCGGAGATGCCGAGAAGCGTTTCGGCATTTTGCACGATGCCGACGTAAAGCGACATGTCGGGCGGCAGGAAGCGTTCGCCAAGCTTGAGCGCCTGCATGTCGTCCATGTCGTTGAAGTGTTTGCCGGCGAGCGTGTAGGTGCTGTTGTTCTCGCGAACGGCGTGGTCACGGAACAGGAAGATGAAGGCCTCGGTGTTCTTCATGAAATCGATGTGGGCATACCACTGGTCATCGGCATCGCCTTCGCAGATGCGCCGCCAGGCGATCGTAATGCCGGCCCAATAGGCGCGCGCCTGGTCGTGCTGGTCGAACACCCATTTGACCTGCGACCGCGGCATGCCGGCTCCCACCGCAAGTTCGAACATCTGTTCTTCGGCAACGAGATGAACCTGGTTGGCGAAGTTGTTGAGCAGGAAGACGAAATACGACATCGCCCGGCGCAGCCTGCCGGCCTCGCCTGAAGCCTCGATTCTGGGCGGGCTTTGCCATCTGGCGGGAATCTGCTTGGGGGTGCGGCCATCCACCAAACGATGGATTCCCGCGCAAATGGCGTCGCCGATGCCGAAGATGCGCTCGCCCAGAAGGTGCTCGTGCTCGAAGAACGCCTGGAACTGGCGGCCGCTGTCGTTGCGCGACCTATTGAGGATTCTGACGACGCCCGCGCGTTGCGCGTCGAGCGGCTGTTGCGCGCAAAGTCCCGCGGCCTCGGCGGCGGTGACGTCGTTGTCGTCGAGACCGTCGAACCGGCAGTCCGAAGGATCCACGCCGAGCGCCTTGGCGGCGTCGAGATAGATCTTGCGCTGCCGCTTATCCGCGCTGGAACTGTGGTTGGAGGTGAAGAACCTGGCATCGATGTAGTCGCCGACAGTGACCGGCGCAGCGTTCGCAGTTGCCTGCGAAAGTATCCCCTGACGCAGGATCTCGACGCCCCTGTCATGCGGCATGTCGGCAGGGAATTCGGCGATGACGCCGATCTTTATGCCGTTTTCCTTGCATACTCTCAGCTTGTCTTCCGTGCTCGGCCGATGCGGCTCGAATCGCCCGGCGACCGGATCGAACTCGCCATAGGTATCCAGAAGATCCAGGACGACCGCTTTGACGGCCCTGCTCGCGCTGGGGCGCAGGCTGCTGTCGGTTGTGGCCATGTCGGGCATGGTGTCACCCTTCGGTTGGGGGATGGCGGGAACGCTGCCTACTTGGAACGATCGTATGCGTTACACACCAGCAAAGAAGACACGCTATACGCCCGCGCCGGCATAGACAACCCTTCAATGGCGACACCGATCGCAATCAGCGCGATGAAAAATGACGACGCGCTCCTGTGCCGGAGCGGGACGCGCGATGACGTTGTTCGCCTGCCGTCAGCCCTCCGCAAACACCAGCGCGGCGCTGGCGTGCGGCACCGAAACGGTCAAACGCCGTTCCCCGCCGGGTAAGGCCGGGACATTCTCGGGCCGCCACGCGGCGCTGCCGTGCGCCACTTCCGCGCCTGCCAGCGTCACTCCGCTCGTCGCGTCGAGCCGCGGGCCGGTCAGCCGCCACACTGAAGCGCGCCGCGCCGGTACGGGCAGGTCGATTGCGAGATCGAGATCGCGCGCCGCGTCCTTGTTGAACACGGCCACGCGGAACCCGTCTGCGGTCTTCGCCCCATAGGCGGTCGCGTTGGCGCCGGCGGCATCGAAGGACGACGCGATCAGCCTGGTGCCGGCGAACTGTTCCACAAGCATCATGGCATAGAACAGCGGGCGGGCGGAAAAACCCTCGCTGCGGTTGCCGGCGAAAGGCGAATAGAAAACACCAAGCCTCGCCGTCTCCCGATCGGCGGCGTTGCGCGCGCCCGGCAGCTTGTCGCCCACGCTCGCCGCGACCATCTTGCCGAGGCCGCCGTGGAAATTGATGCCCTTCGAGCCCAGCGCGGCCATCTCGAGCATGTAGTCGCCGCCCCACAGCGCCGAGGCGAGCGCGTTGCTCATGCCGGGCTTGCCGCCGCGATAGCAGCTGTTGGCCTCGGTGATGCGGAAAGGAAGGTTCGCCGCGTGCGCCGCCGGCATGAAGACGTCCGCCAGCCTGGCGATGGCCGGCGCAGGCTTCAGCAGTTTGGCGATGTTCACCTCGGGTGACTGCGGCGGACCCGAGGCGTAATAGTGGCCGCTGAGGCCGACCACGCGCCCGTTCAGCGCCGCCGGAGCCTCGCGTGCAAAGCGCTTGATCCAATCCGCGGCCGTGATGGTGACGTCCGGCCCGCCGAACTTCGCCTGGGGGGCGCGTGCGAGTATGGCTTCGGCGATGGCGAGCCACTCACGGAAATAGTCGGCGTAATCCCATCCGGGCGGCCGCAGCAGGTTGTTCGAGGTCTTGTAGAGGTCGGGCTCGTTGCCGATCTGGAAATAGAGCAGCTTCGGTCCCAGCGCGTTCGCCACGAAAGCGGCCTCTTCGGCGTCGCGTTCCGGCGAGCCGGTGCCGAAGTTGAGCCCGTAGATGCAATTCCAACCGCAGGCATCGAGAAAACCGCGCAGGTTCGTCACAGCTTCGGGCGTGATGGCGGTGAAGCGCTGCGGCATGAAGTTATCGGCGCGCCCCTGCCCGGGAATCTTGATCTCAGGCGGCCTCACCTCCGGCGAGGACTTCCAATAGCAGGTCTCGCTGGTGTTGCCGCCGAGCCTTAGCACGCCGTGCGCGCTCAACCGCCGATGCAACGCGACCAACGAGGTGTTGCCTGCGTCGTAGTAGGCGGGATCGGAAAGTTGAGCGAGCTCCACGCTGAATCCGTTGAAGTCCGCGGGCAGCTCGTTCAGCGTCTGCTCCGCGTGAAGCGTCAGGCGCGATCTTGCGGTCGGGGCAGCGCGTGCTGCCGTGGCTGCCAGCGCCGCGCCGGTGATCATCACTGCGCGGCGGCTCGGTTGCTCGCGGTTTCTGTGTTCATCCATCGATGTCCTCGCCCGTTCAATTTGTGTTACGGAAATGCGCGTCGGCCGCTGCAAGCGCGGTTCTTGGGAATAATATCCACACCGTCGGCCGTGCGCACGTGCCCGATGACGGCAAGCAGTCGCATTTTCGAACCGCCGGACGCCCGCCTGCGACGACCTGGAACGATCGAATCTGGATGAGGCGCGCTGTCGCGCCCGCGCGGCGTCGCATTCACTCCGCAAATGGTTCAAGAAGACCGGCCGAAAGCGCCGCTGCGGGACCGCATATGAGCAATGCCGAGGGAGTGTTCGCGTCCGCGGACATCGACGGGGATGCCAGGCTCGCGGTGCCCACGTATCTGCGCCGCCATTACTGGTGGGCCTACATCCATCCCTGGGCCGTCGCGTTCTGGGATCATCTGTGGATCGTTAATCTCATCCTGCTGTGCAACTACCGCCGGCTGCGCGATGCGGCGCTGGCGCAGTTCGCCGGAAAGAACCCGGGGCACGTGCTCCAGGTGGCCTGCGTCTACGGCGACGTGATCCCGAAGCTCGCAGCGGCGGTGAAAGCAAACGGCGGCACGCTGGATGTGGTGGACGTGTTGCCGATCCAGCTTCGCAACGCGCGGCGCAAGCTCTCGGGGGCGGAGCATGTGCGGCTTTTCAACATGGATTCTGCGCGCCTCGACCTGCCGTCGGGCCATTACGACCGCGTGCTGCTGTTCTTCCTGCTGCACGAACAGCCCGCGGACGTTCGCCGGCGCACGCTCAGCGAAGCGTTCCGCGTGGCGAAACCCGGCGGCGAGGTGCTGATCGTCGATTTCGCCAAACCTCGCTGGTGGAATCCGTTCCGCTATCTGTGGCGCGTGTTTCTTGCGGTTTTCGAGCCCTTCGCGCTCGATCTGTGGTGGAACGACATCGGCGATCTCCTGCCGCCGCCTTGCCGCGCGTTTCCTCGCACACAGCAGCGCTTCTTCGGAGGCCTGTTCCAGAAAACCGTGGTCACCTGCCGCTGAGCCAGCGTCAGCGCGGGTTGTCGAACGTCCCGGGGCTCAAGGACGTGGCCTTCCATTCCGGCTTGCGTTCGGGCGTCGCCTGTTTGAGCGCGCGACGCACGCCCTCGGCGTCATAATCCGCGCCGTAAACGGGCGTGCCCGGCTGCTGGCGCCAGGATTCGCTCAAGGGGCCCGCATCGACGCAATCGAAACCGAGCTG
>Ga0335085_10009047_pt1 | contig 15086 bp, 8 predicted proteins | sample Lox_Sample_45_FD_206712 | JGI IMG/M metagenome (GOLD analysis project Ga0335085, IMG submission 206712) | Soil microbial communities from Loxahatchee National Wildlife Refuge, Florida, United States - Lox_Sample_4.5 | ecosystem: Environmental > Terrestrial > Soil > Wetlands | place: USA: Florida... | reverse complement strand
CCACTCAACCCCAAGGGTGAAATGATATTCGGGGTCAAAATCGAGGATACCTTTGCCGACAGCGATGCGGTGCGCACCCTCGCCTTGCCGGGAATTGCCTGGGCGGAATGGGGACCGGGTGACCACGCTTACTGGCTTTATGGGCTCTCCGCCATTCCCGAGGATGGCTCCCGCCCCGCCGACAATGTCGAATACCGGCCCGAGATGAACCGGATAAGGACGAATGTCCGTGATCTTTGCAAAAAGAACAATGTGAGGTTCCAATGGGGCGGCAGCCCCGACCCGAAGGATCCGGGCTATGTCCTTACCGCGCTCGACTTTGGCACCATGATGTTCGAGGGTAACGAGCCGGGCGCCATCATCGGGCGCGAACATACCAAACGGAAGATGCCGGTCTGAAATGCCCGAACCGGAAGGATTGGAGCCGCATACTTTGCATCAGAGACTTGACAACAGAGTCATGGAGGTGATCCCTACCGGTGGCGGGTTGGGCGCGGAAATTCGCGGGCTCGATTTGCGTGATCTTGATGATGCGCTATTTTCGAAAATTCACCGAGCCTGGCTGGAAAATCTGGTGCTGCTCTTCCGCGGACAGCAAATGGCGCCAGCAGAGCTTATCGCTTTCAGCCGGCGCTTCGGCGCGCTCGACCCCGCGCCGAACCAGGAAACCGGACGCCGTTATGTGGAAGGACTGCCCGAACTATACATTGTTTCGAATGTCATCAAGGACGGCGAACCGATCGGCAGCCTGGGGAGCGGCGAGGCAAGCTGGCACACCGACATGTCCTATCTGGAACAACCGCCGATGGCCAGCCTGCTCTACGCCGTCGAAGTGCCGCGCGCCGGCGGAAACACGGAATTCATCAATATGTATTCACTCTATGAGTCACTTCCGGATTCATTGAAGCAGCGAATAGGCGGACTTCGGATAAAGCATGACGGGACCTATAACAGCGGCGGCTATGTGCGCCAGGGTATCCAGCCCGTGGATGATCCGCGCCTGTCGCAAGGCGTGTTTCATCCCTTGATCTGCACCCATCCTGAGACGGGACGCAAAGTCCTTTACCTGGGCCGCCGCCGCAATGCCTATATTGAAGGCTTGAGTCTGGCGGAATCGGAAACATTGCTGGACGAACTTTGGTCCTATAGCGACCGGGCGGGACTTACCTGGCACAATGTCTGGTCGGTGGGAGATCTCGTCCTGTGGGATAACCGCTGCACTATGCACCGGCGGGATGCATTCGATCCAGCAAGCCGGCGCGTCATGTATCGCACCCAGGTCCAGGGAAAATCGCGCCCCGCAGCGTGACACCGGACAATCTTCGAATCCCTGCTTGCATTTTGAGGATCAGCCAGGCTGTATGAAAATAAGACCGGCGCCCCAGGCGAGAGACGCCGGCCCTCAATCCGCTCCGTGGCTTTCGCGCGGTCAGCGGTTCGTCATCACAGATTCGCCCTAAGGCCAAGGGTTAGGTAACGGCCCATCGGGCTCTGGATGCTGTAACCGCTGAGACCGCTTTGGGCGGTCGGGTAGATCTGACCGATCGTCCCATTCGGCACATAAGCAGGCTGGGCGTTGAGGAAATTCTGGACCACGAAATAGGCCGTCATGTCGGCGCCTTCCATCTGGAAATTGCGCGAGACATTCAGGTCCACCTGGTTCCAGGAATTCACATGCGGATTAACCCAGTTGTTGAGGCCTGCCGCAATGCCAGGGGTGCCCGCCGGCAGGACCGGACCTGCCACTTCGCTGAAGCCGGACACCCACTCGTCTTCAACACCCAGGCTCCAGTCGTTGAGGGCGTAGTTCAGGAACCAGGTGATGCGGGTGCTGGAATCGGGAGAGCGCGTGAATGGCTGGCCCGGCACAAGCACCGACTTGTTGATGATCGGCTCATAGGTGGCCAGCAGGCGCGCATTCCATGTGCCCTTCCAGTCCGACACCAGGTCCGACATTTGCCAGCCGTAATTGGTCTCGAAGTCCCAGCCTTCGGTCTTGGTCGAGGCGGTGTTGAGGTTGAAGGTGAAGATCCGGGTCGTCTCGTTATCGGTCGTGTGATCGCTGAACGGGAAAGGACGCTGATAGTTGGCGCAGTAGATCGAAGTGCCGCCGGAGGCTTCGCAAATGCTCTGGATGGTGGCGCTGGGGCCGATGGACCCGATCGCGTTGGCCAGATGGATGCGATAATAGTCCAGCGACACCGTCAGGCCCTGGATGACGTCCGGCGTCCACACCGCGCCCACCGTATAGGTGCGGGCCACTTCCGGCACCAGGTTGGGATTACCCTGGGTGCTGAAGGTGGTGGTGTAGCTCACATACTGGGGGTTGGGAACTTGAGGTTTGGTCAGGTCCGGAATATGGAGATCACCGTTGAAGACGTTTTGCACCAGCGTTGCCGGCTGGAACAGGTCGTTCAGCGTGGGTGCGCGGATATCGATCGAGGTGGTGCCGCGGAATCGCAAGGAGTCGATCATGTTCCAGTTGAAGCCGATCTTCCAGGTCTGCACCGAACCTGACACCGAATAGTCGGTATAGCGGCCGGCCAAATTGAGGTCGAAGGACTGAATCAGCGGCAAGTCCTTGATCACCGGCACTTCGGTTTCCAGAGCGAATTCCCACACATTCTGGCTGGCATGGACCGCCTGAATGATGGGCTGGGCAAAGCTTGGCAGCGCCGGGTTGCAGATGCGCAGGCCCGTGCAGTCCACAAAGGTGCTGCTTGGCACGTTGCTGCCGATGTCGTAGGCATTGAAGCGCGCTTCGCCCGACAAGGCCGCGGTGATCGGACCGGCCCAGCCATCCAGCACCTTGCCCGAGACGCTGCCGCCCATGTCGTTCAAGGTGTTGGTCTCGCGGAAGTCCGTCTCCTGGAAGTCGTATTTGAAGGCCGACTGGCTCACCGAGTTGGCGCCGAAAGGATTGATGGGCACGCAGTTGGCGTAAGCCGACGCCGTCGCCGTCTGGGTGGCGGCATAGCAGGCCACGGTTCCATTGGGCAGCAGCACCGCATCTTCCGAGGCATACATATGCTGCAGGTTCTGGTTGTTAATCAGGTCAACCGCCAAACGATTCTCGCCATGGGCGTAGAACAAATCCCAGTTGAACCGCCCGTTCATGATGGTGCCTTCAAAGCCGGTGCGCATGCTGAGCACGCGGTTGACGCTGCCGGTGGCGTTGATCTCGGTTTGGCCGTTGCCGACCAGGAACTCACCCAGCTGGAAGCTGTTGCCGGCCTGCGCCGTCGCACTGAGCTGCGTTGTTTGAAGGGCGGGGTTGTTGCCCAGCTGGGTCTGCTCTGCAGCCGTCAAGAATGGGTTATTCTTGTAAAAAATGTCGGCCTGGTTGATGCCCGGCTGGATCTTCTGCGGGAAGTACCAGCCGAAGCTATAGGCTTCGGAAGCCGTTCCCTGGACATAGAAATCGATATTGTCGGCCAGGTCGTAGCTGAAGCGGCCGAACAGGGTGCCCTGGTGAAAGCCGTTGAACACTTGGCCATAGGGGTTGTAAGCGCCGTCGCCGCCCGAGTTGAAGTTGCCGGTGCCCGAGGTGGGATTGCCCTTGGCGTCCGTGGCGCCAGCGACGCCGGGATAATAGGCCACGAGCTGGCCGGCGGTGTTGAACTGCATCATGTTGGCCGCCGGACAGGCTGGGACGCAGCCCTGCACCAGGCCGCCGAAGGTGGAGTTGGGGCGCCGCGCATTGGCGATGACATTGAAGGGATCGGCAGCCGTGCCGGTGCCGGCTTCACCGTTCGAGTCGGCCTGGAGCGTGGGACCATAGGGTCGGGCGGACTGGTTGACGGGATCGCGGTGACGCCATTCCAGCGAGCCTTCGAAATGGCCGCGGCCGCCGAACAGGCTGGTGCCCGCCGCTACACCGAGATTGTAGCTCATGGCGTCGGCATAAGTGGAAATGCCGGCGTTGACGTCGGCCTTGAGGCCCTCGAACTTCTTGTCCAGGACGAAGTTGACCACACCGGTCACCGCGTCGGAGCCATACACGGCGCTGGCGCCGCCGGTGACGACATCCACACGCTGAATCAACGCCTGCGGCAGGGTATCGACGTCCACCGTGCCATCGTCGTTCGACGGGGTGACGCGGTGACCGTCCAGCAGCACCAGCGTGCGCTGGGCGCCGAAATTGCGCAGATTCAGCGTGTCGCTCGAATAGTTATGGCTGCCGTCGCCGGGACGGCCGACGATGCCCGAGCCTTGGAAGACCGGCAGCTTGTTCAAGCCTTCCGGGAGGTCGGTTGGGGTTGTCGCCTTGAGGTCATCGGTCGAGATGATGGTCAGCGGTGTGGGTGAATTGGCAGCATCGGAGATGACGCGCGAGCCGGTGACGACCACATTTTCGATGCTGGCAGGCGCGGTCTGCTGGGCCTCTACCACGTTCGGCAGTGCAGCAAAAGCGACGCCGCAAGCCAGCAAGTCTCTGATCTTCAAAGCCATGATGTCCCCCTGAACATGTCACGAGCCCCCCTTTGGTCGGGGCTATTTCCGCGATCTAGACGAGGCGGCATTCACATATCCGCCATGCTTGATGATGCATTTTGGGTATTGGTTGTTGCGGTTTGTGGAAGTGTTGCCGATAGGACGCACTCGTCCCTGGTGGGGCGCCACGCCAAATTTGACATTCCCGGCTAGCGCGAGCGCGTGCGAGGCAAGCGGTGACAGGCGGGACATGCCCTCATAGGTCAGCTCTGAGGCCGAGGGTGAAGTACCGGCCCATTGGACTCTGGACGCTGTAGCTTGAGGTATAGACCGGGTACCATTGCCCGATCGTGCCGTTGGGCACATAGGCGGGCTGGGCGTTGAGAGAATTTTGGACCACGAAATAGGCCGTCATGTCAGCCTCGCCCATCTCGAAGTTGCGCGCGATGTTCAGGTCCAGCTGGTTCCAGGAATTCACATGGTTGTTGACCCAATTGTTGATGGTCGCCGTCACCGGACCCGCCACCTGGCTGAAGCCCGATACCCATTCATCTTCAAGACCAACAGTCCAGTCGTTTAGGCTGTAGTTCAGGAAAGCGGTGGCCCGGGCACTGGGATCGGGCACGCGGGTGTAAGCCGCGCCGGGGTATAGGACCGACTTCTGGATGACCGGCTGATAGGTTGCCAGCAGACGCGCCTTCCACGAGCCCTTTAAGCCTAGATCCGACATCTGCCAGACGTAGTTGCTCTCGAGGTCCCAGCCTTCGGTTAAGGTCGAGGCTGTATTTTCGTTGAATGTGTAAAGGGTGGTCGCAAAATTCGCGACGGTGGTATTGCTGAAAGGCAGTGGCCGCTGATAGTTCGCACAATATATCGAGCTACCGCCCGAAGCTTCGCACAGGCTTTGGATCGTGGTGCTGGGCGCGATTTGTGCAATCGCGTTGGCCAGATGCATGCGGTAATAGTCCAGTGACATGGTGAGGCCAGAGATAAAGTCCGGTGTCCAGACCGCACCCACGGTATAGGTGCGCGCCACTTCCGGCACCAAATTGGGATTGCCTTGGCTGCTAAAAGCCGTGGTGCCTGCATAGTGCGTGCCGTCCGGCAAAACCACATGGAGGTCGGTAAATACGTTTTCAAGGATCGTCGCCGGCTGAAACAGATCGGTCAGCGTGGGCGCGCGGATATCGATCGAGCCGGTGCCGCGGAAGCGGAAGTTATCGACGACGTTCCAGTTGAAGCCGATCTTCCAGGTCTGAACCGAGTCCGACACCGAATAGTCGGTATAGCGGCCCGCCAAATTGAGATTGAAGGCCTGCACCAATGGCTGGTCCCTGACGAGCGGCACTTCAGTTTCCAGCGCCACTTCCCATACATTCTGGCTGGCATGGACCGGCTGCAACACGGTCTGGGAATAACTTGGCAGCAACGAGCTGCATAGACGCAGGCCCGTGCAGTTCACAAAGGTGCTGCTGGGCACATTGGTGCCGATGTCATAGGCGCTGAAACGTACTTCACCCGACAGGGCTCCGGTAACCGGACCGGCCCATTCATCCAGCAGCTTGCCCGCGATACTGCCGCCCATGTCATTGAGGACATTGGTCTCGTGGAAATCTGTGGTCTGGAAGACATATTTGAAAGCCGACTGGGTCACCGCGGTGGGACCGAAGGGATCGATCGGCACGCAGTTGGCATACTGGGCCGCTGTTGCAGCCTGGGTGGCGGCATAGCAGGCGACCGTGCCGTTGGGCAGCAGCACCGCATCCTCTGCCGCATACATGTGCTGAAGGTTCTGGTTATTGATTAGGTCGACCGCCAGACGGTTCTCGGCATGGGTGTAGAACAGGTTCCAGCCAAAACGGCCGTTCGCGATCGTGCCATCCAATCCGGTCTGCATGCTGAGCACACGATTGATGCTCCCGGTGGCGTTGATCTCGCTCTGGCCCATGCCGGTGAGAAATTCGCCCAACTGAAAAGTGTTGGAAGGCTGTACCGCCGGACTGGCGGCAGCATTTTGCAGCGGATTGGTGCCGTCATTGCCCAGCTGGGTCTGCACCGCGGCGGGCAGGAAGGGGTTGTTCTTGTAGAACAGGTCAGCCTGGCCCGCGCCCGGCTGAATCTTCTGCGGGAAGTACCAGCCAAAACTGTAGGCTTCCGAGGCTGAACCCTGGAGATAGAAAGATATCGCGCTGGCCAGGTCATAGCTGAAGCGGCCAAACAAGGTAGCCTGGTGGTAGCCGTCGAACACCTGACCGAAAGGATTATAGGCGCCGTCACCGCCCGAGTTGAAATTGCTTGTGCCCGCCGTTGGGTTACCCTTGGCATCGGTTGCGCCTGGGACACCCGGATAGAAGGGCGAAAGCACGCCATTGGCCGCGAACTGCGTGCCGGCCGCCAGCGGACAGGCCGGGACGCAGCCCTGGATGACGCCGCCGAAGCTGGAATTGGGCCGCCGCGCATTGGCGATCGCATTAAAGGGATCGGCGGCCGTGCCAGTGCCCGCTTCACCCGCATAGGTCGAAGCCGGGCCGTACGGGCGAGCGGACTGATTGACGGGATCCCGGCGACGCCATTCCAGCGAGGCTTCGAAATGGCCACGGCCACCGAACAAGTCGCTGCCGGCTGCCACGCCGAGATTGTAGCTCATCGCGTCGGCATAGGTGGAAATACCGCCGTTCACGTCGGCCTTGAAGCCACTGAATTTCTTGTCCAGAACAAAGTTGACTACGCCGGTCACGGCATCGGAGCCATAGACGGCCGAGGCGCCGCCGGTCACGATATCGACCCGCGAAATCAGCATCTGCGGCAGGGTGTCGATATCGACTGTGCCATCGTCATTCGACGGCGGGGCGCGGTGGCCGTCCAGCAGAATTAGCGTGCGGTTGGCGCCAAAGTTGCGCAGGTTGAGCACATTGCTGGAATAGTTATGGCTTCCGTCGCCGGGCCGGCCGATGCTCTGCGAGCCCTGGAAGATCGGCAACTTGTTCAATCCGTCGGCTAGATTGCTCGGTGTGGTGTCGCGCAATTGTCTGGCCGATATCAGGGTCACCGGCGTAGGCGAATTGGCGGTGTCGGAAATGACACGGCTGCCGGTGACGATGATGGTTTCCAGGAGCTGCGGCTCCGCATCCGTGAGGGCATCCTGCCCCTCCACGACGCTTGCGGCGGGCACTATGCGCCGCAACACGATGGTCGAGCCGTCATTGCTGGCTACTTCCAGCCCGGTGCCAACCAGGAGGGCCGTAAGAGCCTCATCGAGTGTCATGCTGCCGGACAAGGCCTGGGTCTTGATGCCGTGCAGCTGGGTGACGGGGGCCACGATCTGGATATTTTCCTGGCGCGCGAATTCGGGGATGGATCGGGCCGCTTCCTCGGACGGGATATCGATGGCGCGCGGCTGTGCGGCAGCGGGAACAGCAGGCAAGGCCGAAATCGCCATTGCCCAGGCCAGCCAGACCTTGCGCTTTGATGCCATAATCCCCCTTGAGGACTATTTATATGCCGGGCCTCCTTGAACGGAAGCTCCGGGCGAGCCCGCAGAAATCCTCCTCCACGTCGGTCCTTTGTAAAGGCCTGCTGTATTAATGTCTTGCCGCGGCCTTCAGCGCGTAAGCCGCACTTCGCCTTCTCCGATACTGGCGTGGGCGTTGAGGCTGATGGCGATGGTCCTGGCAAATCCCACAGGGTCTGTGGCCTTGAACAGGCCCGCAATCTCTTCTTTTGCCAGGCCTGGGTCCTCGATCACGATCCTGGTGTCGCTGTAGCGGGAAAATTCCTCCGCGGCCTGGGCCAAGGTCTCGCCCTCGAAGGCGATCTGGCCATTTTGCCAGGCAAGTTGCCGGTGCAGTTGGGCCGGGGGCACCGGCTTTGCAGCGATGACTGCGCCGCCCGCCCCAGCGACCGCCATATTGTTTGCGGCGACACGGACGGGTACTCCACCTGCCTCAGGCCCGAAAACTTCCACCACGCCTTCACGCACCAGAACCTGCACCGGCGCGGCCTCCAGTCGGCGCACGGTGAAGCTTGTGCCGACCACGCGCACATTGGTGTCGCCGGCTGCAACCGTGAAGGGACGCAACTTGTTCTTGGCGACATCGAACAGAGCTTCGCCACGGACCAGTTCAACCGAGCGAAGCCGGTCGGAATAATCAACCTGGATTTCGGAAGCAGTGTTGAGGGTTACGACGGTACCGTCCTTCAGCGCGACGACCTTGGTCTCGCCCTTGCCAGTGGAGAAACGGCCGCGATGGCGCAGGAGCTGCCAGGCGCCCGCCACGGCGAAAAGCACCGACGCTGCGATCGCCCCGCCCGCCATCAGCATGGTGCGGCGCGCCAAACCGGGCGCGGGGCCAAACGCTTCATGGTCGAAATCGGACCCCAACGCCCGCGCCCTTTCGGTTGTCAGGGCCAGCGCGCGCAGGCGTGCGAAAGCCCCCGCGCAACGCACATCCCCACGTAGCCAGTCCTGGAACGCCTGCTCTTCATCAGGCCCCAGCGGCCCGCGATCGACCCGGGCGGTCCAGTCTGCCGCCTCGGCGTCAATCTGATGTGCGGTCTTTCTTACCATCGAACCTGAAGGCCCCGTTTCTGCCTGTTCTGGACCTAGACGGATAAGAGCCTTGCTTTCCGCCATCCCGGAATGATTCCAGTATGATTAAGAACCCCTTGGCCATGTGCTTTTCGACCGTGCTTTCGGACAGGCCCAGGCGACCGGCGACCTCCCGCTGGGAAAGTCCATGGACACGGCGCAGGGTGAAAACCTCCCGCACTTTTCCGGGCAAGGAAGCAATCAAATGCGCCAGCCGGTTGAGTTCGTCGCGATCGATTGCCTGCCGCTCAGGCGATGGTTCCTCGCTGGCCGCTTCCAGATAGTCGAGATCAGGCAGCGAAGAGATTGGAATCACTTTCATGCGCCGCAAATGGTCGATCACCACTGAGCCTGCGACCTGGAAGGCATAGTTCTTGGCGTCGTGCACATGCGCGACGCTCTCTGCGGACACTAGCCGCGTGTAGGTTTCCTGTATGACGTCTTCAATCTCGAGGCCGCCCAGATTGCGGCGGCGGAGCCAGGCGCGAAGCTGGGCCTCATGCGGCAGCACATGCCGCCCCAGCCAAAGCGCCCGGTCGTCGGAATTTGACAGCATCAGCCTTGCATAGATCCTCAGTCGCCGGGCCAAGGATGCCGCATGAACGGAAGATTTGCAAAGTGCTGGAGCAAGATCCGGCTGTTGCGGCCCTTTCAAGTTGCCCCCATGGCCATCGTGGTACCGGGGGTCGGCGCTCGCCAGTCAGCATCGCGCTGCCGAAATACCTCAAATCGCGGCAAGCTTGGGCTCAAGCCTTGCGGCGTCTATCCGCCGCTCAAGGCCTGTACGATCCACACCTGATCCGCAGGCCGCACACTCTGTGCAAGATCACGCACCTGCTCGTCATTAATAAAAATGCGAATGTGTTTTCTGATCCTGTCTTGCTCATCGATCATGCGGAAGCGGATGCCCGGAAAGCGCGCGTCCAGATCGTTCAACACATCACCGAGCGTCTCGCCGAGTGCCTGCACCTTGTCCGTTCCGGTGTAGGAGACCAGGGGACTGGCGATCGAGACTTCAATCGGTGCGGCCGCAGTCATCCGTCTCTTTCAGCGGTTTCCACGGCATAAATTTCCGGCAGGTGCCGTGCGATGCAATTCCAGGACTGCCCTTCATTGCCGCTCGCCCAAAGTTCCCCGCTGGTGGTGCCGAAATAGATGCCCACCGGATCGCCCATATCCGCAGCCATGGCTTGGCGTTTGATCGTCCACCAGGCCTGGCTCTTGGGAAAACCCTGCGCCAGGCGCTTCCACGATTTTCCCGCGTCCCATGTGCCATAGACGGCAGGCTCGCCATTGATTGAGGTTCGCGGCCAGACAGTTTGTCCATCCATGGGCAGGACCCACGCAACCGCGTCATCTCGCGGATGCACCACCATGGGAAAACCGACATCGCCGATATCCGCCGGCATGGCCTTGCCCACGCGCTTCCACAGTGTGGACGGACGATCAAGCCGATAAATGCCGCAATGGTTCTGCTGATAGAGGCGGTCGGGGTTGCTGGGGCAAACCCGCACACAATGAGGGTCATGAAAGACCAGGTTCTTGGCATCGAACCCTGCAACCACCTCCAGGCCTTCGACCAGAGGCCGCCAGTGCTTTCCGCCGTCCAAAGTTTCATGGACCCCGCCACTGGACATGGCGAAGTACATATGGGCTGCGTCACGCGGATCGATGATGATGGAATGCATCTTGGGTCCATCAGGGGTGCCGTCCTGCTCGGTGCCCATCCAGGCCCGGTATTGCGGATCATCATTGACGCTGGAATATGGTTCCCAAGTCAGGCCGCCATCCTCACTGCGAAACAGCCCCTGGGGAGAGGTGCCGGCATACCAGACACCGGGTTCGTCCTTGTGCGCCGGCGTGAGCCAGAATGTGTGCTTTACCGTGCGGCCCACCTGTCCTTCGGCTGCCTTGGCAAAGGCCGGTGGCCTGGTCGCTTCCTGCCAAGACCGGCCGAAATCAATGGTGCGGAATATAGTGGGGCCGAGATGGCCTGTGCTGGCAGCGACAAGCATTGTTCTGCGGTCCCGCGGGTCCAGCACCATGTGGTTGATGATTTGACCCAGGAAATGGGGGCCATCGACCCGCCATTGCTTGCGCGAACGGTCCCCATGATAGAGCCATGCTCCTTTGCGCGTTGCCACCAGAAGAAGCCCAGCGCTCGGCCTCGCCCGGCCGCGTGACGATGCGGCGGCGGCCTTTGCACTGCGTTTCTTTGAGCGACTTTTCAGGACGGATTTAGACTTATTTTCCGACCGGGATCTTACGCTCTTACGCGCCATGGAAACCCTCGCTGCCTTTGCATGTGACATACAATGCCAGCATGAACCGGCAGCTGGCCAGTGCAAAGAATTAAATAAGTGATCAAGATTGATGGCCAGCGTCTGCTTTCTATTTTGACCCTTAAACCTCCAGGCCGGCGGCTTCGTAATCCACCAAGTTGGGAATTGTGAACTCCACCACATTGGCGGCTTGGCGGAAATCGAGCGGCTGGCCGGAATGCAAAAGCGTTGCCTTACGGATCGGCTTCAAGTCCGCCAAGCTCAATCGCACCTTCTGGTCGCCCACAGGATAGATGTGACGTGAGCCTGTGGTGCGGAAATTCGGATTGGTGTAGTTGATAAGGTGGACGGCATAGCCCACCTCGGTTTCCCAACCATAGGTCTCCACCAGTCCGCTACCCTCAACGCGAAGCGGCGCGTTATCGCCCAGCATCCAGCGCAAGGCATTTGTAAGCAGGTCGCCGAGATCGTCCCCGCCTGTGCGCCAGTAGGTGGCTTCGATATCCTCGGCGAAATAGACCAGCTTGGATGCGCCATTGTCCCGCACCACCACGGACTTGATATCGGTGTGGTCGGGGTCGGGGAACGTCGCCTCGACCGGATACCAGGGAAATTGCGGAATATAGGTGAGAATGGGTGCGCCATCCGCCTTGATCGGCATGATCCAGCTCGCCCCCTTGATCCAGTTCGTGTTCTTAAAGCTCTCTACAATGGGGTGCGGCCTCTCGATACGCTGAAACGAAACCTGGCCGGCATGAGGACCACGAGCGTCAACAGAACCATAACCAATGCGCTTGCCGGCCAGCTTCATGTTGAATAGCTTTGCCAGAGCAAAATCGGATCGCGCCACGCCGTTCTCGTCATAGGCGCCGGTCTCAAACGTCGCCAGAACCGAACCGCCATTGGCTGTGAAGGCTTCGATCTGCAGCGCCTCCTGATCGCTCATCAGAGCGATGTTCGACAAGACCAGTAGGGAATATCGCCCGAGCTTTTCCGGCGTCAGATCACTTTCCAGAACGACGTCGAATGGAATGCGGGCTTCCGTCAGGATTTGGTACATGCCATGGATGGAGTCCAAGGTGCTGGTTCCAGCCGGCTGCTTATAGAGGCGGTTCGACCTCTGCCCGACCAGCAGCGCAACGCTGGCGATGGAGCGTTTGGTGTGGAAGTGTTTGTCATTGGCCGCTTGAAACAGAAACACGGGCCGGATGACGTCCTGCCAGCGCCGGTCCTCCTCAAATCCCGCTGTGCCATTGATCCAGGTGACAAACATCGTCGTACCGGTCGCCAGGGTCTGATAGAGACGAGACCTGACCTCCACCGGATTGCCCGTCACGGACCCGCGCCACCGCGCCTCGCCGCAAATTGCGTAAGAGCCAGTTGCATTGGGAACCAGACGCTCTGTCATCACCGCCTTGGCGATGCGGCCCTGCTGGGCGGCATCCCAGGCCGGCGCACCATAGCCGCCGCGCCCCTGGTTGTCGGCGACGAACCAGGCCGCATATTCGGTCAGGTCTTTGAGATCCAGGTCACCGCCGTTAAAGCCGCCGCCGAGATTGCCGGTAAAAAACATGTTCGGCTTGATACGGGCCACGATACCGTCGTAGAGGCCCCAAAGCTCCTTGGCGCGCTTGAGATAGGCTTGCTTATAGGCCTGGGTCGTGGGATCGCCGATCTTCTGACAGGCCTGGCAATAGCAGACCGTGGCATTCGTCCCAGGCCAACCGTTGGAATAGACGGCGTCTATATTGTAACGGCTGACCACTTCCTCAATCACCTTTGGAATAAAGTCCGAATAATAGTTGGTGAACTGGCAGGTAGGCCTGAAACGCGGTGAAAATCCCGGCAGGCCGCCGCGATCGGGAATGGAACCGTCCTTGTTGCGCAAAAACCAGTCGGGATGCTTTTCGATCATGGCGGTGGGCGCCAGATCGATGCTGAGCCGGCCGAGAATGCGGATGTTGCGGGCGCGCAAGGCCTTCACGCATTCGCCGAAAAAGTCCCGGCCATTCAGCCAACGGCTGGTGATGAGATCCGGAATCCTGGTGGGATAAAAGGCCGTTTGATTGGTGATGCTGAGGTAGGTTGCCTGGGCCTTGATAGAGGCAAGAAAGTCCGCATATTTTTCGATGTCGAGCTTTTCGGCATCCCGTTCGTCGAAATTGACCTGCATGATGCGCTTGATGCGCTGGTGCCAGGCATTGGGATCAAATCTGGTCCTGGGCGTTGCGGCCGCGGCCGCCGTTTCCGCGCTGCCGGCGATGGCCGCTGCCATCACGGCGCCGCCCAGGGTAACGTCGCGGCGGTTCATTTCCATGTTTATGCCTCCTGATTCTTTGTTCCTGCAATCTTATCATCGATCCCAAGAGGGGTTATGTTTTCGGGGAAAAGTTCGAGGCGCGCTGGCGACCTGAATAGCAATACCATCGAAATCGCCGTCCACGGGCTTGCTCCGACAGAATGTTCGCTCCAACCGCGCGATGAATATTTCCCAGCTGCAAGAGGTCATCATGCATAGCCGGACAATCTGGACTTTGGCGACCTTGGTCATATTGGCTGCGCAAGCCCGTTCCCAAGAAGTCGGCAGCCCCGTACAAGCATGGCGGGGCGCGGGACCAACGCCTTGCTTTGGGGTCGACGGGGGCACCAACAAATGTCCGCACCGCCCGCAGGCAATAGCAATCCGCGCGGGCCGGCTCTTCGACAGCAAGAGCGGCACCATGCTGAGCAGCCAGGTAGTCTTGATCCGGGGCGATCAGATCACAGCCGTTGGCCCCGCGTCGCAGATCCGGATTCCCGCCGGCGTTCGGATCATCGACCTCAGCCGGCAGACTGTTCTGCCCGGCCTGATCGACTTACATACCCACATGTTCAATACCCCCAAACCGGGCATGACCCGCGAAATGTCGACCCTGATAGCGGTGCAAAATATCCAGGCCGATCTCAAGGCGGGCTTTACCGCCGTACGGGACATGAGCACCCACGGCAATGGCTATGCCGATGTCGATATCCGCAACGCCATCGACAAGGGCTTGATCGAGGGACCAAGAGCGCAGGTCTCCACCCGCGGCATCGTCTGGGGCGCGCCGGGCGATAGTTCGCCCGCCAATCCACTGGCCAGCGCGGTCGTGCACAATATGGAGGAAGCGCGCGCCGCGGTCCGAGACCAGATCGGCCATGGCGCGGACTGGATCAAGCTATTTCCTGCGGGCGCCTATTCCTTCTCGCCCAGCGGAGAGGCGCAATATGTGGTCACCTATCCCATGCCGGTATTGCAGGCGCTTATCGACGAGACACACCGCCTGGGCCACAAGACCGCTTGTCACGTCTATGGTGGCGAGGGCCAGAAGAATGCGATTTTGGCGGGCTGCGACAGCATCGAGCATGCCTTCGGCCTCACCCAGGAGCAGGCCAACATGATGGTCGCCAAGAAACTCAGCTACGACCCCACCCTGCAGCGCTACACCGAACCCTATATGGATGACAACGATAGAAAAAGCACCGGCGGCAAGTATCGGATGATCCCGATTTTCGAAAAGGCCGTCATCATGGCGTCCAACACCAAGGGCCTGAAGATCACGGTTGGCAGCGGTGTCGATGGATCGACTTTCCCGCACGGGACCCAGGCACTGGAACTGGTCGCGCTGGTCCGCCAGGCACATTTCAGTCCAGCGAAAGTGCTCCAGGCCGACACAATCGCCAATGCCGAAGTCCTGGGCTGGCAGGACCGGATCGGGTCCATCGAGACGGGCAAGTTCGCCGATATCATCGCGCTGCCGGGC
>Ga0335085_10009046_pt1 | contig 15086 bp, 11 predicted proteins | sample Lox_Sample_45_FD_206712 | JGI IMG/M metagenome (GOLD analysis project Ga0335085, IMG submission 206712) | Soil microbial communities from Loxahatchee National Wildlife Refuge, Florida, United States - Lox_Sample_4.5 | ecosystem: Environmental > Terrestrial > Soil > Wetlands | place: USA... | reverse complement strand
GAGTTCGGCTCGCTCGCTGCGAACCTCAACAGGATGAACGATGACCTGGCGCGGCTCTATGGGCAGCTCGAAATCGCCAGTCGCCACAAATCGGAATTTCTCGCCAGCATGAGTCACGAACTACGCACGCCGCTCAATGCCATCCTGGGCCTAAACGAAATGGTGCTCGGAGGAATCTACGGGGAGATACCGGCCGATATGCAGCCACCCCTCGCCCAAATCCAGGCGAGCGGCAAGCATCTGCTGAGCCTCATCAACAACGTGCTGGATCTTGCCAAGATCGAGGCGGGCCGCATGGAATTGTCGCTCCAGGACTTCTCGGTGCACGATGTGGTGGATAGCGTACGGTCGACTCTGCAGCCGCTCGCGACCGAGAAGATGCTTGAGTTCACCACCCTGCTGCCCGCCGACCTGCCGCTTGCCTACGGCGACGCGGGTCGCCTCACGCAGTGCCTCATGAACCTCGCCGGCAATTCACTCAAGTTCACTAAGACGGGCAAAGTGGAGATTTCCGTGCAGCCGAAGGGCGACACGCTCGTCTTCAAGGTGGCCGACACCGGAATCGGCATTGCGCCGGAGAAGATCGGCGGACTGTTCACCGAGTTCAAGCAGACGGATTCCAGTATCGCGAGCGAGTACGGCGGTACCGGCCTCGGCTTGTCGATCAGCAAGAAATTCGTCGAAATGCATGGTGGCCGCATCTGGGTCGATAGCGAGCTGGGCAAGGGCTCCACCTTTATTTTCGAGATTCCATTCCGGGCAAAGGTCGCATGAGCGCGAGCGCGAATCCTTCGGGAGGCAAGACAATTCTCTACGTCGAGGACAACGAGCCGAACCGCATGATCGTGCGCGACTTGCTCAAGCGCTCGACCTACAAGCTCATCGAGGCTTACGACGGCGAGGCAGGCGTGGCGGTGGCGCTGGAAGCGCGCCCGAACCTGATCCTGATGGACATCCAGTTGCCCAAGATCTCCGGCATGGAGGCGATCCGCCGGCTGCGGGCCGACGCCGCGACCGCGAATACCCCGATCGTTGCCATTACGTCCTTTGCGTTGAGTGGCGACGACCAGAAAGCGAAGGAAGCGGGTGCCACCGCATACCTCGCAAAGCCCTACAGCCCTTTCGATCTCCTCAAGCTCATCCGCAAGCTGCTTCCTGAGAACTGAAGCGGAGACGGGGCACTCTACGCGGCCGCCAGGGTATAGCTCTGCACGGGCTGCTGGAAGCCCTTCAGCCGCAGCGCCTCGCCCGGCTGCAGCGCGTGGCGGCGGCGCGCCTCCTCGCTGAGCATCTCCAGCGTGCGGCCATCGACGAGGATCTCGCCGGCGGCGGCCTCGGCGCACAGGCGCGAGGCCAGGTTCACCGCGGGCCCCACCGCCGTGTACTCCAGGCGCGAGGCGCCGCCGATCACGCCGACCGTGACGAAGCCGCTCGCCACGCCGACACCGAGGCCGAGGCGCAGGTCCTCGTCCGACCAGCGCGCCGTCACCGCCATGCCGCGCTCGCGGATCTGCTGCGCGAGCGCGAGCGAGCGCAGCGCGTGGTCGGGATACGCGATCGGCGCGCCGACGAGGATCAGCACGCCGTCGCCGGCCTGGTCCTTGATCGTGCCGCCGCACTCGGCCGCGGCCGCGCCTACGGCGTCGTAGTACTCGCGCAGGATGGCGATGACCTTCTTCGACTCGGTGGCCGCGGTGAAGGCGGTGAAGCCGCGCAGGTCGCAGCAGACCACCGAGAGCTCGACGGTCTGCTCGTCGGTCGCGCTCTTGAGGCCGCGCCGCGCGACCATCTGCGCGACCGCGGGCGAGAGGAAGCGCGACATGAACTGCGCCCGCCGGCCCTGGATCACGTGGTATTGCACGCTGCCGACGAGGAAGATCAGCAGGCCGATCGTGGTCGACACCGGCGCGATGTTGTTGGGCAGCACCACGCCCGAGGCCATGAACGGCGCCGCCAGCGCGAACGCGAGCAGGCGCAGCGACTCGGCGCGATCCGGGCGCCGGCGCAGCATCAGCAGGCCGGAGAACAGCGACATCGCGAGGCCGAGCGTCAGCGGCAGCGCGAACAGCCAGAACTCGGGCTCGGCGCCCATGAATGCCTCGCGGAAGCCGGCGTTCTGGAACCGCTCCATGTGCATCTTCGGGAACGCGGCGGCGGCGAGAAAGTAGAACACCGCCAGCCCCTGCGCGACGCGCAGCAGCTTGTCCGGCCCGGTTGTGCGCAGGCCGGCGGCCGGGATCGTGCGCCGCACGCGCAGGATCCACTCGTAGGCGAAGATGAACGCGAGTGCCGTGGGCAGCACGAATACCCCGTCCCACCATGCGATGATGCCGTGGTAGTGGCGCGGGTAGGCGATCAGCGAGCCGACGCCGATCGAGATGCCGATCGACATCAGGAACAGCGCGAGCGCGCGCGTCGGCTGCGAGCTGCGGTCGGCGATCACGAAAGCGAGCGCCATGCCCATCGCGAGCAGCGCGGTGATGATGTGCGGCGTGACGTCGATCACGAAGCGATTGTGCTGCCGTTCACTTCGAGCGAACGGTGAAGCCTTCCTGCATGCGGCGGTCGAATTCCTCGGCCACCTTGGCGTCGTTGTCGAGCATCGCCTGCGCGTCGGTGCCCGCGTACTGGATGCCGCCGAGGTCCGTGTAGGCCTTCTGCACCTTCTCGCTCCACAGGCCGATGTCGCGCACCGTGGGCACGATGCGCGAGAACAGCCGCTTCCTGAAGCGGACCTGCCCTTCCGAACTGTCCAGCGCCGCCATGGCTCCCCTGGCGTCGATGCCCAGCCGCTCCCAAATCTCCGGGGAATTGAAGCGGTCGCGCAGCAGGTAGGAGCCCTCGATCACGAACTCCTCGCGCTCGCGCCGCTCGGCCTCGCTGAGCTCGGGGTAGTAGTCGCGCAGCGCGAGGCGCCCGAAGGCGACATGCCGCGCTTCGTCCTGCATCACGTAGGCGTTCACCGCCTGGCAGAGCGCATTCTTCGAGTAGTCGCGGATGCGCTGGAAAGCGACCAGCGCGAGGCCCTCGATGAGCACCTGCATGCCGAGGTAGGTGAAGTCCCAGCGCGGATCGTTGAGCGCCTGCTCGAGCAGCGTCTTCAACGGCCGGGAAATCGGATAGGCGAAGCGGAACTTCTCGGCGAGCAGCCGGCGGTAGGCCTCCACGTGGCGCGCCTCGTCCATGACCTGCGTGGCGGCGTAGAATTTCGACTCGATCCTCGGCACGTCCTGCACGATGCGCGCCGCGCAGACCAGCGCGCCCTGCTCGCCGTGGAGGAATTGCGACAGGTTGAACACCTGGCTGTGGTAGCGCAGCTCGGCGCGCCGCTTCTCGGAGAGCTTGTCCCAGATCGTGGTGCCGTAGAGCGGCACGACCTGGTCGTCCATCTGCATCGGGTCCTCGGGATCGACCGGCAGCGACCAGTCGATGCGCGCCTCGGCGTCCCACTGCTCCTTCTTGCCCTTCGAGTACAGGCGCAGCAGCTCGTCCGAGCGCGTGTCGTAGTCCCAGGTGAAGGCGACCTCTCCCGTCGCCGGGAACTTCCAGTGCGTCTCCTCGACGGGAACCGCGTACCGGTAAACGGTGGACATCAGCCGGTCTTCTTCTCTTCTTTGATTTCTTTTTCCAAAAGCTTCTCGAAACCGGCGGCGTCGACCGGCGCGCTGTAGAGGTGGCCCTGCCACTCGTCGCAGCCCAGCATGCGCAGGCGCGCGAGCTGCGCCTCGTTCTCCACGCCCTCGGCGGCGACGCGCAGGCCGAGCGCCTTGGCCATCGCCGCGATCGCCTGCACGATCGCCGCGTCGTGCGGATGCGCCTCCAGCTCGCGCAGGAACGAGCGGTCGATCTTCAGCTTGTCGATCGGCAGCCGGCGCAGGTAGGCGAGGCTCGAGTAGCCGGTGCCGAAGTCGTCGATCGCCACGCGCACGCCGAGCGCGCCGATGCGGCGCAGCGTCTGCACGTTCTCGTCCAGCTGCTGCATGAGCACGCGCTCGGTGACCTCCAGCTCGATCGCCTGCCCGGGCAGCCGGTTGGCCGCGAGCGCGTGCTCGAGCATCTCCACGTAACCCTGCCCCTGCGCCAGCTCGTGCGCCGAGACGTTGACCGCAAAGCACAGCTCGGGCGCGCCGCCGCGGGCGCGCCACCAGCTCGCGGCCTGGCCGAGCGCGCGCTCGATCGTCCAGGCGCCGAGCGGCCGGATCAGGCCGCACTCCTCGGCCACCGGGATGAAGCGGTCGGGCATGAGCAGCCCCTGCTCCGGGTGCTGCCAGCGCACGAGCGCCTCCGCGCCGACAACGCGGCTCGCCGCCTTCGCGCCGCCGCCCGGGCGCGCGGCGAGGATGGGCTGCCAGTGCAGCAGCAGCTCGTTGCGGGCGAGTGCGTGGCGCAGGTCGTTCTCCATGCCGAGGCGCGCCACCGCGCGCGAGTTCAGGTCCGGCGAGAAGAAGCGGAAGCTGTTGCGCCCGGTCTCCTTGGCGTGGTTGGCGGCGGCGTCGGCGTTCTTCAGCAGCTCGCCGAAATCGCGGCCGTCGCCCGGATAGACGCTGACGCCGATCGAAGCGGTGACGCCGAGCGTGCGGCCGTCGATCGTGAACGGGCGCGCGAGCAGCGCGAGCGAGCGCTGCGCCAGCGCCGCGGCCTCGCTGTAGTCCTTGAGGCCGTTCCAGAGCAGCACGAACTCGTCGCCGCCCAGCCGCGCGAGCGTGTCGTCCCGGCGCAAGGTTCCACCGAGCCGCTCTGCGACCGCGCGCAAGAGCGCGTCGCCCGCGGCGTGGCCGAGCGAGTCGTTGACGAGCTTGAAGCGGTCGAGGTCGAGGAACAGCAGCGCGAGCCCGCCGCGCGTGCGCGCGGCCTGCAGGATCGCCTGGTCGGCCCGGTCGGCGAGCAGCGCGCGGTTCGGCAGGCCCGTGAGCGCGTCGCGCGTGGCGAGGTACTGGATGCGGTCCTCGGCCTGCTTGCGCGCCGTGACATCGGCGCCGGTGCCGCGGTAGCCCTTCAGGCTCCCGGCGGCGTCGAGCACGGGCACGCCGTTCACCGACTGCCAGATCACGCGCCCCGACTTGGTCATCGAGCGGTGCACGAGCTCGCGAAAGCCGCCGCCCGCCGAGGCGTGCCGCGAGAACCACTCGTCGAGCAGCCGGCCCTCGCCGAGCGGGATGAAGTCGCGCGGCGTGCGGCCGATCATCTCGTGGCGCAGGTAGCCGAGCACGGTCTCCACGCGCTCGGAGAGGAAGGTGTAGCGCCACTGCGCGTCGGTCTCCCAGACGTACTCGCCCGAGGCCTCGAGCACGTCGCGGAAGCGCTGCTCGCGCTCGGCGAGCAGCTCCCGCGCCTTGCGTTGTTCCGTCACGTCGCGCATCACCGCCTGCATGACGAGGCGCCCGCGCTCCAGGTACGACACCATCGCCGCCTCGACCGTGCGCTCGCTGCCGTCCAGGCAGCGCAGCCTGCGGTCCTCGAACTCCAGGCGCCCGGGGCCCGCGTTCACGTAGGCGAGGCGCTCGGCGAAGCGCCCGCGCTGCTCCGGGTGCACGAGCTCCTCGACGCGCATGCCGATCAGGCGCCGCGGCGCGCCCGCCTTGAGCAGGCGCGCCGCGGCCTGGTTGGCGTAGTCGATGAGCCCGTCGGAAAACGCGATCACCGCGTCGGGCGCGAGCTCGATGAGCGAGCGGTAGCGCTCCTCGGCGTCGCGGCTCGCCTGCTCGGCGCGCTTGCGCGCGTCGATGTCGGAAACGGTGCCGACGATGCGCAGCGCGCGGCCGCGCTCGTCGCGCTCGCTGACGCGGCCGGTGGCGAGCACCCAGCGCCAGTCGCCGGCTGCAGTGCGCACGCGGTACTCGACCGCGTTCGCGGTCGTATCGCGGCCCTCGGCGCCCTTCAGCGTGTGCACGAACGCCGCGCGCACGGCGTCGCGGTCGCGCGGGTGGATGCGCTCGATGAGCTCGGCCATGCGCGCGGTGCGCGCCGCCGGCTCCTCGCCGAGCAGCTTCGCCCAGGCGTGCGACAGGAACACCGTGCCGATGCCGACGTCGCAGTCCCAGACCGCGAGGTTGCCGCCCTCGGTGGCGAGCTCCAGGCGCTCCTTCGCCTCGGCGAGCGAGCGCTCGGCGCGGCGCTTGTCGGTGATGTCCTGGCCGACGCCGCGGTAGCCGAGGAAGCGGCCCGAGACGTCGTAGCGCGGCTTGCCGGTGATGCGGTGCACGCGCCGGTCTCCGGCGTCGCTGCGCGAGATCACGAAGTCGAAGAACGGCAGCTGGGCGTCGAGCTCCTCAAGGCGCTCGAAGTGCTCTACAAGCGCGCGCGGCTCGACCTGCACGCCAGGCACGTCCCACAGGCGCCGGCCGTGCGCCATCTCGGCGCCGAACAGCGCCACCACCGCGGGGCCGCCCGAAAGCCAGCTCACGCGGTGCTGCGTGTCGGTCTCCCAGAACCAGTCGGCCGAGAGCGAGGTGAGGTGGCGGAAGCGCTCCTCCGAGACGCGCAGCGCCTGCGTCGCCCGGCGGTCGCTGCGGCGCATGCCGAGCCAGACGCCGAGCAGCACCACGCCGCCCGTGAGCAGCAGCAGCGCTTCGGCGAGCTGCGACCAGACCACGCTAGCCCGCCGAGTCCATCGCCGGCGGCGCGCTGTTCAGCACTTCCTCGATGGTCGTGTAGCCGGCGGCGACCTTCATCGCGCCGCTGATGCGCAGCGGCTTCATGCCCTCGCGGAAGGCCTGCTCGCGGATCTTCTGCAGGTCGCCGGTGGCGCCGACGATCTCCTTCACCGGCCCGGAGCACAGCAAGGTCTCGTAGATGCCGACGCGGCCCTTGAAGCCGGTCATGCGGCATTCGAGGCAGCCGACCGGCTTGTACACCGCGGTCGGGCGGTTCGCCTTCCACGGCGTGACCAGGCCCTCCCAGGCCTGCACGTCCTCTACGCGGTGCAGCTCGATCTTCTGCTTGCAGTGCGGGCAGAGGATGCGCACCAGGCGCTGCGCCATCACGCCGTTCAGCGTGGCATTGACCAGGTAGGGCTTGATGCCGAGCTCCATGAGGCGCGTGATCGCGCTCGGCGCGTCGTTGGTGTGCAGCGTGGAGAGCACGAGGTGGCCGGTGAGCGCCGCCTGCACCGCCATCTCGGCGGTCTCGAGGTCGCGGATCTCGCCCACCATGATGATGTCCGGGTCCTGGCGCATGAGCGCGCGCAAGCCCTCGGCGAAGCCGACGTCGATCGCCTGGTTGACCTGCATCTGGTTGAAGGAGCCCTCGACCATCTCGATCGGGTCCTCCACCGTGCAGACGTTGACCTCGGGCGTGGCGAGCTGCTTGAGCGTGGAGTACAGCGTGGTGGTCTTGCCCGAGCCGGTCGGCCCGGTCACCAGCACGATGCCGTTCGGCCGCTCGGTCATCTCCTTCCAGCGCTGGCTGTCCTCCTCCGAGAAGCCGAGCTCGCGGAAGTCGCGCACCAGCACCTCCGGGTCGAAGATGCGCATCACGAGCTTCTCGCCGAAGGCCGTGGGGATCGTCGACAGCCGCAGCTCGACTTCCTCGCCGTCGAGCGTGCGCGTCTTGATGCGGCCGTCCTGCGGGCGGCGCTTCTCGACCACGTCCATGCGCGAGAGGATCTTGATTCGGCTGGTCATCGCCGCGAGCACCGCCGCCGGGATCTGGTAGACCTGGTGCAGCACGCCGTCGATGCGGAAGCGCACGATGCCGAACTCGCGCCGAGGCTCGATGTGGATGTCGCTCGCGCGCTGCTCGAACGCATAGCTCCAGAGCCAGTCCACCACCTTGACGATGTGCGCGTCGTTGGCGTCGAAGCTCTTGTTGGCGGCGCCCAGCTCTACGAGCTGCTCGAAGTTCTGCAGTCCCGAACCGCCGGCGGCGCCCTTGGCCGCGCCCTTCATCGACTTGGCGAGGTTGTAGAACTCGACCTGGTAGCGCTCGATGTCGGCCGGGTTGGCGAGCACGCGCTTGATCTCGAGCTTGGTGATGCGCGCGAGCTCGGGCTCCCAGTCGCGCAGGAACGGCTCGCTGACCGCCACCACCACTTCCTTGCTGGTGATCGCCACCGGCAGGATCTTGAAGCGCGAGGCGTAGGTCGAGGACATCACTTCGGTCACCGCGCTGAAGTTGATCTTCAGCGGGTCGATGTGCTTGAATTCCATGCCGACGCGCCCGGCCAGCCACTCGGTGAGGAATTCCAGCGACAGCACGCGGCTCGGCTGGCGCAGGTCCTTCCACTTCTGGTCGCCGATCAGCGCGAGCGGGTGCATCGCGCCGCGGTAGTAGCGGCGCTCCTTCTTCAGCTTCTCGGCGTCCTCGGCGCGGACCATCTTGTCCGCGACCAGCCAGTCGAGGCAATCGGCAATCGTCAGCCGGCGCTCGGCCGTCTTCGGCTCGGCGGCGGCGGCTTTCGGGTCCACGGCGGCCATGACCGGGCATTATGCCCCGAATGAGGAACGGGGGAGTTGCGGCACCCCCGTTCCGCCCTCGCACGGATACACTCTTCGCGTGGACAGTGTCGCTAAAGCACGCTCGCTGGCGCAGGACGTCGGCCTGCGCGAGGCCTGGGCCTGGAGCATGTACGACTTCGCCAACTCCGGGTACACGACGGTGGTCATCACCGCCGTGTTCAACGCCTTCTTCGTAGCGTCGGTGGCCGGCAAGGCGCCCTGGGCCACCTTCGCGTGGACGGCCGCGCTGTCGGTCTCCTACTTCATCGTGCTGCTCGCCGCGCCGCTCGTCGGCGCCTGGGCCGACGCGCACGCGGCGAAGAAGAAGCTGCTCTTCGTGGCCACGGCGGGCTGCGTCGTCTTTACCGCGGCGCTGTACTTCGCCGGCCCGGGCACCGTGGCGCTCGCGATCGCGCTGGTCATCGTCTCCAACACCTTCTTCGCCTTCAGCGAGAACCTCATCGCCGCCTTCCTCACCGAGATCGCCGACTCGAAAGCCATGGGCCGCGTCTCGGGCTGGGGCTGGGCGTTCGGCTACATCGGCGGCCTGGTTTCCCTGGCCATCTCGCTCGCCTATATCACGTGGGCGCAGAAGCAGGGCCAGACCGGCAACGAGTTCGTGCCGATGGTGATGCTCATCACCGCGGCGCTCTACGCGATCTCGGCGACGCCGACGTTCCTGTTCCTGAAGGAACGGGCCTTGCCCCAGAAGCAGGTCAAGAGTCCCTGGAACCAGGTCATCCATACCCTGCGCAAGGCGCGCGATTACCGCGATCTCTGGCGCTTCCTCGTCTGCATCCTCTTCTACCAGGCCGGCATCATGGCGGTGATCGCGCTCGCCGCGATCTACGCGCAGGAGGCGATGAAGTTCACGAGCACGCAGACGATCGTGCTCGTGCTCGTCGTCAACGTCACGGCCGCCGTCGGCGCCTTCTGCTTCGGCTACCTGCAGGACGCGATCGGCCACATCCGCGCCATGTTTCTCGTCCTCATGGGCTGGATCGTCATGATCGCGCTCGCCTACCTCGCCGAGGGCGTGGCGATGTTCTGGGTCGCGGCCAACCTCGCCGGCCTGTGCATGGGATCGTCGCAGGCCGCCGGCCGCGCGATCGTAGGCTACCTTTCGCCGCCCGCGCGCACCGCCGAATTCTTCGGCCTGTGGGGCCTCGCGGTGAAGGCGGCCTCCATCTTCGGCCCGCTCACCTACGGCGCGGTCACCTGGATCTTCGTGGGCGACCACCGCCTCGGCATCCTTGCCGTGGGCGCGTATTTCGTGATCGGCCTCGTGCTGCTCGCGGGCATCGACGTAGAGCGCGGCCGCTCCGCCGCGCTGGCGGCCGCATGACGCGCCTTCTCGTTCTGGCTCTTCTCTTTTCCATCGGCGCCGCGCACGCGCAGCCGGCCGATCCGAACAGGGCCAATCCCACGCGCATCGTGACCGCGAAGCGCGATGGCTACACGATCGCGGGCCTGGTCACGCATCTCGAAAGCGCGAAGTCGTTCAAGTACGGCGTCGCGCTCTTCCCGGGGCACCCCGGCATCATGCGGCTCCGCGAGGAATTCGGCGCGCCGAGTTTCGCCCTGGGCGGCAACTTCCTCGTGCGCGCGCGGCGCTGGTGGCTCGACGAGGAGACGCTCGTAGCGGTGATCGACGCGCCCTCCGACCAGTGGGGATCGTTCAGCCAGGACTTCCGCAGCACCGAGCGCTACGGCGCCGACGTCGCGGCGCTCATCCAGGAAATCGACAAGCAGTTCAGCGTGCCCGACTGGACCTTCGTAGGCACGAGCGAAGGCTCGATCAGCGCCTTCCACGCCGCGCGCATGAATCCCGCGCTCGCGCAGCGCGTGATCCTCACCTCCTCGGTGATCCGCGCGGGCCGCAACGGCCCGGGCCTGTCCGGCGTCGACTACTCGGCGCTCAAGTCGAAGCTGCTGTGGGTCAACCACGAGGATGATCCCTGCAGCTTCACCCTCACTTCCTTGGTGAAGGACGCCGCCCAGCGCAGCGGCGCGCCTCTGGTCCTCGTGCACGGCGGCGGCCCGCAGCGCGGCGACCCTTGCCAGGCGTTCAGCTACCACGGCTTCGTAGGCACCGAGAAGGAAACCGTGCTCGCAATGCGCTCCTGGATCAAGAGCGGCGTCGTGCCGCCGGAGGTGAAGCCCTAATGGGATGGAGGAATTGTATGAAGGTCTTATGTGCAGTCCTGGCCTTGCTGCTTGCCGAGGGTGTCCTTGCGAGCGAGGAACTCAGCAAAGAGGGAAAGATTACGTTGCAGAAATACACTTTCGGTGGCGACAGCAGCGCGAAGACCGTGATCAAGCTCGGCGAGAAGGTGACCTTCGAGATCAACGCGTTCATCGGCGAATTCTTCAACAAGCCGATCATCAATGCGAACGCCAAGATCAAGAACACCACCTCGGTTCCGATGCACGCGATCTACGTCATCAGGTTCTATGACGCCAAGAATCAGGTGGTCGGTGCGCATGCGACGGACTGGACTCTGAAACCAAACGAAGACATGAACTACGGGAGCGCCTTGATCCGTGGCAAAGAGGAGGATTTCAAGCGGGTCACCCACTACACCGTGAGCACCTGTTCCTACGAAACCGTGCCCGAAGGCGACCGCTAGCCCCGGCCGATTCGAGGAGCGTCTCTATCAGCGACCCTGCGCAATGCCATCGAGCACAGCGGCAAGAGCGTCTGGCGCGGTGACGTTGGGGCTGTGGCTGGCGTCGAGTTCGATGCATTTCCATCCCTTCTCGCTCGCCGCGCGGTCGCGGAACTGGCGGAACACGTCGCCGGGCCGGAAGATCTTGCAGTAGATGTAGGTGCGCGGCAGCCGCTCTACGGCACCCGTCAGCTTGATCTTCTGCTCGAAGGTCTTGAGCGGTTGCGGCATGCGGTGCGAGTTGACCCATGCCAGGTCCTCGGGGCTCGTGTCCGGCGGGGCCGGATTCGGCGGAATGCGCCAGCCGCCGCCCTCCTTCGCCGCGCCCTCGCGCACGTTCCGGCCGTTGTCCTCGGAGGTCAGGTCAAGCAGCGACTGGCCGTCTCGCGGCGCGAAGGCGTCGAGGTAGACGAGCTGCGCGATGCGGTCGCTCGCGCGGTCCGCGACGCCGGTCGCCACCATGCCGCCGTAGCTGTGGCCTACGAGGACGATGTCGCGCAGCTCCTCGCACTCGATCACGCCGAGGACGTCGGCGATGTGCGTATCGAGGTCGACGTCCTTGTGCGCGAGGTGCGCGCGCTCGCCGAGGCCGGTGTGCGTGGGCGTGAAGATCTCGTGGCCGCGCGCCCGCAGCCGCGGCCGCATCTTCTTCCACGCCCAACCTGCCGACCATGCCCCGTGGGCCACCACGAATGTCGCCACTCACGCCTCCGCGATCGTTGTCTCGGGCAAATCCTACTGCGGTATCATGCCGGCTCCCCGCAAGAACCCTACTGAGGAGGCGGTTTTATGACGATCAAGGCCGGCGACAAGCTGCCCGACGGCAAGCTCATGGAGTCCCTGGAGTTCGACTCGCAGACGCAATGCGCGATGCCGCCGAAGGAGGTCACGGTGTCGGACGCGGCGAAGGGCAAGAAGATCGCCATCTTCGGCCTGCCGGGCGCCTACACGCCGACCTGCTCCGCCAAGCACGTGCCGAGCTACCTGCAGAACCTCGACGCGTTGAAGAAGAAGGGCGTGAACGAGGTGTGGTGCGTGTCGGTGAACGACGCGTTCGTGATGGCGCACTGGGGCAAGGACCAGAAGGCGATGGGCAAGATACGGTTCCTCGCCGACGGCAGCGCGGCCTGGACCAAGGCGCTCGGCCTGGAGCTCGACCTCACGGCGCGCGGCATGGGCGTGCGCATGAACCGCTTCTCGATGCTGGTCGACAACGGGGTCGTGAAGACCGTCAATATCGAAGGGCCGGGCAAATTCGAGGTTTCCGACGGCGCGACGATGGCAAAGCAGGCCTGATAGAACGCGGGAGAGGCCTCGCGTCAGGGCGCGTTACAGACTGATACAAATCCTCACAGCGTGCGGCGGGTCTGGGCCGTAGTCTGGCTGCGTTCACAACCCACCGAGGGGATCGTCATGAAATCGTTCACCACCACACTGGCCGCGACGCTGTTCTGCCTGACTGCGGGCTTCGCCTTCGCACAACAGGGCCCGGGCGGTCCCGGCGGCCCCGGCGGCCCGCACCGCGGCATGAAGCCTTGCAGCCAGGAAGCCGATCCGGCCAAGTGCGAGGCCAACCGCAAGAAGGCGCGCGAGGACTACCAGGCAGCGCGCGAGGCCTGCAAGGGCAACGCCGACCAGCGCGGCTGCATGGAGCAGCAGTACTGCTCGAAGCAGGCCGACCCGGGCAAGTGCCAGGAGCGCGCCAAGGAGCGCCACGCGCACATGAGCAAGAAGATGGACGAGCACCAGGCGATCGCCGAGGCCTGCTCGGGCAAGCGCGGCGACGAGCTCGAGAAGTGCTACCGCGAGCATCGCCAGAAGCGCGGCGCGCCCGCGCCCGCCAAGTAGGCGCCCGTCCCGCAGTTGCCGCCGCAGCCCGGATTCGCCCGACCTGAGTTCCAGGCCGGGCTGCGAGCGAGCCTGTCGCTCGGCAACGAGCGCCTGCTCGCGGGGCTCGTCGCGCTCGGCGTGGCATGGCGCTGGCGCGTCACCTTCGGTACGATCCTCGCGGGGCTCGCGGCCCTGCACCTCTTCGACTGGATGCTCTGAATGAAGCGAATCATCGTCGGCCTGCTGCTCGCCGTCTTCACGTTCTCGGTCCTCGGCAAAGGCAATGCGGAAAAGGTCGCCTCGATCGAAGGCGTCACGGAATACCGCCTCGACAACGGCCTGCGCGTGCTGCTCGTGCCGGACCCGAGCGCGAGCAATTTCACGGTGCACATCACCTACTTCGTCGGCTCGCTGCACGAGGGCTACGGCGAGAAGGGCATGGCGCACCTGCTCGAGCACATGCTGTTCAGGGGCTCGCCGCGCCACCCGGACCCCAAGCAGGAGCTCAACAAGCGCGGCGCGCGCTTCAACGGCTCGACCTCCAACGACCGCACCAACTACTACGAGACGCTCACCGCCGACGGCGACAACCTGGACTGGGCGCTCGACCTGGAGGCCGACCGCATGGTCAACTCGTTCGTGAAGAAGTCGGACCTGGACAGCGAGATGACCGTGGTGCGCAACGAGTTCGAGCGCGGCGAGAACTCGCCCGGCACCGTGCTCGCCGAGCGCATGCAGCGGCTCGCGTTCGCCGCGCACAACTACGGCAACCCGGTGATCGGCTTTCGCAGCGACATCGAGCAGGTGCCGATCGAGCGGCTGCAGGCCTTCTACCGGACCTGGTACCAGCCCGACAACGCCTTCCTCATCGTCGGCGGCAAGATCGACGCGGCGGCGACGCTCGCGCTCGTAGAGAAGCACTTCGGCCCGATCGCGCGCCCGGCGCGGGCCCTGCCCAGGCCCTACACCGTGGAGGCGACGCAGGACGGCGAGCGCTCGGTGACGCTGCGGCGCGCCGGCGACTTGCAGATCGTCGCTGCGCAGTACCGCATTCCGGCCGGCAGCCACCCGGATTACGCCGCCGTGGACGTGCTCGTCTCGGCCTTCGGCGCCGTGCCCACCGGGCGGCTGCACCGCGCGCTCGTGCAAACCAAGCTCGCCACTGCGACCTGGGGCTACGAGCGCATGCTGCACGACCCGGGCTGGGCGAGCTTCGGCGCGCAGCTGCCCAAGGACGCGCCGATCGGGCCCGCGCGCGACGCGCTGCTCGCCGCGCTCGAGGGCCCGGGGCGCGAGCGCATCACCGACGCGGAGGTCGAGCGCGCGCGCACCACGCTCCTCAACGGAATGGAAAAGGCGCCGCTCGACTCGCTCGCCTACGTGCGCTGGCTCGGCGAGTTCGCCGCGATGGGCGACTGGCGCCTGTTCTTCGTTTACCGCGAGCGCCTGCGCAAGGTGACCACGGCCGACGTGCAGCGCGTCCTCGACGCCTATTTCAAGCCCGCCAACCGCGTGCTCGGCGCCTTCGTGCCGACCGACAAGCCCGACCGCGCCCCGATCCCCGCCGCCCCCGACCTGGCGGTCGCGATCGCGGGCCTCAAGGACGGCGAAGGCGTGCAGGCGGGCGAAGCCTTCGACCCGACGCCGCAGAACATCGAGGCCCGCGTAGTCCGCCGCACGCTGTCCAATGGCATCAAGGTCGCGCTGCTGCCGAAGAAGACGCGCGGCGGCACGGTGGTGGCACGGCTCGCGCTCCACTGGGGCGACGAGGCGAGCAAGATGGACCGCGCGCGCGCCTGCGAGTTCGCCGACGGCATGCTGATGCGGGGGTCGATCAAGCACACGCGCGCCGAGCTGCGCGACGCGTTCGACAAGCTGCAGGCCGGCGTCTCGGTCGGCGTGGGCGGCGCGTCGATGAGCGTGCGCCGGCCGCAGCTCGAGGACACGCTGCGCCTCGTCGCCGAGGTGCTGCGCGAGCCGGCGTTTCCGGAGACCGAGTTCGAGGAGCTGCGCCGCGCCGCGCTTACCGCCACCGAGGCCCAGCGCGGCGAGCCGGGTGCGATCGCCGGCGAGCGGCTCGCGCGCTACCTCGAGCCCTGGCCGCGCGGCCACTGGAACTACGTGGCTTCGGTGGACGAGCGCATCGCCGACA
>Ga0335085_10009045_pt1 | contig 15086 bp, 12 predicted proteins | sample Lox_Sample_45_FD_206712 | JGI IMG/M metagenome (GOLD analysis project Ga0335085, IMG submission 206712) | Soil microbial communities from Loxahatchee National Wildlife Refuge, Florida, United States - Lox_Sample_4.5 | ecosystem: Environmental > Terrestrial > Soil > Wetlands | place: USA... | reverse complement strand
TGATTCTGCAGCGCCTGGCCGAGGAACAGACTATCGGGATTTTTGGCGTGCGCGGCGGCCGCTTGGCGGAGCCGTTCGCCTTGCGATTCGGAGATACGGGCCAGCCGCGTTCCGCGGAAGAGGCGGTGCGGGACTACCTGGAAACGATGATGAACGCGGCCCCCGCCAACGGCAATACGCGTCAATCAGCCATCGAATTAGGCGAACATCTCCGCCTGGTGGCACGCTGGTTCTATAGCAACCCGCGCGAGGGCGAGATTTTCTTCCGGGAAAAGGATTGGCCCTACCGGCGGATTCTGCGGGCGTGCGCGCGCCTGCTGGCTCCGCCGAAGGAAGAAACCAGCGAGACCAAACCCTAGAGAGCGAGGAACGTGCGATGAGTCAAGGAGCAACCGCGGAAGGCACACAACGGTACGCCGAAAGATTCAAGGAACTCGCCGCCGAAGGGCATTTCCGGCCGGCCCAGGGATTTACTGTCTCTTCGATTGGTATTGGCACCTACCTGGGCCAGCCTAACGACGGCACGGATGCGAGTTATGCGGCGGCGCTGGTGGAGGCGGGGCTCGCGGGCATCAATCTATTCGACACGGCGATTAACTATCGCTTTCAGCGCAGCGAGCGCAACGTCGGCACTGCGCTGAAGGTGCTGGCGAACAAAGGATTCGCACGCGACGAATTTGTCGTTTGCACCAAGGGAGGCTACCTCACGCCAGACGGTTCCATGCCGGCCGATCCCAACAAATATTTTTTCGAGGAGTACATTCAACGGGGAGTATTCACGGCGAAAGAGATTGCCGCAGGATGCCATTGCATAACGCCGCGATACATCGAGAACCAGTTGACCCGCAGTTTGAAGAATCTTGGGATGAGCTGTATTGACGTTTATTATCTGCACAATCCCGAGACGCAACTTGGAGAAGTCTCTCGCCCCGAATTCCTGATCCGAGTTCGCAAGGCATTCGAATTTCTGGAAGGAGCGGCAGCGGCAGGGAAAATCCAGTTTTACGGGCTGGCCACCTGGAACGGCTTCCGGCAAGAATCCAAGGCGGCCGATGTATTGCTGGTCGGCGAGATTGAAAAGATTGCGCGCGAGCTTGGCGGCGACAAGCATCATTTCCGCTTCGTGCAGCTGCCTTACAATCTGGCGATGACGGAAGCGCTGACCCTGGGCAATCAGAGCATCAACGGCAAGACACGCACGATGATGGAGGCCACCGCAGACCTGGGAATAACACTGGTCGGGAGCGCCGCGCTGCTGCAAGGACAACTGTCGCAGAATCTGCCGCCGTTTGTGGCGGAGGCGCTGGGGCTACAGAGCGACCTGGAGCGAGCGTTGCAGTTTGCGCGTTCGTCCCCCGGGATCACCACAGCATTGGTAGGGATGTCTCGCGCCGCGCACGTGGAAGCGAACGCGAAATTGGTGGGCGTGAAGCCGGCGGGGATTGAGGAGTTCACCAAGCTGTTCGAACGGGGCAACTCTGCTTAAAGGGTGTGCAGGGCGGGATGGCGTTTCTTAAGCCAATCGGAAATAGCCGCGTTAAATTCGTCGAGGCGGCCTACGAAAAAGTGATCGGCATGCTCGACGACAACGAGGCGGTTCTCGCCGGGGAGCGCGGCGACGATTTCTTCCAATTTTTGCCGCTTGCCGAATTGATCTTCGCCACCGTGGACAAATAATTTGGGTTTGCGGCACTCCTGCAAAAATGAAACATCGGTGGAGTTCACGGGAAGGCCAAAGCCGATGAGTTCGGTCACCCGCGCATCGCGGCAACCCACGCGAAGTCCCACCACGCTGCCGAAACTGAAGCCCGCCATCAGCAGCGGAACACCCGGAAATTGAGAAGCGAGAAAATCCAGTGCGACGCGTGCGTCGTCCTGCTCGCCGCGCCCCTTGTCGTGTTCCCCGGCGCTTAAGCCCGTGCCGCGAAAATTGAAACGAAGAACAGGAATGCCGAGGGCGTCCAGGGTTTTCGCGGCGTTGTAAACGACCTTATTGTGCATCGTGCCGCCAAACAGTGGATGTGGATGACAAACCACCGCGGCGAGAGGCGTAACCTCGTGGCGCGTGGGGGTCCACAGAATCGCTTCGAGGCGACCTGCGGTGCCATTCAGAAAGAGGGATTGCGAATCGTGATGGATCTGCATTGCAAGATTGGTCAACAGAAGTGTACCTGAAAGGTCCAGAAAGGCCGAAATTACGGAGCAGTGAGAGTTCTAGTCCGCCCACTACGCGTTTTTGCTCGTACTAGAGCTAAAATTCCGCAATTTTACATTGCGGTTTGTTATCCCCGATGATAATTTCCACACGTCCGACATTTCTCGGGGGGCCCGATGGGCGATCTATCGGATCGGCGCGAAGCCCGGCGCTTCGCGATGAATTTGCCTGTGCGTGTACTAGCGCAAGACGCCAATGGCCCAGAATTAAAGGCCAATACAAGAGACGTCAGCTATCGCGGCCTCTATTTTCTGAGCGATGCGCGATTCGAAACAGGCAGCGAAATCGACTTTATTCTGACTCTACCGCAACAGATCATTTCTGCCGGCGATGTGAACATTCGCTGCCACGGCCACGTGGTCCGCGTGGAGCCTAACGAAAGCGGCAAGACAGGCATCGCCGCCAAGATCGACAAATACGAATTCATCCCCGTGCGCGCCTCCGCCGCCTGACTCCGTCAACCCGCATTGAACTGGAAAAACCCGGCCGGTTTCTGCGTAGAATGGAATTGTCGGCAGGAAGCAGGGGTATCCCTGCGAGGGGGAAAGCATGTATCACTACAACCCACAAATTGCCTTGGAGGAACTGCAGGAAGATGCGCTGCTACCGCATCCGGTAAAGCTGCGCGATATGATCCTGCGGAACCAGCTGGGACCTCAGGAAGCACAACTCCTCAATCACGATTTCCAGGAATATCTGACTCGCTTCGGGGAACTGCAGAAACTTGCGCGCGTGATCCTGGACCGGCTCGCCACCGGGCAGCGGAAAACGGCCTAGCAGCTGCCGCTCCATGAACTCTTCCCTTCTCCTGAACCGGCAACCTCGTGTGCTGATCCTCTCGGCGTCTTCCGGCGCGGGTCATGTCCGGGCAGGACAGGCGTTGGAAAAGGCGTTTCGCGCGCAAGGTCAATGCGAAGTGGCTCACATTGACTCGCTCCAATACGTCAGCAAATTGTTCCAACGCATCTACGACAAAGCGTACATTCACATGGTGAATCGCGCGCCGGACCTGATGGGTCTTCTGTATCAGCAGACCGACAAGCCCTGGAAGCATCTGCGCAAACGCCTGGGCATGGACCGATTAAACACCGGGCCGATGATTCGTATGCTCAAGAAGGTGCAACCCGATCTTTGCGTAGCGACGCACTTTTTGCCTGCAGAGATCCTGGCATGGCTGATTGCGAAGAAACAATTGCGAGCGCGGCATGTGATTGCGGTGACGGATTACGATGTGCACGCCTCGTGGCTGTGCCGTACCGTAGACCGCTACTACGTGGCGATCCAGGAATCAGCGGAATATTTGGCGCGGATTGGCGTGCCCCGCGAAAAGCTTTGCATCGCTGGGATTCCCATCGATCCGCTGTTTGAGCAACCCGCCAATTCCGCTGAAGTGCGGCGCAAGCTCGGCCTGAGCACCAGCGAATTCGTGGTGTTGCTATCCGCCGGGGGTTACGGCGTGGGACCGGTCGAACAATTGGTAACCGACCTGGTGGAAGTGAAGAAGCCCTGGCAAATCGTGGCGATCGCGGGCAAGTCGGAACCGCTCAAGAAACGTCTGGATTCACTGGCAAGATCCGCGGGCAAGACTCCCTCAGGGCAACCGAGGCTGCTTACCGTCGGATTCACGACGGAAATGGATCAGTACATGGCCGCGGCGGATTTGCTGATCGGCAAAGCCGGTGGACTCACCACTTCGGAGGCGCTGGCGCGCGAACTGCCGATGGTGTTGGTGGAACCGATTCCCGGCCAAGAGGAACGCAACGCGGATCATCTGCTGGAAGCCGGAGCGGCCATTCGCTGCAACAATCTTCCCGCCGCCGCTTGGAAAATCGCCAACCTGGCGGATCAACCGGAGAAGCTGCTGGCAATGAAACGCGCCGCGCACCGCATGGCCAAACCCGATGCCGCCCGCGTGATCGCGCGCGACGCGCTTGAACTGTTACACTAAGATTTACGATCCCTGAACGAACGCAAACGCAAGCGGCCCCTTCGAGATTATGAGACGCCACACGCTGTTGATTGACGCGGACGACACGCTCTGGGAGAACAATGTCTTCTTCGAGAAGCTGATCGAGGATTTCATCACGCTGGTGGAATCTTCCGGTTACAGCCGCGCCTACATCCGGCATATTCTGAACGAAACCGAGCGCAAAAATATCCGCCAATACGGCTATGGGGTGCGCAGCTTCGGCCGCTCGCTGGAAGAGACGTACCTAAAGCTCGCCGACCAGATGGCCAAGCGGGAGACGCTGGCGCAGATTCATGTTCGCGTGGTGGAACTCGAACGCACCCCGCCGAAGATCCTCGATGGCGTGCCGGAGACCCTGGCATACCTCACCACCCGGCACCGGTTGATTCTCTTCACCAAGGGCGAACCCGCCGAGCAGGCCGCCAAGGTGGAGCGCTCCGGTTTGCAAGGATTTTTCGAAGCGATTGAAATCGTCAGCGAAAAGGATACAAAGACGTATCACGTGCTTGTGAACAAGCACAAAATCGTCAAGACGCACGGCTGGATGATTGGAAACAGCCCGCGCAGCGACATCAATCCGGCAATGGAAGCCGGACTGAACGCCGTCTACATCCCGCATGTGAATACCTGGCAACTCGAACATGAGGCCGTCGTCGCGGGCAACGGAAAGCTCGTGATTCTTCCCGCCTTTCGCGAATTGCGGAATCATTTTTAGTATTTGCGGCATCCAACCGGCCGCACTTCCCATCGGGTGAACTTCTCATGAGCGTCGGAACAAGCTGGCCGAAAGTGGCGGTAGTGGGGGCGGGCGCCGTCGGCGGATATTTCGGCGGGTTGCTGGCGCAAGCCGGCGTACCCGTGACGATGATCGGGCGGCCTGCCTTTGTGGAAGCCGTGCAGAAGAACGGCCTGCGCCTGGAGACCACGCAATTTCAGGAAACTGTGTATCCCTACGCCAGCACGCAGTTACAAGCCGCCGCCGGCGCCGACTACCTGTTTTTCTGTGTGAAGACCACGGACACGGCCGCAACTGCCAAGGAACTAGCACAGTATGTCTCGCCGGGCTGCACCGTGCTGAGCCTGCAGAACGGGGTCAACAATGTGGAAGAGATTCGCATAGCTTCCGGAATCGAGGCGCTGCCCACGGTGGTTTACGTCGCCGCTGCCGTGCCCTCGCCGGGAACGGTCAAACACCTGGGTCGCGGGGATCTGGTGATCGGACCGCACTCGCCAAAAGTGGATAAGACAGCGGGATTTTTTGAACAAGCGAAGCTGCCCTGCCGCGTTTCCGACAATATTGAAGGCGAATTGTGGACCAAGCTGATCTGGAACTGCGCCTTGAATGCGGTCTCGGGGCTTGGTCGCGCAAACTACGGCGAGATTATCGCGAATGAAGATGCAAGGCGCGTGGTGGAAGCAGCGGTCTATGAGGTGCTCGCGGTCGCGAAGAAAAAAGGCATTCAGCCGCCAGGACTCGAAGATCCGAAGATTGCGCTTGCGGGGGCTTACAAAATTGGCCAGCAGATGGGTGGAACGTATTCCTCCACCGCGCAGGACATGGCGCGCGGCAAACGGACGGAGATCGATTCGTTGAACGGCTACATTGCGCGGCAGGGGACGGAATTGGGCGTACCTACGCCCGTGAATCACACGCTCTATGCTCTGGTTAAACTCCAGGAATCGAAGTTCCAGTAAATCTCGAAAGATTACTCACGAGTTGGAGCGTGGAACGGGATATGCACGATGGCCTCGAGGTCCACAGGTTGGCCGTCGCGCGTGGCCGGTTCGAATCTCCATTCGCTGAGCGCGGCCATGGCGTTGGCATCCAGCCGCGAATCCACGCCGCGCACCAGTTGGACGCTGTCCACCGTGCCGTTCTTGCGGATGACCGCGTAGAGAATCACTTCGCCTTCGACGTGGGCGTCCATTAGCGTGGAGGGATATTTCGGATCCACTTTGTGAATGGGTCCGGGCGCGTTGAGCGTCCCGCTACCAGTGGGCGCACCTGCTAAATGCATCTCCGAGAAATGAATGATCCAACTGCCCGTGGCGCTGTTGAAATTCGGCATGTTCACGTTCATGGAATAGACGTGGCGCCGGGAGAAAATCTGCTCCGGCGGAGCACCCGGCGGCAAGGCGGCGAAGTTTGGCGGGCCGGTACGAACGGGTTCGTCTTCGGCAGGGGCGTTGGGGTCTGCGCGCTTCAAGTACGCCTGGGGCTTTGATTCGCTGAATCCACGAGCATTTCCAAGACCCGAGACCCCTGCATGAGGCTTGGGATCCCCCCCGCTGATCACAATGCCCAGGGAACTATTTCCCCCGCTCGTGGCGCCCGTTGTTGGCGAGCCTCCACCAGCGGAGGAACTGGATGAAGGTGAGGTTCCCGGCGCTCCGGGCTTCTTTCCCTCGGGAGAAATCGAGACACGCGCGGCTAGATTTCCTTCCGGCACCGGAACCACCGGCGCCGGCGGTGCGGGCGTGGCCGATAAGGCAATCAGAGTTCCCGCAGAGCCCGCATTTGGAGTTGAGTTCGAAGGCGCCACATCCGGAGCAGCGGCTCCCTCGCCCTGCTGCTTTCGCTCGGCGACGCGCGGCGCAGAACCGGCGTTGATTTCGAGCTTTGGCCGCGCAGGACCCGCTTGCTGGGACGCCAGACTGATGTCGGCAGGCTTCGTTTCGAGGTTTGGAAGATCCGGCGTCGGCGCGTCGTTGATAGCCGCTGATTTTTTCGCGCGAGGGTGCAACTTCGCCAGAGCTTCCTGGCTGATTTCAAGCTGCGGGCGTGGTGGCGCGGCTACCGGCGCGATGCGCATGACGTTGGGCATGTCCGGAAGAATCTTGGGTGCATCTGGTGGCGCTGCCGGATTCACCAGCGTCTGGCGCGGGTGCGTCGGGTGCGAAGGATCGGTGAAAATTCTTTGGCGCGGATGGAAGGCGTCCGCGCCCTCTTCCGGCGGGGCCGCCTCGGGACTTTTCGCGCGCGGCGCTGACTTCTCCCACGGCATGTTGACCAAGGGAAGGTCGTCAATGGGGCCGGACCAGGTAAGTTGCGTATTGTCGAACGCATGATTCTTGCGCGGCGCTGCCGGGAGATTAGGCCAGGGGAGCAACAACAGGCAGACTTCCACGATCGCCGCAACCAGCAGGCCGCGGCGAGGAAAGCGATGCTCGACCCGGCAATCGCGCAGAACGTAGGTGAGAGGAACCGCGGCGGTAAATTGCGACCGCTGAAAAAAGACCGGGATATTGCTGAGAAAATTCTGGTGAAAGCTGTCCCAGGCGATTTCGAGCCTCGGCTCCATACTGCCGGGCAGGAGGATATGCGGCGGATAGAGCTCCGCCTGACCAAGCAAATCGTATGGGTTGACCTGGAACTTCCTTGCCATAAAATTCTGATTCTACCGCGCCCACGGCGCGCGTGTCCTTCTCTTCCCGCCCCGTCAGAGGCTCTTCAGAGAGATGAGCTGCACGGGGCGAAAGTTTACTCGGAGCGCGGATTCTCCGGCGGACTGGGGGGACGAAACCGATAAAAAGTAAGCGCCGCATCGCCCTGGCGCAAAACTCGAACTTGTTCGAGCTTAGCAAAGGTCTCGGGAAGTTCCAATGACCGGAGATGTTCGGCAACGACTACGGCGTTGTCGGCAAGCAGTTTAGATTCTCCGAGGAAGGAAAGGATTTCGCAGTACTGGTCTTTTTCCGCATAGGGCGGATCGAGAAAGAGAATATCGATGCGCGAGCCTGCCGGCGCAGGCTCAGCCGCAAGCTGTTCGAGTGCGCGCATGGCGTCTTTCGTGAGCAGCCGCACTCCGCCGCGAATTTCGAGCGATTCGAGATTCCTCTTGAGCAGAGCCATCGTTGGCGCATGCTTTTCTACAAAAATGATTTCTCGAGCGCCGCGGCTGAGCGCCTCGATGCCGATGGCGCCAGTACCCGCGAAGAGATCCACGAAACGCGACCCAACCACGAGGCCGCCAAGGACATTGAAAAGTGTTTCCCGCAGGCGGTCGCTGGTGGGCCGCAGCGACAAGCCTTTGAGACCTTTCAATTGGCGGCTGCGAAATTTTCCCGCGATGATTCGCATGCAAAGAAGCCTCAGCCAATCCGCGCGAGATGATAGCGCCGTTGCCATTGTGGCGGCAGCATGCGCAGCGTGCGCTGCAACGATTCTTTTTCCGCCGGATCTTCCACCAGCCGAAAGGCTTCTTTGCGGGCGGTTTCCAGCAGTTCGCGATCGCGCAGCGGATTGGCAACGTGGAAGCCGAGTTCGCCGGATTGCCGCGTGCCGAAAAATTCGCCCGGCCCGCGAATCAGCAGGTCCGTTTCCGCGATTTCAAAGCCGTTCGTGGTGCGCACCATGGTTTCCAGCCGGGCGCGGGCATCGTCGGTCAGGCGGCCTGGAGCGACAAGAATGCAGTGCGACTTCTGCGCTCCGCGGCCGATGCGCCCGCGAAGCTGGTGAAGCTGCGCCAGCCCGAATCGTTCGGCGTGCTCGATGACCATAACGGTTGCGTTGGGGACGTCCACGCCGACTTCGATGACCGTGGTGGCCACCAAGATCTGCAGCTCATTCTTGCGAAAGCGCTGCATCACGTCATCCTTTTCTCCGCTCGACATACGCCCATGGAGCAGCCCGACCTTCAGCTTGGGAAACACTTCGCGCGAAAGGCGCTCGTATTCCTCCATCGCTGCCTTGAGTTCGAGTTTCGATTCCTCGATCACCGGATAAACGATGTAGCCCTGATGCCCGGCCGCAACTTCCCGGCGAAGAGATTCCCAAACCCCAGGAAGATTCTTTTCGCTGGTCATGCGCGTTTCGATGGGCGTGCGCCCCGGCGGCAATTCATTGAGCACCGAAACATCGAGATCGCCATACAACGTGAGCGATAGCGTGCGCGGAATGGGCGTGGCGGTGAGCACCAGAACGTGCGGCGCGTAGCCAGTCTTTGACGCTTTGTCCATCAGGCGCTTGCGCTGCAGCACACCAAAACGGTGCTGCTCGTCAATGGCCACGAATCCGAGCCGCGCAAATTCCACTTCATCCTCAATCAGCGCATGCGTGCCGATGATCATGCGGGCCTCGCCGCTGCGGATGCGTTCGCGCGCCGCGGTTTTCTCCCCGGGCTTCAAACCGCTGATCAGCAGCTCCACGGCGTAGCCGCCCGGCGCCAGAATTCTTCGCGCGGAGAGGAAATGCTGCACAGCGAGAATTTCCGTCGGTGCCATCAGCACGACCTGGCAGCCGTTTTCCATGGCAATCACCGCCGCCTGCAAGGCCACGATGGTCTTGCCGCTGCCGACGTCGCCTTGCAGCAAGCGGTTCATCGGCACGGGCTTTTCCAGATCGCCGGCGATTTCCGCCAGCACGCGCTTCTGCGCACCCGTAGGCTTGAAGGGCAAGATGCGTTTCAGGGCTTCACGGACTTTGTCTTCGCGCACCCGAAAGGCGAAGGCGTTTTCCTTGCGCACCGCCTTACGCCCCAACGCCATGCTGAGCTGGTACAAAAAGAACTCCTCGAAAATCAGCCGCTGCTGTGCCGGCGAGCGAAACAGGTTCAGTGCCTCGAGCGACTCTCCAGCTTCGGGAAAATGCGTGTGGATCACTGCGTCGCGGCGCGTGGGATAGCGCAGGCGCTCCCGCAACGCCGGCGGCAGCACATCGGGAATATTCGAATCGAGATTCTGGAGTGTGCCGTAGATCGAGCGGCGGATCATGCGTGAACCGAAAGTGCCGATGGCTTCATAAATCGGCACGATCCGCCCCATCTCCGTGGAATCCACTTCCCCGCTGCCGAGGACTTCGATCTGCGGATTCACCATCTCCGGCCGCGCCGGCCGCAGCTTGTCGATCTCGACTTTTCCATGAAGGATAAGTTCCTGGCCGGGCTTCAAGCGGTCCTGCAGGTAGCCGCCGTGAAAAAACTTGCAGGGCAGCGAACCAGTTTCGTCCTGCACCAGCAGGTGATAGATGGCGTCGCGGCCATACATGCCGCGCACGGCCTGTCCGCTCATCACGCGGGCGCGAAGCGTGCAGGTATTGCCGGGCAGCACGTCTTTAATCTTCGAAAAATGGATGCGGTCTTCGTAGCGGAACGGTAGATAGTTGAGCAGGTCTTCGAGGGTATAAATGCCGCGCGTGGCGAGGAGTTCGGCGCGCTGCGGCCCCACTCCTTTGACCATGCGTACTTCGGTTTGCAGGCTGATGGGCATCCTTATCTTCTTTATACCATCCTCGCCTAAGCTTCGCTTTTCGTGAAACTTGCGGCATGGCCATGCGTATCGTTAGAGTGGGAGTCGCGCCGGGGTTCCCGCGAGGAGGCTTTCGTGGCAGAGGTTCGGTTAACAGGATCGGAAAAGCGAGCGCTGCTCCTTTGGATCATTTTCGGCGCGCTGGGACTCGTCTTTGCCCAGCGCTATTTTTTCCGCGCGTTTCCCGAAGCGTCCGTGGATTTCAAGGTTTCCCGTAACGAAGCGCTTCACCGAGCGCAGGATTTCGTGCAGGGGCTTGGCGCGAATCTCGACGGCTATCGCTCCTCCATCACCTTTCAGGTAGACGACAACGCGAAAACCTATCTCGAACGCGAGGTGGGGTTGCAGGAAGCCAACAAGTTGATGGCTTCCCAACTGAACATCTGGTTCTGGGAAGTGCGCTTCTTCAAACCGCAACAGGAAGAAGAGTACCAGGTGCGCATCAGCCCGGCGGGTCGAGTCGTCGCCTACAGCCACAAGATCGAAGAAGCCCGCAGAGCGAAATCGCTGACCCACGAAGAGGCCCTGGCCGCCGCGCGGCAATTTCTGCAGGAAAAACTCGGCACGAATCTTGGCAACTGGAATTTCCTCCCCGATCAAGACAATTCCGAAGTGCGCCCCAACCGCCTCGATTGGTCCTTCACTTGGGAACGCAAGGATTTCAAGGCCAAAGACGCACCGTACCGCCTCGAAGTCGGTTTGCAAGGCGACCAGATCGGCGGCACTCAGGAGTACCTGCAGGTTCCCGAAGCCTGGACGCGCAGTTATGAACACCTGCGTTCGACGAACAACCTCTACGAAAGTATCGCGTTTTTTCCGTACGGCTTCCTGATCGGATGCGCCGTCTGGGCAGGAATCAGTCTGGCCAGACAGGGCAAGAGCACCTGGGTGCCCGCCATGCTCATCGGAGGATTCGTAGCCCTCCTGTTCTTCTTGATGAGACTCAACGAATGGAGTTCGCTTGCGGCCACTTACGACACGCACGACTCTTTCCGCGGATTCATGACGCAGAGAATCTTCTTGTCGATTCTCGGATCCATCGCCGTGGGACTCACCGCCGCGCTCGTCATTCCCGGCGGCGAACCACTCTACCGCGCAAAAGAACCGGGAAAACTGAGACTGTATCAAGCGTTCCGCGCGCGCGGCATCCGCTCGAAGGAGTTCTTTTGCTCCTCGGTCGTGGGACTCTCGATGGCCGCGGCGCACATGGGATTTCTCGTTGCGTTCTATATCGTGGCGACAAAATTCGGCGCCTGGGCGCCGCAAGATCTGAACTATTCCGACGTGGTCAATACCTCGTTCCCATGGATCGCGGGCGTGGCCATCGGGGTCACCGCCGCCACCAGCGAGGAATTTCTCTTCCGCATGTTCGCGATTCCCTTCCTGGAAAAACTCAGCGGCTCCCGCGTACTGGCGGTGGTCCTGCCCGCCTTTTTCTGGAGCTTTCTGCACAGCAATTATCCGCAGGAACCCGGCTACGTCCGCGGCATCGAGGTGGGTCTGATTGGCATCGTGGCGGGCCTGGTAATGCTGCGCTGGGGCATTGTGGCCACGCTGATCTGGCATTACACCGTGGATGCGTCGCTGGTGGGCCTGCTGCTGATCCGTTCGGACAACCTGTATTTCAAAATCTCCGGAATCATCGTCGGGCTTGCGGCGGTTGCGCCATTGGCCTGGTCCAGCATCTCCTATCTGATTCGCGGAAGCTTTGAGCCGGTGGACGACCTGTTGAACGCCGCCCAGCCGACAGGTGAAATCTCCCTGGAGCGACAACCGACTTCGGAGGAAGGTGCGGCATTCGCCGAAAAGAAATATGACGCCTTGACCTCCGGCACCATCGGCTTTCTGGCTTTGTGCCTGGTTGCGGGCGGAGCGCTGGCGTTTGCCGCAAAACGCCAAGCCATTGGCGATTATTTGCACCTCAGCGTGAATGCGCGCGCGGCCGTTTCCCGCGCCGATCAGGTGATGCGCCAACATCAACTGGACCCGGGCACGTTCCATGGCGTGGCGGAGTTCCGCAACAACACAGATGATATCGTCAACGAATACTTGCGCAGGCGCATGCCGATTTCCGAGATCAACGGCATCTATGAAAAGAAAGTTCCCGGAGCGCTTTGGCTGGTGCGCTATTTCCGCGATGCTCAACCTGAGGAGTTTGCGGTCGTCCTCCGTCCCGACGGCACGCTGCATTCGTTCCGGCACAAATTGGCGGAGGCAGCAAAGGGCGAGAACCTCTCCAAAGAAGAGGCGCAGGCGATCGCCGAAAACTTCCTGAGTGACCAGAAGCAGATCGATCTCAGCGGCTGGAAACTGGTGGAAGCCAATTCCGAAAAGCGGCCGCACCGCACGGATCACACCCTGACCTGGCAGCAACTCGCTCCTCTCGATCCCGAAAAATCCGGCGCCGCTGATTCCGCGGACCACGCCTACGAACGCATGGATGTGCAAGTGCTCGGCGACGAGCCCGCGAATTACCGAACCTATATCAAAATCCCCGAAGATTTCCGGCGCAAACAAGAGGAAAAATCTCTGACCACGATCTTGTTCTTCATTGGTAAGTGGGTCCTCTTCATTGCTCTCTTCGTGGCCGTGCTCGTTTTTTACTTCAAAAACATGCGCTCTCAGCCGGCGGGCACCGTCCCGTGGCGGTGCATGTTTTTTTGGAGCACTTTCGGCTTCGCGGGCTTTCTCGCAAGTTTCCTCCTGGGCAAAGGGATTCCCGCTCTCCTGGCCAACTACCAGACGGCTATCCCTCTGCGGATTTTCCTGGCCACCAGCCTCGTCCTCACTTTTCTCGGAGCGGTCTTTATCCTCGGCGCGCTGGCTTTTCTGTTCGGTCTGGCGTGGTCGTTCGGGGCCAGAGCCTTTGGCGCCGAGCGCATCCCCACGTGGTTCGGCATGCCTCGGGATTACTATCGCGACGCTTTCTGGATCGCCGCCGGAGGCACGGCCCTCCTAGTCGGGTTGTACCGGTTGCTGGGAGCGGGGAACGCAGCGTGGCCTACGTTGCATCGCGGTTTCCCGGCGAGCTTCGGCGAGAATTTCGATGCCTTGTATCCGGCCGCTGCCGTAATCGGTGGTGCCGTGGAGAGGGCTCTATTTCTGATGGGAACATTTGCCCTGGCGGCTTCGTTCCTTGGAGCGGAGTTACGCGTGCGCTGGCTGCGCCTGGTCCTGTTTTTTGCCCTGGCCGCCGCCATGGTCTCCGATTGGGGAAGTGCTGCCGACTTTCTGAAGCAATTCCTGGGGTCGGCACTCGTGCTGGGCCTGGTGACTTTTGGCATCCGGCGCGTTGCGCGGTTTAACTTGCTGGGTTGCTTCCTGGTGGCGGCCAGCCTGGCGCTTCTCCGGGGCGCTGCAGAGTTCCTGCCCCAGGCCGATACCTTTTACCGCACCCAGGCGTATGTCATTTTGGGGACTCTGGTGCTGCTTCTGGGCTGGCCGTTGGTGGCTTGGCGAACGGCTTCGGTGAACAACCCTAACGCCTGAAGGAGTGTCCAGAAGATACAACCCGGCGATTTCCGGCATCCAATGGGGGAAGAATCGCCGCTTGCGTGGGTCTGGGTCCCGTACCGGTGCTCACAAAAAGAGGCGAGAGACGTCCAATTTGCCTATATGGCGTGCAGCGCGCGTTGATGCGTTCGCTGAATCTATAACGTCTCTTGAATCAGTAAGTTAGTTAAGCCTGCAGAAAGATAAGCGATGCCTCTACCCCGTTTGGCCTTTGCATTAGCGGACGAAAGCGGCCAGTCGAGTTCCTCGAACGCGGCCCTGGCCTCGGGGACCACTTTGAACCAACTGGAAGAGCGTGCCCTTGTCCAAGAGGCTCAGGCCGGCAACCGGCTGGCTTTCGAAGAGCTCGTGCGGCGCTACGACCGGGACGTCCTGCGCCTGGCCCTGAACCTGATGAAACGCACCGAGGACGCCCGGGACGTTTACCAGGAAGCTTTCCTCAAGGTTTACCGCAATCTCCACCGCTTCCGCTTTGAATGCAGCTTCTATACCTGGCTCTATCGCATTGTTACGAATGTTTGCCTGGATCACCTGCGCCGCCGCCAGGCGCGCCCCGAGGATCAGGCACCGGAGCTGCATCCCGCCCACTACGAGGAAGGCATCACGGATTTCTTTGAGCGCCAAAAGGAACAGCGGCCCTCCGCCGATCCCGAGCGCCACCTGATGGGTCAGGAAATTCAGAAGCGGCTGGCCAACGCGATGGAGTGTCTCTCTCCTCGCGAGCGCGTCGTTTTTGAAATGAAGCACTATCAAGGGCTCAAGTTGCGCGCCATTGGCGACGCTTTGGGCACCAGTGAAGAGACCGTCAAGAATTCGCTGTTCCGCGCGACCCGGAAACTCCGCAGCCAATTGGGAGAACTCCGATGAACCCCGCGGATTGGCAAAACGCTTGCGAACAAGTCGCGCCGCTGCTGGTTTTCTACACCTGCGGGGAAGCCGACGAGAAAGAAGCCGCGCTGATCGAGCAGCATCTTGCCGTATGCGCTGCGTGCAGAGCGCAACTTGCCGAAGAAAAGAATTTCCAGAGCCTGCTGGCTTCGCAGCCACAGGATGCGGACCGCCTGGACGCCACCGGCCTACTGCTTTCGCAGTGCCGCAGCGAATTGGCCGAAAATCTGGACGATATCGTGCGGCCTCCGGTGC
>Ga0335085_10009043_pt1 | contig 15090 bp, 13 predicted proteins | sample Lox_Sample_45_FD_206712 | JGI IMG/M metagenome (GOLD analysis project Ga0335085, IMG submission 206712) | Soil microbial communities from Loxahatchee National Wildlife Refuge, Florida, United States - Lox_Sample_4.5 | ecosystem: Environmental > Terrestrial > Soil > Wetlands | place: USA... | reverse complement strand
AGTCTTCGATGTCCGCGTCGCTCTGGAAAACGACGGCGACGCCGCAGCCTTGGCCGAGGCTGGATGGGGCGCCGGCCGCAATCGCAACCGCCTGATTTACATCACTGTCGGAACGGGAATCGGTGGCGGCATCATTCTCGATGGCCAGCTGTACCGCGGCGTCGATGGCGCGCACCCGGAAGTTGGGCATCACGTGATCGATCCGGCGGGCCCGCAGTGCTCATGCGGATTCCGCGGATGTTGGGAGTCCCTGGCAGCCGGCCCGGCCATGGTTGCCTGGCTTGAAAAGAACGCGCCTCCAGGTTATCTGCACCGCCCCGGAATCACAGCGAAGCGAATGTGTGAACTTGCCCGCCAGGGAGACGAAATCGCCCAGCAGGCTGTGGAACACGAGGGCTTTTATCTCGGCCTGGGCCTGGCCAATCTCATCAGCCTGTTTACTCCCGATGCCATCGTCCTTAGCGGCAGCGTCATGAAAAGTGCCGATCTTTTTCTGCCGCGAATTCGCGAGGTCATTCGCACCGGCTGCCGCTTTGTCCCTGCCGCCAAGACCGAATTGACGCTCGCCTCGCTGGGCGAAGACACAAATCTGATCGGAGCTGCGAGAGTCTGGCATTACAGATTCGGGTAGCCCCAGCCGACATTTCCAGTTCCGGTTCTGATCTGGTACTGTTTCCAGTTCGCTTTTTGCGGATTTTCTGTGACATGTATCACAAATTTTCACGGCTGCCCGTGCGAGGATTCCTAGACTGCTCACGTAGGGACAGCCGCCTCGGCTGTCCCGCGACGCGAAGCGAACGGTTTCCCGGTGCCGCGGAAAGGACGAGAGTCGCGTGATCGTCGGAGTTCCGAAAGAAAGCTATCCTGGGGAACGGCGGGTTGCCCTCGTTCCCGTAGTCATTCCCAATCTCATCAAAGCGGGCCTTGAAGTTGTGGTCGAAGCCGGTGCCGGCGAGCAAGCCGGATATCCCGACGCCGCCTATGCGGAAAAAGGTGCGAAGATTCTACCCAGTCGTGCTGCCATCTTCAGCACCGCCGACATTATTACGCAGGTGCTGTGCTACGGCTCCAACGATGTCACCGGAAAAGCCGACCTGCCTCTTTACCGCAGCGGCCAGGCACTCGTCGGATTCTTGCGTCCTTTCGGCACGGCGGAGGTTGTGCAGCAAATCGCCCAGGCCGGAGTCACCGCTTTCTCAGTCGAATTGATGCCGCGGACTACGCGTGCGCAGAGCATGGACGCTCTTTCTTCCATGGCCACCGTCTGCGGCTATAAGGCGGTGCTGGTCGCCGCCGAAACATCGCCCCGCATCTTTCCTATGATGACCACCGCCGCGGGTACGGTTACCCCCGCTCGCGTCTTCGTCATCGGTGCTGGTGTGGCAGGATTGCAGGCGATTTCAACCGCCCGCCGCTTAGGTGCCGTAGCGTCTGCGTATGACATGCGCCCTGCCGCCAAAGAACAGGTCCAGAGCTTAGGTGGACGCTTTGTCGAACTTCCGATCGAAGCTCAGAATGCGCAGGACGCCCGCGGCTACGGCGTCGCACAGGACGAAAACTTCTACGCCCGGCAGCGTGAGCTTCTGACCAAGGTCGTCGCAGAAAGCGACATCGTCATAACGGCAGCAGTCATACCCGGAAAGAAATCCCCGGTGCTTATTACTGCTGATATGGTCAAAGGAATGGCGCCGGGTTCTGTGATCGTTGATTTGGCCGCCGAGCGCGGAGGCAATTGCGAGCTGACGCGAACAGGCGAGACGATAAAGACGCAGGGCGTAACCATCATCGGCGAAATTAACCTCGCCAGTACCGTGCCCTATCACGCCAGTCAGATGTACGCCCGCAACCTGATGACCTATCTGACATACATGGTGAAAGACGGCAAGCTGCAATTGAACTTGCAAGACGAGATTACAAGGGAAACGCTGGTGACCAACGCCGGCGAAATCGTGAACGCGCGCGTAAGAGAGTTTTTCAAGCTGCCGGCTTTGGCGCCCGCTGGTTCGTGACTGAGAACTGACAACTGATAACTGACTACTGGGGTTTACATGCCTGCTAATCTGATCGACGCTTTGTTCGTATTCATGCTGGCGGCCTTCATCGGATTCGAAGTCATCCGCCACGTCTCGCCGCTGCTGCACACACCGCTGATGTCCCTGACGAACGCTCTCGACGCCATCGCAGTAGTCGGCGCGATTGTCCTTGTCGGTGAGAAAAAAGCTCCCTACGCGACCGTGCTCGGTGTAATCGCCATCGTCGCAGCGACCAGCAACGTGGTCGGTGGTTTTTTCATCACCGACCGCATGCTTCGCATGTTCAAGACCAGCCGTCCCAACAAACCCCAAGTGACGAAGCCCTAATCTATGACGCCCGAGTTTGCCGGAAGCCAGTACGTCATCGAAGCTATCTATCTCATCGCCAGCGCGTTGTTCATTCTTTCGCTGAAGTGGATGAGTTCTCCTTCCACCGCCCGCCACGGCATTCTGGCCGGCGAAATCGGCATGGTCCTGGCCATCGGCGGCACCCTTTTGCATCACGGCCTCGTCGACTACAAGTGGATCATCATTGGCCTGGTCCTGGGTTCGGGCATCGGCATTCCCCTCGGTATGGTGCAGATGACCGCCGTGCCGCAGCGGACCGCGTTGAGTCACGCCTTCGGCGCACTGTGCGTGACTCTCGTCGGCAGTGCCGAGTTCTATCTGCAGACGCCGCATATCGCCAAGTTCACGATGTCCGTTCTCTCGATGGAGGTCATCCTCGGCGGACTCACGTTTACCGGCAGTCTCATCGCTGCCGGCAAGCTCCAGGAAGTCTTGCCCCAGCGTCCGATTACGTACAAGGGGCAGAACGTCGTTAACCTGCTGTTCCTCGGTGTTGCCGTTGCACTCGCCATCTATCTGGTGTTTCATCCCGAAGCCAAGCAGTTCTTCCCGTTCATCATTGGCATCGCGCTCATCTTCGGTGTTTTTCTCGTGATTCCGATCGGCGGCGCCGACATGCCGACTGTCATTTCACTGTTGAACTCCTACGCCGGACTCTCTGCCGCCGCCATGGGATTCGTGTTGAACTCGAAGCTGCTCATCATCGCGGGTGCCCTCGACGGATCCTCCGGTTTCATCCTCTCTGTGATCATGTGCAAGGCGATGAACCGCTCGTTCACCAACGTTCTGTTCGGCGCCTTCGGCCAGGTGCAGGCATCGGCCGCAGTGGGACAGGAAGCCCGATCCGTGCGAAGCGCCACTCCTGAGGAAGCTGCCGCAATCCTCGCGGCCGCCAACAAAGTTGTCATCGTTCCCGGATACGGAATGGCTGTAGCGCAGGCGCAACACAAGGTCCGAGAACTGTATGACAGCCTCACAAAGAAGGGGGTCGATGTCCGCTTCGCGATTCATCCAGTTGCCGGACGCATGCCCGGCCACATGAACGTGCTTCTCGCCGAAGCCGACATCCCCTACGACCGGTTGATCGAAATGGACGAGATCAACGGCGACTTTCCCCAGACCGATGTCGCTTTAGTCATCGGGGCCAACGACGTAACCAACCCCGCCGCCCGCACCGACCAGTCCAGCCCAATCTTCGGCATGCCCATTCTCGATGTGGACAAAGCCCATACTGTAATGGTGATCAAACGCAGTATGAACCCGGGCTTCGCCGGCATCGACAATCCTCTGTACTACCTCGATCAGACGCTCATGTTGTTCGGTGATGCCAAGCAGTTTGTGGGTGGGATTGTTAAGGAACTCGGCGGACATTAAGAATAGCAGATTCCGCAGAACCACGTTCAAGGTTTGCAAGGCGATTAAATCGTTTTAATATGATGGGCTGACTCCACCTCTTCGGTGACCTATGCGTACTCTGGTTCTAACAAGCTTCTCTGTCATTCTTGGCGTCATCCTTGGCGCTAGATCCTTTTCCCAAACTCAACCCCAACTCAACCTCATGCCGATGCCCGCCAGCGTCCAGCAGGGCAGCGGACAACTGCCGATCACTTCGTCATTTTCGGTGGCCGCCACCGGCGTTCGCGACAACTCTCTCGACAGTGGCGTTCAGCGCTTCCTGGCACAGCTGTCTCGTCAAACGGGAATTCCGATTCGCCCCAAAACCGGTGCAACGCCAACTCTCACGATTCACGCAGAGCGTGCTCGCGAAGCTGTGCAGAAACTGGGCGAAGATGAATCCTATGAACTGACCGTCACCGATTCCGGCGCGAAACTTTCAGCCGCCACTCCGCTGGGCGCGCTGCACGGCCTGCAAACATTTCTGCAACTTGTCGAAATCACTCCCACTGGATTCGCTGCCCCCGCCGTCACCATCAAAGATCAGCCACGCTTCCCCTGGCGCGGAACGCTCATCGACGTCAGCCGTCACTTCATCCCCATTGATGTCCTCAAGCGCAATCTCGATGGCATGGCCGCGGTAAAGCTGAACGTACTTCACTGGCATCTCTCCGACGATCAGGGTTTCCGCGCCGAGAGCAAAGTGTTCCCCAAGCTGACAGGCATGGGATCCGAGGGCCATTACTACACCCAGGCCGAAATCCGTGACCTCATCTCCTACGCCTACGATCGCGGCATCCGTGTCGTGCCCGAATTCGACACACCGGGTCACAGCCGATCTTGGTTTGTTGGCTATCCGGACCTGGCAAGCAATCCCGGACCTTTTACCGTGGATGACGAGAACGGTCCGTCATCCGTCACCGATCCCACCCGCGAACAGACCTACAAGTTTATGGACAAGTTCGTTGAGGAAATGGGCAAGCTCTTTCCCGATGCCTACTTCCACATCGGCGGAGACGAAGTCGACGGAAAGTTCTGGGACAGCAATCCAAAAATTCAGGCCTTCAAACAAGCCCACAGCCTGAAGACCAACCAGGACCTGCAGGCTTATTACAACCAACGCCTGCAGAAGATTCTCGAAAAGCATCACAAGCTCATGATTGGCTGGGATGAGATCCTGCATCCCGACTTGCCGAAGACGATCGTGGTTCAATCCTGGCGCGGACAGGAATCCCTTGCTGGCGCCGCGAAACAGGGATACAGCGGGCTGCTTTCCTACGGATACTACCTCGATCTGATGTGGCCGGCGGCGCGTCACTACGCCATCGAACCGATGAGTGGCGCTGCCGCTACTCTGACGCCCGAGCAGCAGAAACTGATCCTTGGAGGCGAATCCGCCCAGTGGGCGGAGTGGGTCACGCCGGAAAATATCGATTCGCATATCTGGCCGCGCAATGCGGCCGTCGCGGAACGTTTCTGGTCTCCTCAGCAGGTGGCCGACCCGGGTTCCATGTACACGCGCATGCTGGCCGTCAGCCTGCAACTTGAACATCTTGGCCTCCAGCACATTTCGGCCCGCGAACTCATGCTCCATCGCATGGCCGGTGATGCCGACATCGCTCCACTCCGCGTTCTTGCCGATGTCGTGGAGCCCGTCAAAGACTACAACCGCTGGGACGATGCCAAGGGCCCAATCGATTTCCACTCTCCGCTGAACCGCATGATCGATGCGGTGTATCCCGAGAGCGAGACAGCCCGTCAGTTTGCGGGTTTAGTACAGGCTTATGCGCAGAGCGGCTATAAGGACAAAGCCGCGCAAGCCCAGATTCGAGCCTGCCTGCTCGAGTGGCGCGACAACGATGCCAAGCTGCGATCCACACTCCAGCAATCGTCATTGCTCGAGGAAACCGTCCCGGTTTCGCAGAACCTCGCGATGCTCGGAGCAGCAGGACTACAGGCGCTCGACTATTTGGACAAGGGTCAGCCCGAGCCCGAATTGTGGAAGACCCAGCAACTGGCCGTCATCGAACAAGCGAAGAAGCCAGTCGCTGGACTGTTGTTGATGGTTGCCGCGCCGGTACAGCAACTGGCCGAAGCCAGTGCCGTCGCCCTCACGAAATAGACGGCAACTTATGGCGTAAGCCGGTAAATCGCTCCGTCATTGTTGCTGCCGCCATGGACCGTGGCTCCGTAAAGATTGCCATCGGGGCCACGCACCATGCCGTTATAGGCGAAGCCAGGATCGGGAGTGCCCGGGAAACTGTACACCACACTTTCGGTCCATCCCGTTGCACTGCGCGTCATCTTGAAAATGACCCCGCATCCGCACGAGGCCGCGCCCCCTTCGCTTGTCGTGCCGTAAAAATTCCCCGCATCATCCGCAACCAGCGTGCTGATCGGACTCGCACCGTCTGTGCCACCCTTGAAGCTGTACAGGACCTTTTCCTTCCATGCTCCGTTGATCCGCTGTAGCGTGTAGACCGAGCCGAGGTCATTGGCTCCAGCATAGTAGGTCGTCCCGTATAGGTTCCCTGTTTTGTCCTGTGCGAGGCCTCCGTACGGAAGTGCGGCATCCGGGGAGTCTTTGAACGCGTACAGGGGCGTAAATGTCCACTGCCCCTGATTCTGCGACATTCTGAATACGTTGCCGAATCCGTTCGCGCCGCCCACGGTGCAGGCACCATAGAGATTCCCGGCCTTGTCGACCAGAAGCCGTCCCGCAGAGCCACCACTCCCGTCTTTCCCCCCGGTGAACGTGTGGATGACGGCAAATCTCCAGCCTCCCGACGTATTCGGAGTCATCTGAAACACAACACCAGCTCCGTACCCACCGCCCGTGGGTGTCGTCCCATAAAGCCTGCCGTGACTATCGAACGATACCGGAGCCCCCGGACCCGATCCGTCGTGCGGACCTTGAAATGTATGAATGACGCTCTGCGTCCAGGTACCGGCGCTATTCGTCAGCTTGTACACAATGCCGCATCCGCCTTCGCAGGATCCTCCGCCGCCAGTGACTGCCGTGCCATAGAGATTTCCCTGCGCGTCCAGCGTTACGCCCTTGTAAGGCTCACCACCGTCCGCGCCTCCGGTGAAACTGTAGAGCACGGTGTGAACTCCGTCCGGTGTCACCTGAAACACGGTACCCGACCCGTAGAGGCCACCCTGTACTGACGAACCGTAGAGATTGCCCGCGCTATCCGCTACAAGTTCCGTATCGGTGTATTCGCCGTCGTCATCGCCGGCGAAACTGTAAATCAGCTTGGGGGTATCCGCAGCCCAAGCGGCAGTCGCCAACAACATGGTGGCTAGGGAAATCAAGAATGTGGGAGATGCCAAAGGAAAGACTTGCCTGCTCCGCATGTGGACCCTCCGCAGTTAGGTTCCAGGGATCGAAAAAACAGGCTACGTCACCGGTAGCGCGGGTAAGACTCTACCACCGAAATGGGTAGGAAGGCACGGTTAACTTTGGAGGCAATAGTGTCCGTGCCGCCGAACCTCCTGCCCGATGTACGTGCTATCCTATTCACTCCAGCTGCGCACCGTCTTGGCGGAATTCCCCGCAGTTCCTGAAAAGTCAAAGAACCATGCTTTCAGTCAGCAATGTGTCCACGCGCTACGGCGCCAAAGTTCTGTTCGACGAAGTCTCTACGGCCTTTACGCCGGGCAGGCGCTATGGCCTGACCGGACCCAACGGTGCCGGCAAGTCCACATTCATGAAGCTGCTGAGCGGCGAAATGGATCCGCAAAAAGGTTCCGTCGTTCGCCCCCGTAAACTCGGCGTCCTCAGTCAGGACCAGTTCGCTTTCGACGCCTACTCCGTGCTCGACACCGTCATCATGGGCAACAGGCGCCTCTGGGCTGCCATGCAAGAGCGTGACGCCATCTATGCCAAGCACGACATGACCGACGAAGATGGCATGAAGCTCGGCGAACTCGAAGGCATTGTTGGGGAAGAAGACGGATACTCCGCCGAAAGTGATGCAGCAATTCTGCTTCAGGGCCTTGACATCCCCGAAGACCTGCACACCCGCAAAATGAGCGAACTCCAGGGCGGACAGAAAGTCCGCGTCCTCCTCGCCCAAGCTCTATTTGGTCATCCCCAAGCCCTGCTCCTCGACGAGCCCACCAACCACCTCGATCTCGACTCCATTCACTGGCTGCAGGGATTCCTGAACAACTACGACGGCATCGTCATCACCATCTCGCACGACCGCCACTTCTTGAACAGCATCTGCACCCACATCGCTGACATTGATTACGAGACGATCATCACCTACACCGGCAGCTACGACGACATGGTGGTTGCGAAAACACAAGTTCGCTCACAGATCGAAGCGCAAAACGCCCAGCGTGAGAAGAAGATCGCCCAGCTGAATGAATTCATTGCCCGCTTCGCTGCCGGAACGCGTTCGAGCCAGGTGCAGTCGCGCCGCAAGGAAGTCGAACGCCTGCAGGTCACTGAACTCGCAAAATCGAACATCGCGCGCCCATTCATCAAGTTCGAGCAAAAGCGGCCTTCCGGCAAGCACATCCTGGAAATCGAGCATTTGAGCAAGGCTTACGACGACAACAAAGTCATTCGAGACTTTACCGCGAGCATCAGCCGCGGCGAAAAGATCGCGCTCATGGGACGCAACGGAGCAGGCAAGACCACGCTGTTGAACGCCCTGCTGGGAAATTCTCCCACGACCCCGGAATCCGAACTGCGCAAGACCAGCGGCTACAGCGGTCCCTTCATCGATTCTGGAAAAGTGATTTGGGGACACGAGGCCTCAATCGGCTACTTCGCTCAGGACCACCGCAGTCTGATCGAAGATGGCACGACCGCCATCGAGTGGCTGCACCAGTGGGATGGGTCCGCCGTTACCGAAGAGCTCCGTGGAATCCTCGGCCAGATGCTCTTCCAACGTGATGAAGCCACGAAGTCGACCAGCGTCCTCTCCGGAGGCGAAGCCGCCCGCCTGCTGTTCTGCAAGCTCATGCTTCAGAAGCCGAACGTCCTGATCCTCGACGAGCCCACTAACCACCTTGATCTTGAATCGATCAACGCTTTGAACATTGCACTGCAGCGCTACCAGGGTACGGTCCTGCTTGTAACGCACGATCACGATCTGATCGACGAAGTCGCCACCCGCGTCTGGCACTTCGAGAGCGATCACAAGATCACTGATTTCAAAGGAACGTACGAGGAGTACCAGGCAGCGGCAGTTGTGGTCTAAGAACCGCACCGGGCAGGCGTTTTACTCTTGCACCATTTTTGTTGCATGTAAATCAACCAGGTTCTCCACAGCTTTTCACAGCGTTCCCAGTTGCGCTGCTTTCCACGATTGGACGATAATGAGCCGAGCGTCCGGCTAGAAGCACGGACGTAGTGTGTCTGTTCCGTGTACAGTCGAGCTGATCTACTCAGGATTTTGCACATCACAGCGCGCCAGTTGGCAAACTGGGAGCGTGCCGGTCTGGCAACGTCTGCTGAGGCCTACTCCTTTGCCGACCTTCTAGAAATCAAGAAAATCCGTGATCTTTGCGCGATGAGCGTGCGGCCCAACGTCATCCGCGAGTCCCTCGATGCCATGCGTAAGCAAGCCGCCGGAGTCGAGAAGCCGCTGCTCGAGGCCGGCGCGTGGACCACATCCAAGCATCGTGTCGCCTTCCGTCACGAAGGCAAGCTGCTCGAGCCGATCGCCGGACAATTCCTCATGGATTTCTCCGAACGCGAAAAGGTTGTGACCACCACCCCGGTGCCGCGTCCGGAGCCTACTCCAAGTGATCATGAAGTGGCTTCGTGGTTCGCACGCGGAATCGCCCTCGAGGAAGATCCGAACACTCAGGGCGAAGCGATTGCCGCGTATCACAAAGTCCTCGATCTCTCACCCAATCACGCGGCAGCTCACATTAATCTGGGAACCCTCTACTATAACCGGCAGGAATTCGGCCTCGCTGAGCGGCATTACCGCGAAGCGATCGAAGCCGACCCGCGCTACGCCCTTGCCTATTTCGATCTCGGCAACGTTCTCGACGAGACCGGACGCGTGCAGGACGCCGTTCAGACCTACAAGACCGCGCTTCAACTAGCTCCAACCTACGCCGACGCGCACTACAATCTGGCTCTCGCCTACGAAAAACTGCGCGAGCCCCGCAAGGCGCTGAAGCACTGGCAGGCATACATCAAGCTGGACACCGCCGGCCCATGGTCGGTGCACGCCCGCAGCCAGATCAAGCGCATCCTCCAAGCCGATGGCCTGAAACTGGTCTACAAACGCGGCGAGAATCGCTAACCACAAAGGACACGAAGGTTCACGAAGGAAAACTCTGGTCCACATGTTTCCCTTAGTGAACCTTAGTGTCCTTCGTGGTTGATGCATTTGCAGAAAAGCGAGGAGAACCCGCCGGTGCTACGATAAGAATTACTCCGAAACCGCAACGAAGGTGCCCGATGCCCGATACTCTCCAAGCCGCGCCACCCACTCCCCTGACCACGCTCACTGAAGATGAGGTTCTGTTCCGCGACAATATCCGCCAGTTCGCCGAAGAGAAAGTCCGTCCCTTGGTCAATGAGATGGACGAGAAGGGTGTCTTCGAAAAAGACCTTATCCATGATTTCTTCCAGCTCGGGCTCATGGGCATCGAGATTCCCGAGCAGTACGGGGGCAGCGGCGCCAAGTTCTTCGAGGCAATTTTGGCTGTAGAAGAGATGTCGCGCGTCGACGCCTCTGCCGGCGTCATCGTCGACGTACAGAACACGCTCGTCAACAACGCTCTGCTGCGCTGGGGCAATGAAGAACAGAAGAAACGCTATCTTCCTCGAATGGCCACAGAGCTTGTCGGCGCCTATGCCCTCAGCGAGGCCGGTTCCGGCTCTGATGCCTTTGCGCTTCAGACTAGAGCCACTCTGAAGGGCTCCAACTACGTCCTCAATGGCCGCAAGCTCTGGATCACCAACGGCAAAGAGGCCGGATTATTCGTTCTTTTCGCCACCCTCGACCCGGCCGCGGGCTATAAGGGCATCACAGCCTTTCTCATCGAAAAGGACTTCCCCGGATTTACAGTCGGCAAGAAGGAAGACAAACTTGGCATCCGCGCCTCGTCAACCTGCGAGCTGATCCTTGAAGACTGCCGCGTCCCGAAAGAAAACGTACTGGGCGAGCCCGGCAAGGGCTACAAGATCGCCATCGAGACGCTGAACGAAGGCCGCATTGGCATCGGCGCCCAGATGATCGGCCTGGCCCGCGGCGCCTGGGAGTTCGCCTGCAAGTATGCGGTCGAACGCAAGCAGTTCGGCAAAACCATCGCCGACTTCCAGGGAATCCAGTTCCAGATCGCGCAGATGGCCACAGAAATCGAGGCTGCCCGTCTGATGGTCTACAACTGCGCGCGCATGAAAGACGCCCGCGCACCCTTTGTGAAAGAGGCCGCGATGACCAAACTGTTCGCCTCCCAAGTGGCCGAGCGGGTGACCTCGCTTGCCATTGAAATCTACGGTGGCTACGGCTTCACCAAGGACTATCCCGTCGAGAAGTACTGGCGCGATGCCAAGATCGGCAAGATCTACGAAGGCACCTCGAACATGCAGTTGGCCACGATCGCCAAACTGGTCCTTGGGAAGTAAGCTCGTGTAGGGCCCGAGCCATGGCTCCGCTCCCTACGAGCGAAGCGAGCAGGTCGGTTTGCGCATGCTCTGTGGGCGTTTGCGCAGTTTCAAAGCTCAGCCGCTCCGAAGGCCGCGAGCCGACAGCCAGGATCTCGCGTCAGGGTGTGAAATGCAACTCCACATTCTCGCGCGACTCTTCTCCCGGAGTATATTTCCACTGCGAGATCGCGCTCTCGGCCGCCTGTACTAGGATCGGACTTCCGCCAACGGCTTCGACTTTCTTCACGTTTCCGTCCGACGCCACCACCGCGACCACTTTTACGGTTCCGCCTAACCCGATCCTCCGGGCGGCTTCGGGATATTGCGGCGCGACTTTGCGGACGATCTTCCGTCCACCATCAGGGGAAGGCTGTTGGCTTTGGCCCCAGGCTGCAGGTCCAATGCAATAGGAGAGGGCTGTAATCAAGATCAGACCGTACCGAATTATCATGACTGTCTAAATTCCTGAAAAATGAATTATGTTAACGTCGTATACAGAATCTTGAATATTAGAAGAAGCCCACCTTCATGAAAAGTAACTGTAGTAACCCGCGGGATCGGTACCCCTCCAAATCCCGCGCCAGACGCCGCATTTCGGGCTCCGGGTGCGCGTTTGCCCCCGGGATTCATCGCCAATCTTCTGCGGGCTGCCCTTCCCAACAAATCTCACTTGCTCATAATGTGCAGCGAGTTGCACTTCGCATCCTTCCCCAGTCCCCCCCTTTTGCCCTTAAGCAGCCCAAAATCAGGATGTTACGCACGTCCCCCGCGTTGGCGGGCTGGATGCACTCTCCACTGCGCCCGCTGGCCGGGGCACTTAATCGGGGTGCAACTTGACGACGCTTATGGGTGCTGTCGAATCTAGCGAGGTATCCACGATTCCCGTTGCCGGTATCCACGTGGTATCCACGATTCCCCCTGCCCGTACCAAGAAATACTCCTGGCTGCCCGTCCTCACCGTGCTCTTTCTGATTTCTTACGGTCTGATGACCATGTTGATCGTCGAGCAGGGACAGACCATTGAATCCCAGCGTGCCCTGATCCGCGAACTTTTCCGCGATAGCACAGAATTGTCCGCAGTGAAGATGAAAGCCAACGAGAAGCGCGCCCAGGCGCAGGTAGCGCAAAACCCGTCGACCCAGACTCCGTCATCCCAGACTCCGTCTACCCAGGCAGCACCCAGGCAACAAGCTCCGTCTACCCAGGTGGAACCGCAGCACCGTGCTGATAACCAGGTCAAGCCCGGCAAGCCTCACTTCCAGATCCCGTCGAAACCGGCCGCTGATCTGGGCGACAACCGCAGGGCTTTGATCACGATCTAGTTAAAAGACCGTTTCCGTAAGTCGTTCGCAACACCTTGTTCCGTGGTTTACGCAGTAAGTAAGAGAAGCAACAATGAAGGTTCTGACCCTAGCCTTGTTGTTGAGTCTGCCCGTGGGCACCCTAACCCCACCGAAGCCGCTTCGCCAACCGACTACCCAGATGTCCAAGCGATCCAAGGGGGGACGCTGGTACTTCGCCGCTAACGGACACGCCGTCTACTGCTATGGCCCGGTCATGACGATCCCCCGCGCCAACGGAGACCTGCAAAGGGTCGCCACCTTCTGCCGCGACGGCAGCACCGTCGTGCCGCTCAAAGACTAGGTACTCAAGACCTACTTCACACCCTCACTCGGACGAGCGCTCGTTTGCGCGACCGCCGGCGTATGCTTCGCCAGAAAATCGGGAGACTTCAGCCTCTTCGGCAAAATCAGAACGGCCGGGACAGCTATGACCAGCACCATTACATACAGGTTCGCTCGTAAAACAGTCGTGAAGTACTCTGTGCCCACCGGCCGTGAACTAAGACGCCAGATCGCCCACTCTTCCCAGATTGTTGTCAGGGTAACGCTCGCAAAGAGTGCCAGGAAGATGGCAATCACCTTGACAGTCCAATAACGCGCAAGTTGATGACTCTCGATCGCGCCGCGACTGACCACGAAAAGAATGCAACTGGCAAATAGGGCCACTGTCATGAATCCGGCGACGCCAAGAGGGGAAAATTGCGAGAGGATTTTTAAGGGGGCAATCTGCACGAGTCTTCGTGAAGGTAGCCAGCATAGAAGGCAGACTAACGGGATTCCCACGAACCATAGGGTGGGACCGCTCCCGATCATTACCGCGACCAGCATTCCCACAAAGCTGGTCAGCACGTTGCCCAGAAACATTCGCCAGGCAGCCCGCAGCCGGGGAATCCTGCACTCAAAAACGGCGAATAGAGCCGATTTAACAACGACCGCTCCAGCCAGCATGAAGATCGATCCCGCCAGCGCCAGCGCCGGCGCCACAGTCTGCACGAATGGGAGGACCGGTTCGCAAGCTCCGGCAGGCGTGACAGCAACAGGCAGCAGAAGTGCTACGACAAACGCGCGTCTGAAGCGGTTCATATCGTTCCTACCTCGTGTGCGCATGGTGAACAGGGCCACCTCACATACCCTGGCGAGCCCGCGGATTCGAGGTGGCCGCCTGTGTGCGTCGGAACAAGAGTTGAGTGCATCAATATCTTTTCGCAGGTCTCAACTGCAATGCTATTGGCGATGTAGTATCGTCCGACTCAGGGAGGTTCCGATGTCTATTCGTCCCGTTAAGCGTCTGATCAAGTCCAAGCCCACGCTGGAGGGTGCAGGCGTTCATCTCCGCCGCGCCTTCGGATTCGGCAACACCGGCGAGTTCGATCCCTTCCTGCTGCTCGACGATTTCCGCAACGATGTTCCCGAAGACTACCTCGCCGGATTCCCCTGGCATCCGCATCGCGGCATCGAGACCATCACATACGTCCTCGCCGGCACCGTCGAGCACGGCGACAGCATGGGCAACAAAGGAGCCATCGCCGCGGGTGACGTCCAATGGATGACCGCAGGCAGCGGTATCATCCACCAGGAAATGCCCAAAGGCGATCAGAGTGGCCGCATGCATGGCTTTCAACTCTGGGCCAATCTTCCCTCAGCGCTGAAGATGACTGCTCCGCGCTATCAGGAAGTGAAGACCAAAGACATCCCCGATGTCACCGATGACGACGGCACTCACGTCCGCATCGTCTGCGGAACATTCTGGGGCAAGTCCGGCCCCGTGGACGGCATCGCAGCCGATCCCATCTACATCGACGTCTCCGTCCCTCCCGGCAAGCGCAAGGTTCTGCCGGTCGAAACCACCCGCCACGCCTTCGCCTACGTCTTCGCCGGAGACGGAAAATTCTGCAACGCCTCGGGACCACTCGCCGTGCCCACCGAAAGCGTAGGCTGGGCCGATACGAAACCGCCCTCCGACGCTCAGAACCGCTCCCTCATTGTTTTTGACAGCGGCGACGAAGTCGCAGTTCAAGCCGGAGAAGACGGAATCCGCTTCCTGCTCGTATCCGGAAAACCGTTAGAAGAGCCGGTCGCATGGTACGGCCCGATCGTGATGAACACGCAAGAGCAACTGCAGCAAGCGTTCCAGGAACTCCAGCAAGGAACTTTCCTGAAAAAGTAGCGATGTTTTGGAGCGGCAGAGATGTTCATGGAACTCGTCATGGATGTTCGTGCAGTCGCCGTGGAAAAGCGTCCCAGGGCTTGCGTTACGGTGGAGGTGGAAAAGCGTCCCAGGGCCTGCGTTACGGTGCAGGTGGAAGAGCGTCCCAGGGCCTGCGTTACGGTGGAGGTGGAA
>Ga0335085_10009042_pt1 | contig 15093 bp, 15 predicted proteins | sample Lox_Sample_45_FD_206712 | JGI IMG/M metagenome (GOLD analysis project Ga0335085, IMG submission 206712) | Soil microbial communities from Loxahatchee National Wildlife Refuge, Florida, United States - Lox_Sample_4.5 | ecosystem: Environmental > Terrestrial > Soil > Wetlands | place: USA... | reverse complement strand
AATTCCCACAGCGTGTTCCCAGTCTTCCTCGTACAGGTACGATATGTAGTATAGGGCCATGATCTCTACCGTCGGCTGCGGCAACTCCCTCCCACCATTAAAGGTCATATTGATCTTGATGCTTGATTCGCGTTTGTTCCCCTCACATTGAAGAAAACATCTCATCCCTTCAAGAGTTTCCTGCTCTGGCAACGGAAATGACACGGCGAACGGCGCTTTCCCCAACGCTGGGTCAATGCGCTGAATCCACGGGCGGCAAAGCGGCGAAACCTGTGCCGTTTGGGCGCCAACTATCGGAGCCAGCCAGAGACCGAGGCACATCCCAAGAGCACACGACGGTAGATGGCGTCTCATCAGTGCTTCTCCTCCTTGAACCCCTTATCCTTGTGGTAAGAGGCGGGTGGCCCACATTTGCCCGCACGGACGGACAGCTTACTCCAGCACGACCTTCAAGCGGGGAAATGTGGGGCAGTTCCCCAACCTGGCGTAAAGCCCCACGTTTGGCCGCCAGAGAGTGCACGCGATTCACTGCGATTCCATGCGGCCAAACGTGGGCCACCCGGCCTGAAGGCGTGCCTGATACAAGGCGGATTCGTTCTGCCACGGCCAACGATTGTTCTGGCCGACGATCGAGGACTCCGGCGCTGCGCGCGAGATCCGTCGGGGCTAAAGCCCCTCAGGATGACGCCGTCAGGGTTGGTCCGGCTAACGACCAACGACCAACGACCAACGACAAGAGCAGTGGATAGTGAATAGTGAATAGTGGATAGCAGGACTCCCGCATCACTCCCCGTCGTTCACCCACTTGAGCATGTGAGGGAAGGGAGGGACGCCCAAGGCGGCGGCGCGCTTGCCATCGGCGGTCATCTGCAGCCACTCCAGCACGGGCACGCCGATGTAGCGGCGCTGGGCGAAGTTGTCGAGGATGGCCTGGGCGCCGCCCTTGTATCCGGCGGGGTGGAAGACGATGGCCGGGTCCATCTCCAGGTGGAGGATGGCGGCGTAGGACCAGGCGATGGCGGCCATCTCCATGCCCCCATCGGCGCCGGCGTCGTCCCCGAGCTGAGCGCGCTGGGCGGGGGGCAGCAGGGCCAGGTGCCCGCCCTCGTGCAGCAGGTCGCCGGGATAGCGGAGCCGGGATTCGTCCACCAGCAGCTTGCCGGCGCGGATGGCCAGGCCGGGGAGGAAGGTATCGGGCGGGAGCTGGGCGGGCTCGACCTCGAGGCCGATGTGGACGAGGAAGCCGGCCAGGCGGGCGGTGATGGGATCACGGAAGCGGGGGTCGGGAGCGGGGGTCATGTTCCGAATCCGGAAATCTTCCACGGAATCTGCCACGGTTCGCCTCCGGCATGCTGAACTGGAGTGGGGGGCGAAGTCTGTGAACTTCCCCCTTGTGCCGAAAGGCCGGAGGGCGTACTGTGTCCAAGCCGCATCGTACCATCCAACGGATGATAACCAGGGTCCCCAAGGCCGGGAGAGCGCTCCGCCGCATGCGGGAGGAGTTGGGAATGACCATGCGCGATGTGCTGGCGCGCAGCCGCGTGGTCGCCCGCAAGCAGCGCAACCGGGACTACGAACTGTCGCTGAATTCGCTGTCGGAGTTGGAGGCGCGGGGCCGCGTGCCCCACATCTACCGCATGGCCTCGCTGGCCGCTATCTACGGACGCCGCATGAACGCGCTGCTGGGGCTGTATGGCGCCGAGGTGGCGCGGCGGCGCAGGCGCCGCAAGTAGCCGCGGACGGAAGGTCGGTGCGCCTCTCACCTCCGCAGGTGGAGGCAGAGGTGTGTCTCCGCAGGCCTCCGGCCCCTTCCTGAGCGATCCTCTGCGGGTGGCGGGGTGGAGTTTGTAATTCGCTCACCAGGGGCGTATAGTAAGAAACTGTATTGGCGGTACTGGCGAAGGACACCAGTGGGCGCGAGCCCACTTTTTATTTGAGGTCTTCGGTCGTCGGCCTTCGGTCGTCGGCCCAAGCGCAAGACGCTGATGGCGCAGGATTTGCAGCACGTGCACGAGGTCATCGGCCGGGTGGCGGCCGGCCTGGGGCTGGAAGTGGTGGAAGTGGAGCTGCGGGGGGGCGGCAAGTCGCGCATGCTGCGCATCGTGATCGACCGGCCCGAGGGCGTGAGCCACGAGGATTGCGCCGCGCTGAGCCGCGAGGCGGGCACCATCCTGGACGTGGAGGATGCGGTGCCGGGCGGGGCCTACACCCTGGAGGTGTCGTCGCCGGGGCTGGACCGGAAGCTGGTGAAGGCGGCGGACTTCGAACGCTTTCTGGGCAGCCGCGTGAAGCTGGTGACGCGAGAGCCGGTGAACGGCAATCGTTTTTTCGAGGGAAGACTGGAACGCTTCGGGGAGGGACGGCTGGTGGTCAACCTCGAAGGCAAGAGGCAAAAGGCAAAAGGCAGGAGGCCGCCCGCCCAGGCGCCGGGGCCGCAAGTCGAGATCGAGTTGGCGAACGTGGAGCGAGCGAACCTGGTGCCGGAATGGTAGCTGAGTGGCTGACGGCCAACCAGCAACGACGAACGACCAACGACCCGCTCTTATAGATCGGTAGGGAATCATGGCGAGTCTGCTGTATCAACAAATCGACGCCTTGAGCCGGGAGAAGGGGATCGATCCCCAGATCGTGGTGAGCGCGGTGGAGGATGCCATCGTCATCGCCACCCGCAAGTACTACAAGAGCCAGGAGAACCTGAAGGCGGAGCTGGACAAGGAGACCGGGCAGATCAAGGCGTTCGCGGTGAAGGCGGTGGTGGAGGCCCCGGAGCAGGTGGAGGACCCGAACCTGCAGATTCCGCTGGCCGAGGCGAAGAAGGTGGACCCCAGCGTGGAGGTCGGCGGCGAGGTGCGCTTCTACAAGCCCACCGAGGTGCTGGGGCGGATCGCGGCGCAGATGGCCAAGCAGGTCATCTTCCAGAAGGTGCGGGAGGCGGAGCGCGACACCGTCTACAACGAGTACATCGGGCGGCTGGGCGAGATCGTGACCGCGGCGGTGAAGCGGGTGGAAGGCCCGGACGTGATCTTCGAAGTGGGCAAGGCGGAGGCGCGCATGCCGCGCAAGGAGCAGTCGCGGCTGGAGTCGTTCGCCATCGGGGAGCGGGTGCGGGTGGTGATCGCGCGCGTGGAGAAGGCCACCAAGGGCCCGGCGCTGGTGGTCTCGCGGGCCGCGCCCGAGCTGGTGCAGCACCTCTTCCAGACGGAAGTGCCGGAGATCTACGACGGCACGGTGGTGATCCGCGCCATCGCGCGCGAGGCCGGGGAGCGCACCAAGATCGCGGTCATGTCCAAGGACAAGGACGTGGATTCGGTGGGCGCCTGCGTAGGCATGAAGGGCATGCGGGTGCAGAGCATCATCCGCGAGTTGCGCGGGGAGAAGATCGACATCATCGAGTTCCACGACGACCCGGTCACCTTCGCGGAGAAGGCGCTGCAGCCGGCCAAGGTGAGCCGGGTGTCGGTGCTGGACGCCGCCGAGAAGCACCTGGAGGTCATCGTGGACGACAGCCAGCTCTCCCTGGCCATCGGCAAGAAAGGGCAGAACGTGCGCCTGGCCGCCAAGCTGCTGGGCTGGAAGATCGACATCAAGAGCGAGGAAGAGAAGCGGCAGGAGGTGGAGCAGCAGATGTCGGCGCTGCTGCCGCCGGCCGCCACCCCGCTGGAGAAGGTCGAGGGGCTGGGCGAAGGGCTGATCGAGAAGCTCATCGCCGCGGGCGTGACCACGGTGGAGGCCCTGGCCGACATGACCCCCGAGCAGCTGGAGGAGATCCCCGGCATCGGCCCCAAGACGGTGGAAAAAATCAGTATCGCGGTCAATAATTACTTTTCCAGCCTGGAAGCGGGAGGAGCGCCGGCGGAGGCCGCGCCCCAGGAAGTTTCCGGCGAAGCGGCTGCGGAAGCGGCGCCGGAAGGTGAAGCTGCGCCCGCGCTGGAAGCGGCGGCGCAAGAGAGCGCGCCGGCGGCGGACGCGGCGGAGAGCGAGGCCGCGGCCGCGCCCGCAGCGGACGAGGGAACCAAGACGGAGTAGGGACGCAGCACGAGCGTTCCTGAAGATCCACCGGACGCGCCTGGGCGCGTCCTCAACCTAGCCGAGTTACCGTGAGGTTCGAATGAAGACTTAACGGTCAATGTCGGAGGAACGACGGGGCGGATGGAAGGCAAGATTCGAATCAACGACCTGGCCAGGGAGCTGGAAGTCAAGAGCAAGACCTTGCTCGACTTTCTGCCCACGCTTGGCATCACCGAGAAGAAGACGCACTCCAGCTCCGTCGAGGTGGAGGAGGCGGAGAGGATCCGCAAGCACTTTGCCGCCAAGGCCGAGGCCGCCAGCGCTCGCGCCAAGGAAGAAAAGGGGCCGCGCCACGGCGGCGAGGAAGTCAAGCCCAAGTTCGACCTTTCCAAGATCTCCCGTCCCGGCGACGTGCTGAAGGCCATCCGCGCCACCTCGGAAGCGCCGGCGCGTCCCGCGGTGAAGCCGGCGGCCGCGGCGCCGCCTCCGGCCGCAGCGAAGCCGGCCGCGCCGCCGCCGGCCAAGCCGGCAGCGCGGCCCGCGGCGGAAGCGCCCGCCACAACCCACGTGCGGCCTGCGCCTCCGGCGGAGGCGGCCGCCGCTCCCACTCCGGCGCCGGGGGCGCGCCCCGCGGCGCCGGTGGAAGCGGCAGCGCCCGCAGTCCCGCCGGCCGCCACGCGTCCCGCGGCCCCGGCCGCCAAGCCCGCGGTTCCATCGCCGGGAACAGCTTCCGCGGCTCCAGCTCCGCCGGCGCGGCGCGTGATCACGCCGCAGACCGGCCCGCGCCCGGTGTACCAGGCACCGCCCCCGGTGCCGGGCGCTGCGCGCCGCGTCCCCGGCCGTCCTGAGCCCGGCAAGCCTATCTTCCAGCGTCCGCGCCCGGCCGCGCCGCCTCCGCGGCCCGCGCCCGGCCCCGGCGGCCGCCGCCCCATGCATCCCACCCGCAGCTCGCCCACGGGAGCGCGTCCCATGGGGGTGGGCCCCGGCCTGCCGCCGCCGACGGCGCGTCCTGCCGGACGCCCCGGCGGCCCCGCGCGGCGCCCCGGGCAGCGCTACGTTCCTCGCGGCGTGAAGGAAGGCCCGATGAAGGGCTTTGTGCCGCCGCCGCGGCTGTCTTCGCTCTCCACCGAGCCCCTGCCCATCACCCGCACCATCACCATCACCGAAGGCATCAGCGTGAAGGAACTGGCGGAGAAGCTGGAGATCCGCGCCAAGGACCTGATCGCGCGCCTGCTGGCGAAGGGGGTGTTCGCTACCATCAACCAGACCCTGGACGCGGGGCTGGCCACCGAGATGTCGCGGCAGTTCGGGGCCGACACCCAGATCATCAGCTTCGAGCAGCAGGCCGCGCAGGAAGCGGCGGCGCAGGCTGCGGAAGGCGAAGAGGTGGTGGGAGCGGCGCCGCGTCCGCCCGTGGTCACCATCATGGGCCACGTGGACCACGGCAAGACCTCGCTGCTCGACGCCATCCGCCAGACCAACGTGGCGGAGGGCGAGGCCGGAGGGATCACGCAGCACATCGGCGCCTACAAGGTGAAGATCACCGACACCAACTCGCCCGCCCTGGGGCGCGAGATCGTCTTCCTCGACACCCCCGGCCACGAGGCCTTCACCCGCATGCGCGCGCGCGGGGCCAAGGTCACCGACATCGTGGTGCTGGTGGTGGCGGCCGACGACGGGGTGATGCCCCAGACCCTGGAGGCCATCGACCACGCCCGCGCCGCCAACGTGCCCATGATCGTGGCCGTCAACAAGGTGGACAAGCCCGAGGCCATGCCCGAGCGCGTCAAGAAGCAGCTCGCCGACCGCGGCCTGCTGCCCGAAGACTGGGGCGGCACCACGGTCTTCGTCGAAGTCTCGGCCAAGCAGAAGAAGAACCTCAACCTGCTGCTGGAGATGGTGTGCCTGGTGGCCGACCTGCAGGAGCTGAAGGCGGTGGCCGACCATCCCGCCACCGGCGCCGTGCTGGAAGCCAAGCTGGACCGCGGCCGCGGTCCCGTGGCCACCATCCTGGTGCAGAACGGGACGCTGCGGGTGGGCGACAACTTCGTGGCCGGCAACGTCTTCGGCAAGATCCGCGCCATGCTCGACGACCGCGGCAACACCCTGGCCGAGGCCCCGCCCTCGACCCCGGCCGAAGTGCTGGGCCTGGAAGGCCTGCCCCAGGCGGGCGACCAGATGGTGGTGGTCACCGACCGCAGCAAGGCCAAGGAGATCGCCGAGTACCGCGAGCAGAAGGCGCGCGAAGCGGAATTGGCCAAGACCTCCCGCGTCTCCCTGGAGAAGCTGGCGGAGCAGGTCAAGGAGACCGGGGTCAAGGAGCTGCCCATCATCCTCAAGGGCGACGTGCAGGGCTCGGTGGAAGTGCTGGCCGACGCGCTGCCCAAGCTCTCCACCGACCGGGTGAAGGTGAAGATCCTGCACTCCAGTGTGGGCGCCATCACCGAGACCGACGTGCTGCTGGCCTCGGCCTCGAACGCCATCATCATCGGCTTCAACGTGCGCCCCGAGCGCAAGGCGCAAGAACTGGCCGAGCAGGACAAGGTGGACATCCGCCTGCACTCCATCATCTACGAGTTGCAGGACGAGATCAAAAAGGCCATGACCGGGCTGCTGGAGCCCACCATCAAGGAAACCTACCTGGGCCGCGCCGAGGTGCGCGAGACCTTCCGCATCCCCAAGGTGGGCATGGTGGCCGGCTGCTACGTGCAGGACGGCCTGATCAAGCGCGACGCGGAAGTGCGGCTGCTGCGCGACAACGTGCAGATCTTCAAGGGCAAGGTGGGTTCGCTGCGCCGCTTCAAGGAAGACGTCGGCGAGGTGCGCAACAACCTGGAGTGCGGCATCACCATCTCCAACTACGCCGACATCAAGATCGGGGACGTGATCGAGGCCTTCGTCACCGAGAAGATCGCCGCCGAAGCAATTGCTTGAGTGGATAGTGAACAGTGGATAGTGGATAGCGGGTCGAGTGCGGCTTTTTTATCCACTATTCACTATCCACTATCCACTTTTGTCCACCGTGATCGCTTTTCTCACGCTCGAACTCCGTCTGGAAGCGGCCCATTCGCTCAAGGACAAGCGGCAAGTGCTGCGCAGCCTGAAGGACCGGCTGCGCGCCGGCTATAACGTCTCCGTCTCCGAGCTGGATGCGACCGACCTGTGGCAGCGGGCCACGCTGGGCGTGGTCTCCATCTCCGGCTCGCGCGATTACCTGGAAGGCCTGATGCAGAAGGTGGAGCGCGAGGCCACCCGCATCGCCAACAACCACGGCGCGGAAATCGTGGATACGTTCGTGGACTACCTCTGAGAAGGTTTCAAGGTTTCAGAGTTTCGAGGTTTCAAAGTGCGGTAAGGCTGCAGCCTTCCATTCTGTTATCCTAATCGGTTTATCTTCGGGTCTTGGCCATGCCGGAGCAGCGGGGGGCGCAGCATCATCGGGAGCGGATGGCGGACGCCATCCGCGACGAGATCGTGGCCATCCTGGAGGGGGAATTGGCGGACCCGCGGGTGGGGCTGGCCACGGTGAGTGAGGTGCGCCTCGCCCCCGACGGCAAGAGCGCGCACGTGCTGGTGGCGGTGCCGGGAGACGAGAAGGAGGCGGAGCGCACGCTGCAAGGTCTGGAGGCGGCGAAGGGTTTCATCCGCCACGAGATCATGGAGCGGCTGCGCCTGCGCCGCGCTCCCGAACTGTTCTTTCAACTGGACAGGTCGCAAGAGTACGGCGATAGAATCGACGATCTGCTGAAGCGCGTGAAGAAGAAGGAGAAGTGAGCCTTGGTGCCGCGCGCGAGATCCTTCGCGCAGGGCTGCGCCACCGTAGGGCGCAGAGAGCGCGAAGGCCGAGCGGTTATAGGGCTCCCTCGCTGCGCGCGGGATGTTTTGAGAGACCGGCCAGCGACCAACGAGCAACGACCAACGACTGTGAAGAATACAGGGATCAAGGAAGTCCTCGACAGCATCCGGCGGCGGGACCATTTCCTGCTGACCTCGCACGCGCGTCCTGACGGCGACGCCGTGGGCTCGGTGCTGGCCTGCTGCCAGCTCTTGCGCGCCCTGGGCAAGGACGCCCAGGTGGTGCTCTCCGACGGTGTCCCGGTCATTTATCGCCCCTTGCCCTTCGCCGACGCGGTGGTGCAGGCCTCCGCGATCAACGGCCGCTACGACGCCGCCATCCTGCTGGAGTGCGACAGCGTGGCCCGCACCCGCCTGGAGGGCCTGGAGGGACGTTTCCTCATCAGTATCGACCACCACCAGAGCGCCAAGCCCTTTGCCAACGTCAACTGGATCGACCCGGGGGCGTGCGCGACCGCCGAGATGATCTTCCGGCTGGCGCGCGCCGCCCGCGTGAAGGTCACGCCCGAGATGGCCACCTGCCTCTATACCGGGCTGCTCACCGACACCGGCTCCTTCTGCTATCCCGGGACCAGCGCCGCCACCTTCGAACTGGCGCGCGAATTGGTGGAGTGCGGCGCCGACCCGGTGGGCATCGCCCAGAACGTCTATTTCTCGCGCCCCACCTCCAAGGTGCGGCTGCTGGGAGCGGCGCTCTCCAACCTGCACCGCGAGGGCGCGCTGGCCTGGATGTACGTCAGCCGTGAGGAGGTGGAGGGCGCGGGCGCGCTCGACGAGGACGCCGAGGGCCTGGTGAACTACGCTCTGGGCATCGCCGGGGTGGAGGTGGCGGTGTTCTTCCGCGAGCTGGCCGACCGTCACTTCCGGGTGAGCCTGCGCAGCAAGGGCGCAGTGGACGTGGCCGGGATCGCCGAGATCTTCGGCGGCGGCGGGCACTGTTGCGCCAGCGGGTGCTGCGTGGCGGGCCCGCTGTCGCTGGCGGCGGAGCGCGTGCTGGCGCAGGCGCGCCTGCGCTGCCAGGCCGGCCCGCCCCACTCCTGATCCCATGCACATCTCCCTGGCAACCCAAGTGGTATCGCTGGTGGGCGCGCTGCTGATCCTGTGCGCCTACGTGGGGCACCAACTGCGCTGGCTGGACGCCCGCCGCCCCTTCTACAACCTGGCCAACCTGGTGGGCGCCGCCATCCTGGCCTGGATCGCGCTGCGCCCGCTGCAGGCCGGCTTCGCTATCATGGAAGTGACCTGGACGGTCATCAGCGTGCTGGGAGTGGTGCGCGCGCTGCGCTCCCGCGGGGACGCGGCGGCGCGCTGACGGGCGCGACCCGCCGCTCTCCTGCCCCATGAACAACCGCCGACAACTCGTGGAAGTGCTGACGGTGGCGGCCTTCGTCGCCTTCCTCTTCTACTTCGGGCTGGGGGCCTTCGGGCTGCTGGGCGCCGACGAGCCCCGCTACGCCCAGGTGGCGCGCGAGATGCTGGCGCGCCACGACTGGATCACTCCCTATCTCTACGGCAAGCCCTGGCTGGAGAAGCCCGCGCTCTACTACTGGCGGGCCATGTTCGCCATGGAGACCTTCGGAGTGCACGACTGGACGGCGCGGCTGCCCTCGGCCACCTTCGCCACCGCCATGATCGCCATCGTGTACTACCACATGCGGCGCTTCCGGCCGGGAGCGCAGTTGGACGCGGCCCTGATGACCGCCTCCTGCGCCGCCATCGTCGGCTTCGCGCGCGCCGCCTCCACCGACATGCAACTGGCCGCGCCATTCGCCATCGGCATGCTGGGGTGGTACGCCTGGCAGGAGACCGGCAGCAAGGTGTGGCTCTTCGATTTCTACTTCTTCATCGGCATCGGGACGCTGGCCAAGGGACCGGTGGCGCCGGGGCTGGCCGTGCTCATCGTGGCGGCGTACGCGCTGTTGCACCGCGACTGGCGCATGATCTGGCGCACCGCCTGGTGGCCGGGGATCGCCTTGTACTGCGCCGTCATCCTGCCCTGGTACATCTCGGTGCAGATCCGCAACCCGAACTTCCTGCGCGTCTTCTTCCTGCAGCACAACCTGGAGCGCTTTGCCAGCGACCTGTTCCACCACCGCCAGCCCTTCTGGTACTACCTGCCCATCCTGGCGCTGGCGCTGCTGCCCTGGACCACCATGGTGGTGGCGGCCATCACCGACGCGGTGCGCCACCGCATCTGGCGCTATCCCAATCCCCGCTCCGAGGACGGCTTCCCCCTCTTCCTGATCCTGTGGGGCACGATCCCGGTGGTGTTCTTCTCCTTCTCGCAGTCCAAGCTGCCGGGATACATCCTGCCGGCGGTGCCGCCCTGGACCATCCTGGCGGCCGACTACCTGCGGCGGGAGCGCGAGGCCAACGAGTCGCCGCCCGTGGCCTTCCTGGTGGCGCACGCGCTGCTGGCGGCCATGTTCATGGGCGGGGTCATGCTGGCCCCCTACCTCGCGCTGCGCGAGAGCCGCATCCCGGCGCTGCCCCTGGCGGTGGCCATCGCCCTGGCGATCATCACCTTCCTGGGGATCTTCCTCACCATCCGGCGGCGGGGGCTGGCGGTGCTGCGCTTCGTGACCCTGGTGCCGGTGATCGTGGGAGTGGCCTTCCTGCTGCGGGTGGCGGCGCCGCGGCTGGATGCGGCGCTCTCCGCCCGGCCGCTGGCCGGGGAGCTGGCCACCCTGGACACGGGCAAGTCGCCGGTAGCGGTCTTCCGCGCCTCGCGCAACGTGGAGTACGGTCTGGCCTTCTACCGCAATCACGAGGTCTACCGCTACGAGCGCGACGAGATCCCGGCGGAGGGGCACATCGTGGTCGCGCCCGAGGGCAGCCTCGACGCCATCCGCGAGCAAGTGCCGGGGCGGCGGGTGAGCTTCATCGGCAACTTCGCCCCCCAGCACCTGGACCTCTACTGGGTCTTCCCGCCCGGCGCCGAGAGCATGCACAAGTGATTTTCCGGGTTCTTGCTCAAGCGGGTGAGGGCCCGGAGCGCGCGATTGAAACCTTCGGAAAGCCGCACTAGACTGGGGTTTTGGCAGGGACCCGTCCGGGAGCCCCGAGTCCGGCGCCCCCTCACCGCATGGCCAGCGTAGAGATCCTCGACCTCCGGCACTTTTCCTCCGCCGACCTGCGCCCGCTGCTGGAGGTGGAGTCGCAGGTGTGGGCGCGGCTGCTGTGCTGGGACTATCGCGGCTCCGCCGAGATGATCCTGCGCTACGTGGACGCCAAGATCCTGCCCGGCTACGCCGCGGTGGAGAACGGGCAGATCAAGGGCTACGCCTTTTTCGTCTACGAGGGCAGCAAGGGCGTGATCGGGGACCTGTTCGTGGGCAACGGGCGGCGCGGCAATGGCGGCAACGGCCACAACGGAGGCAAGGGCCAGAACGGGCACGCGGAGCTGGAGCACCAGTTGCTCACGCACGTGATCGCCACCTTGCAGCAATCCCCCGGCATCCACCGCATCGAGGCGCAGTTGCTGGTGCATCCCGCGGGCCAGGTCTCGCGGCCCTTCCTCGACGAAGGGTTCCGCCGCTACGCGCGGCTGTTCATGGTATTGCCGCTGGGCGGGCCGGCGGGCTTCGGCGCGGGGCCCGCCCTCGAGGAGATCGAGATCCGGCCCTGGTCGGAGGAGAGCTTCCAGGCGGCGGCGACGGTCATCACCGCCGCCTACTACGGGCACGTGGACGGGGAGATCAACGACCAGTACCGCAGCGTGAGCGGCTCGCTGCGCTTCCTCAACAACATCGTGCGCTTTCCCGGGTGCGGCGTCTTCGATTCCGAAGCCTCGTTCGTGGCCCGCCACCGGCCCTCGCGGACCCTGGTGGGGCTGATCCTGTGCTCGCGGGTGAAGGACGACGTGGGCCACGTCACCCAGGTGTGCGTGCTCCCCGAGTACCGCGGCCAGGGACTGGGGCAGCATCTGATCGCCGCCTCCGCCCAGGACCTGCGGCGGCGCAAGTTCGACTCTCTCTCCCTCACCGTCACCGAGGCCAATGGGCGCGCCGTGGCCCTCTACCAGCGCCTGGGATTCGAGGTGAAGCGGGTCTTCGATGCGTTTGTGTGGGAGGGATAAGCGAGATTGGGTAATTGAGGAATCGGGCAATTGAGTAATTGTTGTCGGGCGTACGTCCATTACCCAATTACCCGTTTACCCGATTCCGCAATTCCTCAATGCCGTAAGAGCCACATCAGCCAGCCGCCCGCCAGGGTCCCCAGCAGAAAGAGCAGGAAGCAGTAGGCGCCGTAGCGCAGCATGGCGCGCGGAGTGTTGCGCTGGGTGATGCCGAAGACGATGGAGGCGAAGAGCGCGAAGATCACGACCGCGCTGAAGTGGGAGAGCTGCAGGGTCATGGCTTCTTCCCCACGGCGATGTGGTAGGCGTCGACCGCGCTGATGATGTTCAGCAGCCCGGCCACGATGATGAAGGTGGTCCCGTAGGCGGCGGTGGCCAGGCTGATGGCGCCCTTGCCCCAGTCCATCATGCGGGTCAGCAGGTAGAGGCCGCCGGCGCCCACGTCGCCCAGGAAGCCCAGGATGTCGAGCAGGTCGCCGGTGTTGAAGGCGTAGACCCGGCCTTCCATGGCCAGCCCCAGGAAGAACATGGTGAAGACGGAGACCAGCAGCAGCGCGCCCCGTCCCCAGCGGCGCAGCAGCAGGTGTCCGGCGCCGGGCACGAACCATCCCACCAGCAGCGCCGCGACCGCCTTGGGCGTGGGCGGAGTCGCCGGCTCGGGGTGCTCCTGGGGTTCCGCGTTCTTGGGCTGCGGCTTGGCCATCTAGATGATCACGATCTCCCGCTGGATCTTCCCGGTGACCTCGGCCTTGCCCGGGCGCACCAGCACGTTGACCTCGCTGCGCACTCCGAACTCGGGCAGGTAGATGCCGGGCTCGATGGAGAAGCAGGAGTTGGGCAGCACCTGGCGCTCGTCGTGGATCTCCAGGTTGTCCATGTTGGCGCCGTTGCCGTGCACGCTGGTGGCGATGGAGTGCCCGGTGCGGTGCACGAAGTACTGGCCGTAGCCGGCGCGCTCGATGACTCCGCGGGTGGCGTCGTCCACCTCCCAGCCGCACAGCCTCTTGCCGGCGGCGATGGTGTCCACCACCTTCTTCACCCCGGCGTCGCGGGCGTCGCGCACGATCTGGAAGATCTCCTGGTGGCGGGCGGAAGGGCTGGGGCCCACGAAGCCCATCCAGGTGATGTCGTAGTAGACGGCGGCGGGCTTGTCCTGCTTGGCCCAGACGTCGAGCAGCACCAGGTCGCCCTCGCGGATGGGGGCGGAACGCTCGGCCGAGGGCCCGTAGTGCGGGTTGGCGGCGTTGGCGTTCACCGCCACGATGGGCGGATCGTTCTCGTCGGTCAGACCTTCGCGGCCGAAGGCCTCGTGGATCCACTGCTGCATCTGGAACTCGTGGGTGCCGCCGTTGCGTACCCGCCGCCCGATCTCCTGGAAGGCGGCGGCGGTGATGCGGTCGATAGCGTCGCGGGCGGCGAAGTGGGTCTTGATCTGCTCGTCCGACCAGGTAGCCTCGAACTTCGCCACCAGGTCGCCGGAGCTGACCACGGTCTTGCCCCAACCCCGCAGCAGCTCCACCGTGCCCGCGTCCACCAGCCCCACGTAAAAGACCAGGTTGTTGGGCGAATACTGCATGGCCACGGTCTGGTAAGGGGCGAGCATCTGCTGCAGGTTCTCGGCCAATTCCTGCCAGGCGGAGTACTGGCGCTTGGAGCCGGGCAGGGAGTCCAGATGCCCGGCCTCGATGCGGTGCACCAGCTTCTGCGGCTCCCCCTGGGCGGGGATGAGGTAGTACCAGCGGCGGGTGACGAACAGGCTCTCCGGCAGTCCCAGCACGTGGTAGGCGATGGGATCGCGGTGGTGGTGATCGTAGAAGAGCCAGGCGTCGAACTTGTGCTCGCGCAGGGCTGCTTGGATGGCGGCCAGGTCCATGGGTAAACCTCTATTTAACCACAGAGGACACCGAGGGCACAGAGGGAAGCCGATACCCGACCTTTGTGTGCCTTGGTGAAACCTTCGTGCCCTTTGTGGTGATGCTTTTCGTCTGTTCAGAGAAGACCCTAACCACGAGGGACACAAAGGCAACACCGAGGGGAGATAGGGAGCCAGAGTGGGCTAGCACTTTCCGCGGCGTGCACCCTTGCCAGCCGTACAAGAGGTGGGCGTATACTGCGTCCTTCTTGGGAGGGGGGATGTCTCGCACACGAAGAGCAGCGCGGTTCGCGTGCGTTCTACTACTCTTGGCCGTTGTTCCTGCGGCCGGCCAGGACCTCCGGCAACTGGAGCAGCAACTGCGGACCGAGTACAAGGGCAAGGCTCTCTGGCTAAGGTCTTGTTACGCTGGGTCTTCGTTGAGTTTCGACGTCCAAGGAAACCTGCTGCATCCAGGCCGCGTCGCCGGTTGCGCTGCCAACCAGCAGGTGCAGGTGGACGGCCTCAAGCTTGAGCCCGGCAAGATGAGACTCGACTGCCGCAGGCTAATCTCATACTTTGACACTCAGGGGATCCTCAAAGCGATCCGCACCCACGACGAGGTCAAGATTGAGATAGGAATGGGAACGGCCCTCGATCAGGCAGCGCTTGACGCGGCACTAGGCAAGGTCTTCCACGTCAGCAATGACCCGCTACCACAGCCGCCACCCGCGCCTGAGCAATACAAGTCTGAGCGATTCGAGTTCAAGCCAGGCAAACCACTTGTGGTGCGCCAGAAGGGTACCTCGGAGTGGAAACAAGTGACGGAGATCAGCGAGCCCATCGACGTCGGCGTGCTTGACGACGGCCAGCCTCTCTATATCTTTTCTGGCGGCCTGAAGCCGCCGACGGTCTTGAAGGCTGCTGACCCGGATTACCCCGGAGGGTTTCCAGGCGTTAGCAAGGACAGTGTTCTGGTCAGCACCATTCTCGACAACGAGGGATTCGTGCGGACCATGCGGTTGAAGCAGCCGACTAGTTCCAGCGCCGAGCGATCTGTGCTGGAAGCTGTGAGCCAATGGACTTTCAAGCCGGCGACCTGGCAGGGAAAGCCCGTGGCGGTCGCATTCATGGTCGAAGTGAACTTTCACCCTTGATCGTCGGTCAGTCCGATCGGTCTCCTACCTCAATCCAGGACCCGCCGCCGGGTGGCCGCCGGCAGGGTCTCGCAGGCGGTGCGCAGGACCAGGCGCGAGGCGCCGCTGCGGATCTTCATGAGGAAGGGAACGGTGCGGCGGGG
>Ga0335085_10009041_pt1 | contig 15094 bp, 15 predicted proteins | sample Lox_Sample_45_FD_206712 | JGI IMG/M metagenome (GOLD analysis project Ga0335085, IMG submission 206712) | Soil microbial communities from Loxahatchee National Wildlife Refuge, Florida, United States - Lox_Sample_4.5 | ecosystem: Environmental > Terrestrial > Soil > Wetlands | place: USA... | reverse complement strand
CGACCGATCTGGCGGCGATCGGAACGAGCGGCGGTGCGATCGCGGTGCTGCTGGCGCTGGCGCGCAAGTTCGGCACGCTGGTCCAGGTCGATGTCTCCAAATGGACCAAGATGATCGTGCGAATGCAGAAGCTGATCGCCCTCGTGGCGGCGCTTCTCGCACTTGCCGCGATCGCCGCGCTCCTCGTGGCGTTCGTGCAATGGGTGGTGTGGAGCCCGTGGCTGGCGGAATGGCGCATCAAGGCGCAGGCCGTGCTGCGGCTCGGTCATTGGGCGCTTCTCATCGGCCTGATCCTGGCCTGGATGCTGATGGCGGAACTGACCCGCGAGAGCCTGGGTTTTCTCAACAACTCGACGTTCCATCGTTTCTACAGCGCCCGGCTTGTTCGGACGTTTCTCGGCGCGGCGAACCTCAAGCGCCTGTGTGAATTCTGCGAGGCGATCCAGGGGCCTCTGAAGAGTCAAACCGATGTTCGTTCGCTGTTCGTTTCGGAGGCGCATTCCGATGACGAAGTCGGCTTGCGCAGTTACTACGGCGGAACGTCCGCCGGTCCGCTGCATCTGATTTGCGCCACGCTGAACGAGAGCCTGTCGGAGACCTCCAACCTGGTGCGCGAGGATCGCAAGGGCGTGGCGCTTGCCGTCGGGCCGCGCGGCGTCAACGTCGACTGCCACTTCTATCAGTGGGCCAAGCCCGATCACGAGATCGGCTCACGCCTTGCCTTCTACGATCTGCCCGAACCGTCGCCGACCGCGAGCAGCGATGAGCGCGAGGCATTCGATCGGCAGCGCACGTGCGAGCGGATGCCGCTTGGATCGTGGGCCGCCATCTCGGGCGCCGCGGTATCCACCGGCCTGGGCCATCTTTCGTCGCTCGGATTTTCGATCCTTGCGTGGCTCGTCAACGCGCGCCTCGGTTACTGGTGGCTGCCGGCGGAAATGATGAGCACACAGCGCCGCGACAGCGGGCGCAAGACATTCGACCTGGTTCAGCAGGAAATGAGCGGCGGCTTCTATGGCCAGCGCGGATTGCGCTGGAGTCTTTCCGACGGCGGCCACTTCGAGAACACCGGCGTCTATGAACTGCTGCGCCGGCGCGCCGCATTGATCGTGTGCTCCGACAACGGAGCCGACCCCGAGTATCGCTTCAACGATGTGCAGAACCTGGTGCTGCGTGCGCGCATCGACTTCGGCGCTGAAATCGAATTTCTCGAAGACGCCGAAATCGACAGGTTCGCCTCCGCGTTCAAGGAAGGCGCAGCCAACGTCAGGCCGTATTTCGGCTCGCTCGAACAGTTTCGCGATCCGGCGACTCGGGGCGATCGCTGCGCGCTGGTTGCGCGCGTGCGTTATGCGGACGACGACGAACCGACAGGCCTCGCGCGCGAGGCGCTGCTGATCGTCGTCAAGCCCACGGTCACGCAGTTCGCGCCGCTCGACGTGAAGCTCTACGCGCGCAGCCAGCCCGCGTTCCCCCAGCAGCCAACCGGCGACCAGTTCTTCGACGAAGCGCAGTGGGAGAGCTATCGCAAGCTGGGGCAGGAGATCGGGTTGCGCGTGTTCGACTTCTGGGACGGCTACGTGAACGTGGCGCGGCAGATGGCTGCGGGCACGTATTCGTAGCGCCTGCGCCGCTCAGACTCCCGCCGCACTCACTGCTTCGATGCGTGCGGCCTGCACCGCTTCCGCAATCCGCGCGTCCGACCTTCCGATCCTGCGGGCAACCTGCCTCGCGACAACGCCCGTGTTGACCGCACGCGCGACTTCGAGTGCGCGGTTGATGCGGATGCGCTGCGGATAGTCCTTGTCCGCGAAGCCGGTGCGACCGCGACTGTCGGCTTCGCACGCAGCCAGCATGTGTTCGAGCAGTGCCGGACGCCGCCAGGCATCGCAGCGATCCAGAAGCTGCACGAGCCCTGCCGCGTCGAGTTCCATCGCGTGATGCACATTGCCGTGCTCGCGCGCGGTGAGCAACGATACGTCCCGGCAATCCGCCGGAACCCGCAGGCGATCGTTGAGGCGGCGCGCGAGTTCGACGCTGCGTTCCTCGTGACCGGGGTGGCGCGGCCACTCCGAAGGCGGCGTCGTGCCCTTGCCGAGATCGTGCAGCATGGCTCCCCACCGGCCCGGCAGCGCCGCGTTCAGTCTGGCCGCCGCGTCGACGACCAGCATCAAATGCACTCCGGTGTCGACTTCGGGATGCACATCGGCCGACTGGGGCACGCCCCACAGCCGCGCGACTTCCGGCAGGACGCGCGCGAGCGCGCCGCAAATCTGCAGCACGTCCAGCATGCGCCCCGGGTGCAACTCCATCAGTCCGCGCGATACTTCCTGCCAGATGCGCTCGGGAACGAGCGCATCCACCTCTCCGGCCGCCACCATGTCGCGCATCAGTTGCATCGTCTCCGGCGCGACCGTGAAGTCGGAGAAGCGGGCGGCGAAGCGCGCCAGGCGCAGGATGCGCACGGGATCCTCGGCGAACGCGGGACTGACGTGCCGAAGTACGCGCGCATCCAGATCGCGTTTGCCGCCGAATGGATCGATGAGTGCACCGTGTTCGTCGCGCGCCATCGCATTGATGGTCAGGTCGCGGCGAGCCAGATCCTGTTCGAGCGTGATTTCCGGCGCGGCGTGAAACACGAAGCCGCGGTAACCGGGCGCGGTCTTGCGCTCGGTGCGCGCCAGCGCGTACTCCTCGTGGGTCTGCGGATGCAGGAAGACCGGAAAGTCCTTTCCGACCGGGCGGAATCCAGCCGCAACCATCTCCTCCGGCGTCGCGCCGACCACGACCCAGTCGCGATCACCGCGGGCCCGACCCAGCAGCTGGTCGCGCACGCTTCCGCCGACGACGAAGACCTTCATGTTGTGTGCACGCCGCCTGCGGCGCGGCCGATGCCGCTTCAGCGACGTGCGCGCGCGCGCATCGGGCTGAAGCGCGTGCGCGGACTCATGCCGGCGAGGTAGAAGGCCGCTTCAGGCTCCAGCGGCGTAAGTCCGATGCCAAGCTCGGGCGCAGGGGTGAACGGCTGTCGACTTGCGACGCTGTCGACTTTCATCGAGTCGAGGTTATCGCGAGAAAGCAGCGGCGTTCCGGGCAGGAGCTCCATCAACCGGGCCTGAAAGTGCGCAAGGCCATCGGGCAGGGCGATCACCGGGCGCGGATGACCTGCCGCGTGCGCCGCGAATTCGACCAGCTCGCGGAGGGTGTAGATGCGCGGGCCGGCCAGTTCATACGTCCTGCCAAACGTCACGTCGTTGTCGACCGAGTTTGCGATCGCGCGCGCGACATCCTCGACCCAGACTGGCTGGAACTTTGCGCTCGCGCACCCGATGGGCAGAAGGGGAAACCACTTGGCGAGCTCCGCAAAGAGATTGAGGAATCGATCTTCGACTCCGAACACCACGGAGGGCCGGAACAACGTCCAGGCCGGGGACCCCGACTCGACCTGCACCTCACCGCCGGCCTTGCTGCGCAGATACATCGAAGGCGCCGACGCGTTTGCGCCCAATGCACTCATGTGCAACAACCGGCCGATCTTGTGCTTCGTGCATGCGGCCACAACGCGCCGCGGCAGATCGACATGGACACGTTGGAATTCATCCCGTGAGCCATGCAGTGTGCCGACGAGATTGATCACCGCATCCTGTCCGGCGACCAGGCGATCGAGCGTCACATCGTCCATGATGTTCCCCTCGACGACGTCGCATGTCGGCAGCAGGATGAGATGACGTGCGCGGGCACGCCGCCGCGAGGGCACGAGTACGCGGCAACCAAGCGCCACGAGCGAGCCGACTACATAACGTCCGATGAAACCGGAACCGCCCAGCACGAGGAGATTGGTGTGACGCATGGCAGGACGCCGCTGAGCGGCCGGTGCGTGTGACCGGGCGATTCTAGGCGAGCCTATGGAAGCTCGCTGGTCCCGGCGCTCTTGGGAGATACCGAACCGAGCATAGCTTTCATCGAAACGTTCGGCTGGTCGAACATGACGGCATAGGTTGCCGCATTTGCCATGACCTTCTTCACGTAGTCGCGCGTCTCGTTGAACGGAATCGTTTCCGCGAAGATCGCGCCTTCCACGGTGCGCAGCAACGTCGAGCGCCACGCGCGAGCACGGTTCGGTCCTGCGTTATAGGCTGCCGACGCAACGACCGGTTGCCCGTCGAGATCGTCATAGACGAGCTTCAGATAGTTCGTGCCCAGGCGAAGATTCGTCTCGAGTTCGACGATGCGCGTCGGGTGGTAATCGCTCATGCCGACCCGGCGCGCCACGTAGCGTGCCGTGGAGGGCATGATCTGCATCAGCCCCTGGGCGCCCACCGACGAGCGCGCGTCCTGGACGAATCGCGACTCCTGTCTGATCAGTCCGTACACCCAGGTTTCATCAAGCCCGGCGGCCTGCGCGTGCCGGGTCAGTTCTTCGCGATGCGGCGCAGGAAAGCGCTGGCTGAAGTCGAACTCGTTGCGGGTCCGCTCCGAGGCGGCGATCATGCGGTCGAAAACGTTGATCTGGCGCGCGTATTCTGCTGCCGCCAGCAACTCCCGATCGTTCTTGCCGCGCAACTGCCACGCCCATTCACGATTGCCCTCGGCACGCAGCCCAAGATCGTAGAACTTCAAAGCGCGCGCGAAACCCGCGTTGCCGTTCCACGCGGCGACCTGCTCAGGGGTGGGTGCTGCCGCGCGCGGCGGGATGGCGATCGGAATCTCGAGTTCTTCGGCGGCGAGCTTGCCGTAGAAGTCGAAGTGTTGTGCGATCGAGCGCAGGTAAACCGACGCTTCCGATGCCCGCGATTCGGCGATCAGCGCGCGTGCGTGCCAGTAGACCCACGCAGACTCGGCACGCATCTCGGAGGGCATGCGCTCGATCGTATCGCGCACCATCGGCCAGTCTGGACCATCGGGCGTCCCGCGCAGCGCAGCGCGCACCTGCCATTCGAGCACTTCGTCCGCGCGCGCCACTTCCGGTGCGAGCCCGACCAGGTCGCCGCCGTTCCGATACCACTCGATCGCTTCCGGCATCTGTTTGTAAGCGGCTATGTGGCCGATGCGGCCCCAAACGATTGCGCGCTGCTCCGCCGTCAGACTGGGTTCCAGCAACGTTGCGAAGCGGGCGGCACGCGCAGGCTCGTCACGTGCGAGGCGCGCGATCGCGACCATCGAGAGCTCGCGTTGCCCACCGAGCTTGCGCTCGTTGCTGGCAAGCCAGGTTGCCGGCCGATCGATGGCCATCGAGATCTGCGCCGAGTCGACCTTTGGTAGCCAGGCCACGAGGCGCTTGGCGGTGGCCGCCTGATTGTTCTCGACCAGCGAGCGCATGCGCTCCCATGGGGACGCGCGCTCGTCGACCAGCAGCGCCTCGGTCAGAGCCCAGCATCCGTCTCCGCCCCCTTCACGAGTCGCTTGCAGCAGCTGCCGTCCCTCGCGCGCGAGGTCGTCGATCCGGCGGCCTTCATTGCGCTGGTAACGCGCAAGTGCGACGAGGCAGCGCAACTGGGCGTCGTCATTCCACACGAGCTGCGGCAAGGCGCGGTCGAAGGCTTCGAACTCGTGCTTGGTGCCAAGCACTACGAGCCATTCGAGGCGCATCCGGTCGGCGACGTATGTGCCGGCGTTCTGCGCAAGGAAGGCGTCGACGTCAGGTGCGAGGCGTGACGGCTCTTCGTTGCGCATGCGCAACTGCAAGCGCCAGAAATCCACGTACTCAGACAGCGGATAGTTGCGCAGGCGGGGCGCGAGCTGCGCAAAGCGCTCCCGGTTCCCGAGGGAGGCTGCGTCGCGGGCAGCGAGGAATGCCTCGTCATCGCCGCCTTTGATGATTTCGCTCGGCAGCGTAGGCTTCTCGCGTGCCTTCACGTCGACGCTGGCGAAACAAAGCCCGAACGCCAACCCGAGCGCGGTATGGACTGCTAGAACTCCCCGCAACAACATCGCCCACACGCAGCAACGACAGACCGAATCGAGACTATCACAGCAGTGCTTCGCTGTAGTGTCGAAAGAGCATGGAAGAAGAAGGAAAATTCGAGCGCCAGGAACTGCGCGACAAGCTGCTTACGGCTCGCCAAGCGATGGCGAACCGGGTCGAGGTCGAGCGCGCGCTGCTCGCACGCGTCTCGCGCTGGTTGCGCACGATGCCTGTGACGCGGCTCGCGTTCTACTGGCCGATCCGCGGTGAGCCGGATCTGCGCCGGACCGTGCTCGCCTGGCTGGGCGAGGACGTGCAGCGGCGCGCCGGTCTGCCGGTGATCGTCGAGAAGCGGCTCGAGTTCGCGCCGTGGAATGCCGACACGCCGATGAGCCAGGGTCCGCTCGGGATCGCGGTGCCAAGCCGACATGCGCGCATGACGCCGCAGCTTCTGCTGATTCCGTGCGTTGGGATCGACAGCATGCGTTATCGCCTTGGCTTCGGCGGGGGTTACTACGACCGTACGCTCGCCGTTCTGGATCCGCGGCCGGTGACCGTCGGGATCGCATTCGAGTGCACTCGTGTCAACACGATCAATCCGCAGGCGCACGACATCCGGCTCGATCTCGTGATCACCGAAAGCGGCGTCTTGTAGGACTCAAGTCGCCCGCGGGGGACCCCGGCGGACTTCGTCATTGAGCCACGCGCGGAACGCAGCGACGTGTGGAAGGTCCGAACGTTCGCGATTTTCAATCAGGAAGTAGCAGTACCCGGTACGCAAGCGCAGCTCGGGAAACGGAACGACAAGTTGACCGGCCGCGACGAGGTCGTCGAGAAAGGGTGTCCGTCCGAGCACCACACCCTGGCCGCGTACCGCCGCCTGCACCGACTGATCGATGAAGGTGAAATAGAGCTTTCCCGCAGCAGGGCGCTGTTCCTCCGGAGGAACCTCGGCGAACTCGAACCACCGGCCCCAACTGCTCGCAAGCGAGGTCGGCATCTGGTTGTCCATCTCGAGCAGAGGCAACTGGAGCAGATTGGCCGGCTCGTTGATCACCGCGCCGCTGCGCTCCAGAAGGTCAGGGCTCAGCGCCGGTGTGATTTCTTCTTCGACCAGCAGTAACGCGTCTGCCGGCGCCGCCTGCGGGCGGCACCAGCGCAAAGCGATGTCGACGCCTTCGGCCTCCAGGTCCACCGCCCGGTCGACTGCATCGATGCGAATTTCGATCTGGGGATGCAGGCGCTGGAACGCCGCCAGCCGGGGTACGAGCCACAAAGATGCAAATGATGCATACGTGGTCACGGCGACCCGCGGCGGACCGCCGGCGCCGCGGATCTCCTCCACGGTGCGATCGATGGTGGCGAGCGACTGGCGCACCGCCCGCAACAACTGATCGCCGGCGCCGGTCAATGCAAGCGCCCGGGTCCTGCGTGCGAACAGTTTCTTGCCAACCTGCCGCTCGAGCGCGGCCACCTGGCGGCTGATCGACGACTGGGTGAGGTTTAGTTCGGCCGCGGCAAGGGTGAAGCTCAACAGCCGGCCGGAAGCTTCGAAGCCGCGCAGTGCGCCCGCCTGGATCGGGCGCCGCCGGGAGGCGCGACGGGGTAGGCGGGCAGACATGCGCGAACCATAGCAGATCGATGCATGCAGCAGATGCATGCATGTTCTGCAAACGTTTCGTTTGTCGGCGCTCGTCCACGCCTCTCTAATGCAAGCGTGTCGCGGCAGATCGTCGCGAGCTTTGCAGGAGACCCGTCATGAACTGGGCACGCACAACGACGCGCACCATCGATCTCGGCTACGAGCAGTTGCTGACGTTCGTCGGACGTCCGGGCACTCGGGTACGCGTTCTTTTCGGTTCGATGTGGCTGACCGAGGAAGGCTGCGAGCAGGACGTTTTCGTCTGCTGCGGCGACGAGGTATTGCTGAAGTCGGGCGGACTTTCGGTCATCGAAGGGCTTGGAGCAGCGCGAGTGCAGGTCGTCGAGCCGGCGAAGCGATCGCTGCTTGCAGCGATCGCCGGCCGTGGCCGGAATGTCTGGCGACGGCTGCCCTCCCGCACGAAGGTTGCAGACGCGATGGCACGCTTCGTGATCCTCCTTCTCGCGATCGCCGTCAGCGCAGGCGTGCTGCACATCGCGGCCCCTGGGCCGTTGTCTATCCAGCCGCTTGCGACCGACGGACCAGCTTTCGTGCAGGAGACCTCAGGGCCTGCAGCAGGCACGCTGCAAGACCTTGCCGCTGTCCGGACCGGTTTTTTGTCGGTCAACTGATGGCCGCGCCGTCGACGTCGGGTACGCGCGTCGTGCGCGCGCGCGAGTTCCGCCCGCGCCGCGCGTGGGACGCGCTCGACCTGATGAAAGTCGACGGCGTCAGCGCGCGGCTCCACTGGGCCAACAAGCCCTACCACTGGCACGTCAACGACGGCAACGAGGTCTTCGTCGTCATCGATGGGCTCGTAGACATGCATTACCGTTGCGACGGATCGGAGCGCTTCGTCACGCTCGGTACCGGAGATGTGTTCGTCGCCGGCGCCGGCTGCGAGCACATCGCTCATCCGCGCGGTGAAGCGAGGGTGCTGGTGGTCGAGCGTGCAGGAAGAGAATAAGGACAGGGAAGAGCTCGGGTGAACGCATGCTGACGCTCTACGGAGCGCCTGGTTCAGGTGCCGCCGCGATCGAGGGGGCACTGATCCTGATCGGCTTGCCTTATCGCGGCGTCGAGGCTGCGGCGTGGTTGCCGGGGCCCGGCGTGGAAGAGCTCAAGCGCGTCAACCCGCTCGGTCAGATCCCGACGCTCCTGCTCGAGGACGGCTCGGTCGTCAGCGAAAGCGCGGCAATCCTGATTCACCTCGGGCTGGCGTATCCGGAGGCGGGATTGCTCCCTGCGGCTACGACGGAACGGACGCAAGCGATCCGCGGCCTGGTCTACATCGCAGCGAACTGCTACGCGGCCATCGGAGTGATCGACTATCCGGGGCGCTGGTGCGCCGAGTGCGACGAAACGACGGCAAAACGCATTCGGACCGGTGCGCGCGCACGGGTGCACCAGCTATGGACGGCATTCGCCGACACGTTCGCACCGCATCCCTTCCTGAGCGGTGCGCGCCTGGGAGGGCTCGATCTGCTCGCTGCCGTGGTGTCGCGCTGGTCGGGTGCCCGTGCGCATCTCGCAAAGGAAAGACCGGCATTGCACGCTCACCTGGCCGCGATCGACAACGAACCCCGCCTCGTGGCGCTGTTCAATCGCCACTGGCCACCCAAAGCATAAAGATTCATCCCGTGAAGCCATTCAAAGGAGAACCGTCACGATGAGCGCAGCACTGGTGCTGATCGACATTCAGAACGACTATTTCCCGGGCGGACGCATGACGCTCGACGGCGCCGACGCCGCGGCGGAAAACGCGGCGCGTCTGCTCGAACAGTTTCGCGAACGCGGCTGGCCGCTGTTTCACATCCAGCATGTCTCGATGCGGCCGAACGCGACGTTCTTCATTGCGGGCACCGCGGGCATCGAGTTTCATGCGACCGTCGTGCCACGCACGGGCGAGCCTGTGCTCCAGAAGAATTTTCCCAACGCGTTTCGCGCGACCAGGCTCGACACCGAACTGCGGTCGCGTGGCATTACCGAGCTCGTGATGGCGGGAATGATGACGCACATGTGCATCGATACGAGCGTGCGCGCGGGGTTCGATCTCGGGTTCAAGATCGATCTCGCGTTCGACGCGTGTGCAACTCGCAACCTGCGCTTCGGCGAAACCGAAGTCGGCGCGGCATACGTGCAAGGATCGTTCATCGCTGCTTTGAACGGCACGTTCGCCACGGCCCGCACCACAGCGCATATCCTCGCAACCTGATCGGCAGGCCGCCATGAAGCTCGTCATCGGAAGCAAGAACTATTCGAGCTGGTCCTTGCGCAGCTGGCTGCTGCTCAAGCAGTCCGCGATCCCGTTCGAGGAGATCCCGCTCCGGTTCACGGCGCCGGATTTCAAGCAGCGGGTCCTGCGGCTCTCGCCAGTCGGCCGCGTTCCCATACTGATCGACGGCGACCTGGCGATCTGGGACAGCCTGGCGATTGCCGAATACGTCGCCGAGAACTTCGCGGACAAATTGCTCTGGCCGTCCGACCGCAAGCAGCGCGCGCAGGCGCGCTCGATCTGCGCCGAGATGCATTCAGGCTTCTTCGCGCTGCGCAGTCAGATGCCGATGAATGTCGGTGCCAGCCTGCCCGGACGCGGCTGGAATATCGACGTGCAGCGGGATATCTCGCGCATTGCGGCGATCTGGGCCGGGCGCGATCGCTTCGCCGGCACAGGGCCGTTTCTCTTCGGCCGCTTCGGCGTTGTCGATGCCTACTTCGCGCCGGTCGTATGGCGCTTCAACTGCTACCAGCCCGAGTTGCCGGCGCAGGCGATCGGCTATGTACGCATGATGCTGAAGCTGCCCGCGATGCAGGCCTGGGCAGCCGATGCTGCGCGTGAGAACGAGTACGTCGCGGACGACGAACCGTACCGTCTACCTCCGGTCTGACGGGCACTTGCTACTTCGGCAGGCCGAGGCGCCGCCATATCTCCAGCGATGCTTCGGCCATGTTCATCGTGTAGAGATGCAGGCCGGGTGCGTCGTTGGCGAGAAGGCGCTCGCACAGGTTGCAGACGACGTCGAGTCCGAACGCGCGGATCGACGCGCGATCGTCGCCATAACTCGCGAGCTTGTTGCGGATCCAGCGCGGTATCTCCGCGCCGCATGCGTCCGAAAAGCGCGCCAGCTGCGAGAAATTCGTGATCGGCATCACGCCGGGCACGATCGGTACCGTGCAACCCAGCGCCTGGACTTCGTCGCGAAAGCGGTAGTAGGCGTCGGCGTTGTAGAAGTATTGCGTGATCGCGGAGTTGGCCCCGGCGTGCACCTTGCGCACGAAGTTGGCGAGATCCTCGGACGGCGATCGCGCTTGCGGGTGGTATTCGGGATATGCCGCCACTTCGATGTGGAACCAGTCGCCGGTTTCCGCGCGCACGAACTCGACCAGCTCGTTCGCGTGCGCGAGCTCGCCGCCACCGGTTCCCGTGCCCGAGGGCGCATCGCCGCGTAGTGCGACGAGGCGCCGGATGCCTGCCTCGCGGTAGGCGCGCAACAGCTTGCCGATCGACGCGCGCGAAGAACCGACGCATGAGACATGCGGCGCGGCCGGCAGTCCGGCCCCGTGGATATCGAGCACCGCGTTCCAGGTTCCCTCGCGCGTCGATCCACCGGCGCCGAACGTGACCGAAAAATAGTGCGGTTTCAGAGCCGCCAGTTGCGTCCGTACGGCGACCAGCTTGACCGTCCCCTCGGGGGTCTTCGGCGGAAAGAACTCGAAGCTGTAGGTGCGTGCGCTCATGTCTTCAGCAGATGCGAGAACGCCCACGACAGCAGGCTGTAGAGCAGTGCGCCTCCAAAGGCCCACCAGAAACTGTCGACCTGGAAGCCCTTGAGGATCGAACCCACCGCATAGAAGAGCAGCGCGTTGATGACCAGCAGGAACAGGCCGAGCGTGAGCAGCGTGACGGGCAGAGTCAGGATCACCAGGATCGGCCGGATCAGGGTGTTGACCAATCCGAGGACAAGAACCGCGATCAGGGCGTCCGGCCACCACTTGCCTATGTGCACGCCGGACAGGACCTGCGTGACCAGCCAGAGCGCCACGGCGTTGAGAATCCAGACGAGCAGGATGCGCATGCGATCGTCCTTTGCTGTCAGAGTGCCTTCGGAGCGCCGTCGAGGTAGGGTTTGAGCGCGGCGTAGATGGTTGCGTTGACCGGCGCGGTGAGTCCTGCTTCGCGCGCCATCCGCGCCACGGCCCCCGCAAGCCAGGGCGCCTCGAGCCGGTTGCCACGCGTCAGGTCGTTGAGCATCGAGGCGCGCATGCCCGGTTGCAGCCAGTCGACGAGCTTCATCGTTGCCGCCACGATGTCGGGCTCCAGCGCGACGCGGCGCGCACGCGCGACCGCGGCAGTCTCCTCGAGCGCAGCAATCAGCGTCGCGCGCAGATCCGGGTCGGCACGCACGACGCCAACCGGCTGCCTTGCCAGCGACATCACGCCCGAGATGGCGACGAGGAACACGAACTTCTCCCACAACGCGCGCTCGATGTCGGCCACCACCTCGATATCGATCTTCGCGCGTGTACCGGCTTCGGCGAACTCGCGCAGGCGAGCTTCCTGCGCGGAGCTGAACGTGCCGACCCGCAGGCGCGCGAAGGGCCCGACCTGCTCGATCACTCCGGGTGCCTTGATGTTGGCGGATATCTGAGCGACTCCACCAGCGACGCGTTCGCTCCCAAGCACGCCTCGCAGCATGAGATGGCTTTCGACGCCGTTCTGAAACGGAATGACGAGGCCGTCCGGAGCGAGTGCCGGGGCAATCTGGCGCGCGCCATCCTCGACGTCCCACAGCTTGGTGCAGAACATCACGATGTCGGCAGGCCCAAGGCGAGCGGGGTCCGAGTCGGCCGTGACGCGCGCGAGATGCACGGGCGCGAGCTCGCTCTCGAGCTTCATGCCGTGCTCGCGCAGCGCGGCGAGATGCGCGCCGCGCGCGACGAACGCGACTTCGTGTCCGGCGCTTGCGAACTGCGCGCCGAAATATCCGCCGACGCCACCGGTGCCCATCACCAGGATTCGCATCGCACTCTCTTTAGGCGAGCTGCGGGCGGCCGTGCCGGCTGGCAGGCCGCCGGGTGCTCAATAGCGGTAGTGATCCGCCTTGTACGGTCCGGCCTTGTCGACGCCGATGTAGCGCGCCTGCGAGTCGGTGAGTTGTGTAAGTTGCGCGTTGAGCTTCTTCAACTGCAGGCGTGCGACCTTCTCGTCGAGATGCTTCGGAAGGACATAGACTCCGACGGGGTACTTCGCCGTGTTCGTGAACAGCTCGATCTGCGCGATCGTCTGGTTGGCGAACGACGAACTCATGACGTAGCTCGGGTGGCCGGTTCCGCAGCCGAGGTTCACGAGGCGCCCCTTGGCGAGCAGGATGATGCGCTTGCCGTCGGGGAAGATCACGTGATCGACCTGCGGCTTGATCTCCTCCCAGCCGTACTTCTCCAGCGAGGCGACGTCGATTTCATTGTCGAAGTGGCCGATGTTGCAGACGATGGCCTGGTCTTTCATCTTCTTCATGTGGTCATGCGTGATCACATGGAAGTTGCCGGTCGCGGTGACGAAGATGTCCGCCTTGTCGGCCGCGTAGTCCATCGTGACGACCCGATAGCCTTCCATCGCAGCCTGCAACGCACAGATCGGATCGATTTCCGTCACCCACACCTGCGCGCTCAACGCACGCAGCGCCTGTGCCGATCCCTTGCCCACGTCGCCGTAGCCGGCGACCAGCGCGATCTTGCCCGCGACCATCACGTCGGTGGCGCGCTTGATGCCGTCGACCAGCGACTCGCGGCAGCCGTACAGGTTGTCGAACTTGCTCTTGGTGACCGAGTCGTTCACGTTGATCGCTGGAAAGGCGAGCTTTCCTTCCTTGGCCATCTGATACAGGCGCTTTACGCCGGTGGTGGTCTCTTCGGTGACGCCCTTCACCTGCCCCAGGCGCGTCGAATACCAGTTCGGCTCGCGTGCCAGGCGGCCTTTGATCGATGCGAACAGATACTTCTCCTCCTCGCTGCCGGGGTGGTCGAGCACGGAGGGTTCCGACTCGGCGCGTGTACCGAGGTGCAGCAACAGAGTCGCGTCGCCGCCGTCGTCGAGGATCATGTTCGAGTAGGCGGCATGGCCATTGCTATTGGCCGGCCACTCGAAGATGCGGTGCGTGTACTCCCAGTAGTCGGCGAGCGTCTCGCCCTTCACCGCGAATACCGGCGTGCCGTTGGCGGCGATGGCTGCGGCCGCATGGTCCTGGGTCGAGAAGATGTTGCACGATGCCCAGCGCACCTGGGCACCGAGCGCCTCCAGCGTCTGGATCAGCACAGCGGTCTGGATCGTCATGTGCAGCGAGCCCGTGATGCGCGCGCCGCGCAGCGGTTGCTGGCTGCGGAATTCCTCACGGATCGCCATCAGACCGGGCATTTCCGTCTCGGCGATGCGAATTTCCTTGCGTCCCCACTCGGCGAGTCCGAGATCGGCGACGACGAAGTCCTTGGGAGAATTGTCGGGTTGGGATTTGAGTACGGCGCTCATCTCGCGCCCTCCTTGTGAAAGAAGTTTGCGAGCGCCGTTGAAACTGGCCGGCATCGGCGATGCATCACCGGCCGCTTCGAGCCTGGCAGGGTGGGCTCCCTGTCGCAACGCTCCTCGAAGCTAGAGGGTAATTATCGTCGATCGCCGGGCCGCGGACAAGGCCGGTGCCGGTACCGCGGCGTTCCGGACAGCATTCGCAGCGTCCGGGGCTACCGCAAGGCGCGGATCTCGTCCTCGATCACGCGCCGGACCGGTTCGCGCTGGGGCTCGGGAACGTCGCGCAGGACGGCCTCGATCAGTTCCTGTGCTCCCATGCGTCCCGACGGTAGCTGCTGAACCAGCAGCGGTGCGATCGGCCCAAGAAAAGGCGTAAGCGCTGCGCCGAGGCGTTCGATCAACCTGGAGCGCCGGCCTTCGTCGAGCGTGGAGGGAGCAGACGTGCCGCCACGCAGGCCGGCCGGCGGAACAGGGCCGAGGCGCACCTTGAAAGCCGAGGCATCGGACCCTGCCGCGACACGGACGCGGGTCGACTCGAGGTTTGGTGCAAGGCGGCAGCGTGCGATCGTCAGGAACGCGCCGAGATCGTTGCTCAGAAGCACCTGGCCGTCGCCCGCTGCGTGCGCCAGCTGGCGTGCCGCCTCGACACTGCGCGCGCTGACGACCGCGGGTTCATCGTCGCCGCCGCCGTGCACGCGCGTTCCGAGGTGGCATCCGACGGCGAGCCCCGCGCGCGTGCCGCGTATCGCCGCGACAAGAAACGATTGATTGTCGAGATCGTCCAGCACGGCCGCGGCGACGTCCCTGTCGCTGCGCTCCAATGTGTTTGCCGGCACCGGTAGTTCCCGCGCCCACAGGTCGAGCAGGGCGCTGGCGTCGACGCGCGGATCGCGCGCCACGATGCAGGTCGCCAGCAGGACCGAGCGCGAGGCCATCAGCGCTTGCCGATCATCGACATCGCCACGACGAGGCTGCGGCGCATGCGGTTGAACGACCGGCGCAGATCCGCAACCTCATCGCTGCCTTG
>Ga0335085_10009040_pt1 | contig 15094 bp, 15 predicted proteins | sample Lox_Sample_45_FD_206712 | JGI IMG/M metagenome (GOLD analysis project Ga0335085, IMG submission 206712) | Soil microbial communities from Loxahatchee National Wildlife Refuge, Florida, United States - Lox_Sample_4.5 | ecosystem: Environmental > Terrestrial > Soil > Wetlands | place: USA... | reverse complement strand
CATCGGAGCGATAGAAAATCATGACCCTGAAAGACCATGTGGCGATTGTCACGGGAGGCGCCCGTGGCATCGGAAAGGCGATTTCACAGAGCCTGGCTCAAGACGGCGCCCATCTGGTAATCTCCGACGTCAATCTTCAAGAAGCGAAGGAGACGGCCGAGGCGCTGGCCTCCCCCGAGCGCCGTTCCCTGGCGGTAGAGGCCAATGTGACCGACGGCAAGGCTGTGGCCGATATGGTGGATCGGGCGGTGCGGGAGTTCGGTCGCATCGATATCTTGATCAATAACGCCGGCATCACCCGCGACGGTCTTCTCCTTCGGATGAAAGAGGAAGACTGGGATTTGGTCTTGAACGTGAATCTCAAGGGAGCCTTCCACTGCACCAAATCGGTGCTTCCTTCGATGAGCAAGCAGCGCAGCGGAAGGATCGTCAATATTGCCTCCATCGTTGGGGTGATGGGCAACGCCGGACAGGCCAACTATGCCGCATCGAAGGCGGCGTTGATCGGGTTTACAAAGTCCGTGGCGCGCGAATACGCCAGCCGCGGAATCACGGTCAATGCCGTGGCTCCCGGATTCATCGATACGGCGATGACCCAGAACCTTTCGGCGGAAGTTCGAGAGGGTTTGATGAAACAAATTCCTCTGGGCCGGCTTGGGACGCCCCAGGACATCGCCCGCGCGGTTCGGTTTCTGGTGTCGGAAGAGGCCGGATATATTACGGGACATGTTCTGCATGTCAACGGCGGTATGTTGATGGTATAAAGGGATGACGGTTTCATTGTCATTTTAATTGTTTATTTCAGACGGAAGAGGGGAGGTGCATAAACCAATGGCAGCCGTGGATGAAAAGGTGAAAAAGATCATTGTGGAGCAGCTCGGAGTGGATGAGGAGGATGTGACGCCGGACGCTTCCTTTGTCGATGATCTTGGCGCGGATTCTCTTGATACGGTCGAATTGGTCATGGCCTTTGAGGAAGAGTTCGGCATCGAAATTCCGGATGAAGATGCCGAAAAGATCCTCACGGTGCAAAACGTCATGGATTACATCAAGGAACGGGCCTAAAGAAGATCCGCCGGAGGCCGGTCTTTGCTGGATGGATACATGACAAGGTTGTTGAGAATGATGAAGAGGGAGGTGGAGTTCTGAAACGCCGCGTGGTCGTCACGGGTTTAGGAGTGGTGTCTCCGCTGGGGATCGGGGTCGATCCGACCTGGAGGGCCGTGTGCGACGGGGTGAGCGGCGTGGGCCGCATCACGCGGTTTGATGCGGCCGAGATGCCGGTTCGGATCGCGGCCGAGGTGAAGGGGTTCGATCCGGCGAATTATATCGATAAGAAAGAGATCAAGAAGATGGACACCTTCATCCATTACGCCCTCGCGGCCGGCCGGATGGCGATGGACGATTCCGGGTTGAAGGTCACCTCCGAGAATGCGGAACGGATCGGCGTCTATGTCGGTTCCGGCATCGGCGGCCTGAATGCCATTGAAGAATGGCATCGCGTCCTGATGGAAAAGGGACCGAAACGGGTGACGCCGTTTTTCATTCCGATGACCATCATCAACCTGGCTTCCGGACAGATTGCAATCCGGTATGGGCTTCAGGGTCCGAACTCCTGTGCGGTGACGGCCTGCGCGACGGGCAACAACTGCATCGGAGATGCCTTCCGGATCATCCAGCGGGGAGAGGCGGATGCGATGATCGCCGGCGGGACGGAGGCCGCGATTACGCCCCTGGGCGTGGCCGGGTTTGCGGCTTCGCGCGCCCTCTCGATGCGCAACGACGATCCCGTCCGCGCCAGTCGACCGTTCGACCGGGAGCGCGACGGCTTCGTATTGGGCGAAGGCGCCGGACTTTTGCTGCTGGAAGAGCGGGAATCGGCCCGGCGTCGCGGCGCTCGGATCTACGCCGAGTTGGTCGGTTATGCGATGACGGCCGATGCCTATCACATCACGGCGCCTCCGGACAGCGGGAGCGGGGCCGTCCGGTGCATGTCCCTGGCTCTGAAAGATGCGGAACTCCAGCCGACCCAGATCGGCTACATCAACGCCCATGCCACCTCCACCTTTGCCGACAAGATCGAGACGCTGGCGATCAAGACCGTCTTCGGGGAGCACGCGAAACGGATCCCGGTCAGTTCCACCAAATCCATGACCGGACATCTCTTGGGCGCGGCCGGCGGGATTGAGGCGGTCTTTACGGTCTTGGCGCTGGTGAACGGCGTCATTCCCCCGACCATCAATTACGAACATCCGGATCCGGAATGCGATCTGGACTGCGTTCCCAACACCGCCCGGCGCGCGTCATTAAACGCGGCCCTGAGCAACTCCTTCGGGTTCGGAGGAACGAACGCCTGCCTGATCTTCAAAAAGCATGATGAACGTTAGAACGCCGCCATGTCGGTTGAGCCCCTCGAGACATTCCAGAAAATCCTAGGTTACTCCTTCCGCAAAGCGGATCTTTTGCGCGCGGCCCTCACCCATAAATCATATCTGAATGAGTTGCGGACGTCCGAAAAGGACGGCGCGGCGCAGGACAATGAACGCCTGGAGTTTTTGGGCGACGCCGTGCTCGATCTGGCCGTCAGCGAGCGTCTGATCGCGCTGTATCCCTTGTCGACCGAAGGGGATCTTTCCAAAATGAAGGCCCGGCTTGTGAGCGAGGTCACGCTGGCCCGCGTGGCCCGGCGGCTGGGGGTCGGCGAATTTCTTCTGCTCGGACGCGGGGAGGAGCGGACCCGAGGTCGGGAAAAACCCTCGATCTTGGCGGATGCGCTCGAAGCCGTGATCGCGGCCGTCTACCTGGACGGCGGGTTTGAGACCGCGCAGACGGTTCTCCTTCATATATTCGAGGACGAATTTCATCGACTCGACCAGCGTCGGGGAGACATCGATTACAAAACGGAGCTCCAGGAATGCTGTCAGAGGGAATTTGATGTCCTGCCCACCTACCGGGTTCTGCGCGAATCCGGTCCCGACCACCAGAAGCTTTTCGAAGTCAAGCTCATGATCAAGGAGGAGGTCTTCGGCATCGGCCGGGGACGGAGCAAAAAAGAAGCCGAGCAACAGGCGGCCAAGCAGGCCCTCGAGAAACTGGCCCAGCGACCGCTTTAGCAGGCTGCTGAAAAAGTGCATCTGTTTCGGTCTCGGTCACTCGGAGTCCTCACGTACCTGCTTAGTACGTTCCGGTCTCCTCGGTCCCTGCGGCCTCGCATCTGGAGCATTTTGAGCAGCCTGAAGGAACCTTGGGTTTTTCAACAACCTGTTAGGGTCGATGCGGAATCTCTTCTTATTTTTTCTGATCACTCTTTTGACCGGCAGTCCGGTGTTCGCGCTCCTGGCGATTCTGGCGGTCTATCTCGCGCTGGATTATCAGTTCATCGGGATTTCCCGACGCTTGTTCGGGCGTTTCCGGCGCGCCGGTTCGATCCGGGCGCTCGAGCGGGAGCTTTCGGTCAATCCTCATGATGCGACGGCCCGGCGCGATCTTGGAAGATTACTGGTCGAGTCTCGCCGCTTTGCCGATGCGGTGCCCCACCTTGAAAAGGCGGTGGAGCGGATGCCCGATTCGGACGAGACAGTCTGCGATCTCGGGCTGGCATATCTCTGGACCGGCAAAGTCCCGGACGGAGAAAATTTGATCCGCCGAGCCTTGGAACGCAGTCCGAAACTCCGCTACGGCGAGCCCTACCTCCGTTGGGGGGAATTCCTACTGCACCGAGGACGGGCGCAGGAAGCGGCCGAGCGACTCGAGCAGTTCCGGGCCATCTTCTCTTCCAGCGTCGAAGGCCATTACTTCCTCGGGGTGGCCTATCAACGGACCGGGGATCGTCCGAAGGCGGTTGCAGCTTATCGGACCGCGTTGGAGATGTTCAAGCGCTCTCCGCGGTATAAACGAAGGGAAGAACGGCTCTGGGCCTGGAAAACACGGGCTCGTCTCTGGACCGTTTGATGATTGACTCGGATAGCGCGGTAGGATCGTTTCAGTGACCCTGGTGTGCGTCTTGCCCGCCGGCAAGGCCGATAAGAAACGCGCGACAACAACACGTGAGGGTAGTAAAGCTCTTAGGTGCCGATGAATAGGTGGGGTTGCGGGTTTTTCAGTTTTCAAGTATACTAAATATCAAGTATATTAAGTATATTGATACTTTAATAGAGTACCCCTCATATAGGATAGGGAATACGCAACCCCCTTCGGGTTGGGTCCAATGGGCTTTCGGCTTGATAAATCAAGAAAAAAAACTTGACACGTATTCCGGCTCGTGGTATATTGCCGCCAATTTTGCTATCGGGGACGATCGTAGTTCGGCATGAGGGAGGTCCCGGATTGCGGTCGTTATACGGCCCACGCTCTTGCGGCCATCTCGCGTCGGTCGTATGGGACGAATTTGAAAGGAGGTGAGCGCTCGATCGCAAAATACAGCAGGTTTTAGGGTTGTTTACTTTAAAGTCGCGGAACGGAGCCATACGAACGCGTTCGATATCGTATTTCGGTATACACACCCTATTTAAGGAGGAACAGAGCATGAAGAAGCTTGCTGCAGTGTTTTTCACTCTTCTCTTCGCTTCCACAGCCTCGGCGCAGGTGATCATGAGCCCCTCGACCAATGCCCGAATGGACGGCATGGGCGTGGCGAACTGGCAGATCGAGGACGACTTCAATATCTGGATCAATCCCGGACAGATAAGCAATTACAAAAATAACGTTTATGGGGAACTGGGAATTTATCAAGCAGGGTCAAGTAATGTCACCACCTCACCAAATGCATCAGGGGGAGGGAATTCCGTAACCAACCCAAACCAGGACGGGATTATCTCGGGCTCTCAATGGGGCGGTATGAATATGGATGTCTCTTACGGTGAATGGGGCGTATATATTGGGAGGCCTTACACCGGAGCATCTGTTCTCACCAGTATCGACAACCCCACCACAACACCTACCCCTCATTACACGATGGTCGGAGCTTCTCCCTTGGGACTTGCCAGCTTTGGTTTGTCCGGCCCTCTGGGGATGATGGGTGCGGGGAGTACTCCGACAAACAATCGTGTTGATCTATTCTACGGACTGCACTCCGCCCAGCCGATGGGCCTTTATCTGAGCTATGCAGATCAATCTGAGAAGAATACAATCGGCGGCACTACAAACAAGGATGATGCTACCGAGTGGAACATCGGAGCTGGCGGGATATTTGGAGGTGGTGTGCTGGATGCCGCAATTGATATTACGCTACCCCCCTCGGCCAAGTGTAATGATTCAACAGGAGGCAACGTAAGTTGCGGTTTTGATCCTTCTACTGGACTACCCGCGGCCAATCAGTTTAAAAGTGATGCCGGACCAAGTCTTTCCCTTCTTGGCCGACACCATGCCAATATGGGTAACAGCAAGCTGTTAACAACGGCGCAAATCCTGTACATCGATGCCTCATCTAAAGACACGTCAGGATCGGGAATCAAGATTGATAACACGACGGTTGGCTGGAGAATAGATACGGCTCTTAACTCCAAGCCGATTCCGGATGCACTGGTGGTGGTCGGGATCGGCCTTGCCGGCGCAAATACCCAAGCAAAATTTAATCAAGGCATAGGCAAAGTTACTTTGGATCAATTGGCCATTCCGGTGAACATCGCCATCGAACACCAGACTTTTAAGGTTTTGAAGACACGGTTTGGTTTATCAAAGCCTCTTTACAACAGTTCCAATTGTAAAGACACAGCGGGTGCAGGTTTCTGCGTCACTGGGACGGGCTTTTCTGGTACAACGCTAACAAAGGTGGATACCGTCTCCGACGGCGCGGCCACGGTCAGCTTCGGTGTAGGCTGGGCCGTCATGGACAACCTGTCAATCGATGCCGTGGTCAACCAGGATGTTCTGTTCACCGGTACCTACATGATATCCGGTGTGGCGGAAACACTGTCCTCGAAACTTTCGGCCACGTATCGCTTTAAATAAGCAGGACGGGAGCATCTTCAACAAAAGCCCCTCCGGAATCGGAGGGGCTTTTTTTTGGCCGAGTGTTACACCAATTGACTTTTTAGGAATGCAAATCTATCATACTTCAATGGCCATCGATAAAGAAAACCTCAAAAAGGGGATTCTCCTCGTCCTCGCTCTTGTCGCGATGGGGATCGCCATGCCCTTCATGATGGGAAACCAGGACACCAATTATTTTATGGTCGAGCTTCCGAACGGCAAACAGATCCTGGCCCAGGTGGCGGACAGTCCGGAGAAACAGGTCGTCGGGCTGTTTTTCACCAAGGAGCTTTCTCCCGATCAGGCCATGCTTTATATTTACGACGACGAAGACTCCCACCCCATCTGGACGAAAAACAGTCATTTCCCGATCGACATTCTCTGGTTGGACCGCGATCGAAAGATCCTGTATATCGAGGAGGCCGCCCCGCCCTGTGCGGAGGATCCCTGTCCCACCTATGGGCCGAAAGAACCCGAAGCTCTTTATGTCATGCAGACCGCGGCCGGATTTGTAAAGGTCAACCAACTCCAACCCGGGATGAGCATGATCTTTAGACTCGTACGACGGGGGTAATGAATGGTAGGGGCGACCCGGTGAGTCGCCCGGATCATCCAGGGCGAGGCACCGCCTCGCCCCTACGGTTTTGCGGTAGTTGGACGTTCCTTGGCGAGGAAAATCGAAACCGTATTGCTTACGTTGTTGGCAATCGCGAGGCCGTTTGAACTTTCCTTGTTGAACTTTCCGGTGACGACCGCGAAGGGGCCATCCCCGGTCCGGTACATCGAGGGCGGATAAACAAACGTTCCGTCCCCCTTTCCAAAGGAAATCGAAAATTTTCCGGTGAGATCATTCGTGGTCAGGAGGTCCTGTTTGCCGTCGTGGTCGTAGTCTCCTGTGAGCACGGAGGTCGGGCCCCCCTCCGAACCGAATTCCATCCCGTCTTGAAAAGTGCCGTCGCTGCGGCCGAGAAAAACGGCCATCGTGCTCTGGGAGCTGTAGATGACGACCAGATCAGTGATGCCGTCTCCATTATAGTCCCCTGTATTGACGATGAGCGGACGGAGGGGCGTTTTGTAGAATTGCGACTTTTCGAAACGGCCGTCTCCCTTGCCCCGATAGATGGCGATACCGGGCTGCACTTCGCCGTTGTCGGCGATCAATAAATCCGGTATACCGTCATGGTTCAGATCGATCGGTGCCAAAGAGGTGGGGCTGTCACCGGGATCGAAGGTGTCGCCGGCCGTGAAGCGTCCGTGACCGTCGCCGATATAAATCAGGATGCGGTCGAGCACCAGCGACACGGCCAGATCAAGCTTCCCGTCCCGATTAAAATCGGCCGCCGCGATAGCCGTCGGGGTTTTGTGAAGATTTTCGGTCTGCGTTACGCGGAAGTTTCCATTCCCTTCCCCCGCGAGGACCATCAATGAAGCATCGGAGTTGTGGATCACCGCGATATCCGGGTAGGGGTCGGTGTCGAAACGGCCGACCACGATCGATTTGGGCTGGACGCCGACCTTGATGGTTTTCTGATCCTGAAAGGTGCCGTCGCCGTTGCCGAGAAGGACCGAGAGATCGTTGCTGCCGAAGTTGGCCGTAACCAGGTCCAGATTTCCGTCGTTGTTCAGATCGGCCGCAGCGATTGCCGTCGGATTCGTGCCGACCGGGTAACTTGTCGGTCCGCTAAATAATTGGGGCGGCGGCGGAGCCGGCGTCCTCGGGTTGCAGCCTGTCATAATAAAAATCAGGAGACAGACCAGGACTGGAATCGGCTTCGGCATAAGGCTTCCTTAACAGGTTCGATCCATTGTAGCCGAACCGGCCACAATCCGCAATGGTCTCGCGTCGCCGGGGTCGAATCCCTTGTTCTAAAACCCTTCCTGTGTTAGCATAATCCCATGAACGCCACCGCCTGGATCTATCACCCCGATTACCTCTTACACGACACCGGCCCTCATCATCCGGAATCGGCCGTCCGCTTGAAAGCGATTATCGGTCGGTTGGAAGAAACCGGACTGATGAAGAAGCTGACGATCTGCTCTCCAGATCCGCCTCGTCCGGATCTGGCCGACTGGATCGCCCGTGTTCATCAGCCCGGTTACCAGGATCAACTTCAACGCCTCCGGCCGGACAAGGGTCTCGCCCGAATCGATTCGGATACGGTGGTGTCTCCCGGATCCTATCATGCGGCGTTGCTGGCCGTGGAGGGGGCGCTGGCGGCGGCGGATGGGATTATGTCCGGACGATTCACGAACGCGTTTTGTGCCGTGAGACCGCCGGGCCATCATGCCGAGTCCAATCGTGCGATGGGGTTTTGTCTTTTTAACAATATTGCGGTCGCGGCCCGATACCTCCAGGAACGGTATCATGTATCCCGCGTGATGATCATCGACTGGGATGTCCATCACGGAAACGGGACGCAGCATATTTTTGAGGAGGACCCGACCGTCTTCTATTTCAGCGTTCACCAGTTTCCACTTTATCCCGGAACCGGGCGCGCGGATGAACACGGCCGTAAGGCGGGTGAAGGCTATACGTTGAACTGTCCTCTGCCGCCGGGTCAAGGGGACGAGGAATACATTTCGGTCTTCGAGAAATCGCTTCGCCCCGCCGTCGATGCGTTTCGTCCGGAGTTCATTCTGGTCTCGGCCGGGTTCGATGCCCATCGGGCCGATCCACTGGCCAATATGGAGGTGACCGAGGACGGTTTCGGCGAGATGACCCGGCGGGTTCGGGATTGGGCAGGAGCCCATTGTCAAGGCAGGGTTCTGTCGTGTCTTGAGGGGGGATACAATCTGGATGCTTTGGCCCATTCGGTGGAGCGCCATCTTGAAGTTTACTTATCGGCAGAAAGTCATTAGTCATGGCGGGATTCAAAAAACATATTTTTGTCTGCATCAACGAACGGACGCCGGACGATCCGCGTGGAAGTTGCTCGGCGAAGAACTCCAGACAGATTCATGAGCATTTTTCCTCCGAGGTCAAGCGGCGAGGTTTAAAGGGGATCGTTCGGGCCAATAAGGCCGGTTGCCTGGACCATTGCTCCCACGGTCCATCCGTCGTGATCTATCCGGAAGGCATTTGGTATACGGTTCGTACGCTCGAAGACGCCGATGAGATTATGGATCGTCATATCGTCAAGGGCGAGGTGGTCGAGCGGCTTTTGATGGGGGGGGAAAATGAGACGTAGGGGCGGTTCGAGAACCGCCCGAACATTTGCACAGGTTCCCGCATCGAACATGAGAGGATCCAATGTCCACCATTGAAGAGAAATGGGCCGCCAATGAAGAGAAGGCCGCATTTATAAAAACGTTCCCCGGTTTGTTTCTAAGCTGGCCCGAGGTCCTAGGCAGGAAAATCAAAAAGGTCGTTCCACTCAAAGATGGAAGCGGTGCCGTCCTGATGATGGAGGACGCGACCTTTACGGTTGCCTCCAAAATTGACCCCACGATTCATCAGATTTATGAGGGGATTCAGTCCCTTCGTCCGGATCTGGAATCACGTCTTTCCGAGGCCTACCGTAATCTGGACAAGAAGGTATTTCAGGACAAGGAAATGAGCCGCAAGGCCCGTTTAGAAAAGATATTGGGAGCGATACGAAATAATATGGCTGAAATACCTGAATTAAAAAAAGAAATAGAAAAGCTGATCCGGGAACTTCCTCGCTGATTTTTAGGGTCAAAAACCGCATTTGAAAATCGGCAAGTCATTTATATAAAACAAGAAGTTAGATGCGGTTGCCCACCGATTCCTACGTTATTCCGGTTTATTTCTTATTGATTCCCGCTCGAATTCTCCGTATAATACCGTATAAACATCCCTTAAATCAGTAGAAAGGATACGTGGTGGCCAAGGAGCTTACGAAGGCCGAGGAATTTTTCCTCAAGAAATTTCATCTGAATACGAGTCAGCTTGAGCAGACCATCGGAAAAGCGCTGGGAAAACAGATCGATTACGCCGATCTTTATTTTGAGTACCGCACAAACGAAGCGGTCAGCCTGGAAGAAGGCATGGTTAAAAAGGCCGCGAAGTCGATCGGCCAGGGGGTTGGGGTCAGAGCCGTAGCCGATGAGAAAACGGGTTACGCCTACTCGGACGAGATCACGCTTAAAAATCTGGAGCTTGCCGCGAGAACAGCCCGATACATTACGACGGACCGCTCGGTAGGCAAACCCGTGCCGGTTCGGAGCGATGTCGGTCTTGTTGGACCAGATCTTTATCCGATCCAGACGCCGGTTTCGCAGATCCCGGTTCAGGAAAAGATCGATCTCTTGCATCAAATCGATGTCCTGGCACGACGATACGATACACGGATTAAGAAAGTGATGGCCTCCTTCGCCAGCGAGCACAAGGCGATTCTGGTCGTCACCTCCGAGGGTCGGATCGTCGGCGATATCCAGCCGCTTTCCCGTCTTAATGTGACCTGCATTGCGGAAGAGAACGGAAACCGGCAGGTCGGTAGTTTTGGAGGGGGCGGCCGCGTCGACTATTCTTTTTTCCTGGAGCACCGCCGTTTTGAAACGTATGTCAAAGAAGCCGCCCGTCAGGCCGTACTGAATCTTTCGGCCGTCGCTGCCCCGGCGGGTATGATGGACGTGGTCTTGGGACCGGGCTGGCCCGGAATTCTTCTGCACGAGGCGATCGGTCACGGTTTGGAGGGGGATTTCAATCGAAAACGGACCTCGGCCTTTACCGACTTGATCGGAAAACAGGTCGCCTCCGAGCTCTGCACGATCGTCGATGACGGAACGATCCCGGGGCGTCGCGGGTCCTTGAACGTCGACGATGAAGGAACGCCGACCCACCGGACCGTCTTGATCGAAAAGGGGATGTTAAAGGGTTACCTTCAAGATCGATTAAATGCAAAGTTGCTAAGGATGGCGCCGACCGGGAACGGCCGCCGGGAAAGTTTCATGCATATCCCGATGCCGCGCATGACGAACACCTTCATGTTGGCGGGGGAGTCTCTTCCGGAAGAGATCATCCGTTCGGTGAAAAACGGCCTGTACGCCGTCTCCTTCGGCGGCGGACAGGTCGACATCACCAGCGGCAAGTTCGTCTTCTCGGCCAGCGAGGCCTACCGGATTGAGGACGGGAAGGTGACCGTGCCGGTGAAAGGGGCGACGCTGATCGGGAACGGTCCGGATGTTTTAAAGCGCGTGACGATGGTCGGAAACGATCTTCAATTGGACGCGGGTGTCGGCACCTGCGGAAAGGACGGTCAATCCGTGCCGGTGGGGGTTGGGTTGCCGACGCTGAGGATTAATGGCATGACCGTCGGTGGAACCCAGGGATAAACGGAAGGCGCGGGATGATTCCATACCAGGATCTTGTCACAGAGGTATTAAAGAAGGCCCGGTCCAAAGGGGCTACGGCGGGCGATGTCATGCTCGTGGAGGGCGACAGCTTCGACGCTCAGGTCCGGCTCAAATCGATCGACAAACTGAGCAACGCCCACGAGAAACGGTTGGGGTTGCGGTTGTTTTTCGGAAACCGGAGCGCGGTCTGTTCGACCTCCGATTTCTCGGCCGAGTCCATCGACCGGCTGGTGGAGGATACGTGTTATCTGGCCCGTTGCACGGCCGAAGATCCCCATGCCGGTCTCCCGGAGCCGGCGGCTCTTGTTTTGCCGGACCTGGATCTCTACGACGACACGCTCCACGAATGGAAGATGGAAGACAAGATCGATCTCGCCGTGCAGGCCGAATCGGCCGCGTTGGGATACGACGCCCGGATCACCAATTCCGAAGGGGCGGGTCTTTCCCATTCCAGTCGGCGTGTGGTGTACGCCAACACGCATGACGTGATCGGGAGTTTTCCGGTCAGCTATGTCTCGTTTTCGGTCTCGCCGGTTGCGACGGTCGACGGCACGATGCAACGGGATTACTGGTACTCCGCCAAGCGGAAGATCAAGGAGTTGGCCTCTCCCGAATCGGTCGGCCGCGCGGCCGCACAGAGGACGCTTCGGAGACTGGGGGCGCGTAAGATCGCGACCGATGAAATACCGGTGATCTTCGACCCCGAAACGGCGGCCGAGCTGATCGGCAGCCTCAGCGCCTGCGTGTCGGGTTACGCCGTCTATAAAGGAGCCTCGTTTCTGGCCGGGAAGCTGGGCCAGCCGGTGGCCGCTTCGTCCGTGACGGTCTTGGATAACGGGTTGATTCCCTCGGCGCTGGGATCCCGGCCGTTTGACGGGGAGGGCTTGCCGACGCGGAAGACGACCGTGATCAAAAAAGGGCTGCTGGAAAGCTATCTGCTGGACAGCTACTCCGCCCGGAAATTGGGATTGCAATCCACCGGCAATGCGGCCCGGAGCGTAGGAGACGTCCCGTCCGTTTCGCACACGAATTTCTACCTTGTTCCTGGAACGAACAGTCCGGAGGAGATCCTCCGTTCCGTGAAGCGGGGGCTGTACGTCGTGGAGATGATCGGGTTCGGAGTCAACCATGTCACCGGGGATTATTCACGCGGGGCGGTGGGACTTTGGATCGAAAACGGCGAGTTGACCTATCCCGTAGAGGAAATCACGATCGCGGGCAACCTGAAAGAAATTTTTATGGATATCGAAATGATCGGGAACGATCTGGAACTTCGGGGCACGATCGCGGCACCCACGATCAAAATATCAAAAATGACCGTGGCGGGTCATTAACGGTGAAGAAGGGCGGGCAGACAAGATGAAAATCGTAAAAGCCTTTGCTCCAGCGTCTATCGGAAATATCGGTCCGGGATTCGATGTATTGGGGATGGCGATCACCGGTCTGGGGGATACTGTGACGGCCGAAAAGAGCCGGGGCCGGGAGGTCGTGATCCGCGAGATCAAAGGTGGGGACCGAACCATCCCTCTGGAGGCCGATCGGAATACCGCCGGAATCGCGGCGCGGGAAGTTCTCAAACAGGTCAAGGCCAAGCAGGGGGTGGAGCTCACGATTCAGAAGAACATCCCCGGAACGGGTCTGGGCAGCAGCGCGGCCAGCGCCGTTGCCGCGGCCGTCGCGGTCAATGCCCTGTTTGGGAACAGGCTGGATCGCGACGAGCTGATCGCTCCATGCGGCGTGGCGGAGCACACCATCAGCGGAGGGTATTTTATCGACAACGTCGCGGCTTCGTTGCTGGGCGGAATCATCGTCAGCCATGCGGCCCAGCGTCAGGCCTTTTCGATCGGCACCATTCCCGATCTGATCGTGGTGGTCGTGACGCCGTACCACAGCGTGCTGACCAAGATTTCACGCGCGGTGCTTCCCGACAAGGTCCCGTTGAACCTGGTGGTGTCGAACATGGCCTTTACGGCGACGATGGTGGCGGCCGTGGCCCAGAAAGACGCCCGGCGCTTCGGTCTGGCGATTCAGGACGGCATCGTCGAGCCGGCCCGGGCTCATCTCATCCCGGGATTTCAGGACGTGAAATCCGCGGCCCTGAAGGCGGGCGCCTTGGGTTCTTCGATCAGCGGCGCGGGCGCGTCGGTCTTCGCCGTGACGGACCGGTCCAGCTACGCCAAGAAGATCGGTCTGGCGATGCAAAAAATCTTCCAGCAGCACGGGATCTCTTCCACGATCACCGTTTCCCGGATCGACAAACAGGGTGCGCGCGTCCTGCGCGCGAAATAGATAGCCACGGGCGACGTGAGCCCCTACAATAAAGACCGTCGCGCATGGATAGAAAATCCTTCGAAAAGTTGGTTCAGGAGGCGTTGGATCGCATCCCGTCCGAGTTCCAGTGCGCGATGAAAAATGTGGCGGTGGTGATCCAGGATCGGCCGGGTCCCGAAGTGGACGAGGATCGGGACGGAGAGGAAGCGGACGAGCTCTACGGGCTTTATCAAGGGGTTCCCCTTCCCGATCGGTCGGCGGACGATTCCGGAACGACGCCCGACATCATCTTTCTTTATCAGAAACCGCTGGAGGAGGATTTTCCGGATCGCGAGGATCTGATCCGGGAGATCGAGATCACCGTCGTCCATGAAATCGCGCATTACTTCGGCTTTGACGAAGAGGCGCTCGAACGGTACGGGTACGATTGATCGAAGGGCAAAGGGCTGAACCGGATGCAGGAACCACAGCCGAAAACGATCGAAAAACTCTTTATCGCGAACCGCGGCGAGATCGCCTGCCGTACGATCCGAACCTGTTGGGAATTAGGGATCCGGACGGTGGTCGGCTATTCCGATTGCGACGCGCTGTCCTACCATGTGAAGCTTTCGGATGAAGCGGTTCATCTCGGACCTTCCCCGGCCATGTTGAGCTACATGGATATCGGAAAGGTGGTGGATGCCGCCCGGAGAACCGGCTGTCAGGCCGTCTTTCCCGGATACGGGTTTCTATCGGAAAATCCCAATTTCGCACGGGCCTGCCGGGATGCCGGCTTGATCTATATCGGACCCACCTCCGAAGTGATCGCACGGATGGGGGACAAGATCGCGACCAAAAAGGCCCTCGCGGATGCCGGGGTCCCAATCATCCCCGGCCTGCCGAAGGTGACGTCGGCCGATCAGATGGTCAAGTTCGGGAAAGAGGTGGGCTGGCCGATCATCATCAAGGCCGCGGCGGGCGGGGGCGGTCGCGGCATGCACCGGGTCGATTCGGCCGACCAAGCCAAGGCCGCGCTGGAGCGGGCCGTCTCGATCTCGCAGAAACTGTTCGGCAGCGATGAAGTCTACGTCGAGAAGTACATCCGCGGCGCCCGCCACATCGAGTTCCAGTTCATCGCCGACGCCTACGGCCGAGTGGTTCATCTGGGAGATCGGGAATGCTCCATCCAGCGCCGGCACCAGAAGCTCGTGGAGGAGGCGCCGTCATCTTTGTTGGACGAGCGGCTCCGCAACGAGATGGGCGAGGTCGTCGTGAAGGCCGCCAAGGAGATCGGGTACGTCACGGCCGGCACCCTGGAGTTTCTGGTGTCGCCCGATCTTCGCTACTACGCCATCGAGGTGAATCCCCGGATTCAAGTGGAGCACACCGTCACCGAGATGGTCGTCGGCATGGACATCATCCGGATGATGATCCGGATGGCCGTCGGCACGCCGCTCCGCTTCCGCCAGGAGGAGATCCGGATCTCGAGCCACGCCATCCAATGCCGGGTCAACGCCGAGGATCCCAAAAAGGATTTCGCGCCCTCGTACGGGACCGT
>Ga0335085_10009039_pt1 | contig 15095 bp, 16 predicted proteins | sample Lox_Sample_45_FD_206712 | JGI IMG/M metagenome (GOLD analysis project Ga0335085, IMG submission 206712) | Soil microbial communities from Loxahatchee National Wildlife Refuge, Florida, United States - Lox_Sample_4.5 | ecosystem: Environmental > Terrestrial > Soil > Wetlands | place: USA... | reverse complement strand
GACTCGATTGTGATTTCGGAAGCCTGGTCCGGGCTGCGTATGTCGCCCATTCGCGCCAGATTCCGCTCGGTGGCCAGTTAGTCGATGGTTTTGTGAAGCCGATTTCGCCCATCGGCATCCAATCTGATACCCTCGGTCACCTTTCCCAAGCCTTATCGGTTTAGATAACCCGGGCCGTTGTTACAATTATCTTTTATGCATGGTTTACCTCTCCCCCTGGCGGCATTCCTGGCAGGAATCCTGTCTTTCCTGTCCCCTTGCGTATTGCCGTTAGTTCCCGGCTACGTGTCGCTGATCTCGGGCGCGACCGTAGAGGACTTGCAGTCCGACAACCGACACATGCTGGGAACGGTGATGCTGCACTCGCTGACTTTCATTCTGGGGTTCAGCGTGGTGTTCATTGCACTGGGGGCGGTTGCGACCAGTATTGGTCAACTGGCCAACGAGTATCACAATCTGCTTGCCAAGGTCGCGGGTGTGATCGTGATCGTCTTCGGCCTGCATCTTACCGGATTGCTGAAGATCAAGGCGCTCTACGCCGACAAGCGGATGCACGACGTCAAGGGCGGATCCAGCGCCCTGGGATCGTTCGCCGTGGGCTTTGCCTTCGCTTTTGGCTGGACTCCCTGCATCGGTCCAATTCTGGCGACGATTCTGGTTTTTGCCGGCGCGCAGGAGACCCTCATTAAGGGCGTCCTTCTGCTCGCGGTCTATTCCCTCGGATTGGCGGTACCATTTCTCCTGACATCACTGGGAGTCGATCGCTTCCTGGGCTTTTACACCAGGTTTCGCCGCCACCTGCATACTGTTGAAGTCGCCAGTGGAATTCTCCTTATCGCGGTTGGCGTGCTTATTTTCATGAATAACCTAAAGCTCCTATCCGGTTATTTGTCGTTCTTAAACCGGTTCGCGCTCTAGCAAAAGGTTGAGAAATTGTGAAACGTAATGCCCTCGTGTTCGCGGCCCTGCTGACTGCCATTGTGGCCATGATTGCCGCCGGCAAGTACATTACGCGTGTTCGCCACCACAACGCGGTCACACTGGTGGGCGATGTCCGCGGCATAACCGCGCCCGACTTCGAACTGGCCTCGTTGGATGGCAGGAAGGTCAAGCTCTCGGATTATCGCGGCAAAGCGGTATTACTGAACTTCTGGGCGACCTGGTGTTCGCCGTGTAAGGTGGAAATGCCCTGGTTCGTTGACCTGCAGAAGAAGTATGGGAATGATGGGTTGGTTGTCCTCGGCGTTGCCATGGACGATAGCGACAATACGAAGATCGCGCAATTCGCCAGCGAAATGGGTGTCAACTATCCCATCTTGCTCGGTACCGAGAAAGTCTCCGACCAATATGGCAACGTACAGTTTCTGCCGACAACCTTTTACATCGATCGCGAAGGCAGAATTATCGGAAAGGGTACAGGTCTGCTTGGACGCGGTGAGATTGAAGAGAACATTCAGAAAGCGCTGGCCTCGCGCCTGGCCGGAGTAGACAAAGCCGAATCTTCTGTCGCAGTTTCTCCGGCCGCGAAACCGCAGACCGCCGCGCAATGAAGCCGCTTTGCATTTTCCTGTTGCTCGCTGTCGCTCTGGCCTCGATCGCCGTGGCCCAACAGCCCGGTCAAACCGCTCCGACAGTAGAAGTAGCTCCGGTTGGCAAGGTGCAGGTCCGTGCGGGCGCGACCGCAAAAGTCGAGATCGATTTCCGCATCGGCGCCGACTTCCACATCAATTCCAACAAGCCACACTCGGAGCTGCTGATTCCCACTATGTTGCGGCTGAATGCAAGCGATCCAATCAAGATTTCATCGGTGACCTATCCCGCCGGACAGGATATGTCGTTCCCCTTCGCCCCCATGGACAAGCTGAGCGTTTACAGCGGCGATTTCGCCATCACCACCGCGGTTAAGGCTTTGCCGACCGCCGCCAGCGGGACCTATCCCGTTAGCGGAGAGCTGCACTTCCAGGCATGCGACCACAGTGCCTGCTATCCGCCGAAGTCGATTCCTGTGAAGTTCGAAATTACAGTCCTGAATCGGTAAGTCGAATCAGTCCCGCCACGCGGGACGACAGAAGAAGGCCCAGCGATTCATCGCTGGGAAAGCCGCGGGGAAGACCACGAGTCCCCCGGGGGCGACGTACGTTTCGGGCGCCTCACAGGCTCTGCGGGAGTCTTCAAGCGGAGAATTCCGCCTTACGGCCACATAATCTCAGTCAGTAGCACGACCACATGCGCTACCGCCGCATGGTCGTGTCCCATACCTTCCGGGGTCTTCGCTTTGATGCCAACCTGGTCAGGCTTGACGCCCAATAGCTTGGCTACACTTTCCTGGATCGCAGCCGCATGCGGACCAATCTTCGGCGCCGCAAGAACCAGGGTACAGTCGACGTTCCCGACTTTGTAGCCCTTAGCGGCAATCTGATTCATGGCTTCGCGCACGAAGACTGCGGAGTCGGCGCCCTTCCACTTGGGCTCGCTCGGGGGAAAGTAACTCCCGATGTCGCCGGCTGCCACCGCCCCCAACAACGCATCGGTGAGCGCGTGCAGCAGTACGTCCCCGTCCGAATGCCCGGCCAGTCCGCTGTCATGGGGCAACAGCACGCCGCCGATTCGCAGCGGCACGCCGGGCTGGAACTCGTGGGAATCCCAGCCGATTCCGACTCGCGGGACGCGAACGACTTGTGTGTTGAATGTCACGAAGGCGTCTTATCCTGAGGCGCGCGTTTTGCTGCCGTCCTCTTGCGACAGGAAGAACTCAGCCAGCTCTAGGTCGGCAGGCGTAGTGATCTTCAGATTGCGCGGTGATCCCATGACGACATGCACAGCTCCGCCGGCCCGCTCGATGAGCGACGCTTCGTCGGTTCCAAGAAAACCGTCCGCGACGGCTTCGGCGAATGCTTTCTGGAGTAATCCGAAGCGGAAGCCCTGGGGGGTCTGCGCCATGACCATGCGCTCCCGGGGGACAGTAGCTAGCACCACCGCCCCGTCCGCCGTGCGGTCCACCTGCTTGACCGTATCAACCGCGGGTACGCCGGCGATGGCTGCATCGTACTTCTTCACCGCCTCGATCACCCCGCTGATGGTTGCCGCGTCGACCAGCGGACGCACCGCATCGTGAACCAGCACGATGTCATCGGGCGCCGCATCCAGTGCCGCCAGCGCGTTGGCGACGGAATCTTGCCGATGTTCCCCGCCTTCGACCACGCGCACCGACTTCTTCAACCCCGCCTGCTTGATCTGCTCTAGAAATCCGGCAGTTTCGTTCTTGCGCAGCGCAACCACAATCTCGTCCACTCGCTCGTGGTCGGCGAATTTCCGAATGGTATGCAACAGGATCGGAGTGCCGTGGAGTTCGAAGAACTGCTTGCTCTTACTTCCGGCCGACACCGCAGACATGCGAGTGCCCAGGCCGGCTGCGGGAATGATCGCGATAATTTTCATGTCGGGCAGCGCAGTATAACCGTCAACCGCGGATCCGTTCAAATCGCAAGACGGCACCTCAAATTACTCGGTCTTGGGAATCTCCGGCACCGCAGCCGGCGTCGGTGGCGGCTTTCTTAGGTCAGGACGCGGATCGGCCGAACGTGGCTGCATCACGGCTGCCCGCTCATCGAACTTCCCGAAGATCATCTTGCCCGCCGTCGTCTGCAGGACCGACGTTACCGAAATGTCGATGTTCTTTCCGATCATCTTGCGCGCGTTATCCACGACCACCATGGTCCCGTCGTCCAGATAAGCCACGCCCTGGTTATATTCCTTGCCTTCCTTGAGGATGAATACCTTCATCACCTCGCCGGGCAGAACGATCGGCTTGAGCGAATTGGCCAGTTCGTTGATGTTCAGAACTTCCACACCCTGCAGTTGAGCGACCTTGTTGAGGTTGAAATCGTTCGTGACAATTTTGCCCTCATACACTTTCGCCAGCTCGATCAGCTTGAGGTCGACTTCTCGGATTGCCGGAAAATCGTCTTCCACGATCTGCACCGTCAGCGTGGCGATCTTCTGGATCCGCTGCAGGATGTCCAGTCCGCGCCGCCCCCGGTTGCGCTTCATCGAGTCGGCCGAATCCGCCACCAGCTGCAACTCGCGCAGCACAAACTGCGGCAGTACGATGACCCCGTCCAGAAAGCCCGTCTCGGCGATGTCGGCGATGCGGCCGTCGATAATGACGCTCGTGTCGAGGATCTTGTAGCTTTTCTTGGCTTGCTTCTCGCCCCCGAAGATCCCCCCCAGCGCCGCCAGGTTGAGCAGGTCGCCCTTCCCGGCGCCAACGACCAGTCCTACGTAGGCCATCAGCAGCATCAGAAAAAGCTGCAGGAAGCTCTGCGTCGGCCCCGGTTGCAAACTGTTACGGATGACCAGGCTGAACAAGTAGGCGCCAATGATGCCCAGGATGCTGCCGATCACCGCTCCGATCAGCCGCTTCAGGCTCACCTTGCGCAGACGAATCTCGAAAAGGACGACAGCTGCGCCGAACAGCAGACCGGCTGCTGCAGCCGGCCAGCGTTCCAGCCCTAGAGGTCTAAGTTCGTAACTCGATAGTGCCGTAAGAAAGACGAATAAAATCCGAAGAACGACCAGGTCCAAGAGACACCTCCCGGGGCCGGCCCTGGCATCGAAAAACGAGTTATGAAGTACGCCGAGAAGTGCTCACCGCAGATTAGGCCGGCGCCTCACTCTCATTCCACAGACGCATTGGGGCCTCTTATTACCAGTAAACGGGGCAGTTTTTTAAGATATGAAATTGCCCCGAGCTGCGAACAAGTGGCAGAACTACCACAGTCCCATACCGCAGCCGAAGTATAACCTAAGTTTTGACAGGACGTTGGCACGCCCCGGTCGCTCTTTTGGCCAGTTGACGTCATCCCGAGCGGTCGGCCCCTCGTCCCTCCCGGCGGTTAGGCGAAAAGCGCCCCGATGCCGGCTCCCACCAACGTGACCACCGCCCACCAACCAAACACGACGCTCATGCAGGTGCCACGCTTCACTCGGGTCACGCAGGAGTAGCCGATTCCGGTCAGAATCAGCACCCAGATGTTGAATATGTCGATCGCGCTCAATACGGAGTACAGGAAGTGTGAGCTGTTCGGGTCAGCCAGCCCGCCGAGATTACTCGCCACCGGATTCTGGAAGGTGAATCCCTCTGCCGCCCCCACTCCTACAAGGACAGTGGCAATCAGCGTTTTGATAATGGTTGGCAAGAACGCGTACATGCTGATTGCCATGGCCTGCATGAACTTGACCTCGGCTCCAAAGCCGAAGTTGAAAGTTGCCATCAGCACCCCGGCAATTATGCCGATGAACACCAGCGTAAGCACCGGCGCGCTGTAGGAAAAGTAGCGAGTGGCGGTGCCGCCTATACGCATGGCGTTGGCCTTCTGGTCTGCCGGCAAGTTGTCGATCTTGTCCATCTGTTTGGGACTCTGCCGCAACTGGTTCTCGTAAGCCGTTTCCATCGTGAGTTTCTTGTCGACGGTAAACACCATCGCCAGCCCGACAATCGACATCAGGATCCAGGGCACGATCCATCGCGCATTGTGCCGGATATCGGTAAAGGTCTTCGTCGGAGCGACAAACGTATCCACGATGCGCTCCACTTCGGTGAGGGGCTTTCCTTCCACAGGAATCGCGCTGGCAGCTTCACTCATGGCTCTCTCCTCGAGGTCCGGCGGGAACTTCTCCCGGCCGCCTCAGCCTGAACATGACATCTTGTAGCTAGGTGAGGACGGGCAGGATTGTAGCATTACCGCTCAGTGGCGTACGCAGCGGAACGCCCCATCACCGCTCTTCGTCGCCGAAACGTATACTGCAAGAATTAAAGAACTCCGTGTCTTCTGTGCCTCTGTGGTGAAGTTCGGTGCGGTTGTGCGACTGCCCTTGCCACCTTAGACTAATTACATGCACGCCCACGCCAGCGGGTCGAACGATTTAGCGACCTCCCGTGTTCTGCGGATCTCGCTGGTGATTACGCTCGGTTATATCGTCCTGCTGGTGATAGCCGGAATTCGCGCCCACAGTCTCGCTCTGCTGTCGGAAGCCGGACACAACCTCTCCGACTTTTTTGCTCTTCTCTTGTCCTGGGGCGCGGTTTATCTCTCGGGGCGCAGCCCCAATGCCCGCAAGACGTTTGGATACAATCGCGCGGGAGTTCTGGCAGCGTTCGTTAACGGACTCACTCTGGTCCTCATCTCGTTCTACATCTGGTACGAGGCCTTCCATCGGCTGCTGAATCCAGTCGACGTGCATGCTGGCCTCATGATCTGGGTGGCCGCAGCAGGCGTCATCATGAACGGGGGTATCGCCTTATTGCTGATGCGTGGCCGGCGCGACATCAATCTGCGCAGCGCGATTGTTCACGAGATCGGAGACACCCTCTCGACGGCAGCGGTCATTATCGGCGGCATCGCCATCGCCCTCACCGGTCAGCGCTGGATCGACCCGGCACTCTCGGTCGGCATCGGCGTCATGATCCTGTGGTCGTCCATCGGCATCATTCGCGAGAGCCTCAACATTCTGCTGGAAGGCATTCCCAGCGGCATGGCGCTCGATAGCATCGAATCTTGCATTCGCACCATTCCCGGAGTCAACGACGTTCACGACCTGCACGTCTGGAGCATTGGCAGCGATACCCACTCGCTTTCCTGTCACGTCAGCATCGCCGACATGCGTGCCTCCGAAAGCGAAAATCTCTTGCGCCAGATTCGCGATGAACTTGGTTCGCGCTTTCATATCCACCACACCACCATTCAGTTCGAATATGCGGTGTGTGAAGTCGCGCACGGCTGTGTCATCCCCGCCAGCCCCGGCCACGAACACACGCACGAACACTAGAAGTGCTCATGCAGTCGGCCGCGTCAGGACACGTCTGCAGAGGTTGCGAAAGAATCGCCTTTACCACCGCCTCGCATCAGGGCACGACCTTTGGTCGTGCCGATTTGCTCCCTATTGGCTGTCATCACGAGGGGCTTTTAGCCCCGAGGGATCTGCTTTTCGACTCTTTCCGCAACCACCTTACTATTGCCCCGATGTCGTCACTGCTCTCACCGCCCATGCTGCTTCCGAAAAATCACTTCCACATCCTCAACCGTATTAACGTCTGCCGGCGGCTTGTCACGCCTGATCCGCACAATCCGAGGAAACCGTAGTGCATATCCGCTGTCGTGCCTCTCCGAGCGCATAATGGCATTGAACGCTACCTCCAGCACGATCTCCGGCTCAACTTCGCGCAGAAACCCGTGATCGGCCGTCGTGTGCGCCAGAAACCACTGCGTCATGTCGGCGATTTCGACATCGGTTAGTCCCGAGTACGCCTTGCCGATGTTGACCAGCTCTTCGCCCTTGCGAACCGCAAAAGTGTAATCACTCAGCACGCCGATCCGCTTGCCGTGTCCGTATTCGACCGCAGTGACCACAACATCAAGCGTGGCCAGTTCCCGCTTGAGCTTTAGCCACCAGCGGCCACGCTTTCCCGGCGTGTAAGGCGATTGCAGGTCCTTGATCATCAGCCCTTCATTGCCGCGCGCCATGGCCTCATCGAAGTAGGATTCAAGTTGTTCAGCCGAGTCCGCCCGACGTGTGGGAGCGCGCAGTACCCAGCCCGAGACCGGCTCTTCGTCCTCAAACAACAGCTTTGCTTGTTGCTTTTGGATGGGCACAGGCTCAATGCGTCCGGCAGCTGGAAACACGCTATCCAGAATCGCATTACGCTCGGCCAGCGTCAGGTCGAGCGTAACTTCTCCGGCGTTGTAGATCACGTCAAACACAACGTATGCCACCGGCACTGCGGCGATCATCTGCTCGCTGACTTGCTTGCGACCCAAACGTTGTTGCAGCGACGAGAACGGCATAGCGTGGCCGCCATCTTCGCCGTCCTGCCAGGCCAGGATCTCACCGTCGAGAATCACCTCACCTGAAACGCCCGCCAACGTCGCAACGACTTCGGGGAAGGACTCCGACACGTCGTCCAGGGTGCGCGAGAACAGTCGCACACGGCCGTTCCCGACATGAGCTTGCGCCCGGATGCCATCGTACTTGTCTTCCACTTGGGCATGCTCGAAGTACTCGAACGCCTCCGCGGCATTGGCAGCCGGGCTCGCGAGCATGAATCCGATGGGGTGAAACAGACGCATGCGCACGTCGTCCAGCCGATGCTCCGCGGCCATTTGCAACGTCGCTCCGATGTCACCCAGCAACATGTTGGCGCGCTGCACCTTGGCAAACGGTTCGTCGTAGGCCTTGGCGATCGCTTCTTCCACCAGGCTTTCCTTCAGCCCGATCCGCAAGTCACCGCTAATGATCTTGACGATGTACTTTGCGGCCAGCGGCGACGAATGCTCGAGCAACGATTTCAGGATCGCCGCCTTGGCGATGGCCGTTCGCGTCGCGGCAATCTCGTCGAACCTTCTACGTACCTCGGCAAGCGACGGCCCACTTCTCGCTGATCTGTTGCGGGCCGAAAGCAGCTCAAACGCCGCTGCTCCTAAGTCTCCATGCTTCCGATAGGCCTCTCGCATCTGGGCTTCATTCGCGTCTGTGAGTTCTTCGAGCAACCGCCAAAGCGCAGCGCCGCCAACTTGCAGCGTGCGTTCCTCGTATGCCGGAAAGGCGCGCCCCGACAAGAACACTGCCGAGATCGTCGCATCCTCCAACGGGCGCGAGCGAAAGTACTCCGCCAGCAATGTGATCTTCTCCGTCTTCTTCGTGGTGGCGGCGATCCGCTCGCAGGTTTTGGCCAATTCGTCCATGTGGCTACTAGAAACCTAGAGCATAAACGGGCTTTGAAGGGGCACGGCTCTGTAGGTTGCTGAAAAGTCGCTTGAGCACAGCCTCGTATCAGGGCACGACTTTCAGTCGTGCCGGCAAGTTGTATTGTTGACCCGCTGCGCGGACTTCAGTCCGCGCGGCCACTGACCTCGAACGTTGCCGCCGCCTCCGCAACCCCACCCCGGGATCTCTCATATCACGACTCCATGTGACCTGTGTCCTTTCATCCTCAATCCTCTGTCCGGTAAACAAAGCAGCGTGAGGAAAAAGGCTATGGTGCGCCTGCCCGCCCGGGTGTCGCTCAGCCGGACCGAGGTTGTACAGGGGGTCTTTGACAAGACCTTTCGGGAGGGTTGAGTCTGATTAACCCTCTAGTTAACTGGTATCACGTCTCGCCCCGCCCAGGGCAGCGATGCGACTGCCACATGACGAAAATAGTGCAACGTAAGTCTAAGGGCGAGAGATGGATACGTGTAACATAGAATGTTTTCAATTGGTTGCGAACAATTTATAGCCAACCCATTGATTCTAAAGAGTCGCGCAATTGCTTTTTTGTGAGTTGTATGGCCGAAGCATACAATTCGTCGCCGGGCGGGAAGAGTTACCTTTTGGTTAATACACGAGCGAAGTGGGAACTCGGAGGTCGAAGTTAGGGTGAAAGCGTCCGGGCGCATTGACACCAGGAGGGAACCTTCATACGCTATAAAGAGTCCTCCCGTGCGCCGTATCCTGCCGTGGGACATCTAACCACTATGCCCGCACTCTTGCGCCATCTTCGCTTCCTTGTTGCTGTCCAACTGCTCCCCGCCCTTGAAAGTGGCGAAGAGACCTTGGTCGGCGGCCAGGCCGTGCTCGAAGGCGTCATGATGCGCTCGCCGCACGCGTGGGGTATCTCCGTTCGCAAGCCCGATGGCACGATTTCGACGCACTCCGAGCCGCTCGAACGGCTCTCGGAAAAGCACAAGTGGATGGGCTGGCCGGTCGTCCGTGGCGTCATTACGCTCGGCCAGGCCATGGTGCTCGGATTCCGTGCGCTGCGCTACTCGGCTGATGTGGCTCTCGATGCCATTCCGGCAGATGAGCGCGAAGCGACCAAAAAGACCGAGATCAGCGGTTGGGCGGCGGCCATAAACATCATTCTGTCGGTCGGCTTCTTCATTTTTCTATACAAGTTCGTTCCCCTGGTTGCAGCCACCAAACTCAAGAACGTGTATCCGGTATTCGGTAACCAGGTTTGGTTCAATGTCATTGACGGCGTGATTCGCATCGCCCTCTTTCTGCTCTTTATCTGGGGCGTCTCGCTCATGCCCGATATCCGCCGCGTCTATCAGTATCACGGCGCCGAGCACAAAACCGTCTTTGCTTTCGAGTCGCAGGATCCCCTGGAACCGAAGACCGTGCAGGCCTATTCGACCTTCCATCCGCGCTGCGGGACCAGCTTCCTCATGACGGTCATGATCATCTCGATCCTGATCTACATGCTCTTCCCCGCGCATACGTTCGTCACCCGCTTCCTGTTGCGCATCGCGCTGCTGCCGGTAATCGCGGGCTTATCGTACGAGATGATTCGTTTCGCCGCCAAGCACGGCAAGTCGTTGTTCGCCTTGCTGACCAAGCCCGGTCTCTGGCTCCAGCGGATCACCACCAAGCCGCCGAGCGACGATCAGGTGGAGTGCGCGATCTCCGCTCTGAATGAGGCCATGGAACTCGAGAAGGTTCGCGGCGGCGAACTCGTCATTGCCTAGCGGCCCCCGCCGCGATCATTTGTTCCCCACAAGTCCTTTTGGTCCAATTCCAGTCGCAGGAACCTTGCGGCATAGCCGCTTGGGGTAATTGAATGAACTCTGTCGAATCGGTAGCCTTCATCCGTAAATTCATCGAGGCGTGCGTGCGCGCCGATCCCGACGAGTTCGCCGCCTTCTTTGCTGAAGACGCGATCTGGTGGAACGCACCGTGGGATGCGGTGGTGGGTCGCGACGCGATTCGTGAAACGCTGCGGCGCGGGGCTCAGCGTATGATTGCCTTACCTTGGGAGATCCGCCACATTGCGGCCAATGGCGACAGAGTGTTCACCGAGCGGATCGACCATTTCATCGTCGGCGAGACGCGGATCAGCGTTCCCTGCATGGGCATATTCGAGCTTCGCGACGGCAAGATTTCCGCGTGGCGTGACTATTGGGACCTGAAACAGTTTGAGCGTCAGTTGCCGGCGAAGCCCGCCGGCATTTCATAAGATAAGAAGAGTTGGTAATCATGTTTGAGCGTCTGGAACAAATCGAAGCGAAGTACGAAGAGCTGAATCAGGCTTTAGCGTCGCCGGAGATCGTCTCCGACTCGGCGCGTTACCAGAAGACTGCCAAAACGCACAGCGAGCTGTCTCCGGTGGTCGAAAAGTATCGCGAATACAAGGACCTCACTCGCGGTATCGCGGAAAGTAAAGCGTTACTGGAGGGCGAAACTGATCCCGACATGCTGGCCTACGCCCAGGAGGAGCTGACCCAACTAGACAAGCGCCTGCACGAGGTCGAAGAAGAGCTGAAGGTTCTCCTGCTCCCCAAGGATCCTAACGACGAGAAGAACGTCGTCCTCGAAATCCGCGCCGGCACCGGCGGCGATGAGGCGACCCTGTTCGCGGCCGAGATGTTCCGCATGTACAACCGCTATGCGGAAACAAACCGCTGGAAGGTTGAAGTGCTCTCAACTTCCGAATCGGGTGTTGGTGGTCTGAAGGAAGTCATTGCACTTATCGAAGGTCAGGGCGTGTACTCGCGCATGAAGTACGAGAGCGGCGTGCATCGCGTGCAGCGCGTGCCCGAGACCGAGACCCAGGGTCGCGTGCACACCTCGGCGGTAACGGTCGCAGTTCTTCCGGAAGCCGAAGATGTCGACATCAAGATCGACCCGAAAGACATCCGCATCGACACCTTCTGCTCCTCTGGCCCCGGCGGCCAGTCGGTCAACACGACCTATTCGGCAGTGCGCATCACGCACTTGCCCACCAACACCGTCGTAAGCTGCCAGGACGAGAAATCGCAGATCAAGAACCGCGAGAAGGGTATGCGCGTTTTGCGTGCTCGCTTGTATGAAATGGAGCAGGCAAAGCAACAGGAAGCCCTCGCCAAAGAGCGCAAGGCCATGGTGGGCTCCGGTGATCGCAGCGAAAAAATTCGCACCTACAACTTCCCGCAAAACCGCGTCACCGATCATCGCATCGGCTATACGGTTCATCAGTTGCCCGAGTTCATGGACGGCCGACTGCAACCGCTGATCGACGCGCTCGTCACCCATTACCAGGCTGAAAGGCTGAAGCAAGAGTCGGAGGTCGTCGCCTGATCCCGTGCAATTAAGGCAGGCGCTAACGGCGGCGGTCGATCATCTCGAAAGCTCCGACGTCGGTTCGCCCCGCCCGAACGCCGAGACCCTGCTGATGTTTGTGCTCGGCGTGAATCGTGCGTATCTCTACGCTCATCCCGAACGCGAACTGAGTAGCGAAGAGCAGGCGCGCTACGACGAGGTCATCGCGCAGCGCTCGAAGGATGTTCCCTCGCAGTACATCACCGGCCACCAGGAATTCTGGGGACTGGACTTTCTCGTCTCGCCCGCTGTCCTGATCCCCCGGCCCGAAACCGAGCACCTGGTTGAGACAGTGCTCGAACTCGCCCGCGAGATCCCAACGCCACGCATCGTCGATGTCGGAACCGGCTCCGGCTGCATTGCTCTCGCGCTCGCCCACGAACTGAGGAGCGCCGATATCTTTGCCGTTGATCTCTCTGTCGAGGCCTTGGAGATCGCCCAGGCGAACGCTGCCCGCCTCCAACTCGACAAGCGAGTTCGCTTCCTGCAAAGTAATGTGTTGGAGGCATTGGCAGACAGGCGCGACTTCGACTTTGTCGTCAGCAACCCGCCCTACGTCGGTTACAACGAAGCCGACAAAGTGCAACGCTCAGTCTTCAAGTACGAGCCGAGGCTGGCGGTTTTCGCCGGCGATAACGGTCTCGTTGTGATTCGTCCGCTGATTGAGCAGGCGCACGCCGTCCTCAAGCACTGCGGCTATCTTGCAATGGAAATTGGCTACTCGATGCGCGATGCCGTACTCTCTCTACTGAGTCCAAATCTGTGGGATGAACCGCAAGTCGTGCCCGACCTGCAGGGCATTCCGCGGGTGATTGCTGCCAGGAAACGTTAGTGCCGGAAGTGTCGCACCCCGGTCACCACCATTGCGAGTCCATGCTGGTTGGCCGCGTCGATGACTTCCTGATCGCGCACCGAACCGCCAGGCTGAATAATCGCAGTCGCTCCGGCTTCGGCAATGACTTCCACGCCATCGGGAAATGGAAAGAAGGCGTCTGACGCCGCGACCGAGCCCTTGATCCCGAGCACGGACTTCATGGCGCCAATCCGCGCCGAGTCCACGCGACTCATCTGACCGGCCCCAACACCTGTAGTCTGACCGTTCCGCGCGTACAGAATGGCGTTCGACTTCACGTGCTTACATACCTTCCAGGCGAACAACAGGTCCTTCATCTCCTGCTCTGTCGGCTTGCGTTCGCTGACAACCTTCAGGTCCGCTTCCGTTAGTGGACGCACATCATTATCCTGCAGCAGCACACCGCCCGAGACGTTCTTTAACACCCATTTCTGGTCCAGCGCTTCGACTTCCACCAGCCGCAGGTTCTTCTTCGTCGCGAATATGGTCTTTGCGGCGTCGTCGAATTTTGGCGCTGCTATGACTTCGAGAAACAGCTTCGCCATCTCCGTTGCGGTTATCGCATCGATCGCACGATTCACACCGATCACGCCGCCGAACGCCGATACCGGATCGCACTCCAGCGCGCGTAGATACGCGCCCGACAATGTCGGAGCAACCGCGGTGCCGCAGGGATTCGTGTGCTTGATGATTGCAACGACAGGCTCGTCAAACTCCTGCGCCAGGTCCCACGCCGCCTGCAGATCGACAATATTGTTGTAGCTGAGCTCTTTGCCTTGCAGTTGTTTAGCGTTCGCAACACCCATTCCCGAGCCGTCCCCGTACAAGGCGGCTTTCTGGTGCGGATTCTCACCGTACCGCAGATCAAACGCCTTGCGGAATGACAGCCGCAGCGTTTCAGGGAATCCCTCGGGCGCGGCCACCGTGAACTTGCCGTCTGCAGGCGGCGCAATGCCTTCCAGCGCGGAGGCAATCGCCGAGTCATACGCCGCCGTGGTAGCGAAGGCTTTCTGCGCCAACTGCCATTTGGTTGTCAGCGACAACGATCCGCCGCCCACTTGCATCTCCTTCGCAATCCCCGCATAGTCGGCAGGAGAAGTCACGATCGCCACATCCTGGAAGTTCTTGGCCGCCGAGCGCACCATCGACGGCCCGCCGATATCGATATTTTCGATCAAGTCGTGAAACTCGACGCCTGGTTTCGATGCCGTCTTCTCGAAGGCGTATAAATTCACCACCACCATGTCGATCGGCTCAATGCCATGTGCCGCGACTGCAGCCACGTGCTGCGGGTTACTACGGACGTGCAGCAGTCCGCCGTGCACCTTGGGATGAAGGGTTTTCACCCGTCCGTCGAGCATCTCGGGGAAGCCGGTCAGCTCGGAGATGTCTTTCACGGCAATCCCCGACTCGCGCAGCAGCTTCGCTGTTCCTCCCGTAGAAATAAGCTCGACGCCCATGCCCGCGAGTTGCCCCGCGAAGTCGACCAGGCCGGTCTTGTCGGTGACGCTTAACAGTGCTCTTTGAATTTTCGCCATGAATGCCTCGCAGGGGAGGAATCGCTCGCGCGCCCGCTTCAGTCTTAGCAGACCTTATCCAGCAGAACCGCGGAGCTACCTATCCAGATTAAAGGCACAACTGAATTTCAGGGAAGTCGTTGGTTGTAGATCGCCCAGCATTCCTGAAAACACTGGGACTTCAGCGAATGCACCGGCAGGCACACGTAGACCCGCGCTTGGGGTTTTCGGGACTGCCGGTGGCTATCGGGCGACTGCGGCGGTCGCCATCTTCTTCACCATCGCGATGACGAGTTTGCGGTCGCTGTCATTCAGGCTCGACGAGTAGCGGCGGATCTGCGTAAGGAAGCGGACTTCCTCTTCCGCGAGTTGGGGGGGCGCCTTACTGCCGTTATCGCCGTTATGTTCGTTGAAGAACTGTGCAAGAGGCACATCCATGGCGGTCGCGATCTTGGCCAATGTGTCAAGCGAGGGAATGGTGTGTCCGTTCTCAACCCGCGACAGGTAGCATCGCAGCAGTCCGGTGCGCTTTTCGATATCTCCCTGAGACATTCCCTTTTGGAGGCGGTAGTTGCGGATGGTTTCGCCAATATTCATGCCGGGACATTCCT
>Ga0335085_10009038_pt1 | contig 15095 bp, 15 predicted proteins | sample Lox_Sample_45_FD_206712 | JGI IMG/M metagenome (GOLD analysis project Ga0335085, IMG submission 206712) | Soil microbial communities from Loxahatchee National Wildlife Refuge, Florida, United States - Lox_Sample_4.5 | ecosystem: Environmental > Terrestrial > Soil > Wetlands | place: USA... | reverse complement strand
TTTGTCCGGGTCCATAGGTTCGCCTCAGTCCTCGACACGAACTGGCAATTGTTCTCTATTTGTTCTGATTTGTCAAGGCCGGCATTTGACCCGATTTCAGCCCTCCCCTGGCAGCATGATCGCCCCGCCCCCAAACCCTGGAAACCCTGCCTTCCATCGGCGATGATGAGCCTGTTGTCTCCCCCCTCATCCCCCGACAAGCGGCCGCATTGAAATCGCGATGACGGATAATCCATCCCTGCCGGCGCTGGAGCGTCTGGTTGCCGAGCGCCGCCACGCGGAAGCCTTCCAGGTGGTGCTGGATATCCTCCAGGCCATCGACCGCCATGCCGGACGCGTCGATCTTGTGGCCGCGGCAGCGCCCTATCCGGGCGGCAGCGAGGAGGATGCCGCAATCGTTTTTGCCACGCGCTTTGCCGCAGCATTCGGCCGGCTGATGACGCTGCCGGAGCTGGAGTTCGGCAGCGAACGTTTCGAACGCTTGATAATCCACCACCGCTGGATCGAATTGCTGTTTTCGCTGAGCGGCTTTCGCAACGCTGACAATTTCATCGCCATGATCGCCACCACGTCGGGGAACGGCCAGCTTTCGTTCGCAAGCGACAATCTGCTGCGGATGCTGGCGCTGCTGACGACAAACTCTTTTGTCAAAGTCGATTTCGATCAATTCTGGAAGGCCAATCTGCCGGCCGCTGCAGTCGCGTTCTACAATTACATCACCTCGCGCTATGTGTTTTCGCCGCGCGCCTTCGATTTCCGCGAGCGGATGCTGCAATGGCTTCCCGCGCATTTGTCCGAGGTGAAGCTAAGCGCGCTGATGCTGTCGCGGATGCCGGAAGTCTATGCGCATTGCAGCTATGCGATTACAGAGGCAAAGCATGCCATCAAGCGTCCGCTCATGGAGCAAATGCGGCGCTTGTGCCTCGAAGCCGGCATTGTCGAGGTTGCAGAGCCAGTTGCGGCGACGCGCGACGGCCGGCCGACGATCATCGTGGTCGGCGAGTGGTTCGAGCAGGGACATGCGGTATTCCGCACGCATTCCCGCGCCGTGCAGGCGCTGCGGGGCCGTTTCCATCTCGTGGGCCTCATCAATCCCGACCCGGCCGGCACGTCGGTCGCCGAGCTTTTCGACGAGTGCATCACTTTTCCCGCGGGCGACTTGTTGTCTAGGGTGCGCGCGGCCGCTGCCGATATCGCGGCGCGGCAGCCGACGCTGATCTTTTATCTCGGCGTCGGCATGATGACGGCGGTGGTTGCGCTCGCATCGATGCGGCTGGCGCCGATCCAGTGCGCGTCGTTCGGCCATACGGCGACGACCATGAGCCCGGCGATCGACTACTTCGTCCTGCCGGAAGATTTTGTCGCCTCGGTGGAATGTTTCTCCGAAGCGGTGCTGGCACTGCCCAAAGCGGCGATGCCGTTCGCGCCGCGACCCCACGGGCCCGTGCAGCGCCGCCCATCCGACGGCACGATCCGCGTCGCGGTCCCGGCATCGACGATGAAGCTCAATCCGGTGCTGTTCGAGGTGATCGCGCGCATTGCCACCGGGACGAAGGTCCATGCCGAGTTTCATTTCCTGCCGCTGGCGGCGACGGGTCTTGCCTATTTCGAGCTGCTGCGCATCGTGCGGGAGAAGATTCCCCGCGCTGTCGTCCATCCGCAATTGCCCCACGAGCGCTATATCGAGCGCCTGGCGCAATGCAATCTGTTCCTGAGCCCGTTCCCCTACGGCAATATGAACAGCGTCGTCGACGCCTTTGAGCTCGGCTTGCCGGGCGTATGTCTCGACGGCAGGGAGGCGCACGCGCATGCCGACGCGGCCTTGTTCGCCCGCATCGGTCTGCCGGGCGAACTCACCGCGGCCTCGCCCGATGATTACGCGGCTGCGGCGATCAGGCTGATCGACGACGCTACATGGCGGCTGCGTTGCACCGCGATCGTCCGTACCGCCAATCTCGATGCCGCCTTCTTCCGCGGTGACGCCAGCCTGTTTCGCCAAACAATCGAAAATCTGATCTGGCCGCCTGCGGTGTAAATCACGTCAGTCGACGTCGAGCGGCGTAGTGCCAGCCGGCTTGCCGCCGGCATCAAGGGTGATCTTCTCGACGCGCGCCTCGGCCAGCCGCAACAGATCCTCGCAACGGCGCTTGAGCGCTTCGCCGCGCTCATAGATGGCGACCGATTCCTCCAACGGCACCTTGCCCTCCTCGAGGCGCTTGACGATCGATTCAAGCTCCTCAATCGCGCGCTCGAACGGCAGTTGCGCGATGTCGCTGTTGTTCTTCTGCGCCATTCCGGTTCTCCGCGTCGCTGTTTCTTCGTGGTTCAGCCGCGCATCAGTGCCATAACGTGCGCAGCCGCCGATTGGCTCAAGCCTTCGAGATCGTAGCCGCCCTCGAGGAGCGACACGATACGGCCTTCGGCGTGCTGATCGGCGACATCCATAATTTTCCGCGTCGCCCAGGCGAAATCGGCGTCTTCGAGATTGATGTTGGCGAGCGGATCACGGATATGGGCGTCGAACCCAGCCGAAATGACGATCATCTCCGGCCGAAAATCGCGCAATCGCGGCAGAATCCTGCTCTCGAACGCATCGCGGAAGGCATTCCGGCCATCACCGGGCCGAAGCGGCGCGTTGACGATGGTATTGTGCTCGCCGCTCTCGATCACCGCGCCGGTGCCGGGAAACAGCGGCATCTGGTGCGTCGAGCAGTACATCACCGATTTGTCGGCCCAGAAAATCTCCTGCGAGCCGTTGCCGTGATGAACGTCGAAATCGACGATGGCGGCCCGGGCGATGCCGTGCTGTTTCTGGGCGTAGCGAGCCGCAATCGCGGCGTTGTCGAAAAGGCAGAAACCCATGGGGCGTGCGGTTTCGGCATGATGGCCGGGCGGGCGCGTGGCGACGAAGGCGTTGTGGGCTTTCTTGGAAAGAACCTCGTCGACCGCCTGGATGCCGCCGCCGGCGGCGCGCAACGCCGCTTCGAATGTGCCCGGCGACATCGACGTGTCAGCATCGATGTGGACGATGCCGTCCTTCGGCGAGGCGTCGCGCAATTCGGTGATGTATTCCATCGGATGGCACAGCGCGATGACCTCGAGCGAGGCGGCCGGCGCCTGCACCCGCGCGAGCATTTGAAAATCCTCCGCCTCGAGCGCACGCTCTATGGCGCGCAACCGGTCGGGCCGCTCGGGATGGCCGGCGGGCGTCAAATGGTCGAGGCAGGCCGGATGGCTGATGAGCAGGGTCGGCATCGTCTCTCACTTAGGCGGCTATGACTGCCGAGGGAAGGGCTATACCGCAAGCGCGACGTCGGCCCCGAGAACTCCCGGCGCACCTTCGACCACGGTGCGTTCCAGCGCACCGGCCTCGACCGCGCAATTCTCGGCGAAAAAGCGCGCGAGTGCGAGACGCGAGGCCGCATCGTCGCCGAGCCGCGTGGCGATGAGGGCTTGTTCGGCGAGGAGGCAGCCACCGGCGGCGACCGCGAACAGCCGCAGATAGGGCGTGGCGCCGGCGAGCGCGCTGTCGGCGTCCTTGTCGCTCAAGCCGAGCAGCCACTGTGTCGCGCGCGCGAGGCTCTCGACGGCATCGCCAAGCCGCACCGATGTCCAGCCGAACGCCGGATTGTTGCTTGCAGTCACCGCCTCGACGATGGCGCGCAACTCGTCGATATAGGTCTGGACTGCGCTGCCGCCGGACATTGGCAGCTTGCGGGTGACGAGGTCGATGGCCTGGATGCCATTGGTGCCTTCATAGATCGCGGCAATGCGCGCATCGCGATAAAGCTGCGCTGCGCCGGTTTCCTCGATGAAGCCCATGCCGCCATGGACCTGCACGTTCAGCGAGGCGACCGCAATGCCGATGTCGGTCGAGAACGCCTTGGCGACCGGCGTGAGCAGCGAGGCGCGCTCGTGTCCGGCCTTGCGGAGACCGGCGTCCGTGCCGCGCTCGCTGCGGTCGAGCGCCATGGCGGTGGCATAGCAGAGGGCGCGCGCCGCGTGGGTCTGCGCCCGCATGGCGAGCAGCATGCGTTTGACGTCGGGGTGCGCGGCGATGGGGCTCGACTGCGTCGCCGGCGTTCCTGCCACGCGGCCTTGGCGGCGGTCGCGCGCGTAGGCGATCGCCTGCTGGGTCGCGCATTCGGCGACGCCGACGCCCTGCAGCCCGATGGCGAGCCGGGCGCGGTTCATCATCGTGAACATGCTGGCCATGCCGGTGTTTTCTTCGCCGATGATGAAGCCCGTCGCGCCGCCCTGATCGCCGAGAATCATCGTGCAAGTCGGCGAGCCGTGGATGCCGAGCTTGTGCTCGACCGAGTGAGCGTGGACGTCGTTGCGCGCGCCCAACGAGCCGTCGGCGTTCAGCAGGAACTTCGGCACCAGGAACAGGGAGATGCCGCGCGTTCCGGGCGGTGCGTCGGGCAGGCGCGCCAGCACGAAATGGATGATGTTGTCGGTGAGATCGTGCTCGCCATAGGTGATGAAAATCTTCTGGCCCTTAAGCCGGTAGGTGCCATCGGCGGCGCGCTCAGCGCGCGTGCGCAGCGCCCCGACGTCGGAGCCTGCCTGCGGCTCGGTGAGCTGCATCGTGCCCATCCATTCGCCGGACACCAGCTTTTCCAGATAGGTGCGCTTGAGCGCTTCGCTGCCGTGGGCGGCGAGCGCATCGACCGCCGCCATGGTGAGGAGCGGGCCGACGCCGAAGGCCATGGACGCGGCCTGCCACATCTCGATGCAGGCGGCGTTGACGGCCTGCGGCAAGGCCTGGCCGCCCCATTCAGCGGGCGCCGCAAGGCCGTTCCAGCCACCGTCGCGCCAGGCCTTGTAGGCCTCCTTCCAGCCGGGCGGGGTCGTCACCGTACCGTCCTTGAACGGCGTGCCGAAAGTGTCGCCGATGCGGTTGAGCGGCGCGATCACTTCGCCGGCGAGGCGTGCGGCTTCCGCGAGCACGGCGTCCACCACATCCATGGAGAGGTCGCCGAGGAAGCCCTCCTCGATCGCGGTGCCGAGCCCCGCACCGTGCTTGAGCGCGAAACCGATATCGGCAAGCGGGGCCTGATAGGTCACCGGCGGTCTCCAAAGTTGTCGATGGTCTCGACGTGCGGTGGCGGCGGTATGTCGTCCGGCACGAAAAAGTCCCGCGCCAGCGGCTGCGTCGGATCGGCGCGATAGGGTTCGAAATCGCTGACGCCGCGCTCAGCGAGGAATGTGTCGTCGATGAGGAAGCGGCCGGTGAGTCCGCGCGACGGGCTGGTGAAGATCGCATGGGCGGCGTCGGCCATGATCTGCGGCTTGCGCGCCTCGCGCATTCTGGCGTCGCCGCCGAGCAGGTTTTGCACGGCGGCGGTGGCAATGATGGTGCGCGGCCACAGCGCGTTGACCGCGATATCCTTTGGCCGCAATTCACCGGCGAGCCCGAGCACGACGAGGCTCATGCCGAACTTGGCCATCGAGTAGGCGGTGTGCGGCGCGAACCACTTCTCCTGCATGTCGAGCGGCGGCGAGATCATGAGAATGTGCGGATTGGCGGCCTTCTCGAGATGCGGGATGGCCCACTTCGATGTCACGAACGTGCCGCGTGCGTTGATCTGGTGCATCAGATCGAAGCGCTTCATGTCGGTTTCCGTGACGGGCGTGAGCTGGATCGCGCTGGCATTGTTGACGACGATGTCAATGCCGCCGAATTTCACCGCCGTCTTGTCGAGCGCATCCTTGACCATCGCTTCGTCGCGCACATCGACGACAAGAGGCAGCGCCTTGCCGCCGGCGCGCTCGATCTCCTCCGCGGCGGTGAAGATGGTGCCGGCGAGCTTCGGGTGCGGCGCGGCGGTCTTCGCCGCGATCGCGACATTGGCGCCGTCGCGCGCGGCGCGTAGCGCGATTGCAAGCCCGATGCCGCGCGAGGCGCCGGTGATGAACAGAGTTTTTCCGGCAAGCGACATTGGTGGCCTCACGTCTTGCGCGACAGGAAGGCGGAGAATGCCGCGCGCGCTTCGTCCGATTGCAGACGCTCCTTGAAATGCGCGACCTCGGTGTCGATCTGTTTGGCAACATCTTCGGAATGGCCGCGCATCAGCCGCCGCGACACCGCAACTGCGCCTGCCGGCAGTGCCGCGATTTCGCGCGCCGCTTTCAGCGCGGTCTCATCGACCGCGGCCGGCTCCGCCACCGCGTTGACGAGGCCGACGTCCCTCGCCTGGGCGGCCGATAACGGGTGGCCCATGACCAGCATCTCGAAGGCGCGCGCATAACCCATGCGCATCGGCGCGAGCAGGCTTGATGCCGCCTCGGGGATGAGGGCGAGCTTCAAGAACGGCGTCGAGAAGGTCGCATCGCTGCCGGCAACGACGTAATCGCAGTGAAACAGCATGGTGGTTCCGATACCGATCGCAAGTCCGCCGACAGCGGCGACCAGAGGTTTGCGGTTTTGGGTCAGTGCCTTGAGAAATGCGAGCGTCGTCGGCCGCAGGCCGCCGCTTTGCGCCGCCTCGAGGAACTCGCCGATGTCGCTGCCCGCACAGAAGACGCCGGCGGCGCCGGCGAGAACGATGCAGCGGATCGCGTCGTTGCCGTCGGCCTGGCGCAGCGCGTCCGTCATCGCCCCATACATCGGCTGCGTCAGGGCGTTCTTTTTTTCCGGGCGGTTCATCCGGATGGTGCGCACGGCGCCGTCATCGCTCACGACGACAGGATCTGACATGGTGAAGCCTTCAGCTCGAAGTCCCCGGCTGCCTGTCGGCGGCCGTGGCGCTTCAATGCCCATGAATAATACACGCGGTTCGATTATAGGGTGCTGGCCGGCTGTGGATAGCTTGCGGCCGCGCCGAACATTGATCCGTAGGGGTCGTACCGTTATGTTGCGGCGGCCGACCGAGACCGGCCGGAGCAATCCAACGGCGCATTTGGGGCGTAGCCAAGTGGTAAGGCAGCGGATTTTGATTCCGCCATTCGGAGGTTCGAATCCTCCCGCCCCAGCCATACCGGCAGGGGAGCATGATTCCGGAGGACGATCCGACTTTCATAAGTCTTCACGATTTTGTCGTGGAGATTTGTTGATGATTTCGGACGGCATTCCGGCCGGCGTCGAACGACCCTGGTCCAAGTCGGAGGCAGTTGCTTGACCGCTCAAATGAAATCTACGCGATCACCCTCCAGAATTAGACAGGTCAGCCGTCCGGTCGCATAGGCCCCGGTATCGATATTGATCCGGTTGGGGCGAATGTCAGGCTCCTGTGTGCGCGAATGGCCGTGAACGATGATTTTGCCGAAGTCGTCTTCACAGAGCAGAAAATCCCGGCGAATCCAAAGCAAGTCATTCTCATGCTGCTTTTCCAACGGGATTCCCGGGCGTATTCCCGCATGCACAAAAAAATAATCCCCGCACGTGAATGACAATTTCAGGCCATCCAAAAACCGGCGATGGCTTTCGGGTAAGGCGTATTGAAAGTCGGCGGCGAGCTGGATCTGCGCGGCCGGGTCGGCGATGGAGGGCGGCGTAATTCCATAAGACATCAAGGTTTCGAAACCTCCCAGGCGTTGCCAATCGTCGAGGATGGACGGATTGGCCCCGAAGTCGATCATATAGGTTTCGTGGTTGCCCTTGAGGAAAACGCATCGATGCGTGGTTTCGCGCGCGATGAGTTGGTCGAGCACCTGTCGGGAAGCGGGGCCGCGATCGATGTAGTCGCCCAGAAAGATTTGGATGCTGCTCTGGGGCGAGGTCTTTGCCAAATCCGCGTCGATGCGTCTGAATATTCCATCGAGAAGGTCGGCGCGACCGTGGATATCGCCGATCACGTAAGCGCGGACTCCATCCGGCACGCGAGGCCGCAGCTTCTTTAGCAACGTCGAGAAGGGGAAGCCGATCATCGGTTGAGATAACCACCAAGAGGCAGACAGATCTGAAACCAGAAATTTCGGTCAGTTCAACTCCTCACTAGCTCATTGGGTTCGTTCTGCCAATTTTATCCCTTTCGGGAGTATTGGCTTTACTCTGCAATTTCTCGCTCTACGGGCAAAAATCTTGTATAGACCGCGGAAGCGATAAGTTCGCTTATACGTTGCGCTGGCCTGCACGACCCAATCCTGTTCGCCCAAATTTCGTCTTGATGAAGCTGTGGATGGCGCGCGTTTGTCTTGATTGGGCATCCTCCGAGCGTGGCGTTCTACTCAATCAGCGCGAACTTCAACTCGCCGACTTAGAGGAGAATACCGCAGAGGCCGAAGCGGCAGCCGAGAAGATTGCGGTGCCCGCATTCGAGCGGCGCCGGCCGGCGCGCCGCCCACTGCCCGCGCAGTTGCCGCGGGAACGCATCGTCTATCCGGCGCCATCGACCTGCCCGTGCTGCGGCGATGCCAGATTGCGCAAGATCGGCGAGGACGTGACCGAGACGCTGAGCTTATTCCGCGCCAGTGGAAGGTGATCCAGCACGTTCGGGAGAAGTTCTCCTGCCGGGCCTGCGAGGCGATCACGCAGCCGCCAGCGCCCTCGCATCCAATCGCGCGTGGCCGCGCCGGCCCCAAGCTGCTGGCACACGTGCTGTTCGCCAAATACGGCTTGCACCTGCCACTCAACCGCCAGAGCGACGTATACGCGCGGGAAGGCATCGATCTCGATGTGTCGACGCTGGCCGACTGGGTCGGCGCCGCAGCGGCAACACTGATGCCAGTTAACGAGGCAATCCGGGCCCACGTCTTCGCTGCCGAGCGCATCCATGCCGACGATACGACGGTGCCGGTGCTGGCCAAGGACAAGACCCGTACCGGGCGGCTATGGACATACGTGCGCGACGACCGGCCGTTCGGCGGACACGATCCGCCGGCCGCATTGTTCTTCTATTCGCGCGACCGCGGCGGCGAGCATCCTGAGCAGCATTTGGCGGGCTATTGCGGATTGATGCAGGCCGACGCCTATGCCAGGTTCAACCGTCTCTACGAGATCAATCGCAAACCGGGGCCAATTTCTTCGATCTGGCGCGGCTCAACAAGGCACCGATCGCGGTCGAGGCCGTCAGCCGCATCGATGCCTTGTTCGCCATTGAGCGCGAGATCAACGAGCTTTCGCCCGAAGTGCGCGTCCTGGTGCGCCAGGAACGCAGCCGGCCGGTTGTCGGCGAACTACAGACTTGGTTGCGCGAGCAGCGCGCCAAAATCTCCAGACACAACGATACCGGCAAGGCGATCGATTACATCCTAAAGCGTTGGGACGCATTCACCCGATTCCTCGATGATGGCCGTTTGTGCCTGTCGAACAATGCTGCCGAGCGCGAACTGCGAGCCGTCGCCGTTGGCCGAAAGAACTGGACCTTCGCCGGCTCCGACGAAGGCGGCCGACGCGCCGCCGCCATCTACACGCTGATCGCCACCGCCAAGCTCAACGGCATCGACCCGCAAGCGTGGCTCGCCAACGTCCTCGCCCGCTTGCCAGATCACCCGGCCAAGCGCATTGCCGAGTTGTTGCCCTGGAATTGGCGTCCGCAAACCGTCACTGCTGAAGCGGCTTGAGTTCAGACGTTCAGGCGCGCCCTGGGGATGGGCGACACGATCAACTGGGGAATTTTCAAACGGCACTTCTGGGGAGAATTACTCCGGCATCAACAGCGCACCTCTGTGGTCTTCGCCGGATGCGTACGCCACAGGACGCAACCGTTCAGCTTCAGCGAACGGCTCTACAAGCTGTGCTGGCGAATCGAGCGTGCGACAAACAGGCTGAAGGACTTTAAGCGCGTTGCACCGCGATACGACAGGCTGGCCTGTAACAACTGTCTGGTTGCCAGCCTCGTATGGTGGATTTAACGAGTCTGGACCCTGGTCAAAATCTGTATGACGTGCCCATTTGAATTAGATTACGGCTAGCGCTTGTCTGCGGCACATCCGAGACGATGCTCGAAAATTGATATTCCCACCTCAATGTTAGGTTACGCCAGATAACGTAGCTAAGTGACGCGTCTGCCACCCATGTGTTGGTCCACGCCTGACTGCCGAGATATTGAAGCCGCGTAAAAGTGAAAAATGCATCCGCCGTCCATTGCGGGGTGATTGTGTAGGCCGAATGCAGGCCAACCCCGGTGATTTGAACGGAGCTACTCGTGGCAATTTGTACCGGGATAATAACGGGGACGCCAAGCGCCAGCGTCGACGCCGGTGCATTTGCCGGTGCGTGATTGATCGTTTCGTCAACCATGGCAGTAAGGGTCAAGAGTGGTGTTGGATAATAGGTCAACGCTCCACCGTAGACGTACCCACCCGACGGTCCAACCCCAGCGGTCCCCGTTCCCTGATAGCCAAAATAAGATGAAACACGAAACAGTCCAAATTGGCGGGTGCCGATCCCGCCAACGATCCGATATGCGGTTGAATTGGGATTTTGGTCCGTCGTGCGCCAAGTGAATGCGCCGTCGGAATAAGCATAGAAAAGAGATCCGAGCCAATATGCACTATCTTCGGTAATTGTTTTTGCAGAAGTGTCAGGTGAGGTCGACGTTTGTTCATAGCTTTGACGCGCAATTGAGCCGCCGACAGTTAGGATGCCATCGCCAAAATATTTCAGGGCTTTAGCCGTTGCGGTGTACAAATCATACGGATTGACGATGGAAAATTGGCCCACGTTGGGTGCGGCTGTGGCTTGCCCCACGACTTGGCCAGTCGGTGAGACTATCGTACCGTTCGGCAATTGGAGGTTTCCGTTCGGCAATACGGTTGTTCCCGTGAATGCGGTTGGGGCCGGGATTGCATTTGTCAAACCGGAAGCGATTGTTTGGTGGATATAGTCACCACTGACGGTGAAATTCAGGTCACGCAGCGGCGCATACACCTGCGTCCACGTTGCCTCGCCGTTAGTCTGGTCGACCTCCTTATCCGTGGGATTTTCAAGAAGCTGAAGATTTCCAAAAAGAGTGGTCGTATGAATCCCATTGGACCATTCGGCAGTCATGGTTGGGGCAACACCAAATTGCCAGCCAGAAATTTTCGGACCAGGACTCAAATAATAATTGTTGGAATTCTCGGCCAGAAAATTTATTGATGGATAGACCTGCCAGCCGTTGTACTCAATGGCGTATGGATCATGACCCGGCGGACCGCCAGCTGGAATAGTCGTTGGCGGATCCGCTTTCGCGCGCGGCCCACTGAAGGCAAAAACCACTGTGAACACTGCCAGAGCGGCGAAGTTTCTTATCCAACGGGTGTTTGCACAAAGCATCTGATTTTCAGTCTCACTCTTGAAGACTCAAATCAGCGAAGCACGATGGCTAAGGCTACACGCCGGTTCATGGAATTCGGCCTGCGACAGCGATTGGAAATTTTCGATTATGCCGGGCCAATTCGGCTTTTCCGAGAATAGTATAAGGCGGAACGGCCACCTAAAAGTATCTTTCAGGGATTCGAATAACATCTCCTGGTTCAATGAGTGTGGGGGCGGCCAAGGAATATTCTTGCCACACTTGCTCTCCCGCATGGCGGATAAGAACCGTCGTTCGGCTGGCTCGGTAAGTGAAGCCCCCTCCATTTGATACGGCGCCCAGCACGTCCAAGCCGCTCGTATACGGATATTTGCCGGGAGTTGTGACCTCGCCGAAGATATAAAATGGCTGATAGGTGACGACAGAAACCGTTATCTTTGGATCTTGAAGGAATTTCCCGCGCGCGTACGCCTTAGTAATGGCGCTCTCTACTTCAGCTCTAGTGTGCCCGGCTGCCACGATGGATCCGATGAGCGGCATAGAAACCGTCCCCGCCGGACTAATGTCATAGAGCCCGCTGAGCGCGTCTTCCCCGAAGACAATCACCTTGAGCGATTCGCCGGTCTGAAGGCGGGCCGCCACGTTGTACGGGGCAACTGGAACAGAGTCCGCCGCGACTGGACCATATTCTGTGTAACAGCCACCGAGTTGGAGTCCGATGGCAAGGATGGTACCCCATCTAGATAGTTTATTGATCATGGGCCCAGCCCCCTTCAGCCACGGTAACAACTTCGTTGCCCAATCGCCCGTCCGTCCCGCGCTCGGCCCCAAATTTGCGTTGCCACTGACTCAAAGGGGCACAGCTTGCACAAGGTATCTTATCTCTACGATGGCCTATAATCTGTGCTGGATTTGCCACATACGAGTAAAATCTTGAATGAGGCTGGCGCGGCCACTGATTAAAAAGCTCAATCGGGCCGCGGATGTGACATCCGGTCGGATTGCTTGATTCTGAGAGGGGTGGATGCCGTCACGGGCGGATACAGACGCCGTAAATCCCCAAACCTTTCTGGCAGTGGTTGCCCGGCCCACAATCCACATTAAACGAACACGTTTTTCCGGCGGTGCGATTGGGGTCTAACGGATCGCTATAGGGCTTCAGATCGTATTGATTGCCCGGAAAATGGCCGCCAGTACACATGCCGATGACGCGCCCACTCGGCTTGACGCATTTACTACCGGGCGAACAATCGGTGTCGAACGAGCACGCCATGCTTTCCACCGTGGAAAACGCTAATGCCAAGGCGGCAAGCAAATATTTTGTGCCGATCTTCTTCATCGTGTCACCACCCGTAAACGATACTTTGGTATCGATCGACGGAGAAACAAGATCCCCGCTCGCTCGGGCCTTAAGGGCTGCACTCACCGCCGCCGTAAGGCAAAAGTTTAACCGCGCCCATTGCAGAACCCAATGGGTTAACCCTGCCACTGAAGTGTCATCCAGTGGCGATTAGAGTCTCGGCTTTCGATACGCCCATCGGCGCGGTGTAAGCGACCTGACAGCGCGCGGAGCCGTCACGTATCGGACACATCCATGCCGCCGAACTTTGCCTTCCAATGGTACAGTGTCGCTTCAGAGATGCCGTGCTTGCGAGCGAGATCGCCCGTCTTTGCCTCGGCCTCGTGCTCGCGCAGAACCGAGATGATCTGCTTTTCCGTGAACCTGCCACGCTTCATCGTTCGTCCCTCCAACAGGACCGGACTCTAATCCTCCATGGGGAAAAAACTCAGTGGCAGGTCACATGCGCTCCGCGTCCGTCCTCGACCAGCACCGGTGAACACCTCGATCCGCCGAGCCGGCTCCATAATAGCACTATGGTCAGTGTCCAGTCTAAGCCTGCGATCCAACTCGAAGCGTAGACTCATAGAGCCGATAGCAATCCAAAGGTGGGGTCAAAACACCGCTTACCATTTGACCGGTAGTGTCCAGAGTTTTTTGCACATTTGGTTTGAACTGAGCGGCGCCGTCGCACAAACCGAAGCCGTCGCCCATTCAATGAAAGATCCCGGACACTCTCGATTGCCTTCGATTTCACCGGCAGCAAATACGCGGTTAGCCAGTTGCACAAATTTCTGCGCGTTCGCGTGTCCCCTCTGCATCAGAACTTATCTCGCAAAGAGCCGTCTCCAGCAAATCCGTCGCATCATCCCACGTGTATCTGGTGGCCGTTGCAAGTGCGGCATCGGACAGGGAACGCCATTTCTCTTCATCACAGGTCAGTACATAAACAAGTCGATCCGCGAGTGCCTCCGCGTCCCCGATGGGTACCAGATAGCCGTTCGAGTCTGTTTGGATGATGTCAGCTGGCCCACCCGAGTTCGTGGAAACGACCGGGCAACGGCATGCCATCGCCTCCAAGGGAGGCAAGTGAAACCCTTCGCTGTAGCTACCGCACAGCCAAACATCACAAGACGCATACAAATCACGGATCGAATCTTGCGCCGGGAGAAGATAAAAGGAAGTGCCGCGTGGTAGCGGGAGTCGATCAGTGACGCGCTCAGCGCCGAATGCGATCAATTGCAATTCGGTCACTTGCTTTGCCGCTAGTTCAACCGCCTTTAGACTTACATCAACTCCTTTCCATTTGGCTGTCGAATATAACAGCCCTACCGTCGGCCGCGATTGGCGTCCGCGCGGCGGAGCGTAAAACTGACTAGTGTCGACGCTGTTAGGCACTAACCGTACCCCGCAATCGCCGTACTCTTGTGCAGCCAACTCCACGAGCCATTTGGATATCGTAATCTTATGCAGCGGCAGTCGCCATGTCGCTTTAACGCGTTCGGCGGGTGTATAATCAAAAACTTCGTAATGCTGGATGAAGTACGCCTTAGCGCCCTTACGCGGTGACAGCTTCGCAACCCATTCTGCCGTTTCCCACCACGTCGCGATCACCACATCCCCGTCGGGGACATCACGATCAGTTACCGGGCGAAATCGATCGATCACATGTAAAGGCACGTCAACATAGTCAAAATGCGAAATATTGGTGTTTGCGCGCTCGCTCCGTCTTTTCAAAGCCGTCAAGAGCCTTCGCCATACCTGCCTCTTCGCCTCAAAAAAAGCGCGCTTGATCCTGTGCCATGTGAAACCTGAAGGTCGTGGGGTCGATATAACCGTAACGTGGTGCCCGCGCCGCCGCAAGCGATCAGCATATATCGCCAACACTCGAATGCCACCAGCCATGTCGGCATGGGGTAATATAAAGGTTATACGCATATAATCTTACACTTGCTATGGGCTGGTGCCGTCACACGTTACGATAACTCATGATGCGCTAAGTTAAAACATTGTCGACATCAAATAAATATATAGCTTCAGTCGTGTTCACGATAGCTATAGTTTCAATCGTAATCCCCGCTATGGTATTCAGCCAGCGGTGCCGTCCCGAACGCGGTTGGATTTTTTCTGACCGAATGCGAGCAGGGCTCAGAGTGGCATAGTCTTCTCGCATAAGGCCGACAGCGCTCAGTTTTGATGGCGATGCTCGGGAGCGAAGTTTTTAGCAAGGCGTGGAGCAACTCGGGTTGCAACCCACTTTAGTGCCAAGCTAGGTGTAAGCTTATAATTTATCGCAGTCGATACGGCCTTCCGGGCCAAGTCAAATTGGTCATGCCTAAGATACACGTTCGCCCATGCACTATGGACAGCCCGCAGTCTCCGGACAATCGCTGTCCGTACTTCCGATGGTAAGTCTCTGCCCATAGTCAACCATTTCTCATACATTTGTTGTTGTGCCTTAAGTCGAAATTCGGCGCTGTCCCATGCACGAACTCTCGCATTTGGATCTGTGGCTATATTGGTCCGATCCAATACCACGAGGGGCAAATTAACATAACAAAACGATGTCACTA
>Ga0335085_10009037_pt1 | contig 15096 bp, 10 predicted proteins | sample Lox_Sample_45_FD_206712 | JGI IMG/M metagenome (GOLD analysis project Ga0335085, IMG submission 206712) | Soil microbial communities from Loxahatchee National Wildlife Refuge, Florida, United States - Lox_Sample_4.5 | ecosystem: Environmental > Terrestrial > Soil > Wetlands | place: USA... | reverse complement strand
ACCGCGTCTGAAGTCCTCCGAAATCTCGGCGAACGCGTCCGCGTTTCGGCGGCGGTCCAATGTGCGCCGGGATCGTTTCTCGTCCTCCGAACGGCGGAGGGGGATGACCCCCACCCAGGTCAGCAATCGGGCGCCAACCGGATTCACGAACAGCGTGGACTTCGCCGTGATCCGGATCCGCCGTCGAACGATCCAGCCCACCACAAGTGCATCGACAAGCGCGTTCGGGTGATTGACGACGAGGAGCACCGGTCCGTGATCCGGAATTCGATCGGTGCCACTCGCTTCGATCTCTCGGTAATACCATCGCAACGAGAGGCCGGCCACACCGCGCAGCAGGGCGTAGATCACGCTGCGGTCAACTCGGCTCGCGGTGTGCCGCGGACCTCCCCCGACTCTTGTCGGGTACGCCCCTCAACACCGCCAATCCAATGGCAAACATTGCCGCAACCGTCATTACGGCCGCGCGATAGGCAACCGCGGTCCCCGCGACCGGCTCGAGAATCCCGACCGTTTCCCCCCAGATGATCGGCCCCGCAACCGCGGCCACCCGGGCCGAGAGCAACAGCAGGCTGAAGTACCGGCCTGCCTCCACGTCGGGGATCAAGGTCAGCAGCATCGGTCGCTCCGCCGAATTCACGCCGCCGTAGTTGAATCCGAGGAAGAACCCAACCACCCAGAATCCAGCCTTCGTAGGAACGGCGATCATCGCGATCAGAAGCGCGATCCAAATCATGAGAGTCGTTTGGAGCGTTCTCTTCGGTCCGATCCGATCCACCAGATGTCCGGCAAGATAGCTGCCAAAGACCGCGGGCACGGTCAGCACGACGAACAACATGACCTCGGACCCCTTCTCGAAGCCGATCGCCTTGACCGCATAGACGGCCATGAAGCTGATGATCGTGCCGATTGCGTCTTGGTAAATGAGCGTGGTGAGAATGAACCGGAGGGCGCCGGGATGTTGCCGCGCGTCGCGCACCGTGTGGGCGACCTCGCGGAACGCCCGGCGCCATTGGACGGGCGTACCCCTCGGCGCCGGATTGTGGTCGCGGCAGAACACCATCAGCGGGATGGCAAAAAGGAGGAACAGCATGCCGGTGGGCACGAACGTTGAAACGCGGCCGCCGTGACCGGTGAACGGCACCGTCGCCCGCAGCGTGTGCATGACGGCAGGAGGCAGCGCTCCCAGGACCGGCATTGCGCCGGTGAAGAACGGAAAGACCATGAGAACGCCGGTGATCGATCCAACATACCCCACGGCGATTCCCAGCCCGGACATCCTGCCTTGTTCCTCGACGGGGACGAGCTCCGGCAACATCGCGTTGTAAAACGGATGAGTCGCTTGATAGGCGAAATTGGCGACGACGTACGCGGCCAACACGGGAAGCAGCATCGCGACGGTGGGATGCCACGAGGCCGCGCGCTCGATACCGCCGATCACGCTCTGTCCCACGAGGGGCAGCGTCGTCGTGCCCAATGATCCCATAGCGAAGCACGCCAACGCGCACAGGATGGTGAAGCCGACGACCCACGGTTTTCTCCGGCGCCTGGCGTCGGAAAGCGCGCCGAGGACGGGGAGGGCCACGACGACCATGATGGACGCGACTGCGCTCGCCGCGGCGAATTGAAGGTCCGACGCACCAAGGTCCTGGATGAGCCACACCGAGAAATACAGCGTGGCGACGTTCATCGAGAAAATCGTTTGCGAAAAGTCGAACAACGCCCAGCTCCAACGCTCCCGTGTCGGCGCCCGGGTGGCGGGCCGTCCATTCAGCACGGCAGAGGCGTCGGAAGGTGCGAGCGAGGAACGTTCCATAGGCGAGGTTCGGCGTGCGACGGAGAACGGTAACTCTGCGGGCGATGGGTCTGCCGCGAGTCATCACGCGGTCAGTCGTGACAGATGGCGGAGACGAGCTCATTGACGATCCCGGCCGACGGACCAAATTACGGTAAATGAATGCAATGCGCCGCGTGGTCCATTTTCGGGCGACGCTCATGTTGTTCGCGGTAGCTGCCTGTGAGCGGCCGCGTGGAGAGGCGGCGAATTCGGTCTCGGTGACCGCCGGCGGCGCGACCCGCGACACGCTGGGACCGGCCGCAAGCGCTGTCACGGAATACTGGCCGGGCTACCTCGGGTCGATGCTGCTGGTGGGGACGGAAGTGCCTACCCGGGCAACCTTGATCCCGTCTGACTCGAGCGCCGCCGCTGTGGCTGAGCCGCCCAAGCCCGCGCGGGCCTTCTTGATCGGGCGCGATCGCCGCGTTCAGGTCGCGTTGGTGACGCCGGCCCTTCCGTCATCGGACGGGTGCTGGACCGGTTCAATTCAGAGCGGCGGTGCTCCACTTCGCCCGTGGACGGCCGGCTTCGTGGCCGATTCAATCCATCCCGTTGCCTTGGATTCGATCGCGGGGCTCAAGAAAGTTGACTCCATCTACTTCTCGGCGGAGGCAACGCGCCTCGCGTCGATCATTCCGGGTGACTCGACCGACGAATTCTTTGGTCTGCCCTTTGTCGTGGAGACGTTGTGGCACTTTGGAATCCCTGGAGACACGGACATCCTTATCGCGACGTTGCAGCGGCAGATCAACCAGGAAGCGATGCCGCTCCAGGAACGGACATTGATCGTGGCCGAGCAGGATTCGTCGACCAGCGGCTCGTTCGTAGCGACGTACGCTGAGCGGTCTTCCGGCGAGGAAGAGACGATCGAAACAAGAGAGGTTCTCGGGGTAATGATGACGGGCCAGCCGGCCCAACCGACGATCATCCTTGCGCGCGATTTTGGTGACGGCGTGTCGTATGCCCTCATCGAACGCACTGCCTCCCGTCAATGGCACGTGGGCTGGTCCAGTGCGAAGCGCAAATGCTCCAGCTAGGTGCTACCGCCTCCGGACGCGGACCGGCGCCTCAGGGACACGCGGCGCAGCGTGGGAAGGAGCCGGGGCCGACGGCTGTGCCGGCGCGCACGGAACGGGTGCGACGGTCGGGCCCGGCCGCACAAGCGTGAGCGGAGCTGCCGGAGCGCTGGTCGAGACCGTGAGAATTGGTGGTGGGTAGGAGACCGGTCCCGGAGCGGGGAAGGGTGCGGCGGATGAGGTGGCGCTGAACGACCCCTGAGCACCCTCGGCGGGCGTCCGGGGACGGATGATCAGGAGATTATCCGGGGGCGCCTCCGGCTTTGTCGCGACCGGATCGCGGTCGAGTTCAGTTCTGATCTCGCCCAGAAGGCCTTCCAGTCGGCGCTCGACATCGCGGGACGCACTGACGGACCCGACCGAACGAGAGACCGCGTCTTGGATGAAGGCGTTGAGCGAAATGCCTTCCTCCTCCGCCTGAGTCGCCGCGACGGAATGCAAGGACTTTGGCAATCGAACTCGCAGCTGTCCACTGTGATCTTGCAGCGTCCTGGGCGGCGGCGGTTGCTGACCCTCGCTCTCCAATGTGCGAACCGCATCATCGATGGCGTCCCGCAGCTTTCGAAGTGCGGCTTCGGGCTGACTCGACTGCCCAACCAAGCCGGGGAACTCGGGCGATGTCGCCACATAAGCTCCGTCTTTTGGACTCCAAATGAGTCCCAGGCTATACTTGCCGACCATGTCTCCGTCCTTTCAGGACATTCTGCCCGGTACCGGATAGCGAAATCGCGCACAACCGGGACAGCAACGGTACCGGCTGCGGTACCTGCGGTCAAGGTTCATGGAATTCCCCCAGGAACCTCCGCGAAAGGCTACTTCAGTTCCGGTGTCACCGCCGAGGCTATTGTGTAGGCGCGACCGCGAACCGCCACGAGAAGGGTTGGAACCATGTATAGAGTGATAGGCGTCGACAACGCCAATCCGCCTATCACGGCGAGCGCAAGCGGACGTTGCATTGCACTGCCTGCTCCCAGGCCCAGCGCCAAAGGCAGCAATCCGAACAGCGTGCAGAGGGTAGTCATCAGGATTGGCCTGAGCCGGATCCTGGCCGCTTCCCGGAGCGCCTCATCGAGCCGTTCCCCGCGGGTTCGCATCACGTGCCGCGTGAAGTCGAGCAGGATGATCCCGTTCTTTACGATCAGCCCGACGAGCAGGATCAACCCCATAAAGGACGAAACGTTGAGCGGCGTGCCGGTAATGAGCAGAAGCCCGATTGCGCCGACGAAGGACAAGGGTGCCGCCAGGAGGACCACAAGCGGCTCGATGAAGGACTGGAACTGAAGCACCATGACCCCCACGACGCTGGCTCCCGCGAGGGCCAGCACCAGAAGCAGGGCGCGAAAGGCCTCCTGCTGACCGGCGTATTGGCCCCCGAGCTCGAGACGAATCCCCGCGGGCGGCGGATTTGCGGCGAGCACGGCTTTGACGTCCTCCATCACGGCGCCGAGGGCCCGGTCGCCGAGATCGGAGGTGATCGCGATCATCTGCTGTTGGTTTGATCGAAGCAGCTCGCTGCGCGTTTCCTGCGGTGTGAGAGTGACCAGTGTGCCGAGGGGGGCGCTCACGTGGGTCTCCGGCGCGACCACGGGCAGGGCGTCCAACAGGTGTGGATCGTACCGGACGGAGTCGGGCGCACGGACCCGGACGCCGATTGCGCGATCGTCCAGGTGGATTTCACCCGCGTCGACTCCCAACAGGGCGCCGCTGATTTCGCTGCTCACCTGCGCGGCATTCATCCCGATCCGGCTTGCCTCCGCCTGGTTGACCGCGACCGCCATTTCCGTTGTCGGTTCCGCGATGCCGTCGTACGCGTCCTCGATTCCGTCGACCTTCTCGATCTTTGGCGCCAGAGAGCCCGCGTACGCTTCAAGCGCGTCGAGGTCCGGGCCAAAGAGCCGAATTTCCACCGGCGACGGCGCGCCGGCCGCGTCATTGATCACGTCCGAGAGAATCTGAACGAACTCCACGCGAACGCGCGGCACCGCTTGCTGGACGCGTCCTCTGATGTCGTCGATGACGTCGAAGCTCGAGCGGTCCCGGTCCTTCTCGGGTTTGAGGCGAACCACCATATCGCCCCGGTTCTGCAGCGTGGCGAACAACCCGAGCTCGGCGCCGAGTCGTCGCGAGGTGCCCGTGACCTCGGGGGTCGCCGCGACGATCGATTCGATGATGTGAACCATTCGATCGCTTTCGGCGAGCGCGGTCCCCCCGGGGGTGAAGTAGTCGAGGACGAACGCCCCCTCATCCATTTCGGGGAGAAACCCGGTGTCCACGGCGCGCTGGGCGAGATAGCCGGCCCCCACCAGCCCGATTCCGGTTGCCACCACCGCCCACGGATGCCTCAGACAGACCGCGAGCGAGCGTTCGTAGCGCTCCGCAAACGCGTCGAACGCGCGTCCGAGCGCCGCCAGGAATCCGTGCTTGCTCGCCGGGGTATGAGCGATTCCGATATCGCGTTCGTGGTTTGGCGCGCCCGTGTCCTCCAGATAATCGCCGGAGTGGAGGAACTGTTCGCTCAGGAGCGGGATGATGGTCAGGGCCAGGAGCAACGAGACGAGTACCGCGATGGTCAACGTGATCGACAGGGCCCGAAAGAACTGGCCTTCGACGCCGGTCAGCAGCCCGAGGGGAAGAAACACGACGACCGTCGTGATGGTCGACGTCGTGACGGGCCAGATGAGCTCCTGGACCGCGCTCCGGATCGCCGACGCGCGGTTCGGGTCGAGGTGCAGATGGCGCACGATGTTCTCGGTGATGACGACGGCGTCATCGATCACGAGACCGATCGCGATGGCCATCGCGCCGAGCGTCATCAGGTTGAACGTCTGCCCGATTCGCGCCATGACGAAGACCGTGATCGCCATCGTCAGCGGAATCGATGACGCGCTGATCGCGGTGATCCGGGCCTGTCCCAGAAAGAGCAGGAGGATGATCACGGCCAACGCCGCGCCGACGAGCATGGCGTCGCGCACCGACGTGACGGCATCGCGGACCAGCGCCGCTTGGTCGTAGATGGGCACGAGGCGAACACCCGGCGGCAGCGTGACGGTTTGCGCGATGGCCTTGACGCTGTCGGCGATTTCGAGCGTGCTGCCGCCGGGCTGCCGGGTGATGTTGATCTGCGCCGCGGGCCGGCCGTCGCCGGCAATCACGCTGACGCGGTCCGCTGTCCCGACCGACACGGTCGCCAGATCGCTCACCCGAAGTCCGGGCCGCACGATGACCCGCGCGACGTCGTCGGCCGAATGCGCCTCCGACGTCGTGACGAGCAAATACTGCTTATAGTTCTGCGCCAATCGCCCGACGGCGGCCACGGTCGTCGCGGCCTTGATCGCGGCCGCGAGATCATCGAACGTCATGCCCCGGGCCGCCAAACGGGCCGGGTCCGCCACCACTTCGATTTCGCGAACGTCGCTTCCCAGGACGTCGACGCGCCCGACTCCCGGTACACGGGAAATGAGGGGGCGAATGTCGTACCGCGCGATATCGTAGAGGGTCGCCGGATCCCCGCCCTCGAGATTGTACGAAATGATCGGATAGAGGGACGGCGTCAGGCGCTCGACTTCGATGTCGAGGTCCGACGGAAGGTCCTGGCGCACTTGGTTGACCCGGGCCTGGACTTGCTGCAGGGCCAGCACCATGTCCGTCTTTGGCGAGAACATGACATTGGTCTCGCTGCCTCCTCGAATCGAGCGCGATTGAACGCGGATGACCCCGGGCACGAGACTGACCGCCTCCTCGATCGGTCTCGTCACCCCGAACAAGACCTGACGTGCGTCCAGCGTCGTCCCGTTGGCGACGACCGTCACACGGGAGAATTTGAGCTCGGGATAAATGGCCGATGGAAGCGTGAAGGCCGCCCACATTCCCGCCGCGCTCAACAGCACCACGGCCATGTAAACGAATCGTCGTTGCTCCGCGACGATCGTGAAGAGCGAGCGGTCGCCGTTCACGGCCGATCCATGCGGGCCGGGGGCCGCTGCTTCGCCGTGGAATCCTTCGCTCCAGCGGGGGCGCCGCGCGCTTCCGCCTTCTTCGTTGCTTCGGGGGCGCCGGCCGGAGGCGCGCCGGATTTCGTGGCCACCGTGGCGCTGTCTTCGACGCCATAGGCCCCATACGTCACGATGCGCTCACCAACCGCGAGACCGCTGAGAATCTGTGTCATGGAGTCGACCGTCGTCCCGACCTTGACCCCGCGTTCATGCGCGACGCCGGACGGATCGACCACGAACACCTTGAAGGCGTCCCCTTCGGGAACGAGCGCCGTGTTCGGAACCATGGTCGCGCGCCCGACGGCGGCGAGGGGGATCTCCCCAAATACCGTTTCTCCGATGCGGAGCACGCGGCCGGTCGTCGGCGCTTCGAGCCGAACTGACACTCCGCGCGAGACGGAGTCGATCGTTCCCGATACGTCCTCGACCCGTGCCGTCCCGAGCGATTCGCCGTCGCGGTTCTGACCGGCTCGCAGCGCGACCATCGCGCCGGGCGCGATGTGTCCCGCCTGTTCGGGCGTCACGGTCAAGAGAACATCGAGCGTCGTCGGGTCGGCCACCTGCACCAGCGGTTCATTCGCGTCCACCGAGGCGCCCAATGACGCGGTGAGCTGCGTGACGACACCCGGAATGGGAGACCGCAACACGGAAAGCTCTTCTGCTCGACGCGCGGTGAGCGCGTCGACTCGTGCCTTGGCCAGGTCTGCCGCGGCTTGCTCGGCGTCGCGTCGCGTTCCGATGCCTTGGTCCGCCAGCCGCTGCGCCCGGTCATAGGCACTCTGTGCCGCGGTCAGCGCGGCGTTCGCCCCTTGCACCGCGGTCTGAAACGGGACGGAGTCGAGCTCGATGAGGGCCATGCCGGCCGTCACATGCTGACCGAGCACGACGCCGATACGAGCCACGCGGGAAGGTCCCGGTGCGCTCAAGAGAGCGACGTGGCCCGCGCGCGGGACCACGGTACCGATAGCGCTCACGGTCGGTCTGAACGGCAGGGACACGACCAGCGCGGTCTGGACCGCCACCACCGGTTTCGTGGAGTCGGCCGCATCCCCGCCACCGGAGGGCCGCGCGCATCCCCCAAGGAGCGGGAGCGCAGCGGCAATCCACAGGAAACGGGTCCGAGGCACGGGGGACGTCATTCGCGAGGTCATTTCGGGGGCAGGGAAGATGGAGTGAGCTGAAACACCCTCAGCTCGGCCGTCGCGATCCATGCGGCCGCCAAATCGTCGATCAGTTGTCCCCGTTGTTCGCGGGCGTTGCGTTGCGCCTCGAGCACAGTCGGGATCGTCGATGCGCCTTCGCGATAGGCGTCGAGCGCCATGGACGACAGACGATTCGCGTCCGCGATCAGCGTCGTGTCGCGCGCGATCTTGGCGAGCGCGAGTTGCCGCAGCCGAGCCGCGCGCGCGATGTCGGCCTCGGTTTCCACACGCGCCAACGCGAGCTCGGCTTGCGCGCGATCGCGTTCGGCGTCCGCCACGGCAATCGCCCCGCGGTTCTTGTCCAACAGCGGGAATGGAAGGCTGAAGCCCAGGGTCGGAAGAATGCCGCGCTCCGCGCCGGTCGGGTCGCGCGTCTCGAGGCCAACAAGAACGCTGGGCATTCCCCAGATGCTGCGCCGCTCCAACGCCGCGCCAAGGTCCGCGGCGTGCAGCGACATGGCCGCGGCGCCGACGGGCAGCGTCGAGTCGACGCGCGCTGGCGTCAGTGCGTCCGGGGGCATGGCCAGCGAGTCGGACGGCTGAATGGCGACGCGATCCGTCGCCTCACCAATGAGAGATTGTAGATCAAGGAGCGACGACACGGCCGCACTGGAGTCATCGGCGGCGATGTTCGCCTGCTGTCCGGCATTGAGCGTCGCCAATTCGACCTCGAGATCGCTGGCGTCGCCGTCGGCGCGCCGGGCAACGGCCAGTTTTCGCAAGCTGTCCGCGTCGAGGGCGTTGCGCCTGGAGAGCGTCGCGTGCTCCAGCGCCGCGACGGCTCGCGTATAGGACGTGTCGGCGTCGAGCGCCACGGACGCCCGATCGAACGCGAATCGGAACCCCGCGGCCACGCGCCCGGCGTCCGCGGCCTGGATTCGCGTCGAGCGCACCGACGCATAGTCGATCGGAAACTCGGCCGTGAGATGGAGCTGCGGAACCGACTTTGAGTACGAAGCGGAAAGGCTCGGATTCGGCAAGGCGTGCGCGCTGGTCACATCGGCCGCCGCCAGCGTGGTGTCCGACCGCGCCAAGCCGAGGCGGGCGCCCCGGGCCAGCGCCGCGTCGAGGGCATCAGCTCGGGACAGAGGACGGGGCGCTTGCGGGCCCGCGGTCGGCGCCGTCAACAGGATGGCAGCGGCCGCTGTGGCGATGATGCGCATGGCCTGGGAACATGGGGGAAGAGTGTCGCCGAATATACACGCTCGACATTTCGAGAGGCGAACGGCGCCGCCCTCCCACGACGTCGCCGAACGCGGCGACGGGACTATGGCGAGCGGAATACCCGACGCGTCATGGCTTACCCACGACGATCAGGGGGGCTGTTCTCCTTGACAATCGTCAGCGTGCCGTCGCTGTTCGAACTGAACGCCTCCATTGTGCTCGGGTTGAACACTGCGCCGTCCGTCCCGCTTCCGGTGGGCAGTACATCGAGGATCTTGCCGTCGTCGGCGTTGAGGATGACCATCACCGCCGGCATGCGGCAGGTCGAAAACAAGACGTGATTCTTGACGTCAAAGGCGAGTCCGGCGGGTCCACTGCCCTTGCCGCCCAGCGAGTACCGGGCCGTGACCTTCATGGTCTTGGCGTCGACGACCGCTACGCTGTTGCTGTCTTCGAGATCGACGTAGACATGCCCCTTCCCGTCCGTCACCGCCTGCTCCGGCGCCCCGCCGAGGTTGATCGTGCCGGCGATGGACCCGTCGGCCGTGTTGATGAGCGTCACATTGGGTTCACTGTGGCTCAGGATCCAGACGCGGTCGTTGAACGAATCGAACAGAATGCCGTCCGGTCCGCCCTGCACGTCGATGTTCTTGATCGACGATAGCGTCTTGGTGTCCCACATCGCGACCGGCTTACTGGTCGCGAATCCATGTCCTGACTTGGGGTCCACCGCCGCGCCGTGGACGCTCGTGTTCGTGACCGGAATGACCCCGACCGAATCGAACGAATCCAGGTCGAAGACCGTGACGCGCGCGCCTGTACCAGAGCGCGGGACATACAACCGTCGGCCGGCAGCGTCGGCGTAGACATAATCGAAGCCGCCGTCTCCTCCGACCTTGACCGTCTTTAAGACTGAATACGGCCCGGTCGCCTGCTGACCCCATCCAATGCAGGGAAGCGTACCCAACCCCAAGGCAAATGCCAGGAACCGGCGGCGCATGAATCGTCTCCTTCTCACCCGGCCGCGTCCGCCAATCTGGCGATTTCGAATGCCGAGGTTCTTTGTCCCCACAATACCGCGCTTAGCTGTCCGCCCGATTAACGGCAGTACGTGAGCGGGAATCTGTTGGGGCGCACACCATTCGGCATAAACGTTCTACCGGAGCACCGACCACGGTCCGCCCATGATGCGGTACCGAGCGCGGTACCGTAATCCAATCGGGTGCTGTTCGATCCGGTACCACCGCACCGCTTGATCGGGTGCCGGACACGGGCCGGTCCCCAATATCCGGCCGGACGTTCGATTCGGTGTCCCCTTTCGGCCGTTGGCCAACGGCTATATGCTGCGCCGTGCGCGTCGACGTCCTCGCGAGCGGAATCTGGCAAACAAACACGACCTTGGTCGAACGCGAGGACCGCGTGGTGGTCGTGGACCCGGGGTACTTTCCCGGCGAGATCGAGGCGATTGCAGCGCGCGCGGCCCAATTGGGCGAGACAAAAGCCGTCGTCTTTACGCACGGGCACTGGGACCACGTGATGGGCCACGCGGCCTTTCCCAACGTCCCGGTCTGGTGCAGTGCCGCGCTCGCGTCCTCGGTTGCCGCCGGGGACGCGTCGGCGGCGCGGCATCTCGAAGCCGCCCGCGCGTTCGACTCGCGATGGTACGTATCTCGCGCCCAAGGCTATCGATGGCCACGGCTCTTGCACGGCCTGAACGATGGGGATCACCTCGAGCTCGGCGGTATCACCGTGGAGGCGCTTGCCCTGCCCGGTCATACGAGCGACGGGCTGGGACTCCTCATTGAGGCGTGCGGCCTGTTGATCGCGGGAGATTACCTGTCACCCTGCGAGATTCCGTTTGTCGAGGACATCGACGTCTATCGGCAGACGCTCGCTCGCCTCTTGGGAGTGCTCGGCGAGCGGGTCGAAGGGGTCGTTCCGGGCCACGGCCATCGGCTCACGGCAGCCGAGGCGGCTGAGATCGCGCGGGCGGATCTGCGGTATCTCGATCGCCTGGTCGAGGCTCGGTCGCGTGGCGACCTCGAAATGGCGCGAACGACTCCACTGCCGCGTGCCGGCGACGTCGTCGGCATGTGGGACGAACATCGAAAGAACTGCGCGACGCTCGGCCTGACGATCTGAAAGCGTCGATTCCGGGCCGCACCCGCCGCGACCCGGCCGGGTGGTCGAACCCTGTTTGGGGTGTGAGGTCGATCCCGGATGATCGCCGCACGAAGGCGCGTCGTGAATCACGACGTCAGCTTCCCCAGACGAGAAGGCTTGGATCCGACGGAAGAAGACCGATCGTCAGGCGCGCTCCCGTCCTGACCGATGCCGCTGCCGCCGTGGCATCATCGAAAGTTGATCGCGAGCGCTCCGGCGACTCACCAGACCTCGAGACCGACGGCACACCGCACGTCGAGCTCCGGCCAACGCCCTCCCATCCCGCGCCCCGCTCGTCAGATAGAAGGTCTTGGAGACCAAACGGTACCCAAATGCGAAGAGCGCGGTTCGGTTAATTGGGTACCACCCTACTCAGCCTCGCTCTTTCCGAGCGCGGCGGGCGCCCTGATCCGGCCCGCAACCCCCGCGAGCGCGCACAAGGTCAACACATAAGGGATTGCGAGCACGACCTGATACGGAATTCCCAAACCCAGCGCCTGCATCGCGAACTGCAGAGCGCTCGCACCCCCGAACACCACGGCCGCGAGCGCCACTCCGAACGGCTGCCATCGCCCCAGCACCACGATCGCAATCGCGATGAATCCTCTGCCAGCCGACATGCCCTCGGCAAACGTGCCGGCTTGCGCGAGGACCAGCGTGCCCCCCGCTAATCCGCCCAGCACGCCCTGGACGACGACGGCCAGCGCGCGAACCCGTCGTATCGATATACCGGCGGCCACGGCCGCGGCGGGCGATTCGCCGATCGAGCGCAGCGCGAGCCCCGCATGCGTCCGATACAGCCACCACCAGAGCGCCGGCACCAGCGCGTAGCACACATAGGTGATCACCGGCTGCGCGAACAACGCCGCGCCCACCCCCGGAATGCCGGACAAGACCGGAATGGGAACCGCCGCGAGCGTCGGAATCGTCAACGCGGCCCCGGCGCTTCCATACAGTGTTCGATACAGCGCCCCCGTCGCGCCGAGAGCGAACATCGTCACGGCGGTGCCCGTGACGATTTGATCCGTGCCGCCGAACACGACAAAACTCAGGAACAGCACCGATACCAACACCCCGCCGACGACCGCGCCAATCACACCGCCGCCGACCCCGCCCTGCGTCGCGCCCACCAGCGAGCCGAACGCGCCGCCAATGAGAATGCCCTCCAGTCCGATATTGATGATGCCCGCCCGCTCGACCACCAATTCGCCCGCGGCCGCGAGCACGAGCGGGGTCGCCATGCGGACAGTCGCGTCCAGAAACGCGCCCGTCATCCGGCCTCGGAGGCGCGCACGGCCCCAGGCGATCCGCCGCCCCCCGAACCGGACGACGGCAGCCGCACGCGGTTGAGCGCGACCAGGACCAGAATGAGCGTTGCCTCGACGACCGACACCACCACCGCCGGAACGCCGGCGTCTCGCTGCAACGCCCCCGAGCCCGCTTCGAGCGCGCCAAACAGAATGCCCGATCCGACCACCGCGATGGGATTCAAGCCGGCGAGCAACGCAACCGCGATCGCGGTGAACCCGTACCCCGGCGAGAGATCCTCATACAGCGCGTAGGTCACGCCGGTCACCTCGATCGCGCCCGCCAACCCCGCGAGCGCCCCGCTCACCAGAAACGCGGTCGCCATCGTGCGGCCCACCGGAATCAGGCCGGCACTCCAGGCCGCCGTCGGGCTGGCGCCGGTCGCACGCAGTCGAAATCCGGCCGCGGTCGCCCGGAGCACCCACCAGGCCGCGACGCATGCGGCCACCGCGATCGCGAAGCCGATATGCAACCGTGCCCCCGGAACCAGCGCGGGCAACTGCGCCCCGCGCGGAATGCTCGAACTCTGCGGATAGATCCGGAGCGGCTCCTGCAGCGGGCCGCGGACGAGATAACTCACGAGAAAGCCGGCCACAAAATTGAGCATGAGCGTGCTGATGACCTCGAGCACCTCGAAGCGAAGGCGCAGCCACGCCGCGATTCCCGCCCACCCCGCGCCGGCCGCGGCACCCGCGAGCAGAACCGTTGGAATCGTGAGGAATCCGGTGTGAGGGCCCAACCGCAGGGCGACCCACGTCGCGGCTGTCGCCCCGACCAGCAGCTGACCCTCCGCGCCAATATTGAACACACCCGCAGAGAAGGCGACGGCCACGGCCAGGCCGGTCAGGATCAGCGGAGTCGCCCGAATGAGCGTCGCCGAAAGAGCGTACCATGACCCAAAGGCACCTCGCCACAACACGGCACCCGCGCTCCACGGGTCCACGCCGGCCGCCGCCAGGACAAGGCCGAGCGCGATCAGCAACCCGGCGATCAAGATCGGTGCGGGACGGCGGGCGAGGGCGGCGAGCATGGCCGGGAGAGTGGATGAACCCGGCGGGGGAAACAAGTGGGCGCGCTCGTGGAGCTCAAACTGCCCGCGACCGGGTAGTGGGCCAATTGACCCGCTACCCCGCGACGGTATTCGCGGAAATCAGTCCCGCGATCTGTGACGTCTGGCTCGACGGGGAGGAGCCCCCGCGACCGGTGTGCCTTTCACGATCGCGTTCGCGCGGACACATTACGCGGATGTCCGCCGTGCCGCTTCCGCTGCCCTCGCCCGCGACCGGGGCGCCGATGCGGCCCGTGCCGGTCGATGCCGATCCGCGCCGGTGGCGCACCCTCGGTATACTCGCCCTGGCCGAACTCCTCGGCATGTCGCTCTGGTTCGCCGCCAGCGCGGTCGCCCCACAGCTCGGCGTGCGGTGGTCCCTCACGACGTCCGAGATTGGCTGGTTGACCGCGATCGTCCAACTCGGATTCGTGGTCGGAACCGCGGTGTCGGCGTTGCTCAATCTCGCCGATATCCTCCCCGCTCGAAGGCTCTTCGCGAGCTCGGCGGCCGTGGGGGCCGTGGCAAACGCACTGCTGCTCCTGGCGCCGGGGTACCGCGCGGCCCTCGCCTGCCGGTTCGCTACCGGCTTTGCGCTCGCCGGCGTGTATCCGCCGGCGATGAAGATGATCTCAACGTGGTTTCGGGCGCAGCGTGGGCTCGCCGTCGGCACGATCGTGGGGGCACTCACCGTCGGAAAGGCGGGCCCGTACCTCGTTCACGCGATCCCCGGTGCCGGAGAGACGCCCGTGGTCCTCTCGGCAACCGTGAGCGCGTTGGTGGCGGCCTGCCTCGTCGCCCTTCTATATGAAGATGGTCCGTATCCCTTCCCGCCGCGTCCGTTTTCCTGGGGTCTCGTCGCGACCGTCTTCAGCGAACGTCGCTGGCGACTCGCAACCGGCGGCTACCTGGGACACATGTTCGAGCTCTACAGCGCATGGACCTGGCTGCCGGTGTTCGTGTCCGCGAGCGCGGCCGCGGCCGGGTTGGCGCCCGGGCGGGGCCGGGATTCGCTGGCCGCCGCCGTCGCGTTCGCCGCGATCGCGATCGGGGGCATCGGCTGCGTGTGGGGTGGACGAGTGGCCGACCGCCGCGGCCGCGAATGGCTGGTGACCGCCGCCATGGGGGCCAGCGCGACATGCGCCGTGCTGATCGGCTTCACATTTGGCCGGAGTCTCTGGCTGCTCGTCCCCGTGGCGCTGACCTGGGGCTTTTTCGTGATCGCGGACAGCGCCCAGTTCAGCGTGCTGGTGACCGAGGCGGTTCCGCCGCACGCGGTGGGCACCGCGCTCACCGTGCAAACATC
>Ga0335085_10009036_pt1 | contig 15096 bp, 13 predicted proteins | sample Lox_Sample_45_FD_206712 | JGI IMG/M metagenome (GOLD analysis project Ga0335085, IMG submission 206712) | Soil microbial communities from Loxahatchee National Wildlife Refuge, Florida, United States - Lox_Sample_4.5 | ecosystem: Environmental > Terrestrial > Soil > Wetlands | place: USA... | reverse complement strand
TCGGGGAGGGATTCTCGCTTCGGGGGGCCGCCTACCGGGCCTTCCGGGCGCCCGGTCTCAACAACCTGTACCGGACGTACTCGTCCACCACCTCCATCACCATCGCCAACCCGCACTTGTCGCCCGAGACGCTGACGGGGGCGGAGCTGGGGCTGGATGCGAACGCGGGCGCCCTCACCCTGGGTGCGACGGGCTTTCAGTACGACACCAAGGCGCTGATCGCGTCCTACCGGATCCAGAACGCCGCGTCGGCCCCGCCCGACGTGGTGGCGATCTGCGGGCCCACCCTGTCGAACTGTCCCGCCAGCGTGAATTTCAACACCAACAGTCAGGACGCCGTGTCTCGCGGACTCGAGTTCTCGGCCAACTGGCGGCTGGCACCGTCGTTCCAGGTCGATGGCACCTTCACCTACACGGCGACGCATTATACCGCCACGACCACGGGGGATCCGACGGGCGTCCAGCTCGGCGGCGTCCCCCAGAACCTGGCCACGCTCGGCGTGACCTGGGATCTCAGTGAGCGATTCCGGCTCTACGGATCCCTTCGCTACACCGACGCGATGTATCTCGACGTGAATCGGACCGTTTTCCAGCCGGCGTTCACGCTCTTCAACGTGAGCGTGTCCTATCGACCCATGGACCGGCTGGAGATCTACGGCTCGGGGGTGAACCTCACCAACAACGTCTATTCCGACAATCCGACCACCAGCGCCACCTCGGAGACGCTGGGCCTGCCGCGGTCGCTCACCGGCGGCATCCGGTGGCGGTTCTGATCGGGCGGGGTCCCCGGAGCTGGGCGACGGCGGCCCTTTTCCTGGCCGCCGGGGTCGTGGGGTGTCGCGGCCGGGCCGGCGCCCCGCCTCCCGCCGGGGCGTTCCGCACCTTCGGGGTGGGCGATACCCTGCCGCCCTACGCCGTCCCCGTCTTGGGCGGGGACACGGCGAGATTCAGAGCCGGGGAGCCCGTCACCCTGCTCAATGTCTGGGCCACGTGGTGCACGTCCTGTCGGGAGGAGATGAAGGACGTGGTGGCCCTGGCTCGGGAGTTTGCGCCCCGGGGCTTGCGGGTCGTCGCCGTGAGCGTGGATCGCGGCGATCCGGCGCACGTCGAGCAATTCGTCGAGTCCCAGCGGCTCCCCTTCACGGTTGGGTTGGACCCTGAGGGAGAGATCCAGCGCCGCTTTGCCGTGGTGACGGTACCCACGACCTACTTGATCGGCTCGGATGGGAGGCTGTTGTGGGAGCGGGCGGGCACCCTCCAGGACGTCATGCCCGATGCCCGGGCGGCGGTGGGTGGAGCGCTGGAGCCGCGGTCGCCGCCGGCGGCGCGTGCGGGACCTTGAACGCGTCTGTCCACTCGCCGGGTGGGCCGCCGAGGGTTTGCGCGACGTAACGTCCAACTCCGCGGCAGCGTGAAACGCGACGCACTCCGTGCGCCGGGCATCCCCCCTTGCGGACGACAACGCCTCGCAAGGGAGTGACACCATGAAACGCACCACCACACGCTACGCGTCCATCGCCGTCCTGGTGCTGGTTCCGCTGCTCGTGTTCGCGGCCCGGTCCGCGGCCGACCGGCACGCGGATCACCGGGCGATTCATCTGGACACCACGCCCCCCCTGGTCCCGTCGCCCGCGCTCACGGCGTGGAGCAACGCCGCGGCCGCGGTGGCGCGCGCCGTCCGGCCGTCGGTCGTGTTCATCCGCGCGTCCGCGAAGGAGAGCGGATCGCTCCCGGCGGGGTCCGTGCCCGACCCCTTCCGCCAGTTCCTGCCGCCGTTCGGGAACGACAGCGGCGCGTTCCAGTTCTTCTTCCAGGGACCCCCGGGGGCGCTCCGGCGGCAGCCGCCGGTGCGCGAGGCGGCGGGCTCCGGCTTTCTCATTTCGCCCGACGGCTACATCGTCACCAACGCGCACGTCGTGCGCGGCGCCGACCGCCTGGACGTACGGCTCTTCGACGGCCGGAGCTTCGAGGCCAAGGTCGTGGGTCAGGACCCCGCCACGGACGTGGCCGTGCTGAAGATCGACGGCCGGGATCTCCCGCACGCGTCGATCGGCAACTCCGATTCGGCCCGCGTGGGTGACTGGGTGCTGGCGATCGGGAACCCGATGGGCGAGGCCCTGTCCTTCACGGTCACGTCGGGCATCATCAGCGCGAAGGGGCGGCCCCTCCCTGACCTGCCGACGGCCTCCCGCTACGGCATTCAGGACTTCATCCAGACCGACGCGGCCATCAACCCCGGGAATTCGGGCGGGCCGCTCGTGGACGCCAGCGGGCAGGTCATCGGGATCAACGCGGCCATCGCGAGCGAGACCGGGTCCTACGACGGCTACGGCTTCGCCGTCCCGATGAACCTGGCGCGGCCCGTCATCGAAGAGCTGATCGCCACCGGCAAGGTGGACCGCGCCATCCTCGGCATCACGATCCGGCCCGTGGACGCGGACGACGCCGCGTGGGCCAGCCTCGACTCGGTGCAGGGCGTGGTGGTGCAGGGCTTCTCCGGCGCCGCGAGCCCCGCCCGGAACTCCGGGCTCGAGCCGGGAGACGTGATCGTCGCCCTCGACGGCCAGCCGGTGCGCTACGTGGCCCAGTTCCAGCAGGCGATCACCTTCCGCAAGCCCGGCGAGACGGTGGCCCTCACGGTCCAGCGGAAGGGCGGGGACCGCGCCACGGTCCACGTGACCCTGGGCAGGCTTCCCGAAGCCGGTACCGCGCAGCCCGCCGTTGCCGCCGCCTCCAGCGGGGACGCGTACGGCCGGAAGCTCGGGATCACCGTGGAGCCCGGCACGGCCGGTCCGGACGGGCGGGGCCTCGTGGTCACCGCCGTTGACCCCGAAGGGCCGGCCGGCGGCAAGCTGGCTCCCGCGGGCGATCCCCAGGGCCCGGATGTGATCACGAGCGTGGACGGGAAGGCGGTGGCCAGCGTGGACGCGCTGAACGGGGCACTGGCCGGCGACACGAAGGGCGACGTGGTGTCCATCGAGACCTACAACCGGTCCCTTCAGGGCACGCGGGTGATCAGGCTGCGCGTGCGATAGCCGGGGCGAGACGGCCCCTACGCGTGCCGCACCGTGTGATGGGAGTACCCTAACGCGACGGCCTCCGCTAAGTTAGGGGCCTGCCGCCACCGTAGCTCAGTGGTAGAGCTCTCGATTCGTAATCGAGCGGTCGTCGGTTCAAATCCGACCGGTGGCTCTTTCTCCGTGAATGAAGCCCTGCTGGTCGAGCACCTCACCGTCGGGTTCCCAGGCCGCCAGGTCCTCCGGGACCTGAGCTTTTCCGTTCCCCGCGGGGCCACGGTGATGGTCATCGGCCCCAACGGGGCCGGGAAGACCGTGCTCTTTCAGGCGCTCATCGGCACCCTGCCGTACGCGGGCACCGTGCGCTGGGCCCCCGGTACCCGGCTCGGTTACGTCCCCCAGAAGCTCGACCTGGACCGCAACCTTCCCCTCTCGGCCGGTGACTTTCTGGCCGCGAAAGCCCGCATCAGCCGGGCCGGCCGGGGGGCCGCCGACCGGGCGCTGGGGCTCGTCGGTCTGGGCCCCGCCGTCGCGCGCCAGCCCATCGGCACCCTCTCCGGAGGCCAGTTCCAGCGCCTGTTGCTCGCCTTCGCGATGATGGGGAATCCGACCATCCTGCTGTGCGACGAGCCCACGGCCGGCGTGGACGAACCGGGAGAGCAGAACCTGTTCGATCTCCTGCACCGGCTGCGCGAGACCGAGGGGCTGACCCTGCTCCTGATCTCCCACGAGCTCTCGATGATCGACTCCCGCGTGGACCAGGTGCTCTGCCTGGGCGCGGGAGGTCACGTGTGGCTGGGGGCTCCGGTCGAGATCCTGACGCCGGAGCACCTGCGCGAGGCCTACGGGACGGCGCTCAAATTCCACCTGCACGATGATCACCACTCCTGAGCAGCTGATACTCCCCCTCGGCCTGAGCGCGGCGGCCGGGCTGGTCGGCGCCTTCGCCGTGATGCGCCGCATGGTGCTCGCCTCGGACGCCCTCTCCCACGTGGCCCTGCCCGGCATCGGTCTCGCGCTGATCCTGAAGATCAATCCGGTCGTGGGCGGCGTCGCGGCCCTGCTCGCCGGAACCTGGCTGGTCTGGGCCCTCGAGCATCGGACCCGCATCGCCACCGAAGCCCTGATCGGCGTCGTCTTTTCGGCCGCGCTGGCCGTGGGATCCATGCTCGCGTCGGGCGAGGAGCTGATCGAGGCGCTCTTCGGCGCGTCCCGGCAGGCGGGTCCCCTCGAGACGGCGCTGGGGCTCGCCGCGTGCGCCGGGATCGTGGCGTTCATCATCGCGGCGCGGGACCGGCTGGTCATCACCCTCGTGTCCGAGGACCTCGCCCGTACCGCCGGGATCAATGTGGCCCGGCTCGACCTGTTCTACCTCACCGCGTTCGGCGTGACCGTCGCGTTGGGACTGCGGTATCTGGGCGTGCTCCTGATGGGCTCGCTCGTCATCATCCCGGCCACCACCGCGCGATACCTGGCGCGGAGCCTCCGGGGCGTGCTGGCCGGGTCCGTGGCGCTCGCGGCGGTCAGCATGACGGCGGGACTCCTGGCGGGCCCCCTCCTGCACGTTCCCCCCGGGCCCCTCGTGATCGCCATCGCGGCGGGGCTGTTCCTCGCGTCCATCGTGCTGGTCCGGCGGCGCTGAACGCTCGCACCCATTTCACGATCGCTTCACGCCGGGGGAGGGATGCTTCCGTGAGCGCGGCGGAGGCGGCGATGGACGGATGGACGCGGGAGGCCTTGGAGCTGTTCGGATACGGGGGCGTCTTCCTGCTGATGCTGATCGAAGACGTCCTGGTGCCCCTGCCGTCCGAAGTGATCATGCCCGCGGCCGGTTTCCTGGCCCAGCGCGCGGGCCTCTCGCTGTGGGGTGTCGTGATGGCGGGGACCGCGGGATCGCTCGTGGGCGGCCTGCCGTGGTATTACCTGGGGCGCGCGCTCGCGGCGGGGCACGTGCCCGGCTGGATCTCCCGCCGTACGGACGCCCACCGGGCCGCGTTCACGACGGCCAACCGCTGGTTCTCGGTGCACGGGCCCCTGGCGGTGGTGCTCGCGCGCATTCTTCCGGGGATCCGCTCGTTGATCGGGATTCCGGCGGGGCTCGCGGGCATGTCCCTGGGGGTCTTTCTGCTCTACTCGGGGGCCGGAACGGTGGTGTGGTGCGCCGGGCTCGCGCTCCTGGGCAGCGTCGTCGGCGCGGACGCGGAGGTGCTCGCCAATCTCCTGGGTACGGCGTGGGTGGTCCTGGGCGTGGCGGCGCTGCTGGTCGCGGGAGGCCTGGCCTGGCGGCGGCACACGCGGCGGCCCGCCGGGCTCATCCCTCCGACGGGATCGTGAGCTTGAAGCCCTTCGCCTTGAGCTGCTGGGCGAACGAGGCCTTCTCCACCGCTTTCATATAGGCCTCGTCCGGCTCGACGACCTTCTTCTCGACCAGCTCGAGCAGGGCGTCGTTGAGCGTGATCATCCCGAGTTTCTTGCTGGTCTGGATGATCGAGGGGATCTGGAAGGTCTTGCCCTCGCGAATCAGGTTCGAGATCGCGGGCGTGGTGAGCAGGATCTCCCGCGCCGCGACCCGCCCACCCCCCACCTTCTTGCACAGCGTCTGCGCGATCACGCCCTTGAGCGAGTCCGACAGCATGATCCGGATCTGCGCCTGCCGGTCGGCCGGAAACTGGTCGATGATCCGGTCCACCGTGGAGGGCGCGGTGGTCGTGTGCAGGGTGCCGAACACGAGATGCCCCGTCTCGGCCGTCTCCAGCGCGATCGCGATGGTCTCGAGGTCGCGCATTTCGCCCACGAGGACGATGTCCGGATCTTCCCGGAGGGCGGCCCGGAGGGCCGACTTGAAGCTCTCGGTGTGCACGTGCACCTGGCGCTGGGTGATCAGGCACCGCTTGTTCTCGTGCACGAACTCGATCGGGTCTTCGATCGTGATGATGTGATCGGTCCGTTCCCGGTTGATCAGGTCGATGAGCGAGCAGAGCGTCGTCGACTTCCCGGAGCCCGTCGGCCCCGTCACCAGCACCAGGCCTTTGCTCAGGTAGCAGAGCTTCTGGACCTCGGGCGTGATGTTCATCTCCGCGACCGTCACGACGTTGGCCGGAATCACGCGGAAGACGCCCACCGAGCCCTTGCGGTCGCGGGCCGCGTTCACGCGGAAGCGCGCCAGCCCGGCGATCTCGTAGGCGAAGTCGGTGTCCCCGGTGTCCCGCCACTCCAGCCGGTTCCGGTCCGGCATGATCGACAGCAGGAGCAGGTCCAGCTGCTCGGCGGAGACGGGGTCCTTGCCGTGGCGCATGATTTCGCCGTGGGTCCGGAAGATGGGCGGCTCGTCCACCCGGAGGTGCAGGTCCGACGACTGCGACTCCACCAGGGCCTTGAGGAGCTGTCCCAGCTGCCGCTGGGCCCCCTCCATCCGGGCGTCGGCGAACTCGCCCGGCAGCTTGCCCGGCGCCTCGGTGGTCGCCTCGATGGGGGGCGGAGCCACCACGACCGAGAGCCGCGGCCTCCGGGCCGGGGCCGGCTCGGACTCGGGGGGAGGCTCGGGCGGCGCGGCCGCCTCCGACTCGGCCTCGGCCGGCGCGCCGACGTCCACTCCCGGCGTGATCTGGGCGTAGAGCTTGCCGGCCCTGGGCGTCACCCGGACGATCACCAGACCGGCCCCGCCCGCGTACTCGAAGGTCGCTGGCGTCCCCTTGCCGATCCGGTCGGCCGCGTCCGAGGGCGCGAGCTCGGTCAGCAGGGCGTAGAGCTGCTTCTCCGTGAGCACCTGCTTGGAGAGCTTCGACGCCTTGCCGTTCTTCTCCATCCCCACCGGCTCGTCGGGCACCAGCAGGAGCTGCTCGCCGCCGTTCTTGATGAGGAGATCGATGAAGGGATCGAGACGGGCCATGGTCCTCTTAGTCCGTGGGGCGCGCGTAGAGGACGTGCGCGCGGTTGACCAGATGGGTGGCGCGGTTCGTGGTCACGGCGAAGAAGGGGCCTCCGCCGGCGTTGAGATAGTCGATGGGCCGGGACATCGCCTCCGGCAGCTCCACCTGGGCGACGCCGTCCCAGATGGTGCCGTCCACCAGCGTGACCTCGAGGCCGATCTGGCGGGCCGCCGGGGAGGGATGTTCGTGGTCCTCGGCCGCGATCGTCAGGGCGATGGTCTGCGCGCGCGAGACCAGGAGCACCTCGCGCTGGTCGTCCGGAAGAAAGGGAAAGAAGCCCTCGGGCCGGTTCAGCATCTCGAGCGCCGTCTCGGGCCCCTCGCGCTGGGGGGCCCGGGCCATCACGAACACCGCCCCGGCCCGCTCGCCGCCCTGCGTCAACAGCAGGCGCGCCGGAATCGACTGGCGGGGCAGGGAAAAGGGCGTCACGGGTTCCAAGATAAGGCTCGGGGCCTGGTGCGTCGAGGAACCCGAAAAGGCGAGGGGCGTGTTGGCGTTGATCGTTCATCCACCGCGATGGTCACGGTCGGCAGCCGGATTTCCAGCGCGTATGAGCCGGGGTTAGATTCCGCGGGTGACCGCTCCCTCCGCCCGCGACCAGAAGCCCAAGAAGAAATCCATCACCGCCGGGTCCTGGGCGGAAGCGCGGGCGCTCATCTATGCCCATCGCTACCGCCTGGGGCTCGGGCTCTTCCTGATGCTGGTCAACCGGCTCGCGGGATTCGTGCTGCCGGCCAGTTCGAGAGTCGTGATCGATCAGGTGATCGGGCATCACCGGCCGGAGCTCCTGCCCCGCATCGCGATCTTCGTCGCCATCGCCACGGTGGTGGGGGCGGCGTCGTCGTTCGGCAACTCCCAGATCCTCGGCGTCGCGGCGCAGGCCGCCATCACCGACATGCGGCGCAAGGTGCAGTCGTACGTCCTGCGGCTGCCCATCAATTACTTCGATTCGACCAAGAGCGGCATCCTCATCTCGCGCATCATGACGGACGCCGAGGGCATCCGGAACCTCGTGGGCACGGGACTCGTGCAGATGGTGGGCGGGCTCGTGACGGCGGCCATCGCCCTGGTCTGGCTCTTCAAACTGAACTGGCAGCTGACCAGCTACTCCATCCTGATCCTCGCGACGTTCGGCGGCGGGATGGCCTACGCGTTCAGCAAGCTCCGCCCGCTCTTCCGGGATCGGGGGAAGATCAACGCCGACGTCACCGGACGCCTCGCCGAAACCCTGGGCGGCATCCGGATCGTGAAGTCCTACCGGGCGGAGAAGGGCGAGCGGCTCGTGTTCGGCCGCGGCGTGCATGCGCTGCTGCGGAACGTCGCCACGACGATGACCGGCATCTCGGGCGTGGGCGCCTTCGCGTCGATCATCGTCGGCGCGATCGGGATCCTGATCATGCTGATCGGCGGCCGCTCCGTCGTCGCCGGCCGGATGACGATGGGGGACTTCGTGCTGTACGGCATCCTCGTCACCCAGGTCGCGCTGCCCCTGATCAATATCGCGTCGGTCGGCACCCAGATCACCGAGGCCTTCGCCGGGCTCGACCGGATCCGTGAGATTCGGACCGTGACCACCGAAGATCAGGCCGACGCCACCCGCGAGCCCACCGGGGAGCTCCGAGGCGATATCCAGTTCGAGCACGTCACCTTCGAGTACGTGAAGGACGTGGAGGTCCTGAAGGACATCACCTTCACGGCGCCGGCCGGCAGCACGACCGCGCTCGTGGGATCGTCGGGAGCGGGGAAGAGCACCCTGATCGGCCTGGTGATGGCGTTCGCCCGGCCCAAGTCCGGGCGCATCCTCGTGGACGGCCGGGATCTCGACAGCATCCGGCTCTCCGATTACCGGACCCAGCTGGGCGTGGTGCTCCAGGACAACTTTCTCTTCGACGGCACCGTGGCCGACAACATCGCCTTCGCCAACCCCCACGCCACCCGGGCCGAGATCGAGCGGGTGGCGAAGATCGCGCATTGTGACGACTTCGTCCGCCGGTTCGAACAGGGGTACGACACCGTCGTGGGCGAGCGGGGCGTCAAGCTGTCGGGCGGCGAGCGGCAGCGGGTGTCGATCGCCCGCGCCATCCTGGCCGACCCCCGGATCCTCATCCTGGACGAGGCGACGAGCTCGCTCGACTCGGAGAGCGAAGCCAAGATCCAGGACGGCCTCAAGACCCTGCGGCAGGGCCGGACCTCCTTCGTGATCGCCCACCGGCTCTCCACCATCCGCAGCGCCGACCAGATCCTCGTCATGGAAGGCGGGCGCATCGTCGAGCGGGGCACCCACGCCGAGCTCCTGGCCGCCAACGGGCGCTATCGCCAGCTCTACGACAAGCAATACAAGTTCGAGCTGGATCGGTTCATCAATCCGGGCGAGGACTTCACCCCCGAGCCCGAAGCGGCGGCGGTCGCGCTGTCCGTGACGCCGCCCAACCGCCTCTGAGACGCGCGCCATGCTCCTGCTCAAGCTCCTGCAATCCGTCTTCGGCACGCTCCATTCCGAGGGCACTCCCGGGCAGGTCGCCGCCGGAATGGCCCTCGGCGCGTTTCTGGGACTCACGCCCCTCCTGTCGCTCCACAACCTGGTCATCTTCGCCCTGATCTGCCTCCTGAACGTGTCGTTCGGCGGCGCGATGCTGGGGTGGGCCGTCTTCACCCCGGTCGGCTTCCTGCTCGACCCGCTCTTCGACTCCCTGGGCCACCGGCTCCTGCTCGACACGCCGAGCCTCACGCCGATCTGGACCGCGCTCTACAACGCGCCGGTCCTGCCGCTCACGAACTTCAACAACACCGTGGTGCTGGGAAGCGTCCTCTTCAGCGCCATGTGCTTCCTGCCGCTCTTCTTCTTTTTCCGGTGGGGCGTGGACCGCTACCGCGCCACCGCCGGCGCGTGGCTGATGCAGACCCGGCTGTACCACGTCGTCACCGCATCGAAGCTGGTCAACGTCTACAAGTGGTTCCGGCCCTGACCGCCCCCGCCCGGCCGGTGAAGGTCGCGCTGGTGCGGTGGAAGGCGGTGATGCCCCTCGGCCTCGGCGTGCTGGTCCTGGTGCTCGGCTGGCTCCTGTTGGGGAACTGGCTGGTCAAGCGGATTCTCGAGGCCGCGGGGACCGCCGCCGTCGGCGCGAAGGTCGAGATCGCGCACGTCGACGTGTCGCTCCGGCAGTCCCGGCTGATCGTGCGCGGGCTGACCGTCGCGAGCCCCAAGGAGGCCCTCAAGAACACCCTCCAGGCGGACGAGCTCGACGCCGACTTCGAAACCCTCCCGCTCTTCCGGAAGAAGCTCATCGTGGACCGCCTGGCCGCCACGGGCCTGCGGTTCGGCACCCCGCGCGCGACCGATGGCCGTGTGAAACGGGCGGCGATGGACACCGCGCGGACCGCCACCGCGGCCGGGGTCCCCGCGAGTCCGGCCAAGCCCTCGGCCGCGGCCGCCGCCGTCGAGGACATCGTGGATCGCCTCGACATCCCCGGGCTCGACCTGTCTCAGGGCAAGATCGAGGTGGGCGCCCTCGATCCGTCCCGGCTCGGCACCGCGGCCGCCGCCCGCGCCCTCCAGGCCCGGGCCGACTCGTCCAGCCGCGCCTGGACCGCCGCGTTCGACGATCTCCGCACCGGGCCGACCGTCGACAGCGCCGTGGCGCTCGCCAACCGTCTGAAGGGGGCCAAGCCGACCGACCTCTCGGCTCTGAACGACGCCCGCCGGATGCTGTCGTTGCTCTCGTCCGCCAGGGACAAGGTGGACGCGCTGGGTCGCGGCATCACCGCCGGAGTCGCCGACCTCCAGCGCGGCGTGGCCGGGCTCGACTCCGCCAAGGCCCGGGACCTGGCCACCGCCAAGGGGCTGGTCCACCTCCCGGCCCTCGATCCCGGCCAGATCGGCGCGGCATTGTTCGGACCCGCGGCCGCGGGGAGGTTCGAAACCGCGCTCCACTGGGTGCGCCTGGCGCGCCAGTACACGCCCCCCGGCCTCCTCCCGCACGCCTCCCCAGCCCCGAAGCGGGTGCGCCGGGCGGGGCTCACCGTCACGTTCCCGCGCGAGCACGGGCTCCCCGCGTTCTGGCTCAAGGACGCCGCCGTGTCCTTCACCCTGGACAGCGCGAAGCATTACGACGGGCGGCTTGAGAACCTGACCACGTCCCAGGCACTCACGGGACAGCCCACCACCTTCAAGGCCCAAGCCCCGTCACTCCAGGTCGGCGCCCTGCTCGACCACCGCCACGAGACGGCTCTCGACACCGCGTCGGGAGCGCTGGCGTCGGTCCGGCTCCCCGACCTCAACCTCCCGGCGGGGGTCCGGCTGGAGCCCGGGACGGGGAGTATGTCCCTGCGCTTTGCCCTCGAGGGAGAGGCCGTGCGCGCCGCGTGGGAGGTGCACGCGAACCGCGTCACGTGGGCGCGCGACTCGACGGCCGGGCGGTCCACGGGCGGAGACCTCGTGTGGCAGGTGCTGTCCGGCGTCTCTTCCCTCGACGTGACCGCCCAGCTCTCGGGCACCGCCACCAGCCCGTCGCTCTCGATCCACTCGAACCTGGACCAGGCCCTGTCCGACCGGATCCGCTCCCTCCTGGGCGACCAGGTGAAGGCCGCCGAGCAGAAGCTCACGGCCGAGGTGAACGCCTACGCCGACCCCCTGATCGCGCCCGTCAAGGCGCGGATCACGGCCGTCACGGGCGCCGCCCAGCAGCAGCTTGGTGTCTCTCAAGGGAAGATCGCGGACGCGCAGAAGCAGCTGCAGCAGCGGATGAAATCCCTGACGGGCGGTATCCGCCTGCCCTGAGGCTCGCTACTGCCGCAGGGCCGGCTTGCCCTCGAGCTGGTTGTTGAAGCCGCGGCGGGTGATGTAGGCGAGGTCGATCCGGGGTTCCTTCGCGAACGCCCGGAGGATGTCCTCCCAGATCGTCTGCTCCGTCACCCGCCGCTTCCGGGGCTCGCAGAGGTACCGCAGGGTCAGGACCACGCCGTCGTCACTCACCCGGGTGTAGACGGTCGGCGTGAGGGTCGTGTAGAGAATCATGAACTTCTTGGTGGAGTGCCGGACGCTCTCCTCCGCGGCCTTGACGATCTCGGCGGAATCCCGCTGGACGATCTCCGTCAGGATCTGCTTGGCCCGCTCCCAGTCGCTCTCCAGCGAGACGAGCACCGGGATCTCGTTCCAGATGTACTCGAAGCCCTCGGTGTAGTTCGCGATCACCTCGGTGAGCACGCGGCCGTTCGGCACGTGGATCACCCGGCCCGTGCTCTGGTCGGCGTTCACCCAGTTTCCGATCTCGTTCAGCGTGAAATGCAGGATCCGGACGTCGATCACGTCCCCGGCGTGGGTGCCGATCTGGATGCGGTCACCGACCGAGAAGGGACGGCGCCAGATCATGAAGATCCACCCGGCGAAGTTCACCAGCACGTCCTTCAGCGCGATCGCGACGCCGGCGCCCGCCAGGCCCAGGAAGCTGCCCACGTCCCGGAACTCGCCGAACCAGATCCGGCCCAGGAGCAGGACGCCCGTCAGCGACGCCAGGTACGTCGTCGTCTTTTGCCAGCGGTAGCGCAGCTTGGCGTCGTGGGTCCGGCCCCACACCAGGCCCAGCACGATCCGGCGGGCGATCAGGAGCACCAGCACGACGATGCACGAAACCGCGATCTGGCTCTGCGCGGTGAGCGAGAGCCCCAGGTTGGTGTTCAGCCAGTCGCCCATGGGCCACTAAGTTGCGGTCCCGCGCCCGTTGGCACCAGCGCCGATCCGCGTACCTTATGGTCCCATGACGACCTACGCGCGCCGCCTCGGTCTCTTTTCCGGCACGATGGCCGTGGTGGGCGGCATCATCGGCTCGGGCATTTTCGTGAACCCCTCCGTGGTGGCCGCCCGCGTCGGGTCCTCGGGGCTCACGCTGCTCACCTGGGTGCTGGGCGGGGGCATCGCCCTGATCGGGGCGTTCTGCTTCGGCGAGCTGGGGTGCCGGGCCCCCAGGGCGGGCGGCGGCTACGTGTACCTCCGGGACGCCTGGGGCCCCCTGCCGGCCTTCCTCTACGGCTGGGCGCTGCTGCTGGTGATGACGACCGGTGCGACGGCCGCCGTCGCGGTGGCGTTCGCGTACTACGTGCTCCCCCTGATCGGCGTGGGACCCGCCGCGACGGTGCCCGTCGCCGTCGGCGCGATCGTGCTCCTCGCCGGGATCAACTACGTGGGCGTGAAGCCGGGCGCCGTCACGCAGAACATCTTCACCGTGCTCAAGCTCGCGGCGCTCGCGGCGCTGATCGTGGTGGGGCTCCTGGTGGCGCTCCCCCCGGCCGGTCCCGTGTCCGTTCAGTCACATCCGCCGGCGGGCGGTGTGTTCATCGCCATCGGCTCGGCCCTCGTTCCGGTGCTCTTCACCTGCGGCGGCTGGCAGCAGACGAACTTCATCGCCGAAGAGATCATCGAGCCCGAGAAGAACCTGCCCCGCGCGCTGGTGCTGGGCGTCGTCATCGTCGTCGCCGTGTACCTGCTCGCGAACCTGGCCTACCTCCGCGTGCTCGGCGTCGCGGGACTCGCGGCGAGCCAGGCGCCCGCCGCGGACGTGATGGCCCGGCTGGTCGGGCCCGCCGGGGACACGGTGATCCGCGCCGGCATCGCCGCGTCCACGTTCGGGTTTCTGAACCTCGTGATTCTCGTGACGCCGCGGGTCTATCAGACCATGGCCGCCGACGGCGTGTTCTTTCCCTGGATCGCGAAGCTGCACCCCGTGTACCGGACGCCCACCTGGGCCATCGTGGTCCAGGCGGCCTGGGCCATCGTGCTGACGCTCACCAAGAGCTACTCCCAGCTCAACGACTACGTCGTGTTCGGTGACTGGATCTTTTTCGGGGCCACCGTCGCCACGCTGTTCGTCTACCGGGCGCGGGAGCGGCGCGGGCAGGGCACGCCCCCCGTGTTCCGGACTCCCGGGTATCCCGTCCTTCCCGTTCTGTTCGTGCTGGCGGCGATCTACGTCGTGGCGAGCAGTGTGGGACAGAATCTCAGGAATGCGGCGATCGGGACCGGATTGCTGCTCCTGGGCATCCCGGTCTACCTCTTCTGGAAGCGGCGGGCACCAACACGGCGAGACGGCGCCTAGTCTTTCGCGGTCCCCGCCGTCTCGGCCCCGACCGGCAGATATTCGGCGCGGTACATCTTGAGCAGCTCGAAAAAGTACGACAGGGCCAGCGGCCCGATCAGGAGCCCGAGAATGCCGAACCAGGGCACCCCCGCCAGCGCGCCGAGGAGCGTGACCAGCGGGTGGATCTGCGCGTAGCGCCGGAAGACCATCGGTTGGATCACGTAGCCCACGTTGCCGACGATGCCGAAGCCCCAGATGGCCATCAGCAACGCGGCGCCGTTGCGATGATCCAGCAGCAGGGCGAGCGCCCCGGGAGCCCAGACCAGCCCCGAGCCGACGACGGGCAGGACCGCGAGCACCGTGGCCACCACACCCCAGAAGGTGGCGTTCGACAGCCCCGCCGCCCAGAACGCGCCGCCCACCAGGACACCCTGAAGCACCGCCGTCAGGCCGGTCCCGATGACCGTCGAAATGGTGACGTTGCGGAACCGCTCCCGCAGCAGGTCGGCGTTGGCGGCGGAAAAGGGGATATAGGGGCGGATCGCGCCCCAGGTCTCGCCGGGCTGCAGGAAGGCGTAGTAGAGCCCGAAGACCGCGATCAGCAGGTTGATGGCGAGCCGCGCCGCCGTCCCCACCAGCGAGAACGCCCGCGATCCGACCCAGGTCGCCACCTGCTGTCCCAGGCTCGCGAGTTGGGGCCCCAGGTCGGTGTCCCCGATCCGGAGATGCGAGAGCTCCGTGAGCAGGGGGTTCGGAAGCCCGCCCGCGACCTGCTGGGCCTGCCTCACCACCAGGGACACGAAGGACACGCCCGGGACCACCACCAAGAAGAGGGCGAGCAGCACGACGATCACCGCCGCGGGGACCGGCCGCACGTGGCGGGCCAGGCGGTCGTGCGCGGGCTGGAGAATGACGTAGAGCACCGGGATGCCGATCAGGCCCGTCGCGAACGGGGTCAGCGCGATGGCGAGCCCGAATCCCAGCAGCAGGATCAGGGCCGCGGCACGGGTGTGATTCGAGTCAATCGAGGTCATGACGCTCCGGCGCGTTTCCGCGGAGCGCCGCCAGGCGCGTCCGCGC
>Ga0335085_10009035_pt1 | contig 15097 bp, 14 predicted proteins | sample Lox_Sample_45_FD_206712 | JGI IMG/M metagenome (GOLD analysis project Ga0335085, IMG submission 206712) | Soil microbial communities from Loxahatchee National Wildlife Refuge, Florida, United States - Lox_Sample_4.5 | ecosystem: Environmental > Terrestrial > Soil > Wetlands | place: USA... | reverse complement strand
CTTTTGGGGCTGTCCAAAAAAACGCCTCATGAATTCCTGTTGCTCACGCGGCATGTAATTCCACATATCCTGCTGCTGTTTTTGATCCCGGTTGGGATTGGCCGAATAGTACTGCTGGGTGTTTTTTTCCTGTTCTTGGAGCTTCTTCATCAAATCCTGGACCTGCTGGTCCGACATATTCAGTTGTTTCTTGGCCTCTTCCTGCCGTTGCTGGTCCTGCTGCTTTTCCCGGTCAGCCTGGCCGTTGTCTTGGCCCTTTTGGTTTTGCGGGGACCCATTCGGAGACTCCTTGGGCTTTTGGCTCTGGTCCGGATTATTCCCATTTTGCTTTTGGTCTTTCTGGTTGCCGGATTGCTTCTTCTGGGAAGATTGGTTTTGATCCTGATTTTGGCCTTGTTTTTGCGATTCTTGTTTTTGTTGGTCCTGGTCCTTCTTCTTATCCTGTTTTTTCTTGCCGCTCTTGTCCTTTTTGGGATTCTCCTTCAATTTTTTCTCGGCCAGCTCCATGTTGTGCTGGGCGTCCTCGTCCTTGGGGTTCAATTGGAGAGCCCTTTGGTAATCGTCGATAGCGTCCTTATAGCGATCCTGCTGGAAAACCGAATTGCCCAGGTTGTACCAGCCCTGCTCCAAGTTCGGATTTTTCTCCAGGACTTGTCCGAAGGTTTTCTCGGCATCCTCGTATTTCCCAAGTTGATAAAGGGCGTTACCCCATCCATAGAGACTGGCAACGTCGTTGGGATCCTTTTGGGCCTTTTCACCGAAATATTGCTCTGCCTTTTCAAAATCCTTATTTTGGTAGGCCTTTTCGCCCGGCGAATCCGCCAAGGTTATTAAAGGCCCACCCCAAGTGAGCAGCCCGAGAAGCAATATTCCGGACAAATGTTTTTTCATCTTCAACCGAAAGCCTTTCTAAATCAGCGCGGACAACAAGAGGGCGCCAGCCGACCAAGCGCCAAGAGCCGGTGCCAATTCTTTGCGCCGCAGGACTCCCTGCCCCTTCATTTTGGTCTTTTGCAGGCTATCCAGCGCCCCCTCGATGGAGGCCAGGTTTTCCGGGTTATCGCCTTGCACAAAGGTCCCGCCCGTGATGTCGGCGATATTTCGAAGGGTCCCCTCGTCCAAATGGCTGATATGCACGTTTCCCGCCCTATCCGTTTTATAGACCGCCTCTCCCCAAAAAGAAACCCCGTCCGGGATGGGGCTTCCCTGCCTTGTGCCTATCCCCACCGCCACGATCGGCACCTTCATATCCTTGGCTTGCTGGCAGGCCGCCGTCACATCCGAGGCGCCTTCCGTGGTTTCCCCATCGGTGATGAGCAAAATGGCCCTGCCGCGTTTGCCCTGGTCGTCCTTATCGAAAGCCGCCAGGGCCGCCAGGATGCCTTTTCCGATGTCGGTCCCGCCGCGGTCCACTGAATTGACATCCGCCTTGGTCACGACCAGCGAGACGGCCTCCAAATCAAAGGTGAGTGGAACCTGGACCAGGGCCTCGCCCGCGAAAACCACCAAGCCCACACGGTCCCCCGCTTGCTTTTGCATCCAGCTTAAGATGGCATTTTTAGCCGCTTCCAGGCGGTTAGGAGTGATATCGCGGGTCATCATGCTTTTGGAAACGTCCAGGACCACCATGACGTCAATGCCGTTCAAATTCACGTCCTCGGGAACGGGCTGGCCCTGCAGCCGAACGGCGCCCAAAAGCGCCAACAACAGGCCCACCAACAAAAAACCTCCCTTGAGCATCCGTCGGGCCCAGACGACTTCCGGCGACAAGACCAGGTTATGGTCCCCCAACAGGGCCAGGTCTCGGCGGTCCCGCCAAAAGTTGTAAAAAGCCCATCCGGTCCACAGGAGAAAGAGGGGCAGGAGGAACCAAAGCCAGTTAATATTTGCGATGTTCATTCCATCTCCAAAAACGCAATGACTAGGCCCTAGGGCAAAGTCCTTAAAACGGTTGTTTCCAACCCAATGTCCAAAACAAGCAACAAAAAGGCCGCCAATAGGAAATAAGACGCCAGTTCGTTGTACTCCCAATGGGTCGTGACCGAGACTTCCTTTTTTTCCAGCCTCGCGATGTCATCCAGGACTGATTTGAGGGTGTTGGTATTGTTCGCGTTGTAGGCCTTTCCGCCGGTGATACGGGCGATCTCGTTCAACAAACCCATGTCTAAAGGGTCCTCGTAAATAAGGTTTCCATTTTGGTCGAGCCCATAAACCTTTCTTCCATAGGGCGTTACGAAAACTTGTGGGACCCGGCGGTGGGTGTCGCCCAAACCAATGGCGTAGATTTTAACGCCGTGGCTGGCGATGACCCTGGCGGCCGTCAGGGGGTCCACCATGCCCGCGTTGTTCGCTCCGTCGGTCAGCAAAAGAATGGCCTGGCTGTTGGGTTTGTTTTCTTCTGGATCGGAAGAAGCGTTGACTTTGAAAAGTTTGGACAAAAGGGAGGAAGAACCGTTGGAGGGGGGTTGGTCCCCCACCTTTCCCACCCCGGTTTGAAGGCGGTTCAAGGAGGAAACCAAGGCGTCGCCGATGGCCGTCCCGTCCCGCTTGATGGAATTGGGCGCCGGCTCCACATTCTCCAGGAGTTTTTTGACGACTGAAACATCAGTGGTCAGAGGGCATTGGGTAAAGCTGTAAAAAGCGAAAATCGTCAGCCCCACCCGGACGTCCTGGACTTCGTCGAGGAATTGGGAAAGGATTTGCTTGGCGGCCTGGATCCGGGTGGGTTTGAGGTCATCCGTTGTCATGGAACCGGAAACGTCGAGTGTCACGAAGAGGTCCGTCACCGGCCTTTTTTCCTCAGTCTTCTTCTGGCCCGCCTGAGGCCGGGCCGCCGCGAAAAGGCACAAGGCCAGGATGAGGAAGCGGAAAAGCCAGGGAACCCATTGGGCCGACCAAAGGCCTGAGCTCATTTCCACCAGGCGGGGGTTTCCCACCAAGAGCGTGGAGTGCTTCGCCCGCGAATGCCAGAAAGCGGCCAGCAAAGCCAGGGGTAGGGCCAAAAGGCCCCACAGCCAGTTGGGATCGGCGAAGTGGAGAGTTTGAGGTTCCATTCAGCGCCTCCCCATCCGGTCGATGCGCCGCCGGAAGAACTGGTGCAAGACCGGAACTACGTTGTCGCCCGCCTTCAGGTCGAAGCGGTCCACACCCTTGGCCGTCAGGGCTTTCAACTGGCTTTCGCGGAACTCATCGGCCTTCTGGAAGGCCGTGGAAGAGCCGGGGGAAAGATAACCCACCTTCCCGGTCTCGGCGTCGTGCACGGCCAGCCGGGCGGGCAGGCGGAAACCCTTCTCCAACGGATCTTTGACCACCGCCGCGATGAAATCATGGCGCCTGGCCAAAACGAACGCCGTTTCCATGGGCAGGGGGTCGGTGAAATCGGAGATGAGGACCAGGACACTGCGGCGCTTAAGAACCTGCGTCAGCATCCGGAACGCTGGCTTGTAATTGGTTTTCTTGCCCGCGGGCTTGAACCGGATCAGTTCCCGCAGGGCTCCCAGGGTGGCGGCCTTCCCCCGTTTGGGAGGCACGTAGTATTCAACCCGGTCAGTGAAGATAAGAAGACCCACCCGGTCCTGGTGTTGGACCGCGGCGAAGGCCAGTAAGGCGCAAAGCCGCAGGGCCGTTTCCCGCTTGCTCATGGGGCCCGTTCCATGCCAAAGGGAGGCCGAAAGGTCCACCGCCAGCACCATCTGCAATTCCCGCTCTTCAACGAAGGTCTTGACGAAGGGAGAGTTCAAACGGGCCGTGACGTTCCAGTCGATGGATCGGAAGTCGTCCTCGGGTGTGTATTCCCGGACCTGGTGGAACTCCAAGCCCCGGCCCCGGAAGGTGCTTTTATAGGAGCCTTTAAGGAGAGTATCCACGGCTCCGCGGGTGACGATCTCCAAACGGCGGACTTCGCTTAAGATGGATAGAGGATCGGATGAACTCATTGGTGGTTTAGACGTTCAAGCTGCTTTCATTGTTTTTCGTCCATTCGACGGTTCAGGGGTTACTTTCGGGATTTGGGGGCCTTCTTTTCGACGGCCCACCTCGGGGCGAAGTGAAATAAGGTGAAAAAAATGGCGCCAAGAACCGCCGCAATGAAAAAGTTGATCCCCAGGGCCTTGACCGAATCCAAACCGTAATAATTCTCGATGGAATTGTAAACCTGCCAGAAGGCCCAAATGGCCGGCCCAATCAGGGCGGCAATAAAGACATTCACCCAGAAAACCTTTTTCTTGGTTTTTTCGACGCGGGAACTCCAAAAGAAACCGAAACCGATACTGGCTAGGACTGCCAGGATGGAAAGGGCAAGGACGATTTGGTCGGCCTGTTCCTCGGTGATCAATTCTTTCATGGTTTAAATCTCCCGGAGGTTTCTCGTCGGAATTCGGCCAAGCCAATAGGTCAGGAATTGAAGAAACCAGGAACGGCCCAAAGCAGGACGGATAGGAACATCAAAAGGGTGCCCCCCAGCATCACCAACGCCCATAGGGTGTCCTGGGGTTTGGGAGTGGAATCGGATTTCCAGAGCCCGAGATTAAAAAGCACGTATCCCGCGATGATTCCGACAATCCATCCTGGAGCCATCTTGTCTCTCCGTTACTAGTTATTTGGGCAGGGGTCGGGACTGCCGCAAGTGCCGCAGCCGGGGCCCGAGGCCTCCGAACCCTTCGATTTGGATTCCGAGGAAGGGGACGGATTCTTGTAGTCGTTCTGGTAGAAGCCCGAACCCTTCAGCACAAACCCCACGTTGGCCGAAAGAAGCCGCTGGACCTTCGCACCGCAATTGGGGCAGGCCGCCAAGGCGTTGTCCTTGATCGATTGCCAAACCTCAAAATGCCCGCATTTCTCGCATTGGTATTCGTAAGTCGGCATCCTCAAACCTCCCAAAGAATCTGAACGGGATTAATGATAGGGTCAACCCAGGGGGGTGTCAACGCCAACCCCGGCACTGGCAGCCAAATAAAAAAGCCTTCGGCGGTTTCCCACCGAAGGCTTCCGCAATTCAAAATTCCTAATTCAGAATTCAAAATTGCCTTTTAGTAGTCCATCCCTCCGCCCATCCCGCCCATTCCGCCGCCCGGCATGGCCGGGGCTTCCTTCTTTTCAGGAATGTCGGTGATGAGCGTCTCGGTCGTCAGCATAAGGCCCGCGATGGAAGCGGCGTTCTGCAGGGCCGTGCGCACGACTTTGGCCGGGTCAATGACACCCGTGGACACCAAGTCCTCATAAACGTTGGTCTCCGCGTTGAAACCCACGTTCTGTTTCTCGGTGATGACCTTGGCCACGACCACCGAACCCTCGCCGCCGGCGTTGCCGACGATTTGGCGAAGGGGTTCTTCCAGGGACCGGCGCACGATGTTGACGCCGATCTGCTCGTCGTGGTCGGCCTTGAGGCCTTCGACGGCCTTGATGGTACGGATCAGGGCCACGCCGCCGCCGGGGACGATTCCCTCTTCCACCGCCGCGCGGGTGGCGTGCAGGGCATCCTCGACTCGGGCCTTCTTTTCCTTCATCTCAACCTCGGTGGCCGCGCCGACGTTGATGACGGCCACGCCGCCGACCAGCTTGGCCAGGCGTTCCTGCAGCTTTTCCCGGTCGTAGTCGCTGGTGGTTTCCTTGACCTGCTTGCGGATGGTCTCGCAGCGGGCGTCGATGTCCTTCTTGGAACCCGATCCCTGCATGATGGTCGTGTTGTCCTTGTCGATGACCACCTTCTTGGCCTGGCCCAAGTCTTCCAGCTTCACGTTTTCCAGCTTGATGCCCAGGTCCTCGGTGATGGACTTTCCGCCGGTCAGGATGGCGATATCCTCCAGCATGGCCTTGCGGCGGTCGCCGAAACCCGGGGCCTTCACGGCCGCGCAGACGAAGGTTCCGCGGATCTTGTTCACCACCAGGGTGGCCAGGGCTTCACCCTCGACCTCTTCGGCGATGATCAAAAGGGGACGGCCCTTCTGGACGACCTTTTCCAGCACCGGCAAGAGGTCCTTCATGCTGGCGATCTTCTTCTCATGGATGAGGATATAGCAATTCTCCAACTCACATTCCATGCGGTCCGCGTTGGTGACGAAATAGGGCGAAAGGTAGCCTTGGTCGAATTGCATCCCCTCCACTACGTCCAGGGTGGTTTCGATCCCCTTGGCTTCCTCGACGGTAATAACGCCGTCTTTGCCGACCTTCTCCATGGCCTCGGCGATGATGTCGCCGATCTTCTTGTCACCGTTGGCGGAGATGGTGGCCACCTGGGCGATTTCCTGCTTGCCCTTGGTGGGAGTGGAAAACTTCTTCAGCTCGGCCACCACCACGTCGACGGCCTTGTCGATGCCGCGCTTCAAGGCGGTGGGGTTGGCCCCTGCCGTCACGTTCTTCAGGCCTTCGCGAACGATGGCCTGGGCCAAAACCGTCGCGGTCGTGGTGCCGTCACCGGCCACGTCCGAGGTCTTGGAAGCCACTTCCTTCACCATCTGGGCACCCATGTTCTCAAAAGCGTCTTCCAGTTCCACTTCCTTGGCCACCGAAACGCCGTCCTTGGTGATGTTGGGCGCGCCAAACTTCTTGTCCAGCACCACATTACGGCCCTTGGGGCCCAAGGTCACCTTGACCGCGTTCGCCAGCTTGTCCACGCCGCGCTGCAAGGCCCGGCGGGCTTCTTCACCGTAAATGATCTGCTTTGCCATGATTCAAACTCCTTCGGATTGATGTTTAAAGGTTAGTATTAGCCTTCGACCACGCCAATGATGCTTTCTTCCTTCAAGATGACGTATTCTTTGCCATCCATCTTGATGTCTTCCCCGCCGTACTTCTCGAAAAGCACCACGTCCCCTTCTTTAACATCCAACTTGAGGACTTCGCCCTTCTCGTTGACCCGGCCCTTACCAACGGCCACGATCTTCCCCCTTTGCTGCTTCTCACGGGCGGCATCGGGAATGATGATCCCCGTCTTCGTCTTTTCCTCTTCTTCCACCCGCTCGATCAAAACGCGGTCGTGCAACGGACGAAATTTCATGGAACAACCTCCTGAAAATTTATCGGGAGGGCCTAATGCCGTCCCGAGTGAAAAATGCCTTTTGTAAATGCGGCAGGAACGCCGCTTGAGTTAGCACTCTAAAACCTCGAGTGCTAGGGGGGGTAATATAGAAAAGCCCAGTAAAAGGGTCAAGGGAGGGGAAATAAAAAAACCGCCTTAGAAAAGGCGGTTTTGGGGAGGGTGGAGAAGTCCGGAACCGTTACTTCACGGCTTCCTTGAAGTTTTTGGAGGGCAGGAACTTCGGGGCCTTCTTGGCCGGGACCTGGATGGACTCGCCGGTCTTGGGGTTGCGGGCAAGGCGGGCTTTTTTGTCTTTCAGTTTGAAGATTCCCAAACCCGTGATGTTCACTTTTTCACCGGCTTTAATCTTTTCGACGATCGTGTTGATCACAGCCTCCAGGGCCTTATGGATATCAACTTTTTTGATCCCCGTCGTTTCCGAGACTTTAGCGACCAGCTCGTCCTTGGTCATAAACCCCACCTCCAGCGCAACCGATTAAAAACGTTTAAAGAATAAGATTGCTAACAATTATGCTCTTTAAAAAGATACGCGGCAAGAAAAAAGCCCGATGTTGGGCTAGATGGGGACTTTCATTTCTTCTTGGAAAACAAAGGTTTTGATGACCGGGATTCGGCCCAAATCCTGGGGTATTTTTGAAGCTACCGGTAAATTTCGGGACGAAAGAAGGACCTTCTCTGAATGACCTGCTTGATCTTCGGCATCTGCTTTTTGGCTTCCTTCTCTCCCGCGGCGATAATTTCCTTGCCTGAGCTGAAATCAAAAAGGTCGAAAAGCCGCAGGTCGGGCTCGACGATGACGTCGCTTTGTTCCCGCCAAGCCGATTCCTCCCGCACGAAAAAATACCAGACGCGCATGAGGATCTGGAAAACGTTGGAAGCGGGCGGGAAAACCTGGTGATGCCCGAAAAGATTGACCGCGATCACCACATCCGCCCCGAGGCTCCTCAAGGCCTTGACGGGAACATTCTCGGCCATGCCCCCGTCCGCTAGTTGGCGGCCTTCCAGTTCCACCGGTGTATAGATACCCGGGATGGAGCAGGAGGCCCGGACCGCCTTGTCCAGCGCCCCCCGGGTGAAGATCACCTCTTCCCCGGAGCAAATATCGGTCGTCACGACCGCCAGCGGCTTCTTGAGCTGCTCGAAATTATCCACCTTCAAGTACTTGCGGATGTATTCCTCGATGGGACCGGAGGATACCAGGCCTTTGCGGGAGGGCCGGAAGGAGAAAAGCTCACCCCAATTGGTGTTGATACCGATCTCGGCGATGCGGGAAACGGGAAGGCCCGAGGCGTAAGCCGCGGCGATGATGGCGCCCGCACTGGTGCCGGCCAGGCAATCTACCTTGATTCCCTCATCCTCCAGGGCCTTCAAGACCCCGATTTGGGCCACACCGTAGGCAATACCCCCGCAAAGGGCCAAGCCCACTTTGTACCGGCCCTCCTCCGATTTCTTTTTCAGCTCATGAAGGGTTTCAAATTCGGGATTCGGGGTTTTATTTTTCTTGGGCATTGGCCTCTTCTTTCGCTGACAGCAGACCGCTGATAGACGGCAGCTGCCTTTATTGGTCCGTGAATTGCGGTTGGCGCTTCTCAACAAAAGCCTTGATGCCCTCCCTCATATCGGGAGACTCACAGCACTTGCCGAAGCCCTCCAGCTCAGCCGTCATGGCGGCCTCCATCGAAGGCTGTTCCAAACCGCCGTTGATGGCCTTGAGGGCCTGGGCGATTGCCACCGCCGGCTTCGCTGCGATCTTCTTGGCCATGCCTTGGGCTTGGCGCAGGACCTCCAACTCGGGGACAACGTGGTTCACCAGCCCCAGGGCCTTAGCGTCCTGGGGGGCGATGTTGTCGCCGGTCAAAATGAGTTCGGTGGCTTTTCCCCGTCCCACCAGGCGGGGCAACCGCTGGGACCCGCCGAAACCCGGGATGATGCCCAGGTTGATTTCAGGCTGCCCCAACCGGGCCCGGTCCGAGCACATGCGAATATGGCAGGCCATGGCCAGTTCCATGCCCCCGCCCAGGCAAACCCCGTTAATGGCCGCGATAACGGGTTTTTCCATGCGCGCGATCTTCAAGAAAATCCTCTGCCCCTCCGCCGCGGCCTTTTTGCCGTCGGCCACCGATTGGATCTGGGTCATGGCCTTGATGTCCGCCCCCGCGATAAAGACAGGGCCCGAACCGGTGAGGATGATCACCTTAACGTCCTTGCGCCCGGCCAATTCGTCCAGGGTGGCCTCCAGGTCCTTGAGCACGTCCGGCCCCAGGGCGTTGACCGGGGGGTTGTTGATGGTCACCGTCGCTACTTTGCTATCCACCGCTACATTCAAGTATTGGCCCATAAAAACCTCCGGAACAGGATTTCACAACGGATTAAATCTAAATTTTGCCACAGATGCATGGGATTCATGGGATGGCTAAGCCTAAAAAACCTAAATCTTCATCTGTGTTCATCCCGTTAATCTGTGGCTAAACAGCCTTTTCCTTGTCGTTTCGCATCTATTAATAGTTAAAGAACCCGCGTTTCGTCTTTTGGCCCAGGTAATTGGCCGAAACCATCCTCTTCAAAATGGGCGCCGGCCAGAACCGGGGCCCCAAAGTCTTGGCGAACTCCTGAAGCTTGGAAAGCACCACGTCCACTCCGATGCCGTCGGCCAGGTGCAACGGACCACCCTTGTCCTGGGGAAAGCCGGTCCCCGCCAGCATGGCCAGGTCGATATCGCCGGGAGAGGCCACGTTTTCTTCCAGGCAATAGGCGGCCTCGTTGATCATCTGGAAAACCAGCCTTTCGGGGGAGAAAGGCGTGCCCTTCACCCCGGTCTTGGCCTGGATGCCGTCGATAACGGGCTTCAGGTCGGCCTTCTTGGCCTCGTCATAAACGTAGAAGCCGATGCCGTTCTTGGTGCCCAGGCGGTTGGCCTTGTGCATCTCACCCAGGATTTCGGCCGCCTTCATGCGTGGCCCAAAGGAATCGTAAAGGATCATCGAAACCTCGGCGCAGACGTCCAACCCCAGCATGTCCAGCAAAGCGAAGGGACCCATGGGCATGCCGAAAGCCCGCATGGCCTTGTCCATTTCCTCCGCGGGCGCCGAACTTTCCTGCAGGGCAAAAGCCGCCTCGTTGAGATAGGGGAGAAGAAGGCGGTTCACCAAAAAACCCGCGCATTCCTTCACCCGCACGGGAAGCTTGCGGAGGGATTCGGCGAAAGCCACGGTGTCGTCTACGGTCTCCGGAGAGGTTTGGAGGCCGGGAATGACCTCCACCAGTTTCATGACGGGGGCGGGGTTAAAGAAATGCATACCCACCACTTTCTCGGAGCGCTTCACCGCCGAGGCGATTTGGGAAATGGAAAGGGCCGAGGTATTGGTGGCCATGATGGCGCTCTCAGGCAGGACCTTTTCCAGGTCCTGGAAAACCTGCTGCTTGACCTTCATATTCTCGAAAACGGCCTCGACCACCAGGTCGCAATCCTTGAAGTCGTCGTAGGAGGTGGTGCCGACCACCAGCTTCATCTTCTGTTCCATCTCCGAGGCGGTCATCTTGCCCTTATCCACCCGGCCCTGGTAAACCTTGCGGACCATCTCGATTCCCTTTTGGACCCGCGCATCGTCTGTGTCCTTCAGCACTACTGGAAGGCCGGAGAAGGAAATGACCTGGGCAATCCCCGCTCCCATGGCACCTGCTCCCACCACGCCGGCTTTGTAAATGAACATGGCCCGCCCCCTGTTTTACGGTTTAAAACAATCTATCCTGATTGACGACATCCTTCGGCACCTGCTGGCCCAGGTCCCAGAGTTCGGCGATCTTTCCACCCTCGAAGCGGGACCAGTGGGTCACTCCCAGTTCAGCTCCCCCGGCAATAGGGCTACCCGGGAAAAGGTCGCCACCATGTCCCCCTCCGTCTACTTCCGCTCCAGCATCATCGTCAGGCCAAAGTCACCACCGATGCACACGGATTGGAACAATCCAAAAACGCCAAAATAAAAAAACAACCAATCCCGTAGTAACCAATGCGATCGATATACGTTCTAAAAGAGCAGATCCATTATGGGTACCAATTACATCCAAAAGACAACCGGAAGCAACTAACAATAAAGCCCATTTCCACAAACCAAAAAGTTTTTTCCCGTACGTGCTTTTCACGGGCTTTAATCTTTTCATTTACGTTCTAGCACCATCGCCCCGCCCAGGCCGCCACCGATGCACATGGAGATGACGCTCAGGTCCACGTTGCGCCGCGCCATTTCCCTTAGGGCGGTCAGGATCAGCCGGGCGCCCGTCATCCCGACAGGATGGCCCAGGGCGATGGCCCCACCGTTCACGTTCAGGATCTCGCGGTTCATCTTCAAAACCCGGTCATCCGCCAATATTTGCGCGGCGAAAGCTTCGTTGATCTCGATTAATTTCATGTCCTTCAATTCCAGCCCGGCCTTCTTGAGGGCCTTGGGGATGGCGTGGGCGGGCCCGATGCCCATCCGTTCCGGCTCCACGCCCGAAAAGGCATAGGAGCGGATAAAACCCAAAGGCTTATAGCCCAGGGCGTCTGCCTTCTCTTTGGACATGACCAGCATCGCGCAAGCCCCGTCGTTGATGCCGCAGGCGTTGCCCGGCGTCACTGTCCCGTTTTCCTTGAAGATGGTGGGATAAGAAGCCAGGGTCTGTTCGTTCAGGGCCGCGTTGATGCCCTCGTCCTGGGTCACCGGTTCGGGCGGCACGGGCTTACCCATGACCTTTTTTTGCACCATGACCGGCACGATCTCGTCCTTGAACTTGTTTTCCCGCTGGGCCCGGAAGGCCTTTTTATGGCTCTGGACCGCGTATTCGTCCTGTTCCTTGCGGGTGATCTTGAATTCGTCCGCCAAAACCTCGGCGGTCTGGCCCATCACGAGGTGGCAAACCGGGTCGGTCAGGCCTTCCATGAGGCTGTCGATCATCACCGAATCCCTCATCCGGCGACCGAATCGCAAGTGCCGGTTCACGTAGGGTGCCTGGCTCATGGATTCGGTACCCCCGGCCAGCTGTAAATCGGCGTCCCCGCACTGGATATTCTGGTAGGCGTTCACCACCGCCTGCATCCCCGAGGAGCAGTTGCGCTGGACGGTATAGGCCGTGGTTTCCTTGGGAATCCCGGCCAAAAGGGCCGCTACCCGCGCCACGTTGGGGGCGTCGGAGAATTGGCCCACACAGCCCAGGATCACCTCGTCAATGTCGGAAGGCTTGAGGTTGTTGCGCTTGACGATTTCTTTTAGGACGGTCGCGGCCAAGTCCTGGGCCGTCACGTCCTTCAAGGCCCCGCCCAGGTTGCCGATGGGCGTCCGGGCCCCGTCCACAATGACCACTTCTTTCATAGCGACACCTCTCCATTCACCCTTTGGTTCAAGATTTCTTAATCTTCTGTTTCTCCTCATCCACCAGTAGCCGCCGCAGCATCTTCCCTACCATATTCTTAGGAAGGGCCTCCCGGAATTCCACCTCCCGGGGCACCTTGTACTTGGCCATTCGGCCCTTGCAGAACTCGATGATCTCCTCGGCGGTGGCCTTCTGGCCCGGCTTCAAGACGATATAAGCCTTGATCTTGTCCACTAGCTTCTCGTCCGGCACGCCGGCCACCACGCAATCCAATATCTTTTCGTTCTGGAACAGCACTTCTTCCACGTCCCTCGGATAGACGTTCTCGCCGCCCACCTTCACCATGTCCTTCTTGCGGTCCACGATGGCGAAAAAACCGTCCTCGTCCATATAGCCGATATCGCCGGTGTAAAGCCAGCCGTCCCGGAGCACCATGGCGGTTTCCTCGGGATGGTTCCAGTAGCCCTGCATGACCTGGGGGCCCTTGATCACCAGTTCCCCGACTTCCTTCACCTCCAATTCAATTTTTCCCGTCGTCACATCCATGATCTTGGCGTCGGTTCCCACGAAAGGCAGGCCGATCATGCCCATCTTCCGCTTGCCGTAAACCGGATTGCAATGGGTGACGGGCGAGGCTTCAGTAAGCCCGTAGCCCTCCACCAGTTTTCCGCCCGTGAGTTCCTCGAACTTTTTCTGCACTTCCACATGCAGGGGCCCGGCCCCGGAAATGCAGGCCTTGATGCTGCGCACGTTGTACCGTCCCACGTCGGGGTAGTTGTTGATGGCCACGTAGATCGCTTGCACGCCCGGGAAAATGCCGACCTTATATTTATCCACAAACCCCAATACCTGCTTAACCTCGAACTTGGGCACAAGCACCATGGAGGCCCCCAGGACCAGGGCGAAGGTCATGCCCGCCGTCATGCCGTAGCAGTGGAAAATGGGGATGGCCAGCATGAAGACTTCCTCCCCGTCCTTGAGGCTCGGGAACCAGTAGCGGCACTGGTAGGCGTTGGCCACCAGGTTTCGGTGGGTCAGGATGACCCCCTTGGCCACCCCGGTCGTTCCGCCGGTGTACTGCAGCAGGGCCGTGCCGTCCATGGGTAGGCTCACGGACTGCTTTTCAGCGGGTGTTTTCATCAACTCTTCCTTGAAGCTTGCGAAAAGGGGTTCCTTGGGCCAAGGCGTCCAGGATTTTTCCTTCAAAGCCTTGAGGACATAGAGCCATTTCAGGGGAATGGGAAAGTAATCGTTGATGCGGGTCACCCAGACCTTCTTCAAGCCGCAGTCCTGGGCCACCTGCCGGAGGATCGGCGTGAAGCGGTCGAGGGCGATCACGTGCCGGGCACCCGAATCCTTCAGTTGGTGGGCGGTTTCATGGGCGGAGTAAAGGGGATTGAGCTGGGTCAGGATAGCCCCGGCCCGGAGCACCCCGAAAAAGGCGATCACGCAGGGTGGGCAGTTGGGCAGGTAAAGGGCCACCCGGTCGCCGGGTTTGATCCCTTCCTTTTTCAACAGACCGGCGAAGCGGTCCACCAAGCCGTTCACTTGCCGGTAGGTCAGGGTCGTCCCGTAATAATGGATAAAGGGCTTGTCGGGAAACCGTTCCGCCATGGTTTCCAGGATTTCAGGGAGGGTTTTTTCAGGATATTCGAGGGTTTTGGGGACGCCTTCGTCGTAGGAGGATAGCCAGGGACGATCGGTCATTTAAGCCCTCAATGTGTCGGAAAGGTGGCTTCTTACGAACAGTTTAGCAGGCTGCAGAAAAACTTAACAATCACCTTCACCAGCCTGCAATGCCCAAATTCCCGTGGAATTTGGGCATCTCGAAACGTCCAGGAGAAAAATTTCTACGAAAGTTAGCTTATTTGCTACATGTTATGCCCCTATTCAGGGAGTGTCAAACCATGAGCCGGTAAAATCTTCCCAACCGGTGAACTTCACCCCCCGGCAGGATAAAATATCCCCTGACACCCAACCCCATTGAGGAATCCGGATTGACCCCGCTCCAAGCCCTGCTCCTGACCCGCGAATTAAAACAGCTCCTGGTTTCTGGAAGGCTCTCCCACATCTCCCAATCCACGTCCGAAATCGTTGAACTATCCTTCTACCACCCGGACCGGCCCAACCGCACCCTGGTGGCGGCCGTCCTGCCGGCGATGCCCTTCCTCTTCGCCACCACCGAAAAACGGGCGGCCCTCGCCAAGCCCCCTAATTTCTGCCGCTCCCTCCGGAAGAACCTCGAATACGCCCAACTGACCGGTGTTCAAGCCCACCCCGGCGAGCGCATCGTGACCCTGACCCTGAAAACCCCCGAGGGCCCCTTCCAACTCGTCTTCGAGGGAATCCCCAAATACCCCAACCTTATCTTGGTGGGGCCGGACGGCCAAATCATCAGCGCCTTACGTTATAAGAACGATGTGGAGCGGCCGGTGATGCCCCAGGTTCCCTATCTTCCTCCCCCCCAACCCGCCGAAAAGCCGAACCTTTGGGACCTGGCCGGGGAAGACCTGGAACGCCTCTGGGATAAGGCCGGCAAACCCGCCTGGGGCGCCTGGCTCAAGAACGAATTCCGGGGCACGGACCCCGAACTGGCCGCTTACCTGGAAAGCTTCGGGGAGAAAGCCGGCCAGGAATGGAACCACCTCAAAGCCGACGCGATGGAAAAAGATTGGAACCATTACACCCTCCTTCCCGGCCCGCCCCCGGCGCTCA
>Ga0335085_10009034_pt1 | contig 15098 bp, 15 predicted proteins | sample Lox_Sample_45_FD_206712 | JGI IMG/M metagenome (GOLD analysis project Ga0335085, IMG submission 206712) | Soil microbial communities from Loxahatchee National Wildlife Refuge, Florida, United States - Lox_Sample_4.5 | ecosystem: Environmental > Terrestrial > Soil > Wetlands | place: USA... | reverse complement strand
AGGAAGGAAGTCCTGAAGGCGGTCTATACGGCGGCCGAGGCCGAGCACCTGATCGAGCAGGCTCAAGGCATCGGCGACGATGCCGTCCGGCCAGACGATCCCGGCGGAGCGGCGGCCTGGCTTGACGAGATCATCGGCCTCCGGCACATGACGGCACGGATCCGGACATGCCGAGTCCGGCGCGGATATGGAACTGACGATATTACGGAGCGTCAGGCCGGGTACTGGTCGTGGCGAGCCCACACCTCGATCCAGTCCTCCTCCGTCAGCTTGCGTCCGGACGAACGGATCTCGGCGAGCTCCTGGAAGTACTCCTCACGGGGCGGCCCGGGCGCGAACAGGATGAGCATCCGGGCCGACGCGCCGCTCTCGTTGGAGAAGGCGTGAATCCCGCCCTGCGGGACGTAGAGGAAATCACCCTTCACCGCGTCGATCCAGGTCTCCCCGTTGAAGAGCCGGACGGTGCCCTCCATGACGTAGAAGGACTCCGAGAAGGTCTTGTGAAAATGCGGATCGGCGCCGCCGCGCGTCCCGGTCATGTTCCACTCGAACAGGCCATACTGCCCGCTGGTCGCCGAACCCGGGGCGGTGAACACGACGTGCGTGCCCGACGGGTACGTCACCGACGGCACCTCGCCGCCCGGACGGTAACGCGCGCTGACCTCACCGACATCTTTGCTGTACGACACAGCCAAATCCTCCCGTGGGCGTGTCCGATGACAGAGGCTTAAGCCTATGAGCAGGTGCTCGGCGAGCAGAAGGGCACCGATGGCGATCGTCGCGGCTCCCGAACATCGGGTCACCGCAGGGTCACCGCGTCGGTCCAGGACACAGGGACGCGTCGGCCCTGCTTCCCGGCGAACCTATCTAGGCGTCGGATCCCGGAGCCGGCGCCCGGTAGTGTCGGCAACAACCGAACCATGGAGGTATCTCGTGGGCCGCGCCAGCAATCGCAAGAAGGCACAGCGCCGCCAGACCGGGCCCAGCCTCCGGCGGATCAATCAGGACGCCCGTTCCCTTGCCCAGGCGCAGCGGTCCGGGTTCGATCTCGACACGATAGTCCGGTTGGCGAAGGGGCGAGTAGAGCGCCGCCACGCAGCCCTCCGGGCCTGGTTCGGTGACACCGAGCCCGTACCGGCCGAAGTGCCGCCGTGGCCCGAAGGCTCCCTCGGCTACCGTCTCCTGGCCGGCACCTCGCTGGGGGAGGCGCAGGATGCGCCGTCCCTGCCAACCGCTCAGATCCCGGACGCCAAGACAATTACCGCTGATCCCACGCACTGGAACATCGCGGTCGACGCCCTGATCCGTGCGGTGGTCTTCGACGGGCTTACTCCCGACCACCCTGCGGTGAGCACGCTGCTCGAGGTACTCGCCCCTGTCGCCGAGGCCGAACTGGCCCACATGCAGGCCATGCACGACGAGCTGTACAGCATCGGACCGTTCCACGACGATGGCGGACCGGGATTTCCGGAGCTGGACGGCCCGGTGTACCTACTCGGCGGCCAGGCTCTGATGGACGCGACCTGGGCCGTGGTGGGGGAGGACTCGCTCAGTGACGTTATGAGCGTTCTGCTGCCGACCCTGGACGCCGCCGTCCGCGACCCGGGCAGCCGGGTCGTCGCCGACGCGCTTATCGGCGCCTTCGCCGAGGAATACATCTGCGACCAGCCTGGCGACGCCGAAACGCTGGAGCGCATCGGGCCGCATACCGGCAACGCGCTGGAGACCCTCGCTACCGACGCGACCGTGCCGCCCTCCGATCTCCTGAGGCTGGGGCTGACGGCGCTCTCCGCACTCGCCCGGCTCTGCCAGAGCGGTTCACGTTCGGTTCTCCAGCCGGCCTGGAACGCGAACTGAGGCACCCGCCTCGGCCACCAGCGGAGCACTTGCCTGGGATCGCTAGGCTAACCGCGTGGCATCGAAGAACCGGCGTTCCGGGAAGGCAAAGGACCCCGCCAGGGCATCAGTGGCAACCCGCAGCGGCGTGCCGAGCAACTGGCTCAGCGGCAGGTGATCGCCGACGGGCCGGATCTCTCCCCACTGCGAGATCTGGCCTATGCCCTGGCGGAGGAGACCGGGGCGGAGCTGCGGGCGTCGGTGGCCGACGGCACTGGCGACTGGCGGCAGCTGTGGGCGCTGCTGTGCGGGCTGGCGCTGACGGTGCCGCCCGGCGACACCGAGACCGAGACCGCGAAGCTGGCCCGCGCGCAGTTCCCTGACATCAGGGATCCCTACGAGACCGTGTTGGGCGAAGCGGGCAAGGCGGCCAAGCTGCTGGCAGACCGCGGGCTGGCTTCCCGCATCGAGTACCCGGCTGACGGCTCCCGGCCGGCTGGGGATCCCATGGTCGCGTGTGATGTGTACGGCAGCCGGTTCCTGCTCGTGGCCCCGTTCGGTTACGACGGGGAAACGCCGGACCACTGGTACGCCTGGGACATCGACTCGTGCTGGATCCTCGACGCCGTGGGAGCCGGGGTGTTCGGGTCGGCACAGGACGCGCTGGCTGAATGGCAGCACGCGGTCGGGCCCGCCGCCGCGGGGTCGGCGCTGTCGCCAGGCACGCCGGAGACGACCGCCCGGCTGCTGGAACCCTGCCTGGAGACCGGGCCGCTGTCGGATCTGCTACAGGGATTCGAGCCCCCGGAACTCATCCGGGAGTACTACCGGCGACCCTGGCCCGGCAGATCCATTCCTCGGCGATGAGCCCGCCGACGATGCGGTAGAACTTGTGGCTGACGTACTCGATGGTGCGGCCGGTCGCGGGGAAGCCGAGGAAGTCGCCGGAGTGCGCTCCCGCCGGCTCAGCTTCCGGTAGCTGCGAACCAGACGCCGGTGGGTGCGGCCACGAACACGATGGGCGCAATGCACGGTCGCGGCAGCGTCACCCTCGCCTTGATGTCGGCGTTTCCCCTGGTGCTGGCCGGGAACTGGCCAGTAGTGACGTTGGTGACGGTGGCACTACCGCCGCTGATGCTCTGGCAGCTGACGATGGCCTCGAAGTCGGGGATCGGGTTGGTGCTCCGCAGGTTGGCCGGGACCGCGGGATCGTCGTTCACGACCCGCGTGAACGCTGCTAGCTGGGCGTGGACGACTCCGTCGAAGGCCACCGGTCACGATACACCAAATATACACGTAAGGTGTAGACTAGGTGTATGAGCAGGATGCGCACGAATATCGAGATCGAGGACACCTATCTGCAGGTGGTCATGGACCGCTATGGTCTGCGGACCAAGACCGAGGCCGTCGAGCTGGCCCTGCGGCATCTGGCCGGGCAGCCCATGACCCGGGAGGAGGCGCTGGCGATGCGTGGCGCACACGCCATCGATGAGCCTCCGGCGGATACGCCACCATGGGGAGCCGCGTGATCCTCGCGGACACCTCTGCCTGGGTCGAATACGACCGGGCCACCGGAAGCGCGGTCGATCTCCGCCTCTCAGAACTGATTGCGACCGACAGCCCGGTCGCCGTCACCGAACCGGTGATCATGGAAGTCCTGGCCGGCGCTCGCAGCGATGCCCGGGAGGCAGACCTGCGCCGCCTTCTGCTGCGATTCCATCTGTATCGTTTCGACGCCGTCACCGACTTCGAGGGTGCCGCACGAATCTACCGCCGCTGCCGCCAGGTTGGCATCACGCCCCGCGGACTGGTCGACTGCATGATCGCCGCCGTCGCCCGGCGCTACCAGGCGACGCTCCTCACCTGCGACGCCGACCTCAATCGCGTTGCCCGCGTGATCGGCATCGAGCTAGACCAGCCAGCACAACCGGAACCGCCGCAGCCAACCTGACCGCCCGGACCCCGACCCGCAGTTTCTACCGAACGGGCCGGGTTCTCAGCCACCCCGGGTAGCTGTCGCGTTTCCGCGGAAGCGGCTTGTGAAGCCGTGCACAAGGTGTAGCGGAAACGTCGGCTGGCTGAAGGTGGATGTCTTCCTGGGGCCAGGTCTATGCTCCAGGCGACTGGCAGATGACAAGCAAGGAGAGCCGACATGGCCGACGCACCTGACGGTAATGGTGCCCGGCCCACCACCGCTGCGCTCGGGCTAGTGGCTGGGACCGTGCCCGCGACTCCGCTGAAGTACTCGGTCAGCCTGGCCCCGGGTCAGTACGCCCAGCTGGACGACGTGGTGGTGACCGAGCGCGGGCTGCCCGGCCGCGGCGGCATCCAGATCGCGGGCGTGGTGACCAACATCGAGGCGATGCACGAGGGAGCCAGGTTCGCCTCCGACGTGTTCCTGATCGAGCAGGGAGCGCTGCCGGCCGAAGTGAGTGAGGTCGCCGAGGTGACGGTGACCCGGGTCGAGCCGGAGATGTACGTGCCGCCGCTGCCCGGTGCGCCGGTGACCCGCGCGGCGGGGGCGCAGCGCGACTCGGCCCTGTATTTCGACGAGATGGGCTCGTCCAAGGTCCCGGTCGGGTTCGCCCGGGACGGGCAGCCGGTCTACGTCAACTTCGAGTTCGTCGACGGGACCCGCGGCGCGCACGTGTCGATCTCGGGGGTGTCCGGGATCGCGACCAAGACCTCCTTCGCCATGTTCCTGCTGCACTCGATCATCCACTGCGGTGTGCTCGCGGGCGAGGCCCACAACACCAAGGCGCTGATCTTCAGCGTCAAGAGCGAGGACCTGCTGTTCCTGGACTACGCCAACAGCAGGCTCACGCCAGCCCAGCGGGAGCAGTACGCGGCGCTGGGGCTGCCCGCGGACCCGTTCGGCAATGTCCGGGTATTCGCGCCGCCGCGACCGGACGACCCGGCCGGCACCCCCGATGTGTCCGCCCGGGATCGGGCGGTCAGCCCGTTCTACTGGACGCTCGCCGAGTTCTGCGAGCACGAGCTGCTGCCGTTCGTGTTCGCCGACGCCGAGGACGAGCGCGCCCAGTACACGATGCTGATCGGCCAGGTGGCGGCGCGGCTGCGCCGCGATGTCATCCCGGCCGGGCCCGACGGCGCCATAAAAATCCGCGACGTGAACCCGGACCACGACACGATCCTGCGTAGCTTCGGTGACCTGGTCACGCTGCTCGAGGCCGAGCTGGGCGATGATTCCACCCGGGCGTCGTGGGTGGCGGGCAGCGCCGTGACCGGGAGCGTCAACGCCTTGCTGCGCCGGCTGCGCTCGGCGGTGCGGCCGCTGTCCGTGATCGTCCGCGGTGACCTGGCCTACCGCGGCGAGCGGTCGATCACCACCTCGAAAGCCCAGGTGACCGTCGTCGACCTGCATAACCTGCCCGAACGGGCCCAGCGGTTCGCGGTCGGCGTCACGCTGCGGGGCGAGTTCGCGCGCAAGGAACGGCAAGGTACCGCGCGTCCGCTGATGTTCGTCATGCTGGACGAGCTGAACAAGTACGCGCCGCGCGAGGGCGACAGCCCGATCAAGCAGCTCCTGCTGGATATCGCCGAGCGCGGCCGGTCGCTGGGCGTGATCTTGATCGGCGCCCAGCAGACGGCCAGCGAGGTGGAGCGGCGCATCGTAGCCAACTGCGCGATACGCGTGGCCGGCCGGCTCGATGCCGCCGAGGCCGAACGGCCCGAGTACGGATACTTGCCGCCCGCGCAGCGGCAGCGCGCCACGCTGGCCAAGCCCGGCACGATGTTCATCGCCCAGCCCGACATCCCGGTTCCGCTGGCGGTGGACTTCCCGTTCCCCGCCTGGGCGACCCGGCCCAGCGAAAAGGGCGAATGGGCCGGTCACGACACCGGCCCGACCCGCCCATCCGATCCGTTCGCGGCCATCACCGCCGTCGACGACGAGCCTCCGTACTGATGAAGATCCTGCACACCAGCGACTGGCACGTCGGCAAGGTGCTCAAGGGCCGGGACCGCCATGACGAGCACGTGGCCGCGCTGGGCAGCATCGTGCGGACGGCCCGCGACGAGGACGTCGACGTGGTGCTGATCGCCGGTGACCTGTTCGAGACCGCCGCGCCCAACGCCCAGGCCCAGGGCCTGGTCATGCGGACCTTGCTCGCGCTGCGCGAGGACGGCCGCCAGGTGGTGGCGATCGCCGGCAACCACGACAACCAGAACCTGCTGCAGGCGGTGTACCGGCCGGTGCTCGGCCAGCTGGGCCTCCATGTCCTGGGCCTGCCGAGACGGCCAGACCAGGGCGGCACCATGGCCCTGCGCACCCGCGGCGGGGAAGCGGTCAACGTCGCGGCGCTGCCGTTCCTGTCACACCGGTACGCGGTGCGCGCCGCCGAGGCGCTGCTGCACGACTTCTCCGAGCACAGCCTGGACTACGCCCGGCGGGTCGCCGACATGGTGACGGTGCTCACCGAGGGCTTCGCCGGCGACGCGGTAAACGTCGTCATGGCACACGCGACGCTGCTGGGCGGGCGGCGCGGTGGCGGCGAGCGCGACGTGCAGACCAGCCTCGGTTACGAGGTTCCGGCCAGCATGTTCCCGCCGAGCGCGCACTACGTTGCGCTCGGCCACCTGCACCGGTGCCAGGAGATTCCCGGGCCCTGCCCCATCTTCTACTCCGGCTCGCCGCTGGCCGTCGATTTCGGCGAGCAGGACAACGACCCGTCCGTGCTGATCGTCACGGCCGAGCCGGGCATGCGCGCCGACGCCCGGCCGGTCCCGGTCACCGGCGGCCGCCCGCTGCGGACGCTGCGCGGGACCCTGGATCAGGTGATCGCCGAGGGCGAGCAGGCCGGCGACGCCTACCTGCGGGTGGTGCTGGCCGAGCCGGGCCGGGCCGGCCTGGGGGACGAGGTCCGGGAACGGCTGCCGAACACCCTGGAGGTGATGCTCGACGACGCGCACCGGCCCCGGCCCGGTAGCCGCAGCGGGGACCGAACGAGCCGGGTTGGCCGCAGTCCGCAGCAGCTGTTCGCCGACTTCCTGGCCGAGCAGAACGTCGACGACCCGCGGCTGACCGCGATGTTCGCCGAGCTGCTCGACGAGGTGACCAGCGACCCAGCCGGGCTCTCCGCCATCACCGGGGAGGCATGATGCGACCGCTCCGGCTGTTCCTGGACGGGTTCGGCAGCTACCGCCGGCCGACCGAGGTCGACTTCTCCGACGTGAACTTCTTCGCCCTGACCGGGCCAACCGGCTCCGGCAAGAGCACACTGATCGACGGCCTGTGCTTCGCCCTGTATGGCACCGTGCCCCGGTGGGGCAAGGAAAACGTCATCGCCCATGCCCTGGCGCCCGCGGCCAGCGCGTGCCGGGTCGGCCTGGTCTTCGAGGCGGGCGGCAAACGCTACGCTGCGGTGCGGGCGCTGGCTCGCGACAAGCAGGGCCAGGTGCACACCAGAGAGGCCCGGCTGGACCTGCTCGACCCGGCCGTCGCGCCCGGCGCGCCGTGGGAGGAGATCCTCAGCGCCAGCATCGGTCACCTCGCCGAGGGTCCCGACCCGGTCAAGGCGAAGGTCCAGGACATCCTCGGGCTCGGCTACGACCACTTCATCCAGTCGGTGCTGCTGCCGCAGGGCCGGTTCGCCGACTTCCTCCAGGCGGAGCCGAGCAAGCGCCAGGCGCTGCTCGTCGAGCTGCTGGCGTTCGGCGTCTACAAGAAGATCGGGCAGCAGGCCCGGGACCGGGCCAGGCTGGCGGCCGAACGGGCGCGCCTGGCGCAGGACCAACGGGCCAAGCTCGCCGATGCCACCGAGGAAGCCGAGGAACGGGCCGCCGCCCGCGTCCGGGAGCTGCAAGAACTCGGACAGGACGTCGAAGGCCGCCTGCACGCTCTCAGCCAGCGGGCCGAACAGTCTCGCCAGGCGGCCGAGGCGGCCGACCTCGTACGCGCCGAGGCCGGGTTGCTGGCCGCCGTCCGCGTGCCCCCCGGCGTCGCGGACCTGGCCGACCGGATCGCCGCCGCCGATCAGCGGGTCGCGGCCCGCGAGAAGCAAGCCGCCGATGCGGCCAGCGCCGAGGAAGAGGCCGAACGGGCCCGCGACACGCTGCCCGGCCAGGCTCACGTGGAATCTCTGGCTCGTGGCTACGAGCAACAGCACACCCTCACGACCCGGCTTGAGGCGCAGCAGGTGGATCTGACCGCGGGACGGGATGCCGAGCAGACGCTCGCCGTCGGTCTCGAGGTGGCCGAGCAGGAGTCGGAGCACGTTCGCGCCGCCTGGGAGGCGGCGCAGCAGGCAGACAAGGCCTACGCGCTCGCCGAAGGCCTGCGGGTCGGCGACCCCTGCCCGGTCTGCCTTCAGCCGGTCACCGCGCTGCCCCACCATGCGACGCCGCCGGGGCTTGATGAGACCCGAGCGGCGGTTGACGCCGCACGGAAGAAGCTCACCCAGGCCAGGAACGCCCACGGCGAGGCCAGCAAACTGGTGGCCGCCGCCGAAGCCACCGTGGGCTTCACCCGCCGTGGCCTCGACGACGTGGCGGCGTCGCTCGCGGCGGCACCCGCGGAACCCGAGGTCATCAGCACGCTCGCAGCGATCGCCCAGGCCGACGGCGCCCTGGGCCAGGCCCGCGAAGCCGCGCGGACCCGGCGTGGGGAGCTGGCGGCGGCGAAGAAGAGCCGCGACGCCCTCGCCGAGGACGAGACCAGGGCGTGGGCCGGCCTGCGCCGGGCGCGCGACTCGGTGGTGGGTCTCGGTGCACCCGCCGTCCAGGAAGGTGACCTGGCCGCCGCCTGGGCAGCGCAGGCCACCTGGGCCGCGGAGCAGCACGCGGATCGCAGCCAGCGCCTCCCGGACCTGGACGCCGCGGCCTCGGCCCTGCGGCAGGAAATCGCCGGTGGCACGGCCGCGCTGCTCGGCCTGCTGTCCGAGCACGGCATCGCCGGGGTGACCGATCCCGCGAAGGCCCCGAGCGAGGTGACCGGCCACCGAGTACGGGCCGAGGCTGACCGAGATCGAGTCCGCCGCGACCGCGAGCAGGCGACCAGGCTCGATGATCAGGTCCGGGCCTACCGCGAGGACGAGCAGGTCGCTTCCGAACTGGGCCGGCTGCTCCGTTCGGATCGCTTCGAGCGCTGGTTGTGCGGCGAGGCCCTGGACTCGCTGGTGGCCGAGGCCTCGGCCACGCTCATGGAGTTGTCCGGCGGCCAGTACGAGCTGGACCGGGACGACCGCAACGACCTGGTGGTCATCGACTACCAGGACGCCGCGGCCAGCCGCCCGGTGAACACGCTGTCCGGCGGCGAGACCTTCCAGGCCTCCCTGGCGCTGGCTCTCGCGCTGTCCCGCCAGGTCGTCCAGCTCTCCGCCGGCGTGCGCGACCTGAACTCCATGTTCCTCGACGAGGGGTTCGGCACCCTGGACCCCGAGACCCTCGATACTGTCGCCACCACGCTGGAGCGCCTCGCCGCCGACAGGGACCGCATGGTCGGCCTGGTCACCCACGTGGCGGCGCTAGCCGAGCGAGTCCCGGTCCGGTTCGTGGTCAGCCGCGACGGCGCCACCTCCGTCGTGCGCCGGGAAGGGCCATGACCGCGCCGGCTCCGGTTTCCTACACCGTCGATCCGTGGGATCCCGGGTACGGGGTGGCGTTCAGCGAGGAGCTGGATGGCGGCGCCCTGGAGGAATCCAGCGCCGAGCTCAACCTGGACCTGGAGACGCCCACCGCGCAGTGGCGGCCCGTCAACCCCGATCCCGCCATCGTCCTGCCCGGCACGGTGCTGTTCGCGGACGGCGTGCGCCGCATCGACGCCCGGATCTGGGTGCACGGGACCAGGCCGCAGCCGGTCCCCGGGCTCGCCGCGTCCTTCGCCGCCGGCCTGGTTTCCTGCGACGGCGCCGCCCGGATCTCCGCGGTCACCGTCGAACGCGGCCTGTTTACCGCCGCCGCCGAAGCGACCGGCATCACCGCCGGCCGCCTGAGCTACCCGGCCCGGCTCGCCGCCGGACCTGCGTTCGAGCAGCTCTCGCTCGCCCTGCAGCAACGGCTCACCACTGCCGAGGTACAACTGGCCCTAACCTACCGGGCGGAGAATCCGGCCGCCGACGACCTGCTGGTCATCGACGGGCCGCTGCGCGGCCGCACCCATCTGGACTGTGCCGTCGGCTACATCAAGTCCCACCACGCCTCCTACCTGCCTCCCGAGCAGGCGGCCGTCGTCTCCGCGCTGCGCCCGGGGCAGCGGACCCCGGCGTTCACCATGGGCACCTCGTGGCGGCGCAACTCCTGGTACCTACAGTTGCCGCGCACCTCGGGCGTGCCCTGGTCCGGCGTCGTCCGGCTCGAATGCTCGGCCGACCTGCCGCTCCCCGAGGTGACCCGCCTCGGCGACCTCACCGCCCGTCTGCTGCCGCCGCTGGCCAGCGCGCCGCACAAGGACCCCCGCGCCCCGCAGAACCTGGTCCCGATCGGCGGCCTGGAACGCGAACTGCGGCACCGCCTCGGCGACCAGCAAATCCTCTACCGCGCATTGCGTGCAGCCGCGGCCCGCTGACCGAAGGACGGGCGCGAGCCCGAGCCTCCCCTGGCCGGACACCTGCTGATCCGCCGACTGCAAGTCCGCGTAACCGGGATGGGCGGGGTCACCTACGAGACCGGCGCGCTCGTGGCGGCGGAACGAAACAACCGTCAGATGTGGGCGTTGCACGCAGGCTACTTGGCTAAGGAGGTCATCACCGCGGCGCCTGCGCTGCACAGGTGAGCCGCAGGACATCACTTATGCCGGACACCCGATCCTGGAAGTGGATCACATCCAGGATCTCGCCAAGGGCGGCGCGGACCACCCAGAGCAGATGATCGCGCTGTGCCCCAACTGCCACGCGATCAAGACCCGAGGCCGTACCCGGGAGCGGCTGCGCCATGAACTGTTCACGGCAGCCAGGCAGCGGCACGAGGCGATCCTGTCACGATTGGAATGTGCGGCAGCAGGCCTACGCAGAACGGGCTTGCCAGGCACTCGATGCCGACCAGCTGAACGCCTACCTTGGCGACCGAGATGATCCGGCCCTAATTAGACACCACCCGTAGCTCGTCAAGCGCATCGATTTCGTTATCGAACGACAAGAACTGCCGAAGGTTAAGCCTGGCTCCAATCGTGACGCCCATGCGGTGCAACGTGTTGCCAACCGCAACGTGTTGCCATTTTCGGCTAGCATCGGAGGCATGCCGGAAGCCGCCCGCCGGAACCCTGACTGGGAATGGGACGAGACCGTTCTCGCTTGCGATCTGGTCTTTCAAAATGACTGGCAGCCACTGCCGCCTGAGGATCAGCGTGTCGTCGAGCTATCCCGCATCCTCCGGCGCATGTCCCTGCATCCACTCGAGGCGCGGCTGAGCAGCTTCCGAAACGAAGATGGCGTAGCCCGTAAGACACATAATCTGGCCTCGGCCGCCTCCGACTGGGGAAGGTGGCGTTCAAACGGCAGTGAGCGGGATCACGAGGTCATGGACCAGTTCGAAGCGGAACCTGATGTGATGCACCGTATTGCACAGGATCTGCTCCAGGATGCACTAAACGACTCGCCGGAGAACTCTCCGAAGTTCCAGGAGGACGACGGCAGCGTCCTGGAAGGCCGATATCTGTGGCGCTTCCACGCCAAGCGTGAGCGCAACCCCGTACTGCGCCGCAAGAAGATCCGGAGCGTACTGCACCGCGGCGACCCATTGGCCTGTGAGGCGTGTGGATTCGACTTCGAGCAGATCTACGGTGACAGAGGGCAGGGCTATATCGAATGCCACCACGTTCGGCCACTTCACGAGACCGGCGAACGCGAAACAAAAATCAGCGATCTAGCTCTGCTATGCAGTAACTGTCACCGAATGATCCACAGAAAGCCGCCATGGCCCACCCCAGACCAGCTACGCGATATGATAATGACCAGATCTTCCGGAGGTTCTCGGAGTACCTGAAACCTTCGTTTCCCAGTATCGTATGGCCCCGGCAGGGGAGGAGCGGTGGCGCGAAGGCAGAGTGCGCTTCTGCGCATCCACCGTTTGCTACCGCACGTCGCCCACACTGATCAGGATCACTGTCCTGACGGGACCCAGCGTCCCTATTTGCGATTGTGCTTGCAGGAGTAGAACGGCCGGTCGCGGCCACCTGGTCGGCGGAAATTAACGCGCCGTCGATGACCACGTAGGCGTACCCGGCGTCCCTGGTGTCCCGCAGCTCGCGGCGGCGCGCTGCGCGCTCGGCCCGCTGGCCGTCCGTCCGGACCGCCAGCAAAACGGCGTCGGCAGCGCGCTCATGCACGCCGTCCTGGGCGCGGCCGACGCGCTCGGCGAGCCGCTGGTGGCGCTCCTCGGCGACCCGGCCTATTACCACCGGTTCGGATTCGAGCTCAGCCCCGTCTACCAGATCACCCCGCCGAGGCCGGAATGGCAGCCGCACTTCCAGGTCCGCATCCTCAACCAATACCAGCCCCGGCTGCGTGGCACGTTCACCTACCGCGAACCCTTCGACCGCACCTGAGCCACCCTTGACGCCATCCGAGCAGCCACCCGAGGAAACCTTCTGCCTGACCTGCGGTCCCGACACCGCGCTCGAACGCCACGACGGCCCGGTCCTGCACTGCCCCTGCTGCGGCACCCGGGAACCAGTACCCGACTTTCCGCTGTTCATAGTCACCGGAGCCAGCGGCGCCGGCAAGACCACGATCACCGAGCTTCTACGCCGCGCCCTGCTACGACACCAGCCAGCTCACCCCCGCCGAGACCGCCGAGCGCATCGCCACCTGGGTAAGCCAAAGCATGGACGACGCGGCACCGCCGCCGACGAACTGAGCCTGTGCCGGGCCCCGGCCGTGAAGGGCGCTCGCCGAGGCAGGACACCTTCGCCAGGATCCCGGAAAGCGATTGAATACCGGAGATGATCCCTTGCGGAAGGCTGCGTGCTGCGTCCGGTCCTCCCAGCGGCTTCATGCGTTGCGGGAGATGACGACAGTCCTCATAGCCTTGTCGGCCAGCGTCTGCCGCCGAGAATCCACAATCGGCAAAAGGAAGCCAAGATAGAGAATCAGAAAGTCCAGGAAGTGGGCTATGTCGCGTACCGCTGCTTCCCAGCCCGCTACCGGATTTTTATCGGACATCCTGATCAGCCCCAAGCCCATGGCCTGCTTCCCCCAGCTATGCCCGGTTTTGCCCTGCCGGTACCAGCGATTGTAGAACCAGATCGGGAACGTAGTGATAACACCGATCACGACAAGGAAAGCCAAGTGTTTCTGGTCGCCTATGGACCAGACGACAATGCCGGGAACGAGGGGTATCCAGTCGATCAGCTGAGCACCTGCCCGCTGCGACCAATTGGCGAGCTTGTATCCCTGATAGTAGTGGCGATTTTCGGAAGGTGCGCGTGGAATGCTCGGGCCGGAAGGTATGGTCGGCAAGGCAGCCAGGGCGGTGACATGGATTCTTGCCGGACCGACGTCACTGTCGATCAGTATGTCGCCGGCCAGGTTCCCCGGTGCCTTCGGGTCAGGTTTTAACGTGAACGCATTCCTGACGTACTGGGCCTGAATCCACGCGGGCGCCGAGGTAATCCACGCGTTGAGGTTTCCGCTGTTGAGCACCGTGACGCGACGGGGCGTTGGTTCCGCGCCGACCTGAATACGCCCGAAGTCCACAGCCGAGGTGGAGAGTTCGAGTTTCGGCGGGGCCTGACTCGTGGTGTTGTCCAGCACCCTGAGTAGTCGGCTGAGATCGGAGTGAAACCTGTTCGGGCTGAGTTCGAGGGCCTGACGGTGCGCAAGCTTGACGAGGCTGGGCGGCAGGTCGTCGGCACGGGGCATCCTCGCCCCTTCCACCAGGATGGGGACGACTCGGATGTTGCGCGCCAAGGCGGTCTCGATCTCCAGGCGTACGAAGTCATCGGGGTCGTCAATGCGACGTCTCCCGGACGGGTCAGTGACCCTTAGCCACTGATCACCGATCAACGCCAACAGCACGTCACAGGAACCGACCGCGTTGGCAATTACCTGGACGAAATCGTCTCCTGGTTCGATGGAGTCGACATCTTTGAAGAGCTGGTCAATCCCGAAGCGTTCAGCGAGCCGATCGTAGAGCCAGCCGGCCGGGTAGGCGGTATCCTCCCGCCGGTAACTCACGAAGATCCGGCGCGAAGGTGCCCTGCTGGACTTCGTCATGGCTATACCTCGCGACTCGCTAAGCTTTTCACTTCTTACTCTACAGATCGGCAGAGTGGCGCGTCGGCTGCTGGATCACAACTTCAGCGGCGGACAGCAGGCGTGGTCGGTCGCAAGGTGCCATGCCGCAATCTGACGCAATCGGCTTACGTGCGACCACCAAGCCAGCGGCCGCCTGATTCCGGCACTGACTCAACCGCGCGACGACTCGATAAGAGATGTCGGCGGGGGATCATGGCGAAATCCGGTTGCGTCCCGGGTCGGCGGCGGGTCATCGTGACCGCGTGCTGATCCGACGCGAGACCGAACGCGACGCCGATGTCATCCGCGCCATCACAACCGCCGCGTTCGCCCAAAGCCGACCTCCCAGCCAGGTCGTGCCGGAGGCCAGGCTGATCGACGAGCTCCGGGCCAGCCCCGCCTGGATCCCGGCTCTGTCCCTGGTCGCGGTCACCCCCACAGGCGAACCAATCGGCCACGTCCTAGGCACCCGAGGTCACGTCGGCCAGGATCCCGTCGTCGCCCTCGGCCCGCTGTCCGTCCACCCGAACTACCAGCAAGTCGGCGTCGGCAGCGCGCTCATGCACGCCGTCCTGGGCGCGGCCGACGCGCTCGGCGAGCCACTGGTCGCGCTGCTCGGCGACCTGGCCTACTACCGCCGGTTCGGATTCGAGCTCAGCACCGCCTACCAGATCACCCCGCCCAGACCGGAGTGGCAGCCGCACTTCCAGGTCCGTGTCCTCACCCAATACGACCCCCGGCTGCGCGGCACATTCACCTACCCCGAACCCTTCGACCGCACCTGAGCCACCATGACGCCACCCGAGCAGCCGCCCGAGGAAACCTTCTGCCTGACCTGCGGTCCCGGCGCCGTGCTCGAACGCCACGACAGCGCGGTCCTGCACTGCCCCCGCTGCGGCATCCGCGAGCCAGTACCCGACTTCCCGCTCTTCATAGTCACCGGAGCCAGCGGCACCGGCAAGACCACGATCACCGAGCCGCTGCGCCGCGCCCTGCCCGGCTGCGACGTCTTCGACACCGACATCATCCTGCAGGTCGCCGCGTTCGGCTGGGACACCTGGCGCAACACCT
>Ga0335085_10009033_pt1 | contig 15099 bp, 14 predicted proteins | sample Lox_Sample_45_FD_206712 | JGI IMG/M metagenome (GOLD analysis project Ga0335085, IMG submission 206712) | Soil microbial communities from Loxahatchee National Wildlife Refuge, Florida, United States - Lox_Sample_4.5 | ecosystem: Environmental > Terrestrial > Soil > Wetlands | place: USA... | reverse complement strand
GACGGGGCTGGAGCGGCTGTACGTCAAGAACGACACCCTGCTGCCGACCGGATCGCTCAAGGACCGGAGCAACAGCGTCGGCATCTCCAAGGCCAAGGAGTGGGGGGTGGGGACGGCCGCCGTGGTGTCCACCGGAAACGCGGCGGCCTCGGTCGCGGCGTACGCGGCGGTGGCCGGCCTGCAGGCGGTGGTCGTCATCTCGGCGCAGACCTCGCCACAGAAGGTGGCCCAGGCGGCCGTCTACGGGGCCCGCATCATCGCGGTGGACGGCTCCTACGACCAGGTCGCGGCCCTCTTCCGGGCGGCGAGCGAGGAGTTCGGCTGGTACGAATGCCTGTCCACGAATCCCTACCGGCTGGAGGGCAAGAAATCCTACGCCTTCGAGGTCTGGGAGCAGCTGGACGGCGAAGTGCCGGAATGGATGATCCACTGCACCGCCGGCGGGGCGGGCGTAGCGGCCGCTTCCAAGGGATTCAAGGAGTTGAAGGGGCTCGGCTGGGTGGAGCGGCTGCCGCGCATGGTGGCCGCCCAGGCCGAGGCCTGCGCGCCCGTGGTCCGCGCCTTCGAGCGCAACGCGGACGAAGTCGCCCCGGTCGAGGCCGGCCAGACCATCGCGGAGTGCATCCGGGTCGGGAGGCCCTCGGCGACGGCCACCTGTGCCCTGCGCGAGGTCAAGGCATCCGGCGGCGCGGCGGTGGCGGTGAGCGATGACGAGATCCGCGCGACGCAATCGCTCCTGGCCCGGACCACCGGGATCTTCGGCGAGCCGGGCGGGGTGGTCTCGGTCGCGGCAGCCCTCAAGCTGAAGGCCCGGGGCACGATCAAGCCCGAGGACCTGGTGGTCTGCACCGTGAGCGGGCACGGCCTCAAGCAGATCGACGTCCTGGAACCATCCCGTGCCGTCAGCCGGCCCATCCCGGCCAACCTGGACGCCCTGCGGGAGCGACTGAAAGAGGTGGCGTCCTGACCCGACGTGTCGAGCCTCAAATCCCCCTCGGCTTGCCCTGCCATCGACTTGATCCCCCGCCGGTTCATCCGTAACGGTCCACACTCGGTCATCCAAGTACGGCCCTGGTTGACTCCGAGCGCTCTCGATAGCACAATGCAGGCGAGACGCAATCGCACAGCGCGCGGACAGTTCTTTTGACGGAGGCGCCATCGTGGCAACCTTGTATGTGCGGGACGTTCCGAATGAACTCTATGTGAGATTAAAGGACCGAGCAGCCCAGGAGGGGCGCAGCATCAGCCAGGAGACAGTTCGCTTGCTCCGCATTGCGCTCCTCACGGAACGCCCCAAACCCGATCCAGAATTCAAGGCGTGGCTTGAACGCGTTACCGAGCAACGAGAGCGATGGGCGAGAGAAGGGCGGAAGTTCCCTGACAGTTCAGCGCTCATTCGAGAGGATCGCGATCGGTGACACCCATCGTTCTGGATACCGGGGTCCTGGTGAAGGTGTTTGTCCAAGAGGGGGACTCCTGGAGTGCAACGAGGCTGCTTCAGGCGGCAACTGAGGGAAAATACCGCATCTTGGCTCCGGATTCCATGGCGGTTGAGTTCGGCAACGTCCTGTGGAAGTCGGTCGTTCGCACGCAACTGCGGGAGGCAGAAGCGCGGCAGGAGCTGGCTGACTTCCCTTTTGATCGCATCGAATGGCTGCCTGCCCGCGTCCTGCTGGAAGAGGCATACGGTATTGCGATCGAGCACGAGGTCGCCGTGTATGATGCAGCATTCCTGGCGGCTGCAGCCAGCCTCGGGGTGGACTTCGTGACGGCGGATGAGCGATTGCATCGGAGGGTTGCTGGCCGTCTCCCATGGGTCAAGCTCCTCCGCGATTTCGAGGGAGCATGACCGACAGCAGGCTGACATCAGCACGATGAGCCGGAGCCGCTCCATCATCCACCTCGACATGGACGCCTTCTTCGCGTCGGTGGAGCAGCTCGATCAGCCGGCCTACCGGGGGAAGCCGGTCGTCGTGGGCGCCGATCCCCAGGGCGGGAAGGGGCGCGGGGTGGTGGCGGCCTGCTCCTACGAGGCGCGCCCGTTCGGCATCCGCTCCGCGATGCCCATCTCGCAGGCCTACCGCCGCTGCCCAGGGGCCGTCTACGTCCGGCCCCGGATGTCCCGGTACGCGGAGATGTCCGGTCGGATGTTTGCCATCCTGCGGGACGTCACGGACCTGGTCGAGCCGCTCTCCATCGACGAGGCCTTCCTCGACGTGACGGCGAGCCGGCGGCTATTGGGGACCGCCGAACAGATCGGCCAGGCGCTGAAGGCCCGCATCCGGTCGGACCTGGGCTTGGTCGCCTCCATCGGGATCGCCCCGAACAAGTTCCTGGCCAAGGTGGCCAGCGACCTGGGGAAGCCCGACGGATTCGTCGTGGTCGAGGTGGGGCGCGAGCGGGCGTTCCTGGACCCGCTGCCGCTGTCGCGCCTTTGGGGCGTGGGGCCGAAGACCGAGGCTCGCCTGCGGCGCCTGGGCCTCCAGACCATCGGGCACCTGGCGCGGATGCCGGTCGAGACGCTGGAGCAGGCGTTCGGCGGCAGCGGCCGGGATCTGTGGGAGCTGGCCAACGGGATCGACGATCGCGAGGTCGTCCCGGAGGAGGAGGCGAAGTCCATCGGGGCCGAGACCACCTTCGGCGAGGACACCGACGATCTGGATGAGATTCGGACGACGCTGCTGGAGCTGTCGGACCGGGTCGGCCGGCGCCTCCGACGGGAGGGCCAGCGGGCAGAGGGTGTGACGCTGAAGTTTCGGGACCACGACTTCCAGACCCTCACCCGGGCGTCCATGCTCCCCCAGCCCACCGACCTCGGCGACGACTTCTTCCAGGCGGTTTGGGCCATGCTCCGGGCCCTGGACTGGCGGGGAAAGCGGGTTCGCCTCCTCGGGGTGACGGCCACACGCCTGACCTCGACCGGGGGTCAGCGGGGCGATCAGCTGCACCTCTTCCAGCGGAGGGCGGAGTCGAAGGAGCGGCTGGCCCGGACGGTGGACGCCATCCGGGAGCGGTTCGGGTCAGGCGCCATCGCCCGCGCGTCGCTGCTCGAGCCATCCCCCCGCCGCAAGGGGCCAAAGCGCGCTGGGCCCACCCGGAGCGCGAAATGAGACGCGCCCCCGGGATCACGGCTCCGCAGATTGCGCAGATGACGTAGATTTCCCGGGGGAAGATCTACGCGGGCGTCTTCATTATCAGTGGTGAGGGAACAGGTCTCTAACATCTGGCAGGATGCCGAAGAACTTGCCTTCGCCCTAAGCCCATGTGGATGGGGGCCCAGGACGGATCAAGCATCCCTGGGGCATCTCGACACCGCGCCCATCCCGCGGGACGCGGGACCGGTACCTGGTGTGCATACCACTAGCCGTCATGCCACCACGGGAATGGCCATTGACTTGTAAGCCCGGATTATTCACGGGTGTTTCGTGAATAATCCGGGTTAGGGGAGGGGACATGCCGGCGGGGATTCCCAGGGGCCACCCCCTGTTTCGATTGTTCGCGTCGTTGACCGAGGTGAACTTCGCCCGCCACCTGGGCTGGCCGGATGCGGAAGTCATCCAGTACATCACCGACATCCTGGCGGAGTTCGTTCACGTGGATCGGCTCTACCGGATCCGCAACGCCCAGGGCCGTCGGGTCGAAGAGGTGGCGGAGCTGCTCGCCGAGGGGGATCTGCTGCACCGGGCGGAGGGTGTGGATCGCGAACGGGAGGTGCACAAGCACATCGGGGACTACACGCTGTTCATGGCCGGGATCTTCCCCGAGTTCCTGCATCGGCTGAAGACCTCGAAGGCCGTGCTCTCGCCCGACGCCCTGCTGGATTTCATTCAGGTCGGGAAGCGCTCCTACCGGATCGTCTCCGAGTTCAGCCACGGCGGGTACGGGCCTCTCGCGCCCCTCTTCCGGAAGCTGTCCGAGAACTACGAGTTGTGCGTCTACGGTCTGGGCTACGTCCGGGCGGACCTCGACCGACTGCGGGACTCGCAGTTCCAGACGGTCAAGGGGCAGCTCCTCGGCTGAGCGCGCCGTGGCACGCCACCGGCCCTCCGCCGGCAAAAGCGCCGGCGGGCGTCCCCAGTCCGCCAAGGACCGACGATCGGGCGAATTGCTTGACACCATATGGCAAACCCGATAGGCTCTCCGCCGTTTTCTTACCGGCGGAAGTCCTTGAACCTACAGACCTGGCATGATGGACCGGAGGATGGAGGCATCGACATGGGATCGCGATCAGGGCGAGACGGTGTGGATCGGCGAACGGTCCTGAAGGGCATCGCCGCGGCCGGCGCGGCGGGAGTCCTAGGCATTCCGACGGTCCTGCGGGCACAGGCGCGAGAGGTGAAAATCGGCTCCATCCAGCCGATGACCGGCATCCTGGCGGTCGTGGGCAAGACCGCACGGCAGGGCAATCAACTGGCCATCGACGACGTCAACGCTCGGGGCGGGATCAAGTCCATGGGCGGGGCCAAGCTCACTCTCGTCCCGGGGGACACCCAGGCCAAGCCCGAGGTGGCCCGGGCCGAGACCGAGCGGCTGATGCGGGACGGGACTCACGTCCTCGTGGGCGCCTTCAACAGCAGCGACATCGCCGCCATCATCCAGGCCATCCAGCAGTCCAACAAGCCCATTCCCCTGATGATCGACATCGGGTCCGCCGACCAGCTGACCGAGCAGGGCGTGAAGTACGTCTTCCGGTCCTTCACCACGTCCTCCATGCTGGGGCGCCGGGGCATCGAGTACCTGATGGAGATGTTCAAAACCACGGGGGTAGAGTGCAAGCGGGCCGTGTTCTTCCACACCAGCGACCTCTTCGGACAGGTGGGCAAGGACAAGACGATGGAGTGGCACAAGAAGCTGAATGCCCCCTTCGAGGTGGCCGAGATCATCAGCTATCCCGTGAACACTCAGGATCTGTCCACCGAGGTCTCCCGGGCCAAGGCCGCGAAGCCGGACCTGATCCTGGCCATCACGCGGCCCAACGACGCCATCATGCTGATGCAGGAGCTGTACAAGCAGCGGGTGGACGTCAAGGCGATCATGGGCCCCGGGAACCCCGGCTTCTACCAGCCGACCTTCGCCCGGACTCTGGGAAAGCTGGCGGAATTCACGATGGCCAACGCCCCCTGGTACAACCCCAAGTCGCCCCTCACCGCGAAGGTTGCGGCTGACTACGAGAAGCGGTTCGGGGACCCGCTGACCACCGAGTCCGCCTGGGCGTACCAGGGTGTCATCGTGATCGCCGACATCCTGGAGCGGGCCGGCTCGACGGATCCCGACAAGTTCGTCGAGGCGGGGCGCAAGACCAACCTGAAGGACCACATCGTCTCCGGCGGGCCCGTGCAGTTCGACGAGCGCGGGGACAACGTCGGCGCCTCCTCGGCAATGGTCCAGATCCGCGAGGCGCGAGCCAAGGTGGTGTTCCCCAAGGAGTTCGCCGAGCTGCAGGTGGTATACCCCATCCCCAAGCTGTGGGAGCGGGGCTGATCCAAGGCCCGGCGTCATCCCGCCGCGGGAAAGGCCGTCGGCATGTAAGCCCGGATTATTCACGGATTTTTCGTGAATGATCCGGGCTAGAGGTCAGAAGGCAAGGAACGGGGAGACGCAGAGACTCTCCCGGGTCCCTGCTTTCTGACTTCTTTTTTGGGGACGAGAGTGACGCTCTACCTGCAGGCCATCGTCAACGGGCTGCTGCTGGGCGGGGTGTACAGCCTCATGGCCCTCGGGCTGTCGCTGATCTTCGGGGTCATGCGGGTCATCAACTTCGCCCACGGCGACATGATGGTCTGGGGGATGTACCTCTCTTTCTGGCTGTTCACGACACTGGGCGTCGATCCCTATCTATCCATCCTGGTGACGGCGACGGCCGTCTTCGTGCTGGGAGCGGGCGTCCAGCGGGGCCTGGTGACCCGCATCCTCGACGCCCCCCACGAGATGCAGATCCTGCTGATGCTCGGGGTGGCCCTGATCCTGGAGAACACCGCGCTGATGGCCTTCGGGCCGGATCCCCGGCGGGTGAACACGTCCTATGCGCTCAGCACCTTCTGGCTCGGCCCGATCGTCTTCGATCTGCCGCGAACGCTCACCTTCGGGGTGGCGCTGGCGCTGGCGCTGGCGCTCTACCTGTTCCTGCAGCGCACCGACCTCGGCCGGATGATCCGGGCGGCCGCGGACAACCGGACCGGGGCCCTGCTGGTAGGGACGGACATCCTCAAGGTGTTCACGCTGGCCTTCGGCATCGGGGCGGGCTGCGTGGGGGCGGCGGGAAGCCTGATGACCCCGTTCCTGCCCTTCACGCCCAGCACGGGCCTGGCGCTGACGCTGGCCTCCTTCAATGTCGTGATCATCGGAGGGATGGGGAGCCTCCTGGGCGCATTCGTCGGCGGCTTGCTGGTGGGCGTGAGCGAGTCTTTGGGCGCGGTGCTGCTGGTGCCGTCGCTCAAGGAGATCGTCACCTTCGTCCTGCTCGTCTTCATCCTGCTCTTCCGCCCTCAGGGGCTGCTGGGGGGCAGTCGATGATGCGGCGGATCGGCCCCGGCCTCCTGGTGGGCGCCATCCTTGTGGTCTTGCCCTTCTGGATCCCGTCCAACTGGCAGAACCTGCTCATCAGCACCTTCTACTACGCCTACCTGGGGCAGGCCTGGAACCTGCTCGGGGGCTACGCGGGTCAGCTCTCGCTCGGGCACGCCGCCTTCTTCGGGGTCGGGTCGTACACGGCGGCTGTCCTGGCCATCCATCTCGGCCTCTCGCCTTGGATCGGCATGTTCGCTGGCGCGGTGCTGGCGGTGCTGCTGAGCCAGGGAATCGGATACCTCGGGTTCCGGTTCGGTCTGCGCGGGTTCTACTTCATCCTGCTCACGGTGGCCGCGGCCGAGATCTGCCGTCTGGTCGCGCTCCACCTGCCGATCCTGGGCGGCTATACCGGGCTCTTCATCCAGTTCAGACCCGACCCCTGGCGGTTCCAGTTCAAGGGCAAGATCCCCTACTATTTCGTGTCGCTCGGGTTCCTGGCGGCGGCATCGGCGATCGTGTGGCTCGTGTCGCGGTCGAAGATGGGTGCCTACCTGGTGGCCATCCGCGAGGACGAGGATGCCTCCGAGGGGCTGGGGGTGGATACGCTCCGCTACAAGATGCTCGCCTACGCCCTGAGCGCGGCCCTCACCGCCCTGGGGGGGACGTTCTACGCCTACTACCAGTTCTATCTCCAGCCGAACACGGTGCTGAGCCTGAACCACTCGGTGGACATCATGATCCGCCCCATCGTGGGCGGGAGCGGCACGATCCTGGGGCCGATCCTGGGGTCGTTCCTGCTGGAGCTGATGGGGGAGTTCTCCCGGACCATGTTCGCCGCGAGCACGGCCGGGCTGAGCGTGGCCATGTACGGCGTGCTGCTGGTCGTGGTGGTGCTCTTCCTGCCCCGCGGGGTCTATCCAACGCTGGCGGGCTGGATGCGCCGCAAGTCTGGAGCGGCGCGATGAGCCTGCTCGAGGTCCAGGGGGTCAGCAAGCAGTTCGGCGGCCTGCGTGCCGTGCACCGGGTGAGCTTCGGCCTGAACCAGGGAGAGATCCTGGGCCTGATCGGGCCGAACGGGGCCGGCAAGACGACACTCTTCCACGTGGTGTCGGGATTCCTTGCCCCGGATGAGGGGCGCGTGACCTACGCGGGGGAAGACCTGGCGGGCCTCCGGCCCCATGACGTCTGCGCCCGGGGGATGGTCCGGACCTTCCAGGTCGCCCGGCCGTTCCTGCGCCTGTCCGTCCTGGAGAACGTGGTCGTGGGGGCCCTGGAGCGGGTGAGCCACCGCCGCCAGGCGGTGGCCATCGCCGAGGAGGTCCTGGCGTTGACGGGGCTGGCGGACAAGGCGTCGGCCCCGGGGCACGGCCTCACCCTGCCGGACAGGAAGCGCCTGGAGCTGGCCCGGGCGCTGGCCACGGGGCCGAAGCTGCTGTTGCTGGACGAGGTGATGGCGGGGCTCACCCCGACCGAGACGGCTCGCCTGATCGAGCTGATCCGCACGGTCCATGCCCGGGGGGTCACCGTCCTGCTCATCGAGCATGTGATGAAGGCGGTGATGTCGCTGTCCCAGCGGATCCTGGTGCTGAGCTATGGCGAGCTGATCGCAGCGGGGCGTCCCGAGGAGATCGTGCGTAATCCTCAGGTGATCGAGGCCTACCTGGGAGAGGATTTCGGGAACGGCGCGGAAGCCGAAGAGCCGCCCGGCGCCTAAGCCCGCATTATTCGCGAGCGGTATTCGCGAATAAGGCGGGCTAGGGCCTGAGTGACCGAGCATGCTGCGGGTGACCGGACTCGAGACCTACTACGGGCAGTTGCAGGCGCTGCACGGCGTCACGCTCGAGGTGCGCGAGGGCGAGATCGTCTCCGTCATCGGCAGTAACGGCGCCGGCAAGACCACCACGCTCATGACGGTCTCGGGGGTCCTCCGCCCACGGCGTGGGGCCGTCGAATTCGACGGCCGCCGGATCGATCACCTGAAGCCGGCGGAGATCGTCGAGATCGGCCTGGGCCACGTGCCCGAGGGGCGGCAGCTCTTCCCGTCCATGACGGTGGAGGAGAATCTGGTCATGGGCGCCTGCACCCGGCGGGCGCGGGCCAGCCGGGATGCCACCCTGGAGCACGTCTACCGGCTCTTCCCACGCCTGCGCGAGCGGCGGCCGCAGCTGGCGGGCACGCTGTCCGGCGGCGAGCAGCAGATGGTCGCGATCGGCCGGGGCCTCATGTCGCGCCCCCGGCTCCTGATGCTGGACGAGCCCTCGCTGGGGTTGTCGCCGCTCTTGGTCTCGGCCATCTTCGACATCGTCCGCGAGATCAACCGGAGCGGGGCCACCATCCTGCTGGTCGAGCAGAACGTCTACCGGGCGCTGAAGCTGTCGCACCGCGGTTATGTCCTGGAAAACGGCCAGGTGGTGGCGCAAGGCACCAGCCAGGAGTTGCTGCGCGACACGATGGTGCGAACGGCGTATCTGGGACTGTGAGGAGTTGGCCAGCGGCCAATTCCTGGGGGGACGAGATGGGAGTAAGCCTGCCGATCTACATGGATCACAACGCGACCACGCCCGTGGCACCCGCGGTCTTCGAGGCGATGCGGCCGTACTTCACCGAGCTCTTCGGCAACCCGGCCTCCCACGGCCACCGCTTTGGCGCGGTGGCGGAGGCGGCGGTGGCGACGGCACGTCAGCAAGTTGCCGGCCTGATCGGGGCGCAGGCCGACGAGATCGTCTTCACCTCCGGGGCAACGGAGTCGGACAATCTTGCCATCAAAGGCGTGGCGCAGGCATACCGGGAGAAGGGGACGCACCTGATCACCTCCTGGATCGAGCACCCTGCCGTCCTGGATCCGTGCAAACGGCTGGAGCGGGAGGGGTACGAGGTCACCTATCTCCCGGTCGACCGGGACGGCCTGGTGGATCCGGCGGGTGTGGCGCGGGCCATCACCCCCCGGACGATCCTGGTATCCGTCATGCTGGCGAACAACGAGATCGGGACCCTCCAGCCGCTCCGGGAAGTCGGCCAGATCTGCAAGGGGCGGGGGGTCCTGCTGCACAGCGACGCGGTGCAGGGGGTCGGGAAGATCCCGGTGGACGTGAACGCGCTCGGGGTGGACCTGCTCTCCCTCACGGCGCACAAGCTCTACGGACCGAAGGGGGCGGGGGCGCTCTATGTCAGAGCCGAGAATCCCCGCGTGCGCCTGGTGGCCGAGATGGACGGGGGCGGCCACGAGCGAGGGCGGCGCAGTGGCACCCTGAACGTCCCGGGCATCGTGGGGCTGGGGAAGGCCTGCGAGCTGGCCGGGCAGCTCCTGGACACGGAGGCCAGCCGGCTGACGGGTCTGCGGGAGCGGCTCTGGGCGAATATCCGCGCGCGCCTGACCGACGTGCACCTGAACGGCCACGCCACCCGGCGCCTCCCCGGGACCCTGAATGTCCGCTTCGACGGCGTCGATGCGCAGACCCTGCTCGCGGCGCTCAGGGAGGTCGCGCTCTCCGCGGCCTCGGCCTGCAGCTCGGGATCCGGCGAGCCCAGCCACGTGCTGCGTGCCCTCGGTCTTCCGGCGGCGCTCGCCCTGTCGAGCGTCCGGTTCGGCCTCGGCCGGCGGACCACCGAGGCGGAGGTGGATTACGTCTGCGACCAGCTGGCAGAAGCGGTGAGCCGCCTGCGGGGCGCCCAGTCCCCGAAGGCCGCGAGCCTGCCCGCCGCCGGCTGAGGCGTGATGGGGAGCGCACTCCCCTCGGGTCGATTCCCGGCTCCCGCCAGTCCCCCCAGGTTGCCGTGCCACTACCCGTCCCGGCAGCGACCCGCCGCCGAAATAAGCTTGACCTGACCTCGAGTTTCCGAGAGCATAGCGGGCGACCTGGTGGGGGCACGGCAAGTGCCCCTCAGGGAAAGGAGGCCGTCGGTGTTCGCCTACAGCCATCATGTCTTCGTCTGCATCAACCAGCGCCCCCCGGGGCACCCCAAGGGCGACTGCGCGTCCAAGGGATCACGGGACGTCTTCCAGAAGTTCCAGGAGGAGCTGGAGAAGCGGCAGCTCTGGGAAAGCGTTGCCGTCAACGGCACCACCTGCCTCGGCCCCTGTAACTTCGGCGCCACGGTCGTCGTCTACCCGGAGGGTACCTGGTACGGCCGCGTCAGCGCCAGGGACGTCGAGGAGATCGTGGATCAGCACCTCGTGGGCGGCAAGCCCGTGGAGCGGCTGCTCCTCTCCCGCCTCATGGCCGAGAGCAACCCGTAAGCCGCGCCTCCTCAAGGTCCCGGTGGTTCGCGTCGCCAGGACGCGCGTGCGAGGCGTGAGGCGTCGGGCTGAAATGCGCGCCAGCCTCATCATCTCCGATCCGATGTGGGAGGAGCCATGACCTGGGCCACCCCGGAACGGCGCGCCCGCTTTGCCTGGGAGCTGTTCCTCGTCAGCGGTCTCGGCCTGTTCGCGGTGCTGGCGTTCAACCGCTGGCTCGCCTCCGAGATCCGGCTCCTGGCCATCGTCCCGAATCTGACCCTGATGGCCCGCCTCCTGGGGCTGGGACTCTTTCTGGCGACGTCCGGCGTTCTGGTCCGTGTGACGTTTCGGCGCCGCGAGTCGGGGTGTGACTGGCACGTGTTCTTCCTCGGGGCGGCCTTCTGGCTGGTCGGGGTGAAGAGCCTGGCGGGGCTCTCGCTGCTCTTCGGGTCCACCTGGATGGTCGAATCGGCCGCGGTCACCGGGATCCTGCTGACCATCCTGGCGGCCAACGGGGTCGTGGCCCACTTTCCCGGAACCGGGCCGGCGTGGAGCTATGGCTGCCTCGCCGCCAGCCTGCTCGTCTCCTATGCGGTGGGGGCGGGCTTCAGTGGCTGGCCATGGCTGTGGCGGACGGTCGTCGGTGCACTGGCGGCGTGGCTCCCACTCTTCTTCGCCGGGCTCGTCTTCGCCAACTCGTTTCGGCGGACGCGGGATGCCAGCGGGGCGCTGGCGGCAAATATGTTCGGTGTCTTGGCGGGTGCTGTGCTAGAGTATGTGTCGCTGGCCTTTGGATTCGGCAGCCTCGCGCTGCTGGCCCTGGTCCTATACGGCCTCTCGTGGCTGACGCTGGCATTCCGGGGCTGGCGGCTCTCCCTGGCTGCCGGCGAGGCCTGATGGGCCGACCCACCGCGCGAACTGGGGGATCGTCCAACGGCAGGACAGCAGACTTTGGATCTGCTTATCCAGGTTCGAATCCTGGTCCCCCAGCCATCCTCTGGTTCGCATCTCCTCTGGTCAAGTTCCCCTTGTCCTCCTGCCAAGGCTGCGGAGTCCCCGGCGAAGGCTGGAGGGCGCACACCGGACCGATGACGCATCAGGAGGCACGCCGATGAGCACCGGAACCTCGCATCGCCCTGCCGTCATGGGCAGCCGCGGCATGATCTCGACGGCCCACCCGCTGGCGAGCGCCGCCGGGCTGGAGATGTTCTGGCGAGGCGGCAACGCCGTCGATGCCCTGGTGGCGGCGGCAGCCACCCTGAACGTGGTCGAGCCGTTCATGTCGGGCATTGGGGGCGACGGGATGCTGCTCCTCACCCTGGGCGGCTCCGGGGAGCGAACCGTCCTCAACTTCATGGGCCGCACGCCCCGCGGGGCGCGGAGGGAAGGCACGGTTGCCGCAGACCTGGAGAAGGGCCCGAAATCCTCTCTCGTGCCCGGCAACTTCGGGGGCTGGTGGGAGGCGCTCAGAGCCCACGGGCGCCTCGAGCCGGCAGTGGTGTTTGCTCCGGCCATACGCCATGCGCAGGAGGGATTCCCCCTCACCCACCGGGGGGCGGGCTTCTTCGGCGATCACCGCGCGCGGCTGATGCCCGAGGCGGCAGACCTCTTCTGCCCCGGCGGCGAGGTGCCCCGCCCGGGGACACTGCTCCGGCACGCCGCACTGGCGGCCACGCTGCGGCGCTTGACGGCCGATGGGCCGGAGCTACTCTACCGGGGCGAGCTGGCGGAGCGGATCTGCCGCGCCGTGCAGGCAGCGGGGGGATGGCTCACCCTGGAGGATCTCGCCAGGTTTCGACCCACCTGGACGCGGCCGGTCGTCTCGACCTTTCGGGGAGTAGAGGTGGCGAGCGTACCCCCGCCGGCGGCGGGCACGCAGGTGCTGGAGATCCTGAACATCCTGGAGGGATTCGAGCTGAAAGCCTGGGGACAGAACAGCGCCGACACGCTGCATGCGGTCATCGAGGCCGTGAAGCTCACCATGGCCGATCGGATTGCGTTCCAGTCCCTCCCCGAGGCACCGGTGGTGGGGCTCCTGAGCAAGGCCTACGCCGCATCGCGGCGGGGCCGAATAGACCCCGGGCGCGCCGCCGTGTGCGCGGGCGAGCGGTATCTGGCGGACCACCTTCCGGGTGAGGTGACGCCGGGCGATCCCTATGGGTATCAGCGCGAGCACACAACGCATCTCAGCGCCGTGGATGCGGAGGGCAATGCCGCCTCGATCACGCAGACCCTGGGGAGCCCGTTCGGGTCCGGGTTCCTGGCAGGCGACACGGGCATCCTGCTGAACAACCTCCTCATGTGGAGCGACCTGGACCCGAAAAGCCCGAACGCCCTGCTCTCCGACCGGCCCGTCGAGACCCGCATGGCGCCGGTCCAGGTCTTTCACGAGGGGCGGATCCAGTTGGCGATCGGCACGCCCGGCAGCTACGGGATCCCCCAGACGACGACCCAGATGCTGCTGAACGTCCTGGAATACGGCCTGGACATCCAGGCGGCCATCGAGGCGCCGCGAGTCCGGGTCTACCGGGATCGGACCGTGGATGCCGAGGGGCGCATTCCGGCGGCCGTTCGCGAAGCCCTCACCGCCAGGGGCCACGTCCTCCGCCAGCTGCCGGACTGGTCGTGGGTGGTGGGCGGCGGGCAGGCCGTCTTCGTGGATCCATCGAGCGGGACCCTGATGGGCGGGGCCGATCCCCGGCGGGATGGTTACGCCATGGGGTGGTGAGGAGAAAAGTAACGAAGCCCCCAACGTCCCCCAGATGGAGGGGACATAGCGGCGTTTGCGAATTATCGCTGGCAGGGCGGGTGCGGCCGATTCGCGGCAAGAGACGAAAAGGCTCCGCCTCCCTCGCCGGACCTCCTTGTTCCCGGACCGATCTCTCCGGCGTGCCGGCGGGCGTCTGGCCTCTTCAGGCGCCGGCCCCCGGCGCCTACATGGGCTCGTCGGCCGTGGGACCGTAGATCTTGGGCAGCGGGACATTCTGGAGGCGCAGGTAGACCGAGAGCTGTCCCCGGTGATGGATCAGGTGGTTGAGCAATAAGGTACGGATGACGCCGACCCGGGGCAGCTCCATGATCACCTGCCCCTTATTGGTGAGCCGCCACTGGGCCAGCAGGCGGTCGTTGGTCTGCCGCTTGACGGCCTCGGCCGCAAGGCGGGTGTTGCGGTCGAACATCTGCAAGAGCTCCGCGACCGTGGTGAGCGTCTGCGGAGTGTGGCTGCTCGTGCCCACGTCGAAGCCCTCCCCATCCACGATCCCGGACACCCACCCCGGGATCTCGGCGATATGGGTGGCGAGCCGCCCGAGGCTCATGGATTTCTCGTGGGGCTTCCACCCCAGCTTGCCCTGAGGAACCCGCTCCAGCAGTTTACGGGTTGTGGCCATCTCGTGAGACATCTCTGCCAGGATCGGGTCTGCCATGTTCATGGCTCTCTCCTTCTGCAAGTGCGACTCGACGCCATGAGGGGAATGGTGGGAGCCCGCCCGAGGCACCGGCTCCGCCAACAGGTGAAGAAGACTCTACGGCATCAGACCGGGTAACGAAATGGAAAAAAGCGGGACGAGGTGGCAGGAGAGAGTATGGACCCAGAAGGACGGCGGGGCTGGTCGGGCTGAGAGCCGAGAGCAGAGAGCCTGAGCCAGCGCGGGTGTGTCTCTATTTGGCGACGGGTTTGATGGCCACTCGTTTTCGGACGGCGTTGTGGAGGGCCAAGTTGATGATGTTGATCAGGCGGTCGGGCTGGAAGGGCTTGGTCATGCAGACCTCGGCCCCTGCCTCGAAGGCGAGCTGGTTGAGTTTCTGATTCTCCATGGCCGTGAGCATCACCACCGGAATCGCCTCGAGCGAAGCATCTCGCCGCAAGGCCTCGCACACCTGGAAGCCGTTCAGCTCCGGCATCATGACATCGAGGAGGATGAGGTCGGGCTTCTGACTGCGAGCCGCCTCGAGGCCCTCCTTGCCGTTCCTGGCCATGGTGACGGTGAAGCCTTTTCCGTCCAGGACGTCCACGAGGAATTGGCCGATCAGGGGGTCGTCATCCACGATGAGGACATGCTTTGACATTCGTGTACCTCACTTACCCCCGAGAGTTCCCTGCGGTAGGCTCCGGGGACTACACCGCGGGACCCGGACTCTTGCTGGGGACCGCCGCGATCGGGGTCGAAGCGCGCGCGCGCTCCTCGGCCCCATCCGGGATGCCCTGGACGATCTGTTCCAGGCACTGCACCTGATGGAGTATCGGCACAATTTCGGCTTGGAGCGACGCGACGTCTCCGCCGCGCGTGAGCCGCTGCCGGTGGGCGTCGAGCGCGGTTCGCATGCCGGCCAGCTCGACGAGGAGACTCTCGCGCCGGCTGTGCAGGAGCGAG
>Ga0335085_10009032_pt1 | contig 15100 bp, 14 predicted proteins | sample Lox_Sample_45_FD_206712 | JGI IMG/M metagenome (GOLD analysis project Ga0335085, IMG submission 206712) | Soil microbial communities from Loxahatchee National Wildlife Refuge, Florida, United States - Lox_Sample_4.5 | ecosystem: Environmental > Terrestrial > Soil > Wetlands | place: USA... | reverse complement strand
GGGCACCAACCTCAAGGCCTGGCTCTTCAAGATCTTGAAGAACACGTTCATCAATAACTACCGCAAGAAGAAGCTCGAGCCCCGCAGCGTGGACTTCGCGGAGATCGAGGATTCGTTCGAGAGGATCGTCCGTCGCGACGCCGCGGAGGCGCCGGCGGATCCTGAAGCCGCCTATTTCAACGGCGTCCTGGACGACGACGTCCGCCGCGCCCTCGAGTCGCTGCCGTACGACTATCGGATGGTGGTCATCCTGGCCGACCTCGAGGACTTCTCCTACAAGGAAATTGCCGACGTCCTGGACTGCCCGGTCGGCACGGTCATGTCCCGCCTGTACAGGGGCCGCAAGCTGCTGGAAAAGGCCCTCCTGAAGTACGCCCGCCAGCACGGCTACATCCGCGGCGGGGAGCCGACCAAGATGAGGACCCGGCCCAAGAACCCGGCCGCCTGACCCCCCGGAAACCCGGAATTTAACCCCCGCCCGGGCCGTTTTTGAGCCTGGCCCGATGAACTGCGCCGAGGCTCGTTTCCTGCTGTATGCGTACCTCGACCGGGAGACGCCTCCCGCCGAGGAAACCGCTCTGGATCGCCACCTCGGCTCCTGCGCCGCCTGCGCGACGCGGGCGCGGTCGGCCCGCGGTCTGGCGAACCTCCTGCACTCCGGTGTCGGTCGGGCGCATGCCCCGGAGCGGCTGCGGCTGCGCATCTACAACGGGGCTCATCCGGCCGCGCCTTCGCGAGGGGTCCTGGCAGGCCTGACGGCCGCGATTCTGCTCCTCATCGTCCCCCTGGTCGCCGACGGCGTGCCGGAGCGCCGCCCGGTCGTGGCAGCCTCGGTCCCGGACGTGATCTCCAAGCATTTGACCGGGACTCTCGTGTGCCTCGACTGCGAGAACCGCAAGGAAGTCGGCCTCTGCGAGGCTCATGCCGGCGAAAACGCCCACGACCCGGCCTTCTGCGCCGACGACGGCGAGGTCTGGCGGCTCCTGCCGACGACGTCGGGCTTCCCGCGAGCCTCGATGGGTCAGACTCTCACCGTGGACGGCGTCGCCTTCCCCCAGTCCGGCTTCCTCCGCGCCTCCCGCGCCGGGTATTAGTCAAACAGGACGGAATCGAAGCTAGAGTTCGGTCGCGATGACCGAGCTTGCTGTCGAATCCTCGGCGCCGGCGCGCGTTGACCTGGCTGGCGGGACGCTGGATTTGTGGCCGTTGCACGTGCTGCATCCGGGGTCCGTCACGGTCAACCTGGCGATCAACCTCCTCGCCCGGTGCCGGGTGCGCCGGGGCGAGAGAGGATTCCGTGTCTTGATCCCGGCGCGGGGCTTCGAAGCCCGGGGCGGCACGGCCGAGGAGCTGCTCGGGCGGCCGGAGACGGCGCTGGTGGGGTCGCTCCTCGCCGCGCTCCGGGTTTCCGGGCCGCTCGAGATCGAAATCTCGTCCGAGGTGCCGTTCGGATCCGGGCTCGGCGGCTCGTCGGCGCTGACGGTGGCGTTGCTCGGAGCGCTCGAGCGCTTTTCGCCGGTTTCCCTGCAGGGCGTGGACCGCGTGGATTTCGTGAGGGACGTGGAGACGCGGGTCCTGAGCAAACCGGCAGGCGTGCAGGACTACTTTCCGCCGCTCTCCGGCGGCCTTCACCGCATCGCGTTCGAACCGGGGCGCACGCGGGCCACGCGCTCGGACGTCGATCCCGACCTTTGGGGCCGCCACCTGACGCTTTTCGACACGGGAGCGTCGCATTCCTCGGGCATGAACAACTGGGAGATTTTCAAGTCCCGCCTCGAAGGCGACGCGTCCGTGGCCGGAAGCCTCGAGGGCGTGCGCCGCGCGGCCGAGCGTATGGCGGCGGCGGCCGAGATCCTCGACTTCCCGGCGATGGGCCGGGCCCTCGGCGACGAGTGGGACGCCCGCAGCATGCTGGCCCCCGTCGTCTCGACGCCGCTCATCGAGCGGGCGATCGCCGCCGCCCGCTCGGCCGGAGCGTGGGCCGGCAAAGCCTGCGGCGCCGGCGGGGGAGGTTGCGTCGTGTTCCTCTCGCCTTCCGATCGCACGCCCTCCGTGCGCGACGATCTCTCCCGCCTCGGCGAAGGCGCCATCCTTCCCGTCCGTGCCGTCAACCGAGGCCTGGAAGTCTCAAAGGCATAGGCCCGTCGCCGATCGCTCGCGCAGCGCGGAGCGACGCTCACATCCTGGCGGGTTCGGGGATTCCGAGCAGGTCGAGGAGATTGGCCATCTCACGCGCAAAGATGCGCGCCACGGCCAGGCGCCGGTTCCGCAGGGCGGCGTCCTCCTCCTGCGCGATGGGATGGCGGTGGTAGAAGTGGTTGAAGGCCTGGGCGAGCGAGAAGGCATGGCGGGCGAGCGTGGAGGGCTCGAGCGACTCGACGGCGCGCTCGGCCACGTCGGGGGTCGAAGCGGCGTCGAGGACGAGGGCCCAGAGGTCGTCCTCTCCTGCTTCGCTGAAGCCACGCAGGGCTTCGCCGTCCACCTCTGACGAAAGGCCCTTCTCCTCGAGCTTCCGGAAGATGTTGCCGGCCCGGACGAGGGAGTACTGGAGGTAGGGCCCCGTATCGCCCTCGAAGTTGACCGCCTCGTCGAAGTCGAAGGCGATGACCTTGTTCCTGCCGAACTTGAGGAGGAAGTAGCGCAGGGCCCCGACGGCGATCGCTCGAGCGTCCTCGGAGGCCGCTTCGCCGCCTTCCGCGCCGCGGCGCCGATGGACCTCCTCGCGGGAGCGCTCGAGGAGGATGGCGACGAGGTCGTCGGCCTTGACCCCGAGGCCCTTGCGTCCGGACATCTCGACGAAAGGCTTCTTCTCGTCCTCGGGCGAAAGGCGATATTCCTCGCCGAACCGCGCCGCGAGCTCCCGGGCGGCCTTGGGCGAGAGCGCCACGATCTCGTAATGGAAGTGATGCGAGCGGCTCGCCTCGGCCGTAAAGCCGAGGACGCGCAGGCCCTCCTTCACGACCTTCTGGGGATAGGACTGCCGGACGTCGATGACGTTGTAGACGCGCGAGGCGGCTCCGAAGGAAGGAGCGCCCGGATCGCCTCCCTCGTGGGCCGTGCGCCAGACGGCATGACCGCGGACGCTCGCCGGGATCTCCTCCTCGCGCACCGCGCCGGAGTTCCAGCTCGGCCGGAAGCGCTCGTAGGCGAAGTCGGCGCCCAGGAGGCCGAACTTCCAGAGCTGGTAGGCGATGTCCTTGGCCGTGTAGGTCACGGTGCCGTTGGACCGCACCAGGATCTTGTCCGGCTCCTCGAGGCCCGCGAACTCCGCAGACTCCGAGAGGCGCAGCACCCAGCAGCCGGCATGCTTGCCCTTCGTCTCGAGGATCACGCTTCCGCTGGCCTTCAGCTTCTCGAAGGCGCGCGCCCAGAAGTTGCGCCGGAGGATGTCGCTCTCCCGGGGCAGGAGGTCGTACGCGATGCCGATGCGCCCCATGGTCGCGAGGTGGGCCGAGGACACGGCTTCGGCGACCACCGCCGCGATCCGGGCCGTCTCGTTGCCGCCCTCCTCGATCGCGTGGAGCACCTCGGCGCGCCAGGCCTGCGTCTCGGGCTTCTCCGCGTACACGCGGCCCACATCGGCGTAGAGGTCCCAGCACAGGTAGGCGAACCCCTTCGGGTTCGCCGGCCTGCCCGGCAGGGCCGCCTCCCGGATGGCGCGGCGCGCGTCCTCCTCGCTCCCGATGCCGGCCAGGTGCAGCAGCCCGGCGACGACGTCGGCGACCTGCACGCCGGTGTCGTCGAGGTAGTTCTGCACCTCGACCTCGTGGCCGAGGGCTCGGAGAGTCCGGACGAGCACGTCCCCCAGCACGGCGTTGCGCAGGTGCCCGATGTGCGCCGCCTTGTTGGGATTGATGTTCGTGTGCTCGACGACGATCTTGCCGGGCCTGTCCGCGGCCGCCGGCCGCTGCCTGAGCATCGCCGCCACGATGGGGCCGCGCTCGAGAAAGGCATTCAGGTACCCGCCGCCCTCGACCTTTGCCGACCGCACGCCTTCGGGGGGCACGAGCGCGGCAGCGAGCTCGGCGGCGATCGCGCGCGGCGCCTTCTTGAGCGTCTTCGCGAGGTCGAAGGCCACCGGCGTCGCGAGATCTCCGAGGGCGATGTTCGGAGGCCGCTCGAGCACGACGCGCGCGACCTCGACGCCGAAGGCGCGCCGCGCGGCATCGCGCACAGCCAGAGCGAGATCGCTGCGAATCGCCTCGAGCGTGCGGGCTCCGGTCATGGGCGGCAAGGATACAATGCGGTCGTGGGCCTTCCGGTTGTCCGCTCGGTGGCCATCGGCGCTCCCGCCGCGGATGCCTTCGACGCTTTCACGCGGGTGTCGGAGCTCCTGTCCTGGTGGTGCGAGGGCGCTCTGGTCGGCCTGCGCCGCGGTGGCAACTGGGCGGTCGGCTTCACGGATCCCATGGGCCGCACCGAGGTGACGGTCCTCGGCAAGATCGAGGACTTCGAGCGGGGCCGCAGGCTGGTCGTGCGCGAGATCTCCTACGAGCCCGCGTCGGGCGAGCCGCTCGAAGGCCTGTCGCTCGTGGTGACGATCGCCGATCGCGAGGGAGGTTGCTTCGTCACGGTCGAGCAGGAGGTTCCCGACGCGGGACCGGCCTACGAGGCCTACCGGGGGTTCGCGGGCGATGGCTGGGAGGAGACTCTCTCCGAGCTGAAGCGCTACCTGGAGGGGCCTCGCGAGCGGCGCTTCCTCCTCGAGGCAGGGCTCCCGCTCAACTGAGCGCGGAGCGTGGCCCGCGGAGAAGGACGGCGGAGGCTAGAATCGGTCCCGTGGCGGAACAGGCGGCGTGCGCCGCGTGCGGAGGAGCGGGCTGGCTCCTGGAGACCCGCGACGGCCGGAAGGTCGCGCGACCCTGCGCCTGCCGGGGCGAGGCCATCAAGTCCGCGCGCCTCTCCGCGGCGCAGATCCCGGCGCGCTACCAGGACTGCAACCTCCGCAACTTCGACGAGCGGGACGAGTGGCGGGTCCAGGCGAGGCGCGCGGCCTCGGATTTCGTCGAGGCCTACCCGTTCGTGGAGCAGGGCTTGCTCATCGTGGGCGGCTCGGGCCGCGGCAAGACCCACCTGGCCTGCGCCGTCCTCTCCGAGCTCGTCGCGACCAAGGGCGTGTCGGGCCTGTACGTGGACTTCTCGGACCTGCTGATGAGGATCCAGACGAGCTTCCGCCCCGACGCCGATGCCTCCAAGGAGGCGGTCCTGTCCCCCTTCGGGGAGGCCGAGCTTCTGGTTCTCGACGAGCTCGGAGCCTCCAAGCCTCACGCGTGGGTGCTCGACATCCTGTACAACCTGCTGAACACCCGCTACAACCGCAAGAGGCTGACGATCGCCACCTCCAACTTCGAAGACGAGCCGCCCGCCGGCTCGGGCGAGCGGGAGAAGCTGGAGGACCGCATCGGCTACCGTCTCCGGAGCCGGCTCTACGAGATGTGCCTGACCGTCCCTCTGCGCGGAGAGGATTACCGCAAGGACGTCCTGTCGGCGCGCATCCGGTCCCGCTTTTGAAGCTCGCCGGCTGCGCCGCTCACGGAGCGGTTCTTGCCGCGCTCCTCCTGGCGTCAGCGTGCGCGACGCCTGCGCCGCCGCGCCCCGCGGAACCGGCGCCGGAGACGTCGCCCTCCGTCCCGGCGGCGCCGACGCCTTCTCCCGCCCCGGGCTCGCCTCCGCAGGCCTCGGCGCCGTCGGGGGTGCTGCTCCGGCTCGGCATCAAGAGCGATCTCACCGAGTTTCTCTTCGGCTTGACCGGACAGCCCTGGATCGCGGTCTCCGACGGCAAGGCCGAGACGATCCGCGGGCCGCTCGCCTTCCGTCCCGAGCCAGGCGGGGGCAAGGCCTCCCCGGATGGGGGAGCGGGCTTTCAGGTGCAGGCCGGCGCCTTCTCGCAGGAGGAGCCCGCGAGGAAGCTCCTGGACCGGTTGACAGCGAGCTTCGAAACCACCGGTCTCGTCGCGTTCGCCGCCGAGCGCGGCGTTTACCGCGTGCTGCTCGGGGCGTTTCGCACCCGGCCGGAGGCCGAGGCTCTCGCGGCCAGGATCAAGGCTTCCGGCCTCGACGCCTTCGTGGCGGAGGGCTCGCCCCGGCCCGCGGCGCCGGCGTTCCTCTGGCTTTGGGGCGAGGACGGCAAGCCCCGGATGCTGTCCTCGCCGGTGGATCTCTACCCGGGCGCCGCCGACGCGCGCCTGACGGTCAACGGCACGACGTACCGGGGCAGCCTGCGGATCCTGGTGAACGCCCGGGGCACGCTGAACGTCGTCAACCGGGTGGACATCGAGGAGTACCTCTACGGCGTCGTCCCGGCCGAGATGGGGCCCAAGCGGTACGACGCGCTCGAAGCGCTGAAGGCGCAGGCGGTCGCGGCCCGGACCTATGCGTTCGCCCACCGCGGGCAGTTCGACGGCGAGGGCTACGACCTGTGCGCCACGATGAAATGCCAGGTGTACTCGGGCCTCGCGGCCGAGGATCCGCTTTCGAATGCGGCCGTGGACGCGACGCGCGGCCTCGTGCTGGCCTACGCCGGCCGCTACGCCGATGCCCTCTTCGTGTCGACCTGCGGGGGCCGGACCGAGAACGTAGAGAACGTCTTCGGGGAGGAGCCCGTGCCGTACCTCGTGTCGGTCGACTGCGGCGAGCTCGCCGCGACGACGGTGGCCGGGGCGCGGATCGGCCACGAGCGGCCCCGTTCCAGCCTCGAGTGGCGGGGTTTCGTGCTTCGCCGGCACGCCGACGAGCACACTCGAAGCGGTTCCCTTGCGGCGGCGCAGAAGCTGTCGGGCGTGATCCGGCCCGCTTCGGCTCCGGCCACGCTGGCTCCCGCGGCGGTCTATCCCGCCTTGCTCGAGGCCTTCGGGCTGAAGGAGGCGCGTGCGATCCACCTGCTGGCGCGTGACGACTCCTATTACGCCGAGGATCCGCCCGCGTTCGGAAAGCTGACGGGAGCCGCGCGCGAAGCCTACGAGCTCCTCTTCCGCTTGCGGTTTGGAGGCGGCGAGCCGCTGCCGCCCCCCGACCGCACGCTCGACGAGGAGGAGTTTGCGGGCCTTGCGTTCTCGGCGGCGCTCCGGCTCTCGGGGGTGACGGAGGCGTCCGGACGCTTCGTCTCGCGGGACGGCAGCAACCTCTGGGTCAAGACAACGGAGGGCCGGGTCGCTCTCTCGGTGGATCCCGAGAGGCCCCTGGCTCGGCGCGTCGGCGACCGCTACCTGCCGTCGGCTTCCCTGACGCTCCGAGCCGGCGACCGCCTGCGCTGGTGGAAGCAGGGAAACACGGTGCTCGCGCTCTGGGTCGAGACCGACGCCGTGGGGACGACCTTCGAGAAGGAATCCTCCTGGACGGAATGGGTCCGCCGCGCTTCGGGGAGGGATCTGGCGCGGCGCATGGCGGCGCGCGTGGCGGGCACGGAGGTGCGGGACGTGATCGTGACGCGGCGCACCCCCGCCGGCCGGGCGCTCGAGCTCAAAGTCGTCACGGACAAGGCGGAGGCCACCTTCCGCCGGTTCGACCTGCGGCAGGCTCTCGAGCTGCCGGAACTGCTCTTCACCGTGCACAAGGCGATCGGGCCGCAGGGCGAGACCGAGTTCGTCTTCCTCGGGCGCGGCTGGGGGCACGGGGTCGGCCTGTGCCAGAACGGCGCGTACGGCATGGCGCTCGAGGGCGCAGCCTACGACGCCATCCTGCGCCATTACTATTCGGGCATCGACATCGTGACGTTCGACAAGGCTTCGGCGGGAGCGCCGTCGACGCGGTGAGGGAAGCCGGAAGCAGGGAGCGGGAAGCCGGAAGCAGGAAGTAGAATTATCCTGGTGAGCACGACGGTTTCGGCGGAACGGAAGGCCATTCTTGCGACGCTGCGCGGGTTCTGCGACGCGGAGATCCGGCCGCATGCCCTGCGGTGGGACGAGAAGCAGGAGTTTCCCCGGGAGGTCTTCCGCAAGCTCGGGGAGCTGGGTTTCCTGGGCGTGCTGTTTCCGGAGGAGTTCGGGGGGGCGGGGCTCTGCTACATGGACTACGCCGCGATCGTCGAGGAGGTCGCGAGCGCGGACGGCTCGGTCGCCCTGGCCCTCGCGGCCCACAACTCGCTGGGGTCCAACCACCTCTACCAGTTCGGCAGCGACGCGCAGAAGCGCAAGTACTTGCCCCGGTTGGCCAGCGGCGAGTGGATGGCCGCGTGGGGGCTGACGGAGGCCGAGGCGGGCTCGGACGCCGGCGGCACGAAGACCACGGCGGTCCGCGACGGCCAGCACTGGGTCTTGAACGGCTCCAAGAACTTCATCACCAACGCGTCCGTGGCGGGCCTGGCGGTGCTCATGGCCGTGACGGACCGCGCGGCCGGCCGGCACGGGATCTCCGCCTTCCTCGTGGAGCTCTCGACCCCGGGCATCCGCGTCGGCAAGAAGGAGAACAAGCTCGGGATGCGGGCGTCCGACACCTGCACGCTGGTGATGGAGGACTGCCGGATTCCGGCCGGCAACCTCATCGGCGCGGAAGGGCAGGGGTTCGTCCAGGCCATGAAAGTGCTCGACGGGGGCCGCATCTCGATCGCCGCCCTCTCCGTGGGCATCGCGCGCGGCGCCTACGAGGCGGCCCTGGCGTACTCCCGCCAGCGGCGACAGTTCGAGCGGCCCATCTGCGAGTTCCAGGCGATCCAGTTCTACCTGGCCGAGATGGCCACCGACATCGACGCCGCCCGGCTCCTGACCGAGCGGGCCGCTGCGGCCAAGGACCGAGGCGAGGGAACGACCCTCTATTCGGCACAGGCCAAGCTCCACGCGTCGGAGACGGCGGTGCGCGTCTCCGAGCGGGCGGTCCAGATCCACGGCGGCTACGGGTACACGAAGGATTTCCCGGTCGAGAGGTTCTGGCGGGACTCCAAGCTCTGCACGATCGGCGAGGGGACGAGCGAGATTCAGAAGCTCGTCATCGCGAAATCGCTGCTGGGTTAGACGCCGGGCTCGTCCGCGGCGTGCTCGCCGGCCGTGCGCGGGACATCGGCCGCGCCATGACCGCGCTGGAGAGCGAGGGCGGCTGTCCCGAGGTCCTGGCGGGCCTCTACCCGCGAACCGGGCGGGCGCGCATCGTGGGCGTCACGGGCCCGCCGGGCGCGGGCAAGTCGACCCTGGTGCAACGACTCGCCCAGGCCCTGCGGCGCTCGGGCACGACCGTCGGCATCGTCGCCGTGGACCCGTCCTCCCCGTTCACGGGCGGGGCCATCCTGGGTGACCGCATCCGCATGGCCGAGATCTACACGGACCCCGGCGTGTTCATCCGGTCCATGGCCACTCGGGGAGCGCTCGGAGGCCTGGCCCGCGCCACGTCGGACGCCGTGGACGTCCTCGACGCCGCCGGCTTCGACGTGGTGCTGATCGAGACGGTGGGCGTGGGGCAGGACGAGGTGGATGTCGTGCGCGCGGCCGACACGACGGCCGTGGTGCTCGTGCCCGGGCTCGGAGACGACATCCAGGCGATCAAGGCCGGGATCCTGGAGATCGCCGACGTCTTCGTGGTGAACAAGGCGGACCGCGAGGGAGCGGACCGGGCCGCGGCCGAGCTCGCGGCGATGCTCGACCTGTCGGGGGAAAGGGCCTGGCGTCCGCCCATCGTCCGCACCGTGGCGCCGCGCAACGAGGGCGTCGTCGAGGCGCTCGCGGCCCTCGAGAGCCATGCTGCGTACCTGCGCGCTTCGGGCGAGGGCGCCAGGCGCCGCGAACAGCGCGCTCGCTCGAGACTGCTCGCTCTCCTCGAAGAGCGGTTCCGCCGCGTCGTCGAGACGCGCGCCCCCGAGCAAGACGGCCTCGAGGAGGCGATCCGAGCCGTGCTCGCGCGGCGCGAGGACCCTTATGCGGCGGCCGAGCGGCTCTTCCAGGGCCTGGTGCGCGTGCAGGTCGGCACGGCGCGCTGAGATCGAGGAGGCGAGAGAAGAATGCCCGCTCACAAGATCGACCACCTCGGCATCGCCGTGCGCTCGATCGAGGAGGCCCTGCCGGTCTACAGGGCGCTTGGTCTCTCCGAGTCGCATCGCGAGAAGGTGGCGTCCCAGGGCGTGGTGACGGCATTCCTATCCGTCGGAGAGAGCGCGATCGAGCTTTTGGAGCCGGTCTCGCCGGACTCTCCCGTCGGCCGGTTTCTCGAGAAGCGCGGCCCCGGCATCCATCACGTCTGTTTCGCGGTGGAGAATCTCGAGCGTGCGCTCGAGGAGCTCGAGGCGAAAGGCTTCCGCCTCATCCACCGGGAGCCGGTCGCCGGCGCGGGAGGCAAGCGCGTCGCGTTCCTCCATCCGGAGGCGGGCGGGGGAGTCCTGATCGAGCTCTCCGAGAAGGCGGGGGCCTGATGGAGACCGGCGCGTTCGTCGTGGTCCACCTGGTCAACCCCCGGGAGAAGTTCTGGGGGATCCTGCGCGGTTCCTCGCCTTCCGGCGTGACGATTCGGGGCCTCTCGCTCGAGGGGTTCGAAGGATGGCTCCGGGAGATTGCGCACAAGGAGGCTCCCTCGTTTCACCCGGCCACGGTCTTCTTTCCCCTCCACCGCGTGGAGCGGATCTTCGAGGACGAGACGATGGGCGAGGTGATCTCGTTCGCGGACAGGTTCCGCAGGCAAGTGGGAGAGGACGCCCGCTACTACCTGACGCCGGTCAAAGACATCGGGTGAGTGCGCGCGCCGTCAGACGCGCAGGGTGTCGCCCGTCCAATCTTTGATCTTCTTCTTGATGGTCTCGCGGTCCGCGATGTTGTTGGTCAGCACGTCGCGGACGAGGTCGGTCATCTCCGCGTCGCTGGCGAAGCGAAGGCCGATCATCTGCTCGGCCGTCAGGTCCATGATGCGCGGCTTCAAGTCGGCCGGCAGGATGTGCTGAAGGCGCAGCCGCATTTCGAGGCGTATCAGCCGGTCCTGGGCGCGCAGCGGGAAGACCCGCGCGAAGAAGAACACGCACAGCAGGGCGAAGGCCAGCAGGACTCCGAAGGCCGTCTCCCAGGAAGGGGTCTTGACGAGCCGGACGATCGCCCAGACCTGATTGATCGCGAAGATGCCGAACGTGACGACGTGATAGAGGGGTATGAAACGGCGGTGGTTGGCGTAGGTCTGCGGGACTTTCTGGGACATGAACCCTCTCGTGCCTCTCGCCCGAGACGCTAGAGGATGACGTTCTTGACGAAGTAGTCGGCGACCGTGACCTGCCCGTTGACGAGGAGGCGGGCGTGCTCGGGGCTCATCTGGAAGGTGCCGGCCGTCTCGCCGCCGGAAGTCGTCAGGACGATTTCGAGCGTGATGTCGCGCCCTTTCGCGTTCAAATCGGCCACGGCCCGCGCCGCGGCGCCCAGCGCGTTGAACACGGCTTCCTCGGAGTTCGCGGTCGTCAGCAGCCGCAGGCCTCCCCGGTAGTTGACCAGACGATACTGGGAGATCCCGGCCCCGTCGAAGAACTTGGAGAAGGATTCCTGCGTGGGCCGGTCGACGGCGCCCCACGTCGAGCCTCCGTTCTCGCCGGCCGTCAGGGGGTTGTTGGGCGTCGGCAGGGGCTTCGTCGCCGCCATCCTCTTCTGGCGGATCAGGTCCTGGAGGCGAACCATCGGGACCGCCGTCGGCTGCGGCGTCGAGAGGTTCTTCTCGTTGGGCGTGTCGAGGGCGATGACGTTGCCCTTGTACTTCTCGTTGTATTCCTCGGTCCCCGCGACGTCGATCTTTTCGAGGTCGTACTGAGTGACCGTTCCGTTCTCGAGCGTGATGATCGCCTTCGAGCCCTTCACCGTGTACGCGGTCCGCGCGAAGATGAGCGTTCCATCCTTCAGCTTGACGACGTAGGCGAGCGCGGAGGACGCCGTCAGCCAGAGAACGGCTGCGGCGACGGCGAAGACGCGTTTCATGGCGGGCAGCTATGATACCACCCCGATGCTGATCGTCATGGATGCGGCGGCGGCCCCGGACGACGTCCGGCGCGTCGTCGAAACGGTCGTGGGGCTGGGCCTGCAGGCCCATCCGATCCCGGGAGCCCAGCGCACGGCCATCGGGGTCACCGGCAACAAGGGCACGGTCGAGCCGGGCATGTTCGAGAACCTGCCCGGCGTGCTCGAGGTCATTCCGGTATCCGCGCCGTACAAGCTCGTCTCCCGCGAGGCCAAGCGCGAGAAGACCGTCGTGGACGTGGGCGGCGTTCCGGTGGGAGGCGAGAAGGTCGTTCTCGTGGCGGGCCCCTGCGCGATCGAGTCGGAGGAGATGGCTCTTGCGATCGGTCACGCCGTGCGCCGGGCCGGGGCCAGCCTCTTTCGCGGGGGCGCCTTCAAGCCGCGGACTTCGCCCTACTCGTTCCAGGGCCTGGGCCGCCCCGGGCTCAAGATCCTCGCGAAGGTCCGGGCCGAGACCGGGCTGCCGATCGTGACCGAGGTGCTGGACACGGAGGACGTGGACATCGTGGCCGAACACGCGGACTGCCTCCAGATCGGCGCCCGCAACATGCAGAATTTCGCTCTCTTGAAGCGCGCCGGCCGCTCGAAGCGCCCCGTGCTCTTGAAGCGCGGCATGGCGGCGACGATCGAGGAGCTGCTGCTGTCGGCCGAGTACCTGCTGGCCGAAGGCAACTACCAGGTCATCCTCTGCGAGCGCGGCGTGCGCACGTTTGCGGACCACACCCGCAACACCCTCGACCTGTCCGCGATCCCTTACGTGCAGAGGATCTCCCATCTGCCGATCCTGGTGGACCCTTCGCACGGCACCGGCAAACGGCAGAAGGTGCTGCCTCTCTCGCGGGCTGCCGTGGCCGTGGGCGCCGACGGTCTCCTGATCGAGGTCCACGATCATCCCGAGGCCGCGCTCTCGGACGGGCCGCAGGCGATCGTGCCCGCGATGTTCGAGCAGCTCGTTCGCGAGACGCGGGCTCTCGCGCCGGTGGTGGGGCGAACGCTGTGAAGGGCCTGCTCGTTCTCGAAGACGGCACCGTCTGCTCCGGGCTCGCCATCGGCCGGCCCGGCACCTCGTTCGGCGAGCTCGTGTTCAACACGGCGATGAGCGGCTACCAGGAGGTGTTGACGGACCCCTCGTACTCCGGCCAGATCGTGATCATGACGGCGGCCCATGTCGGCAATTACGGCGTCCGGGACGACGAGGCGGAGTCCGACCGGGTGCACGTGGCCGGTTTCGTGGCCCGGGATTTCCCGGAGCGCTGGAGCGGCACGTGGGGGCAGGAGAGCCTCGGAGAGTACCTGGGGCGCTCCGGCGTCGTCGGACTGCACGGTCTCGACACGCGCTCGCTGGTGCGCCGGCTGCGAACCCAGGGGGCGATGCGCGCGGGCCTCTCAACCGAGATCGAGGACCCTGCGGAGCTCCTGCGGCGGGTCCGGGAATCGCCGCAGATGGTGGGCAGCGATCTGGCGCTGAAAGTCTCGCCGTCGCAGGTCGCGGTCTACAAGGGGGAGAAGGATCGCTATCGCGTGGCCGCGATGGACCTCGGGATGAAGAGGAACATCGTGCGCCTCCTGAACCGCGCCGGCTGCCAGGTCACGGTCTTTCCGGCGACGGCGGCGGCCGCGGCCATGAACGAGGGCTCGCCGGACGGGTTTTTCCTGTCGAACGGTCCGGGCGACCCGGCGGCCCTCGCGGGCCCGATCGCGACGATCGAGAAGCTCGCCGCGACGGGCAAGCCGATCTTCGGCATCTGCCTCGGCCACCAGCTGCTGGGCCATGCTCTGGGCGGGCGGACCTTCAAGCTCAAGTTCGGCCATCGAGGCGCGAATCACCCGGTCCAGGACATCCGGACGGGTGCCGTGGCGATCACTTCGCAGAACCACGGGTTCGCGGTGGACGGCGAGGCGCTTCCGGCAGAGGTCGAGGCGACTCACTGGAACCTGAACGATCGGACCCTCGAGGGCTTCCGGCACAGGACGCTGCCCATCCTGGCCGTGCAGTACCACCCGGAGGCGGCTCCCGGGCCCCACGACGCCAACGACCTGTTCGACGCGTTCATCGCCGAAATGGAGAAGCGGCGGGAACCCGGCGCCCGGAGGTAGGTGGCGGGAGCTGGTCCAATGCCTGTCAAGCCGGGCCTTCGGGGTCCTGCCGCCGGCCACCTCGCGGCTGTGCTTCGGGCCTTCGGCCCTGCGCGCAGGCGCGAGGCCTTCGTCCGGCGTCACCCCTTTGGCCCTCGCATCGAGGCATTCGACGCGCCCTTCGGTTTCGAGGCGCCGGGAGAAGAGAGGGCCGGGTAAGTCATGCCGCTCGAGCTCGAAGCCGCGCTGCGTTACTTCCGGTCCCGGCCCTCCCGGCTGGTCTCTTCCGTCTCTCTCCTGTCCATCCTCGGGATAGCGCTCGGCGTGGCCGCGCTGGTGGTGGCCATGGGCCTGCTCTCCGGGTATCGCGGCGAGATCCGCGACCGGCTCATCGGCGGCAACGCGGACGTCGTCGTCTTTCCACTGGTTTCCGGAGGCGGCGAGGCGCCGGACACCGAAGCGCTCGAGGGCCGCCTGGCCAGGGTGCCCCGGGTCGTGGCGACCGCGCGCGTCATCTATCAGAGCGGCCTCGCCTCCTCGACGGCGACGCCCGACGGAGCGGATGCCGTCATCAAGGGCGTGGACCCATCCTCCGAGGCGCACGTCTCGGAGCTTTCCCGCTTCGTGCCCGACGCCTCCGCCGCCTTGCGCCGGGCGGCCCCCGGGGAGCTTCCCGGCGCGGCGATCGGCGCGGAGCTCGCCCGGCGGCTGGACGCGTCGGTGGGCTCGGACATCACGCTCTCGGTGCCCGACGCGTCCGGACGAGGCCCGCGCTTTGCCCCCCTCTCGGGCCGTTTCCGCGTCACCCGGATCTTCCGGACGAACTTCTTCGAGTACGACGCCGAATGGGTTTACTGCGATCGCGAGGCGCTCCGCGCCCTCACCCGCATGGAGCGCGACGCCAACGTCGTGGAGGTCAAGCTCGACTCCCTGAACGATCCCGGAGGCGCGGCGCGCCGGATCGAGGCGGCTGCGGGCCGGGGCTTCTCCGTGGCGGACTGGCGCTCGATGAACGGGGGGCTCTTCGAGGCGCTCGCGATCCAGCAGGTCACTCTCTTTTTCGTGATCGGCCTGATCGTGGGGGTTTCCACGTTCAACGTCGTGGCCACGCTCGTCATGACGGT